>Ga0209648_10003503_pt1 | contig 13166 bp, 12 predicted proteins | sample GraSoi2013_115cm_FD_185830 | JGI IMG/M metagenome (GOLD analysis project Ga0209648, IMG submission 185830) | Grasslands soil microbial communities from the Angelo Coastal Reserve, California, USA - Sample 9_17_2013_115cm (SPAdes) (version 2) | ecosystem: Environmental > Terrestrial > Soil >...
CCGCTGTATCAGCCGTTCGTCAACGTCGCGATGCAGAAGAACGTCTCGGGCTATCAATACTGGTTCCACCGCCGCCTCGATTACCGCGCGCTGGTGAAGGCGTAACGGCGTGATGGGTGGCCGCGACGAGTGCGTTTGCGTTGCTCTCTCTTTAGCCGGAGCGAGGAGCCTCGCTCCATCATTCGCTCCCCCCTTGTCGGGGAGGGGCAGGGAAGGGGGTAGCCGCGAGCACCGCCTTCTCGGCTTACCCCTCTCTCCAACCCTCCCCAACGAGGGGGGAGGGAGCAGACTGGGTCGGGTTACGAGATCACGAATACAAACCGCGGATGCGCCACGATGCTGACCATGATCGGCAAGCGCTTGATGTTCGCGATCCCGAGTTTGATCGGGGCCGTGATCGTCACGTTCCTGTTGACGCGCGCATTGCCCGGCGATCCCGCGGCGTATTTTGCGGGACCCGCGGCGACCAAGGAGGCGGTCGAACAGATCCGCAAGAAACTCGGCTTCGACAAACCGCTGATTGAGCAGTTCTTCCGCTACACCGCCGATCTCGCGCGCGGCGATTTCGGCAATTCGCTCACCACCGGCCAGCCGGTCGCGACTGAAATCCGCAATCGCCTACCGGCGTCAGCCGAGCTGACGCTGCTCGGCCTCGTCATTTCGATCACGATCGCGCTGCCGCTCGGCGTGCTCGCCGCCACCCGCCCCGGCTCCTGGATCGACCACCTCTGCCGGGTGACGACGACCGCCGGAGTATCGCTGCCGGTGTTCTTCACCGGCCTGGTGCTGGTCTATATTTTCTATTTCAGGCTCGGATGGTCGCCGGCTCCGCTGGGACGGCTGGACGTGTTCTATAGCGCGCCGCCGGCGGTGACCGGCTTCTATCTGATCGATGCCCTGATCGCGCGCGATTTCGAAACCTTCCGCTCCGCGTTCAGCCAGCTGATCCTGCCGGCGCTGACCTTGGCAATCTTCTCACTGGCGCCGATCGCGCGCATGACGCGCGCCTCGATGCTGGCGGTGCTGTCGTCGGACTTCGTGCGCACCGCGCGCGCCAGCGGTCTGTCGCCCGGCACCGTGATCGTCACCTACGCCTTCCGCAACGCCATGCTGCCCGTGATCACCACGCTCAGCATGGTGTTCTCGTTCCTGCTCGGCGCCAATGTGTTGGTCGAAAAAGTGTTCGCCTGGCCCGGCATCGGCTCCTACGCAGTGGAAGCCTTGATCTCCTCGGACTTCGCACCGGTGCAGGGGTTTGTGCTGACCATGGCGGTACTGTACGTGCTGCTCAATCTGATGATCGACATTCTCTATGGCGTGATCGACCCGAGAGTAAGGCTTGAAGGGTGAGGTAAGGATGAGCAGCGTCGCGCCCGCCGTTGAACCCGTTGTCCCCGCGCGCACCTCGGGTCTCACCGCGATCTTCGAGCACACCCGTTATGTGCTCGGCGAGAACCGCGTCACCGCGTTCGCGTTTGGTCTGTTGATCGTCATCGTCTTCGCGGCGCTGTTCGGTCCCTACGTCGTTCCCCATGATCCCTTGGCCTCCGACACCGCAGCGGCGCTGAAGCCGCCCTCATCGGCGCACTGGTTCGGCACCGACCAGTTGGGCCGCGATATCTTCAGCCGCGTCATCGTGGCGACACGGCTCGACACCTTCATCGCGGTGGCCTCGGTGGTGCTGGTGTTCCTGATGGGCGGTCTCGCCGGCATCGCCGCGGGTTATTTTGGCGGCTGGACCGACCGCACCGTCGGACGCATCGCCGACACCATCATGGCATTTCCGTTGTTCGTGCTGGCGATGGGGATCGTCGCGGCGCTCGGCAACACCGTGCAGAACATCATCATTGCGACTGCGATCGTGAATTTCCCGCTTTATGCCCGCGTCGCCCGCGCCGAGGCCAATGTGCGGCGCGATGCCGGTTTCGTGCAGGCGGCGCGTCTGTCGGGCAATGGCGAGTTTCGAATCCTCTTGGTGCACATCCTGCCGAACATCATGCCCATCATGATCGTGCAGATGTCGCTGACCATGGGCTATGCGATCCTCAACGCGGCCGGACTGTCGTTCATCGGGCTCGGGGTGCGGCCGCCGACGGCGGAATGGGGCATCATGGTCGCCGAAGGCGCCGGCTTCATGGTCTCAGGCGAATGGTGGATCGCGCTGTTTCCGGGCTTAGCCCTGATGGTTGCGGTGTTCTGCTTCAACCTGCTCGGCGACGGCCTGCGCGACATGGTCGATCCGCAGCGAAGGACGTGAGGCGATGGCAAAGGTGTGCGGCCGCGATCTCCTTCACCTCGCCCCGCTTGCGGGGAGAGGTCGGTTTCGCGCACTAGCGCGAAACCGGGTGAGGGGAACTCTCCGCGCACTCCTCTTTATCCTGCGTTCGCTGATAGAAGCCCCTCACCCCAACCCTCTCAGAGCGAGCTTTGCTCGTCTCGACCCCGCAAGAACGGGGCGAGAGGGCCTACCTCGCTTGCGGAGGCACTAAATGACCGCGCTGCCGCTGCTCGACATCAACGACCTCACGGTGGAATTTGCGACCCGCCGCGGCATCGTCAGGGCGGTGCAGCATGTCAATATTTCGGTGGCCAAGGGCGAGACGCTCGGCATCGTCGGCGAATCCGGCTCCGGCAAGTCGGTCACGTCCTACGCGGTGATGCGGATCCTCGACCGTGCCGGCAAGATCGCCGAGGGCTCGGTGGTGTTTTCCGGCATCGACGTCAAGACTGCGACCGAAGACCAGATGCGCGACTTGCGCGGCCGCGAAATCTCGATGATTTTCCAGAATCCGCGCGCGGCGCTCAATCCGATCCGCAAAGTCGGCCACCAGATCGAGGACGTGCTGCGCCAGCATGTGCAGGCGGCGGCGAGCGATCGCGGCGAGAAGGCGATCGAGGCGCTGGAGCAGGTCAAGATCGCCCGTCCCCGCGAGCGCTACCACGCCTATCCGTTCGAGCTATCGGGCGGCATGTGCCAGCGGGTCGTGATCGCGCTGGCGCTGGCCTGCAATCCGCAGCTTCTGATCGCGGACGAACCGACCACCGGTCTCGACGTCACCACGCAAAAGGCGGTGATGGACCTGATCGTCGAATTGACCAAGCGCCGGAGCATGTCGACGATCCTGATCACCCACGATCTTGGATTGGCGGCGGCCTATTGCGATCGCGTGGTGGTGATGGAGAAGGGCCGCGTGGTCGAAACCGCGCTGTCGGCCGATATCTTTGCGAGGCCCGAGCACGCCTATACCAAAAAGCTGATGCGCGCGACGCCGCGGCTCGGCGCCTCGTTACGCGATCTGTTGCCGGAAGGGGAAGCAGCCGCGCTCCCTTCAACCTCGCCCCGCTTGCGGGGGGAGGTCGACGCGCGCAGCACGTCGGGTGAGGGGGACTCTCCACCAACCGCGCTCGCCGAGACAGCCCCTCACCCCGACCCTCTAAGAGCGAGCTTCGCTCGTCTCGACCCCGCAAGCGGGGAGAGGGAGAAGAAGCCCGGGGGTGACGAAAATACAAAACCCCTCCTTCTCGTCGAAAAGCTCGTCAAGGAATATCCGCGCCAGGGTGCGACCGCGCTACTGACAAAATTGTTTGGCCGCAAGCCGCCGGTCGAAACCGACCAATTCCGCGCGGTCGACGGCATCAGCTTCAGCGTCGGACACGGCGAGAGCGTCGGTCTGGTCGGCGAGTCCGGTTGCGGCAAATCCACCACCTCGATGATGGTGATGCGGCTGCTGGACCAGACCTCGGGCCGCATCATGTTCGACGGCGACGAGATCGGCGGCATCCTGCCCAACGCCTTCGCGCGGCTGCCGCTGCGCAAGAGCATCCAGATGGTGTTCCAGGATCCGACCGATAGCCTCAATCCGCGCTTTACCGCGGCGCGCGCCATCGCCGACCCGATCATGCAGCTCGGCGACGTCAGGGGACGCGACGCGCTGCGCGCCTGCTGTGAGGAATTGGCGGGGCTGGTCGGCCTGCCCCTCAACCTGCTCGATCGTTTCCCGCATCAATTGTCGGGCGGACAGAAGGCCCGCGTCGGCATCGCGCGCGCCATCGCGCTGCACCCGAAGCTCGTGATCCTCGACGAGCCGACCGCGGCGCTCGATGTCTCGGTGCAGGCCGTGGTCTTGAATCTGCTGCACGATCTCAAGCAATCGATGGGCATGAGCTATTTGTTCGTGTCGCACGATTTGAATGTGGTGCGTCTGTTGTGCGATCGTGTCATTGTGATGCGAGCGGGGCGAATCGTCGAACAGGGTCCGTCCGAGCGCGTGTTGGGCGACCCGCAGGATGCCTATACAAGGGAGCTGTTGACGGCGATTCCGCATCCGCCGTTGCCGGTTCACTGAACGTGCCGAGCGATGAGAGAACAATGGCTGCTGATCCGCTTGATGATTATATCGACGCCGTCGCCAAGGCCTTGGGCCTGCCGGTGGAGGATTCCTGGAAGCCGGCGGTGAGAGCCAATTTCGAGGTGTCGCTGAGGCTGGCGCGGCTGGTGGATGAATTCGCGCTGCCCGATGAAACCGAGCCGGCCAGTGTCTTTGCAGCCTGATCTCGCCATGATTCCTGATCGCGACGGGCTGTCGGCCTCGGAAATTGCCCAAGCTGTGACGGGCCGTAGGATGTCGGCCGTCAGCGTCACCGACGCGGCGCTGGCCCGGATCGCCAAACACAATCCGGTCTTGAATGCATTCACAGATGTCACCGCGGATCGCGCGCGTGCCAAAGCGCGCGCCATCGATGCTGCTGTTGCGGCCGGGCAAAATGCCGGCCCGCTCGCCGGCGTGCCGTTCGCGGTAAAGAACCTGTTCGATGTGCAGGGCCTGCCGACCCGCGCCGGATCGAAGATCAATCGCGACCTCAAGCCGGCGGCGCGCGACGCCACCCTGGTCGAGCGCCTGGAAGCGGCCGGTGCCGTCCTCGTGGGCGCGCTCAATATGGGCGAATACGCCTACGACTTCACCGGCGAGAATGTGCACGACGGACCGTCGCGCAATCCGCATGACGTGACGCGGATGACCGGCGGCTCGTCGGGCGGCTCCGGCGCCGCGGTCGGCGGCGGCCTGGTGCCGCTGGCGCTGGGGTCGGACACCAACGGCTCGATCCGGGTGCCGTCGTCGTTCTGCGGAATCTTTGGACTGAAGCCGAGCTACGGCCGATTGTCGCGTGCACGATCGTTTCCGTTCGTCTTTAGCCTCGATCATGTCGGCCCGTTCGCGCGCAATGTCGGCGATCTCGCGCTGGCCTATGACGCGATGCAGGGACCTGATCCGGACGACGCGGCGTGCACGACCCGGCCCGCCGAGCCGGTCGCGCCACTGCTGGCGCCGGACATCGGGGATTTGCGGATCGCCACTGCCGGCGGATATTTCCAGAACAATGTGTTCCCGGAAGCGAGCGAGGCGGTCGCCCGCGTCGCCAAGGCGCTTGGCGCCACGCACACGATAGAAATCCCGGAAGCCGGCCGCGCCCGCGCTGCGGCTTACGTCATCACCACGGCGGAAGGCGCGTCGCTGCATCTCGATCGCCTGCGCAAACGCCCGAACGATTTCGATCCGGCGGTGCGCGACCGGTTACTGGCGGGCGCGATGATTCCGGCGCCGCTGGTCGACCGCGCGCAAAAATTTCGCCGCTGGTATCGTGCCCGGGTGCTGGAGATCTTTGGCTCGGTCGATGCAATCATTGCACCGGCGACGCCTTGCGTCGCGCCAAAACTCGGGCAGGCGACATTCATGCTCGACGGCGTCGAACTGCCGGTGCGCGCCAATATCGGCATCCACACCCAGCCGATTTCCTTTATCGGGCTGCCGGTGGTGGCGGTGCCTGTTCCGCTGGAGCCGATGCCGATCGGCGTGCAGATCATCGCAGCGCCCTGGCGGGAAGATATCGCGTTGCGCGTGGCTTTCGCGCTGGAGCGCGCCGGCGTGGTTTCCGCAGCGCCGCCGAGAGGATTGTAGGAAATGCAGGTCGACCTTCCCGACGTACTCGCTGAAGTGACCGGGCAGTTCGCGCGCTACGAAAAGGCGCTGGTGGCGAACGACGTCGCCGTGCTCGACGAGTTGTTCCGCCACGATCCGCGTTCGCTGCGCTACGGCGTCGGCGAGAATCTCTATGGCTATGACGCGATCACGGCATTTCGCGCCGCGCGCTCGCCGATCGGCCTGGGGCGCAGGACCGACAAGACGGTGATCACGACCTACGGCCGCGATACCGCGGTGGCCTCGACATTGTTCTATCGCGACGCGCTGCCGGGCCGGGTAGGGCGGCAGATGCAGACATGGGTGCGATTTGCCGAGGGGTGGAGAATCGTCGCCGCGCATGTCAGCATCATCGACGAACCCAGATCGTCTAAAGACATGGATCAAAAAACATGAGCCTTGACGATCTTCCGGCCGGCGCTCCGCCACGTCCGGGCCAAGCGGCCGAAGCGGTGGTCCGGCGCGTGGACCGCGCCTCGCCCTATCAGGACAAGATCACGCGCGCGGAGGAACTGCGGCTGCAGCTGGCGGATGAAATCGTGCGCGGCGCGCTGCCGCCGGGAGCGGCGCTTGACGAGACCGACATCGCCCGGCGCTTCAAGGTGTCGCGCACGCCGGTGCGCGAGGCGCTGCGTCAGCTGGTGGCCAGCGGTCTTGTCGATGCCCGGGCGCATCGCGGCGCGGTGGTGGCGCGGCCCTCGATCGAACGGCTGACCGGGATGTTCGAGGCGATGGCGGAGCTCGAAGCACTCTGCGCCGGGCTTGCCGCGGAGCGAATGTCGCCTGCGGAGCGGCACCGGCTGGAGGCTGTCCACGAGGAGCTGCGGGTATTGAGCTACGCCGGCAATCCGGACCGGTTTCACGAGGTCAACGAACGCTTTCACAACGCGATCTATGCCGGTTCGCAGAACGGCTATATCGCCGAAATAACGCTGGCGACGCGGGTGCGGGTGCAGCCGTTCCGTCGCGCGCAATTTCGCAATCTTGGGCGTCTGGCAAAATCGCACGCCGAGCACGACCGCGTGGTGGTGGCGATCCTGCGCGGCGACCGCGCCGGCGCGGCAGCCGCGATGCGCGCGCATATCGAGCTGGTGCGCGACGAATACGAGATCTACGCGGTGTCGGTTTAATCCTTACCTCGCCCCGCCTTGCGGGGAGAGGTCGGATTGCGAAGCAATCCGGGTGAGGGGGAGTCACCCCATCATCGGTGCTTGCGGATCGAAGAGCCCCTCACCCCCAACCCTCTCTCCGCGAAGGGCGGGGCGAGGGAGCGGACCGCCCGCGTGGCCGCATAAATGATTGCGAGGAGCCAACGGGTCCCGCCTTTGGCGGGCCCGATGATAAACTCCGCGACGAAGCAATCCAGTTTCGTTGCAGCAATGGATTACTGCGCGGTGCCTGTCATCGGGCGCGCATTCGCGCGACCCGTTGGCTCGCAATGACGAGCAGGCAGTTATCCCGCCGCGGCTTCTGCCACGAACGCGCGCCAGCCGCTGAAGGCGGAGATATCGCGCGCGCCGCCGACATCGGCGGGTTCGACAATAAAACCCTTGACGCCGCGGCCATCGGCGAGGCGGATGGTGCCGATCGACAGCGGCGGCGGAATCGCGGCGACGAATTTCCCGAACGCTGCCGCCGGCAGCGCCCAGACTTCCAGCTCGATCGACGATCCTGTTCCCGCCTCGACGCGCAGCATGCCCGGCTTCGGCGGCGTGGTGGGAAGCGCATAGAGCTTGTAATCGGGGGCGGTCCTGGCCTGCTCCAGCAATCGTCCACCCAGCGACTTCAATTCGCTGTTGAGCACCATGCCCGAGAGATGCGCGCCGACCACCGCGATCGCGATTTCGTCGCCGCGCACGCCCGCCGGCAAACTCGGAAGCGGCGGCTGCGGCAGGCCCCGCGCGCCCATCGTCAGTTTCGTATCGGCATGAAAAACCCGGCCGATGCTGGCGAGCTGCGCGTCGTTTCCGGCGGGCGCCAGCAGCGTGATGCCGAAGGGAATCCCGTGGCTGCCGATAGCCGCCGGCAGCGCGAGGCCGCAGAGGTCGAGCAAATTGACAAAGTTGGTGTAGGTGCCGAGCCTGGAGTTGAGCTCGATCGGATTGGCCAGCACCTGCGCCGTGGAGTACACGGTCGGCGCCGTCGGCAGCACCAGCGCGTCGAGGACGGCGAAGGCGCGCTCGGCTATCTTGCGCAACGCCTGCAGCCGGTACAGCGCCGCAAAGGTGTCGGCGGCGCTGAGCCGCGCCCCGCCGATGATGATCTCGCGCGTCACAGGATGGAGCGCTTCCGGCGACGACGCCAGCAGATTTCGGATCACGAGATATCGCTCGGCGACCCACGGTCCTTCATAGAGCAGCCGCGCGGTCTCATAAAACGGCTCGAGGTCGAATCCGACCAGCGTGGCGCCCAGCGCGGTCCAGCGCTCGAGCGCCTCGCCGTACGCTTTCTCCGACGCCTTGTCGCCGAAGAAGATCAGCTGGCCGTCGCGCGGCACGCCCAGCCTGAGGTTTGCGGGAAACGCCGACATCTCCGCCAGCGGCCGGTGACGCGAATAGGGATCGGCGCCGTCGGGACCGGCCATCGCCGCCAAGGCCGTCATCGCGTCATCAACGCTGAGCGAGAACACCGACACGCAATCCAGCGTCCGGCATGCCGGCACCACGCCTGCGGTGGAGATCAGTCCAAAACTCGGCTTCAGCCCGACGATGTTGTTGAGCATCGCGGGCACCCGTCCGGAGCCCGCGGTGTCAGTGCCCAGGGCCAGCGGCACCATCCCGGTCGATATGGCCACTGCCGATCCTGAGCTCGATCCGCCCGGAATCAAATCGCCGCGGATCGGATTTTTGGGGATGCCATAGGGCGAGCGCACGCCGACCAGGCCGGTGGCGAACTGATCGAGGTTGGTCTTGCCGATCAGAATCGCGCCGGCGGCGCGCAGCCGCGCCACCGCGGTCGCGTCGTGCGAGGGCACATAAGAAAACGCCGGGCAGGCGGCGGTGGTGGGCAGACCGGCGACGTCGATATTGTCCTTCACCGCAACGGGAATGCCGTACAACGGCAGCTGCGCGGCATCTTTCGCGCTCAGGGCTTGCGCCTCCGCGATCGCTTCTTTTTCATCGCGCAGGCTGATGAAGACGGCGGGATCGTTATGGTCGCGAATCCGCGCAAAGCTGCGCGCAATCGTTTGCTCAGGCGACACGGTGCCGGCGCGATGCGCGGCTACAATCGCGGCAACCGTTTCAGTCACGCGCGGCCCCGATCGGGAACGAGCTTAATCGGCGGATGCGGCAAGGCGCGTCTTTCGAATACAAAATGGAAAAGGCCAAGGTACGCCATGCTGGCTGCGCTCCGGCGAGGCAAAAATCCTTGCTCAATCGAAGCAAGCGGTGTGCCATTGTGTACACCGGAATTGCGGGATCGGATACTGCAAATCAACTCGCATTATCAAGTGCTTGAATGAATTTTATGGCCGCGATTACAGCGCGTGGGGCCGAGCTGCGCCAATCGAGTTTGCTCATTCTGTGAGCAATTCTATCGCGAAAACTACAACTTGGTCGCGCGCTGCGAACGTCCGATCCGTCAGCGGGCCACCTTGCTGCTTCCCTGGGTAATCAGCCGCGCGGCGCGTTGATCGCGCACGTAAACCCACAGCCAGCTCAACGCGACGCTGAGCCGGTGGCGCAGGCCGATCAGGAAATAGATGTGGGCGCTGCTTTTGGCCGAACCTGCCTCGGTTGACGGCGGCGAAATAACCGACAACGGTTATATCAACCAGCGCGCGATGCTGACACGACGCGCGAATGCCGTGGCGACGCTGGAAGACGACGCGTCAGCCGAATGGATCGGATGCGCGGGGGCTGAGGGCGCGGCGGCTGCCCAATGAAATGATGCGGCCCGCGTTGCGTCGCGACGAACGATCTGCCTTCCGGGATCAATCAGGCCTTATTCGCAACGATCTTGGCCGCGTCAGCGATGCCCCTTGCCATCGCTACAAACTCGCTCGGCATCATAACGATTGTCATGGTGTTTTGCTCCGCGCCGACTTCTGTAATCATCTGCATGCGTCTCAGTTCAAGGCCAGCCGGATTCTGCATGATGACTTCGGCCGCCCGACGTAATTGTTCAGCGGCGTCTAACTCGGCTTCGGCCTTGATCAGTCGAGCGCGTTTCTCCCGTAAAGCCTCAGCTTCCTGAGCCATGGCGCGTTGCATGCTTGGCGGGATTTCGACATTTTTCATTTGAACAAGCTCAACCTTGACGCCCCACGGCTCGGTGACCGAGTCAATCGACTTCTGCATAACTTCCGCGAGCGTGTCTTGAGCCTTGAGAATGTCGTCCAATGTGTGCTGTCCAAGAACCGTACGCAGTGTAGTCAGCGAGACTTGCTCGACGGCATTTGAGACGTTCTTGACTTCCATGACCGCGTGCTCAGGATCCACGATGCGATACCAAATGACCGCATCGACTTTGATCGGCACGTTATCTCGCGTAATGCCTTCCTGCTGCTCAACGTCAGCGGTAATTGTCCGTAGATCGAGCTTGGTCAACCATTCGATAAACGGCCAGACGAAGTAGAGACCTGGCCCTGCAATACGATTGAACTTGCCAAGTCGGAAAACGACGCTCCGCTCATACTGATTGGGCTACCCGGAGGCTTTTAACTAGAAGAACAAGTACCCCCGCGGTGATCACGACCAACAGTGGATTGGCGGCCAGAAATTCCAATATGAACATTGCCGTCCCCCGCTTTCGTTCGGTGAATGCCACTACATAACAGAAATTACAACCCTGCCGCGTGCCGAGCTCAAATTGTTGTGTGGATCATCCGCGAGCGCTTGAAACTTACCGCGCCACCTTGCTGCTTCCCTGCGTAATCAGCCGCGCGGCGCGCTGATCGCGCAGGTAAACCCAGAGCCAGCTCAACGCGACGCTGAGCCGGTGGCGCAGGCCGATCAGGAAATAGATGTGCGCGATGCCCCAGATCCACCATGCGAGCGTGCCGCGCAGCTTGATGCGCCCGAAATCGATCACCGCCTTGCGCTTGCCGATCTGCGCCAGGCTGCCGGCATGCTTGTAACGGAACGGCGCGACCGTGCCGCCGCGCAGCCGCGCCTTTATCGATTCGGCGACATAACGGCCCTGCTGCTTGGCGGCCGGGGCAATGCCGGGGACCGGCTTTCCGTCAGGACCGTTGATAGCGACGGTATCGCCGATCGCAAAAATATCGGGATGGCCGGGGACGGTAAGATCAGGCAAAACTTGCAGGCGCTCGGCGCGGTCGGCCGGCGCTCCCAGCCATTCGGCGGCGGGCGATGCGCGCACGCCGGCGGCCCAGATGATGGTTGTGGTGTCGAGCCTGTTGCCGCCGTACACAACGTGATCGGCGCTGCATTCGGTGACCGCTTGTCCCAATACCACTTCGACGCCGATACTCTCGAGCGAGCGCTGCGCGTAAGCCGAGAGATCGTCGGCGAATCCCGCCAGCACGCGGGGCCCGGCCTCGATCAGGACAACGCGCGCCTTGTGGGTGTCGATGTTGCGGAAGTCTGGCGGCAGCGTGTCCTGCGCCAGTTCGGCGATGGTACCGGCGAGTTCGACGCCGGTCGGGCCGGCGCCGACAATGACGAATGTCAAAAGCGCCGCGCGCCGCTGCGGGTCGCTCTCGCGCTCGGCGCGTTCGAACGCGACCAGAATGCGCCGCCGCAGCGTGGTGGCGTCCTCCAGCGTTTTCAGCCCCGGCGCGAACGGCTCCCATTCGTCATGGCCGAAATAGGCGTGGCGGGCGCCGGTCGCGAGAATCAGTGTGTCATACGGCAAGGCGTCGCCATCATCGAGCAGCACGCGCTTGGCTTGCGCATCGACGCCGGTCACCGTGGCGAACAAGGTCGTGACCTCGGGTCGGTCGCGCAACAAATAGCGGATCGGCCAGGCGATCTCGGACGTCGCCAGCGACGCGGTGGCGACCTGGTACAACAGCGGCTGGAACAGATGGTGATTGCGCCGGTCGACGAGCGTGATGTGGACCGGCGCCCCCGCAAGCCCAAACGTCGCTTCCAGTCCGCCGAAGCCGGCGCCGACGATCACCACGCGATGGGGTTTTGTCGGCCCCGGCTGCTCTGTCGCCATCTCGAAACGCCCTTGGTTTTGGATTTCTCCGTCCGTTCGATGGATGTAGGCGTTTACCCGTGCCGGTCCAAGGCCGATCGCTGATGCATCGACGGCGAAAACCTATCCTCAAAGATTTTTTAGTCTCCCGTCGTGGACCGCGCAGAGCGGATCGCACGAGATGGTCGGTGCACCTCTCCCCTTGTGGGAGAGGCAAAGGCCGCCTTAGGAGGCCGTTCGCGAAAAGGACGCCGAAGCGAAGCTTCGGCTATGTCGCATCGAAGACGCGATCCGTGTCAGGGGTTAAAGCCTATTGATAGACCGTGACCATCGAACCCGGAATCTCGAGATTCCCCGATGTGCAATTGCACATCTGAGGTCTGGTGCTAACGCACCATCCCGGAATGACGGCTTCTGGATTGCTTCGCGGAGCCTGTCATCGGGCTCGCCAAAGGCGAGACCCGGTGGCAGGTATGACGGCGCGAAGGATACGGCCCAAAATATTTTCATGCGGCCGAATCCTTGCCTGGACGCCGAACGTCTTTAGCCCGAGACGCGACGATCCCGCGTCGCGGAGCCAGCCATGGAGAGAATGATGAAACGGACCTTGATCAGGTATAAGACAAAGCCGGGATTGGCCGACCGGAACGCGGAGCTGATCGCTGGCGTATTCGAGGAATTGAAGGCCGCGAAGCTGGAGGGCGTTCGCTATCTTTCGCTGCGGCTCGACGACGATACTTTCGTCCATTTCGTCGAAACCGAGGCCGGCGACGGCGGCAGCGGGCTTCCGAAACTGGCGGCCTTTCAGGCGTTCCAGAGCGGGATTCGCGAACGTTGCATCGAGCCACCGCTGGCCAGTGGTGTTACCATCGTCGGCAATTATCGGATGCTTGAGGTGCCATAATCTTTGGATTTAGAATTGCGGACAGCAGGATGAAATTGATGCCCGAGGCGTCGGCTGCCGCCGATATCGAGGGCCTGCTCGCGGCGATGCGGCCGAAGCTGCATCGCTACTGCGCGCGCATGGTCGGCTCGGTGATCGACGGCGAAGACGTGCTGCAGGATGCGCTGATCAAGGCG
>Ga0209648_10003504_pt1 | contig 13166 bp, 6 predicted proteins | sample GraSoi2013_115cm_FD_185830 | JGI IMG/M metagenome (GOLD analysis project Ga0209648, IMG submission 185830) | Grasslands soil microbial communities from the Angelo Coastal Reserve, California, USA - Sample 9_17_2013_115cm (SPAdes) (version 2) | ecosystem: Environmental > Terrestrial > Soil >...
AACCCACCACCGGTGCCAGGCACCCGCGGCAAGCACCGGTTTCCCGGCCCTCCCCGCGTCCCCGGAGTCTCCCCCGGGCGGAACCCGTTTCCAGCGGTAGAGCCGTTCTACTGCCTCCTGACCTGCGGCACAAGACCTTCACCCCACCGATCTGAAGATTCTTCCGCCATCCACACCACATCCACAGAACACCCGCCGTTATCCCCCGCGCCACCACACTTGTCCACCGCTTCGTCCACAAGACGAGCGTGGTTCGTCCACAACCCCCACGCGGCGGTCAGGCCGGGCCGGCTCTGGTGCCGGCCGGTGCGTGAGCCGGAAATCGCGTGTGCCCTCGGCCGGCGGCGCTGCTGGCGATCTCCGCCGCGAGAGCACTGGTGCCGGTGTCCTGGCTCGCCAGCCCGGCCGCCAGAATCTGGCTCAGGTATTCCTCCCTGGCGCTGAGCAGCCACGCACCGTGAGGTAGCTGCCTGACCCACTCGTTGACGATGTCCAGGCAGATCTGGGTCCGGGCGGGAGCCAGCTCGGCCAGGCGGCGCAGGACCAGGACGTCGGGCTTGGCGTCGCCGGTCAGCGTGATGACCCGGGCAAGCTGCCGCAGCGACCAGTCCTCGTCGATGCGCCCGCTGGCAAACCACTCGCCGAACCGGACAAGTTCGTCCTTGTCGGCGCCGGGGGACGCAGTCGCGATGCGTTCCTCCCACAGCCGGGTGAGCCGCGCGAGGACGCCGGCGGCGGTGCTCGTGCCAGGAGTGAGCAGCTGCCACCCGATGTACTTGGCTATCTCGGCGCGCACGGCGGTGGGGGCACGCTGGTAGAAGCGGCCGATGAGCTTGTCGTCACTGTCGAGGGTGATCTCGCCGGCCAGGTACCGCGTGATCAGGTGCTGGCCGAGCCGCACGTCCCGCCGCCCCGCGTGTTCACCGCTGCCCGCGCCGAGCCGGTCGACCGCGGTCAGATACTGGTCGCTCAGCAATGCGCGGGCCTGCGGGCTGACCGGCACGGCAGGGTCGAGGTAGGCATCCCAGGCCGCGTCCCAGAGCTCGCGACCCGCGTCACCAGGTGGGAAGATGCGGCTCGTCGCGGCCGCGACCCACGCCTGGTCCAGGTGGGCAAGGCGGTGGAACTCGGTGCCGTAGACGCCGTGCACCACGAGCGACGGTTCGGCGGCTGGGTCCAGATGCCGGTCGAGGATGAAGAACACCTCGGCGAGGTCGGCCTCACGCTGGTGGCGGCGGACCCACGTGCCGTAGGAGACGGCGGCGGCAAGGGCCTGCGCCCGCGCGCGAGCGCGCGCCTGGTCCGCGGCGGCGGGCGCTCCGCCGCCGTCTCCCGAGGAAGCGTTCCTGCTCAGCGAGGCGTCAATGAGTTGCCAAACCTGGACACGCTCGCCGATCGAGATGACCGGGGGCACCTGATCCAAACCGGCCCGCAGCAGCAAGATCATCTCATGGCGGCTGCTGGCCCGGTCGTGGCCGCCAGCCACCGGGCCGCCAGCCACCGGGCCGCCAGCCACCGGGCCGCCGCCAGCCACCGGGCCGGCCGGCGTGGCCGCGTCGCCCGATACCCATCGGCAGAGCTGGAGGACGGAATCCCAGTCCAGGTCCGCGCCGCGGCCGGCCGCGGCGTGCAGGCCGCTGAGGAACTGCGCGACGTATCGCTCCGCCAGGCTCGTGAAGCGGCCGGCCGCGGCCGAGTAGCGCAGCGGGCTGACGCGCACGGCGCTGCGGAGTTCCCTGGCCAGGTCGAAGACGCTGGTATCAGCCAGCGCGGGGTCCGGTGCCGTCGCCCGCACGGTGGCCGGACCCGGTTCCGCGGCTGGTGTCACGACCGGTGCCGCCGCCGCTGACACAACCGGCGTCTCCGTCGCTGTCGCAGCCGGTGTCCCGGCCGGTGGCCGGGTTCGCAGGAAGGCGATGACCCTGTCGACACTCCACCCGGCCAGCCCTCCGGAGCTGGTCGCAGCGCCGGCGTCACCCATCAACCGCGCTGTGCTGCCGGCGTTGCCGGCGCTCTCCACGGGCGCGGGTTCGCCGACCAGCCGGGCGAGCTTGTCATAGGACTCCCGCTTGCGCTCCGGCAGCGCAGGCCCGACCGCGCCGAGCCGGTCGCGGGTCCACTCGGCGACCCACCTGTCGATCCGGTCCCCTGATGGAGCCTGGCCGGCCTGTGCGGCGTACGTGGCGGCCCATGGGCCGACGTCCGGGCCTTGATCGATCAGACCGAGCATGCGCTGCTTGTCCTCGGCGCTGAGCGTGCCGAAATGATCGCGGGCAAGGAGCAGGAACTCGCGTTCGGTATCCGCGTCACCGATCGCGGCCGCGTCCGTGAGCCGCCGGGCGACCTCCTCCGGGCACGCGCCGCCGAACTGCCTCAGCAGGTGCAGTGCGACCCGCCGGAAGATCAGCCAGTCCCGCGAATCCAGGCGCCGCAGCGCATCCCGCACGTCGACCTGCCCATCCCTGACGAGCTGCTCCGCGGCGTCGCATACCGCGCTGACCAGGGCGGTCCTTGCCTCCACGTCCGTATCCGGCGGCCAGCCCGCCAGCACCGGGCGCCAGCACACCGACATATCCTGCCGGCTTTCGAGCATGGCCGGGCCGGCGGCGGCCGTGATGGCGTCGTCGAGCAGATCGGCCATCGCCTCGAGCACGGACGGCCCGCCCGCGGCCACAAGCGGCGGCAGGCAGGTCCGCAGGCTCTCCGCGTAATCACTGGTCCCGATCCGGGTGCGCAGGCCACCCGCGGCGCCGGGCACGACCCCCGCCACCGCCACGCCCTCGGCGCCGCGTCTGCCCTCACCCTCGGCGCCGCGTCTGGCCACGCCCTCGCCGCCGCTTCTGGCCTCGGCGGCGCCCTCGCTCTCGCCAGATGCGAAACCCCAGAGCACCCGCGCAAGGCCGAGAGCGGCGTCGGGCCGGCCGCCATCCGCCAGGTGCACGGCCAACGCGCCGAACCGCTCGGCCCCGGCCGCCTCCCGCGGGCCGCCGTGCGCGCCCGCCAGGTCGCGCGTGATCCGGGGCAGCAGCGCGCCGCCGCAGGCCGCGGGCACCTCGAGGGCCAGGTCCACCAGACCCGCGGTCACCAGCTGGTTTCCTGTCGCCGGAACGTCCGCGGCGACCTCGGTGGCCAGCGCGGGATCCTGGCGTGCGACCCGGACCAGATAGCGCAGCGCGGGCCAATCAGGCAGCCATCCGGGCGATTCCCCGCCGGCGGTCTGCGCCGGAGGCCGGGCGAAGAACCCCTGCCTCCGCAACGGGCGTATCCACGCGGGGGTCGTCAGCTGGGCAAAGAAATGACCCATCGTGACCGGATCCTGCGGGAACTCCTGCCGAAGCTCGCTGGCGTGCTCGTCGCCCGGGCGGCCGGCCCGGGCCAGCGCGTCCAGGCGTTCCACGCTCGCCAGATATGCGGCTTCGTGCTCCTCGAGCACCACGTCGAGCATCGCCACCAGGCGCGAGAACCAGCGGCGGAACGCCTGGTCCACCGGGCGCGGCGCCCCAGGTCCCCGCGATCGCGCAAGCGTCTGCCGTTGGTCCGCGTACGCCAGCCACGTTCTCCCCGCGGCACTGTCGCAGCCGATCCCGATGCGGTCGAGCACCGCGCGGACCTCTAGTTCGTGCTCGCCGGCCGGCGAGATGGTGGCCTCTGCCCGCCGCGGTGTGCGCCGCTGGTGTCGCGGCAGAAACAAGGCCCGGACCAGTACGCCAAACTCACGCAGCAGCCGGCCGAGAGCCTGCCGCACCGCCCCCGCCCGCCCGTGGACCTCCGCTCCCGCCCGCGCAGTCTTCTCCGGCCGCGAGGAGCGCGTCACGGCGGGCGCCCCCGGCGGCAGCAGAGCGGCGCGGACCGAACTCTCGACCTCGCGCACGAGGTGGCCGACCAGAACCGCATCGCAGGCCACCGGGGGATCGCCTTCCATCAGGGCGCACGCGTCACGGAACGACGCCGCGGGCCCGGCCCCGAACCGCTCGAGCCGGCGCACGATTCCCGCCCGCACGGCCTCGTCACCGGGCCCATCGGTTACCTGAACAAGCGGCGGCGTGATCACACCGCCTCCCCTCACCACTCGGCGCATCCCAGCCGCCAGGGTAAACGGTTACCCGCCGTCAACCGGCCGATCCCGCTGCTCGTGTTCGCTGTGGCAAGGCCTCGATACAGGAGGTCACCAGGATGGGGAGTGCGGGACCGAGGCAGGCCGGATGAGGTTCGGGTCGAAGCGGTACCAGCCGTCTGTGCTGCCGTGCCCGTTGTTCATGTACTCGACGTGGCACAGCCAGCCGTCGCCCGATTGCAGCCAGGCGCGCAGGATGCCGAACCGGCCACGGCCGGCGATCGTGATCAGGACCGGCTTGAAGCACGGGCGGTACCTGCCGGTCTCCGGGCGCAGCTGTTCCCTTCGGGGCGGCGGCACTTCCTCGGCTCCTCTTGGGCGCGGCACTTCGTCGGCGTTCGGTGGCATCCTCACGTTTCCCATGAATAACTCGTACGTGTGTTCGAATACTAGCGTCCGCCGCCATGGACGCAAGATGGACCCGGCACCGCCACTGGATAGGCTCAGATCATGGAATATCGCGCGCTCGGCAGGTCGGGCCTCCGGATTTCTGTGCTCACGATGGGCACCATGACGTTCGGCGGCAAGGGAAACTTCGCGAACGTGGGCTCGACCGGCGTGGACGAGGCGAGACGTCAGGTCGATCAGTGCCTGGAGGCCGGGGTCAACCTCGTGGACACGGCGGACGTGTACTCCGACGGCGCGGCCGAGGAGATCCTCGGGCAGGCGCTGCGGGGCCGTCGCGACCAGGTCCTCGTCGCCACCAAGGTACGCATGCCGATGGGCGACGGGCCCAACGACGCCGGCCTGTCCCTGCATCACATCGTGTCCGGATGTGAAGCCAGCCTGCGGCGGCTCGGCACCGACCACGTCGACCTGTACCAGTTGCACGAGTGGGACGGGCTCACTCCGCTCGACGAAACGCTCGCGGCGCTCGATCTGCTCGTCAGCTCCGGCAAGGTGCGCTACGTGGGCGTCTCCAACTACGCGAGCTGGCAGCTGATGAAGGCGCTTGGCACGGCCGCCAGGCTCGGCGGGCCGCAGTTCGTCAGCCAGCAGATCTACTACTCACTCCAGGCCCGCGAGGCGGAGTACGAGCTGATTCCTGCCGCCCTGGACCAGGGCCTCGGCGTGCTGGTCTGGAGCCCGCTCGCTGGCGGGCTGCTGTCCGGCAAGTACCGCCGTGACCGCCAGCCGGCGGTCGGCTCGCGGCAGCTGACCGACTGGAACGAGCCGCCGGTGCGCGATCAGGAGGCCCTGTACGACACCGTCGACGCGCTGGTGGCCATCGCCACGGAACGGGGCGTGTCGCCGGCGCAGGTCGCGCTCGCCTACCTGCTCGGCAAGCCCGCCGTGACCTCGCTGGTGATCGGTGCGCGGACGTCGGAACAACTGGCCGACAACCTGTCCGCTGCCGATCTTGACCTCACGGCCGGGGAACGGGCGCGGCTGGACAAGGTCAGCCAGCCGCCGCTGATCTATCCCTACTGGCACCAGGCCAAGACGGCCAGCGACAGGCTCTCGCCGGCCGACCTCACGCTGCTCGGCCCCTACCTGTAGCGAGCGACCTCATACCGCCGAGGCTCGCGGCTGCGCCGTGATCCGTCGCGGGACGGTGAGATCCGGCGTCCAGGTCCTGGCCAGTCCACTGCATCGTCAACGCCCTCCCCCAGGGTGCCAGCCGGCCGCCGGATGACTCTAGGCAACGGATTGTAACAGTAAGATTTCATTGAGTTACCAGGTCTGCGGAACTGGCTGCCAGGGCGGGCATGCGGTGGCCGACGGGCCACGCACCTATTTTCCCGGTCCGGCCGCAGTTTGGCATAACGGCTCCCGCGTGGCGCGCCAATCCTGACGAGCGTGCCCGCGGCGCCCCGTCCCGCAGCGCCCCACCTCGCGGCGCCCCACCTCGCGGCGCCGTCCCGCGGCGCGGGTGCGGCGCTCAGCCGAGCAGTGGGCGGCCGTCGAAGACGCCGAGCTCCTCGCGGTACAGCTCGAGCCCGATGCCGTTGGGGTCGCGGAAATACATGCTGTCGTCCGCGCTACGGTCGGGTCCGAGATAGTCCAGGCCGGCCTGCTCGAACTTCTTCTTCGCGGCCTCGAACTGCTCCGCCGACACCGAGATCGCGATGTGCTGTACGCCGCCGATCGTCTCGGTGAACGCCGGGTGATCGTGACCGGGGAAGTCGAAGAACCCGAGCAGATTCCGGTTGCCGATGTCGAAGAAGAAGTGACTCGAACCCAGGTAGTCACGGTTCTCGACCAGCTCTACCAGCGGGAAGCCCAGAAACTCCTGGTAGAAGCGGATGGTCTCCTCCACGTCACGGCAGATGAGCGCGAGGTGGTGCACGCCCTGCACCGTGGTCGCCGGGCGCTGCCCGGCCGGGCGCAGGTAGCGCCTGCGCAGCTCCGCACGGTGTGCCCGGATGTCCGCAAGCTCCTGGCCTTCTGGCTGTGGCATAACTCGTCTCCCGCCTTGCCGCGCAGGCTCTGCCGGAACGACGCTCGCCCGGCGGCCTCGGGCCTCACGTACCGAACGTACCCGCCGGTCCGGATGGCCGGCGGCCGAGGAACAGCTCGCGCGGCGCCCGGTCCTCGCTGGTGTGCTCCATGACGGCGTTCGGCTCGAAGCCCGCGCCGGCGAGCAGGCGGAGCCAGACGTCGCGGCTGAACAACCCGGTGCGGTGCGTCTCGTGCACGGCGCGCACCGAGCCGTCGGCGTCGCGGAGCAGGAACGCGTACTCGGTCACGATCCAGGTGTCGGCCGGATCCGGATCCCATGTCCAGTCGAGGAAGCGCGCGCCGCGGCCGTCCGCGTCGTCGTCACCGCCGTGGCCGGTGGCCGGCTCGAAGGTCTCCGCGGTGCGGTCGGGTACGAAGACGGCTACGCCGCCGGGACGGCAGTGCACGAAGGCGGTCTCGATGGCCTGCCTGAGGTCGGCCTCGCTGATCATGTAGTCCACGGCGTCGTGGACGAACACCGCGTCGAAGGTGCGGCCGAGCCGCACCGTCCGCATATCGCCCTGCCGGTGATCGCACTCAGGATTGAGCCGTCGCGACACCTCCAGCATGCCGGCCGAGAGGTCGACGAGCGTCATGGTGAACCGCGCCTTGAGGTGGACGGCGTTGTGCCCGCCGCCGCTGCCCAACTCCAGAACGTCGCGCACGGGAATCGACGCCGACCGCAGCAGCGTCGCCGCGAAGGCGGCCTCCTCCGTGTATTCCTTCGGCGGCGAGATCAGCGGCCACCACGCGGCCAGGTCCCCGTAGAGACGGTGTTCACTCAGCAGATCCGCCATAGGGCCATCTTCGCGCACCGATTCCGCAGCGACGACGGTGCGGGGCCACTTTGGGCCGACCGGGAGTTGCTACCGGCGTGCTACGCGCTCGCAGCTGGCCTGCTACCTGGGGTGGGCGATACTGGGACCGAACCAGTGACCTCCTCGGTGTGAACTACCGGGCAACGGTGTGCATCCTCGGCCCCTGCTCTACCTGATCTTCGTGCGCCTGGCTGGCTGGATGGATGGATGGATGGATGGATGGATGGATGGCGCTGCTGGCGCGTTCGGCGGTGTCGAAGGATGCCGGGCAGCCACTGTGCGACGCGCGTTGAGCCTATGCGGGTGCGCAGCCACTGCGGGCTTTGACAAGTAAGGGGTGCTCAGCCGGCCGGGGCGAAGGCGTACAGCTTGTTATTGTTCGCGGGCGGCTGGCCGGCTGCCTGGCAGGGGCCGCCGCAGTATCCCGAACCCCAGTAGACGGCACCGTCCGCGACCGCGGCGCCGCCATTGACCGAGCCGCCGCTGGCGAAGCTCCACAGGATCTGCCCGGTGCGGGCGTCCAGCGCGTACATGTTGTTGCCGGTGGCGGCGTCCGATCCGGCGTAGACGACGCCGTTGGCGGCGCTCACGAACCCGGTATCGGCGGCTGCCTGGGGATCTGGCGTCTGCCAGAGGATCTTGCCCGTGGCGGCATCAAGAGCCGCCCACGATCCGCCGGTGATGGTCTGCCCGGCCGAGGGTCCCGACCCACCCAGGGTGTAGGGCTGCCCCGAGGTGTCCGCCTCGGCCACGTAGATGCGGTTTCCGTCGGTCGCAGAGCCCCACTCCATGCCGCCCACATGCCCGCCGGGCCCCACCTGGGTCTGCCAGGCGACCTTCCCCGTGGCGGGGTCGACGGCCCAGTAGATGCCGCTTTTCTGGCCGATGCCCAGTAGCTGCTCGGACTGGCCGGTGACCGGGTTGGTGGTGGTGAACAAGTTGGGTCCCGAGCCGAAGTCGAAATCCGGCCCGGTGGGCGCGGCGATCGTCCACACGTCACTGCTCAGTGTGTGGTCAGCCCAGGCGACCGCGCCGGTCTGCAGGTTCAGCGCGAGTATCGAGTCGGCGTAGTCATCAGAAGCCGGCGGGGTGCAGCCGGTCTGGCCGGCCCTGCTGCAAACCCCCGCGGGGACCGTGTAGTTGTTGCCGGTGCCCACGTAGAGCAAGCCGCGCGCCGGATCCACCACTGGCGAGGAGGCCCACACCGCCGCGCCGGTGTAGAAGCCAGGCAGGTTGGTGTCGCCGCCGGAGTTGTCCGACGGCACGGTGTAGGTCTTCCACAGGATCTGGCCGGTGGTGGCGTTGAGCGCCACGACCGCGCCGCGGAACGTGCAGCAGGGGTAACCGGGCTGCGCGGACAGGGTCTCCTCCTTGGAGGAGACGCCGACATAAACCACGCCGCCCGCGACAACGGGCGAGCCGGTGATGAGCGCCGCCGGGCTGCTGTCCACCGTGGTGGCCCACAGCAACTGCCCGGTGAACCGGCTGACGGCGAACACCATGGCCGGGGCGGTCGGCGAAAAGAAAGGCCAGTCGCCCAGGATGAGCTCGCCGTTGTAAACGGCCGGGCTCGTCCGGGACAGGTCGCCCGGGACCCCGGTGTAACTGGCGATCGTGCGCGACCAGATCACCTGGCCGGTGTCGGCAGCCACCGCCCATAGCTGGCCACCGGTGTCTGGAACGTACACGGCATCGTGGTCCACCGTGGGAGTGGCGGACACAGCCCCGGCCGCGGCCAGCGTCCACTTCGGCGCGAGAGTGTGCACGTTGCGGGCGGAGATCGCGGGCCCGGCGGCCTGGAAGTGAGTGTCGCTGATATTCTGCCCCGCCATCGGCCACTCCGGGGCCGCTGCGGGGCTGGACTGGGCCGCGGCCGCGGTCATGCCCGCGGCGAACATTACCGCCGTGGCCGCCAGCAGCCAGCCCGGCCGGGCGAATATCGCCTTCCGCATTACCATGCGCGCTTCCTTCCAGGAACTTTCGATACGCCTGGGGAGTAGTGGGGAGCAGTGGCCACGACCAGGCAACATCCCAAGACCGGCCACAGCGCCTCCAGCTCCAGGGAGCCGGACAGCGCCCCATCGGATCGAAGCTGGCCGGCGGGAGTTGTGTCAGCGGCCTCTCGCGGCTCCCGCCCACGTCCACGACGCGTCCGGGCACCAGTGGCCAGAACGCCAGGTCCGTGAAACTCGGGTACAGCGCTCAACGTGCCCCTGCCACCCTCCCAGCCCGGCGTCCCGCACGGACGCAGCTGGCTTACTCCGCCAGCCATCGTCCGACGGCATTTTAGCTTGTGTTACGCAGGTAGGAGGACCATGGTTCAAGTCGGGTGAGTTCAAGTCGGGTGATCAGGGTCTTGGCGAGTACGTGCCGCGCCTGGCAGGCGGATTCTGGTGCACCGTCCGGTCAGCGGCCGGTCAGCTGCCGCAGGCCCGCGATCGGTCCACGCCAGCGGCAGCAGCACTGAGCCCAGCGGGCCGCCCTCGCAGCTGACCACCAGGCCAGAAGGTAACTTCCGCTCGAACAGCACCCGCAGCCGCTGCATCGCCGCCGCGGTGCTGCCCGGGCTGGTCATCGTCATCGTGTGCGCGGCCAGGCCGGGAAGGATGATCCGCCCGTCTGTTTCGCACGTAGTAGGGGGTTACATCCTGGGAGGGACTCATGCCCGCTCGATACACGCTGCGCCGCTTTCTCACCGTCGCCTCTACCTGCCTGCTGGCGGTGGCGACAGCGCTGGTCGTCGCTACCCTCGGCAGCACCCACAGGGCATCTGCCGCGGCCGTCACCACCGCCTGGCGCAGCGGGGCCTTCTCGGTGAACACCAGCGGCGTGGTCTCTCGCTCCGACATCGTGCTCGGCCGGCCGAACACCGTGAACTCCCAGTCGCTGCCGCTGGGTAATGGCTCGCTCGGCGTCGCCGCCTGGGCGGCAAACGGGTTCACGGCGCAGCTCAACCGCAGCGACACCATGCCCTACCGCCTTTCCCCCGGCCAGGTGGTGATACCGGGCCTGTCCGCGATGACGTCGGCCTCGAACTTCACCGGCACGCTCGACCTGTACAACGGCGTGCTTGACGAGTCGAGTGGCGGAATGACCATGCAGGCCTGGGTCCCCGCGGGCAAGGACGAACTGATCGTGAACGTCACCGGAGCCAACCCGGGCACCCGGGAGACCGCGAACCTCTACCTGTGGAGCGGGCGCACCCCGGCGGCCGCCGCGTCCGGCGCTATCGGCAGCCTCGCGCAGACCTGGGTGGACAACTCCCAGTCCGGCTCGTCCGGGCAGATCTTCGGCGCGATGGCCGCGATCACCGCGGGCGGGCAGAACGTCACCGCGTCGGTAGTCAGCTCCACGGAGGTGCAGGTTTCTTTCAACCCGAACTCGGACGGCTCGTTCCGGGTGATCATCGTGTCGCCGCGGTGGACCGGCGGCAACGCGACCGCCACCGCCTCGAACCTGATCGGCGGCGACACGACCGCCACCACGTCGTCCTTGCTGTCCGCGCAGTCTTCGTGGTGGAACAGCTACTGGGCGAACACCGGCCTGATCGAGGCGAACTCCCCGGACGGCACGGCGCAGTACATGGAGAACCTGCGCACCATCTATCTGTATGCCGAGGCCGCCTCGATGCACAGCGGGGACTACCCGGGCAGCCAGGCCGGCGTCGCGGACATGTTCGCCTACGACCAGGACCAGCAGGACTGGTACCCGGCCGGTTACTGGCTGTGGAACCTGCGCGGCCAGATCGCCGCGAACCTGTCCTCCGGCAACTTCAGCCTCAACCTGCCGATCTTCGACATGTACCTCAGCGACCTGCCGGCCATCGAGTCGTGGACCAACGCGCAGATGGGCGGCAAGCCGGGAGCGTGCGTTCCGGAGACCATGCGGTTCAACGGCAACGGCTACTACAACGGCGGCTCCAGCTCGCAGAACGCCTCCTGTGCCCTGGCGTCCAGCCCGAGCTACAACGCGGAAACCATCACCTCGGGCGCCGAGATCGCGCTGTGGATCTGGCGGCAGTACCAGGACACCGGCAGCATCAGCTTCCTGCAGAAGTACTACCCCGTGATGGAGCAGACCGCCGAGTTCCTGCTGGCGTACCAGAGCGTCGGCTCGGACAACTACCTGCACGCCGTCGCGAACGCGCACGAGACCCAGTGGGCCGTGCCGGACCCGACCACGGACCTGGCCGCCGACCAGGCCCTGTTCCCGGCGACAATCAGCGCCGCGACTCTGCTGAACACCGACTCCTCACTGGTCGCGCAGCTACGGACCGCCGAGAACCAGATCGAGCCGTACGCCCGCACCGACGAGGCGACTCAGGCCCAGCTGCTCACGCCGTCCGCGGACGCCTCCGGGAACGACGTGATCGCGGACTCCTTCCAGCCCTCGGCAACCCTGCACAACAGCGAGAACATCGGCCTGGAGCCGGTCTGGCCGTATGGCGTCATCACCGACAACACCACGGTGAACGGCGACAACCTGACCGCGCTCGCCGACCGAACCTATAACGACCGGCCCAACCAGAACGTCGCGGACTGGAGCTACGACGCGATCGACGCCGCTCGGCTCGACATGTCCAGCCAGGTGGCCTCCGACCTGGTTGCCAACACCGAGGGATACCAGGCCTACGTCGCCGGCCTGTCCAACCTGTCCGGCAGCAGTCCTGGCGACGAGCCGTACATCGAGCAGTCCTCCGATGTCGCCACCGCCATGGACGAGGCCCTGGCCACCGACTACGACGGGACCCTGCGCATCGCCCCGGCCTGGCCCCCCGGCTGGGACGCCTCGGGTACCGTCTACATCCAGGGCGGATCCAAGGTTGACGTGCAGATCGAGGGTGGCGTCATCGCCACCGCCGCCATCCAGGCCGGCACGACCGAGACCATGACCGTGCGCAACCCGTGGCCCGGCCACCAGGCCGAAGTCGTGAACGGTTCCACCGGCACCGTGGTCATCTCGCCGACCACAAGCACCACGTTCAGCGTCCCGGTGACGGCCGGCTCATCCTACCTGATCGAGCAGCCGTCGTCGCCCACAACCTCGCTGCCGTTCGCGCAGGTCACCGGGACCCAGGCCACCTCCGCCAAGCACCTGGGCGGCAAGGTCCAGATCGGCCTGGACCTGGCTACCAGTTACCCGAGCCTGGCCGCCTCGTACAACAACGTCGGCATCACCGCCGACAACACGGCTCCCGGCAACTACGACGGCGGCGGCGCGAGCTTCTCCGAAACCGCGCTGACCAACGGCGGAGCGGCCCCGGCCGCGACCATCACCTCGTCAGGAATGTCGTTCACCTTCCCGAGCGTCGCCGCCGGGACCAACGACAACACCGTGGCCGAGGACCAGACCATCACGATGTCCGGCAGCGGCATCCTCGGGTTCCTGGTGTCGGCGAGCTACGGGCCCGCCTCAGGGACCGGAACCATCACCTACACCGACGGCAGCACCCAGAGCTACACGCTCACATCGCCGGACTGGTTCTCGACCACTCCGCCGTCGGGCGGCGCGGTAGCGGTCAACTCCGCCTACCAGAACCGGCAGGGCAACACCACCTACGACCACACCGCCGACATCTTCGCCGAGACCGTCGCGCTCAGCGCGGGCAAGACGATCACCTCCGTCACCCTGCCGCCCGGCGGGGCACTGACCGCGGGCACCCCTGCCCTGCACATCTTCGCCATCAGCGCCCAGGGGCCCTACGGGGGCACCGCGGCCGCGGTGCCGGGCACGGTGCAGGCGGCCAACTACGACACCGGCGGCCAGGGGGCCGGCTACAGCGTCACCGCGGT
>Ga0209648_10003505_pt1 | contig 13166 bp, 14 predicted proteins | sample GraSoi2013_115cm_FD_185830 | JGI IMG/M metagenome (GOLD analysis project Ga0209648, IMG submission 185830) | Grasslands soil microbial communities from the Angelo Coastal Reserve, California, USA - Sample 9_17_2013_115cm (SPAdes) (version 2) | ecosystem: Environmental > Terrestrial > Soil >...
CTGCCTCAATGTCGGCTGCATTCCGTCCAAGGCGCTCCTGCAATCCTCGCATCTGTTCGAGCAGGCGGGCCACGACCTCGGTGTCCACGGCATCGTGCTCGGCCCGCCCAAGCTCGACTTCACCCAGCTGATGAAGCGCAAGGGCGAGGTGGTGGACGCCACCACCAAGGGCGTGGCCTTCCTGTTCAGGAAGAACAAGGTCACGTCGTTCCAGGGCACCGGCCGCATCGAGAAGGCGGGTTCTGTCGCGGTCCTGGGCGACGATGGCGCGGTCAAGGATACGCTTGCGGCCAAGAACATCCTGATCGCCTCGGGATCGGAGGTGACGCCGCTGCCCGGCGTCGCCGTCGACGAGAAGAAGATCGTGTCGTCGACCGGCGCGCTCGAGCTTGCCGAGGTGCCCAAGCACCTCGTGGTGGTCGGCGCCGGCATCATCGGGCTCGAGCTGGGCTCGGTATGGCGGCGGCTGGGGTCGGAGGTGACGGTGGTCGAGTTTCTCGATCGCATCACGCCCGGTGTCGATGACGAGATCACCAAACAGTTGCAGCGTTCGCTCGCCAAGCAGGGGCTGAAGTTCAGATTGAGTTCGAAGGTCACCAAGGCGGAGACGACCGACGCCGGCGTGACCTTGACCGTGGAGCCTGCCAAGGGAGGCCCTGCCGAAACCCTGCAGGCCGACATCGTGCTGGTCTGCGTTGGCCGGCGGCCGCTCGTCGAAGGGCTGGGCCTCGACAAGGTGGGCGTGAAGCTGACGGAGCACCGACGCATTGCAGTCGACGGGCATTTCCAGACCTCGGTGCCCGGCATCTACGCCATCGGCGACGTGATCGATGGACCGATGCTGGCCCACAAGGCGAGCGAGGACGGCATCGCCTGCGTCGAGACCATCGCCGGCCAGAAGGGCCACGTCGACTGGAACCTCGTGCCCTCGGTGATCTACACCCAGCCCGAGGTGGCATGGGTCGGCAAGACCGAGGAACAGCTGAAGGCCGCAGGCGTTGCCTACAAGGCCGGCAAGTACCCTTTCACCGCCGATCCGCGCAGCCGCGCCAATGCGGCGACGGAGGGTTTCGTGAAGGTCCTGGCCGACAAGGCGACCGACAAGGTTTTGGGTGTGCACATCATCGGCGCCGAAGCCGGCACCATGATCGCGGAATCGGTCATGGCCATGGAGTTCTCCGCATCGGCCGAGGATATCGGCCGCGTCTGCCACGCCCATCCCACGGTCAACGAGGCGACGAAGGAAGCGGCGCTGGCGGCGTGGGACAAGCCGATCCATCTCTAGGTTGTGCCGTGCGCAAGCCGCTGATGGCGCTGGCGATCGTGGCCTGCCTGATCCTGTCGGTGGTGGGCGGCCTGTTGCCGATCCTGCAGGGCTGGATCTTCCTCGTGATCGCGCTCTACCTGCTCGCCACCGAGTTCGAGACCGGCCGCCTGTGGGTGAAGCGGGCCCGACGCCGCTGGCCGTTCCTCGACCGCTGGATCGTACGGGCCCGGGACCACAAGTGGGCGCCGAGCCATCTCAAGGAATTCGAGGATCTGACGGATCCTTCGAAGTGACGATGCGCAAACCGCTGATGATCCTCGCCATCGCGTTGCTTCTCGTACTGGCCGCGCTCACCGTGCTGGTGCCGTTCCTGCACGAAGCGCTCTTGCTGTTCGCCCTTTATTTGATGGCCACGGAGTTCGAGACCGGCCGCGCCCTGGTCAAGGACGCCCGCCGGCGCTGGCCGTTTCTGTCGCGGTTGATCGCGAGGGCCCATGGCAGCCGCTGGGCGCCGCGCGCTCTGGGGGAATTCGACGACCTGACGAATCCGGCGAAATGACCCTTGCGACAGCCGGGCGATTTGGCGGTATGATCCTGCCCAAGGAGGAATAGCCATGGACAAGCCGGTAACACCGCGTGGCATCAACCATCTGGTGCTCAACGTCCGCGACCTCGAGGAATCGCATCGCTTCTGGACCGAGGTCGTGGGTTTCAGGAAGGTCGGCGAACTGACGCCGACGGCCGATCGACCGAACCCGCCCAAGATGCGGTTCTACAGCGGCGATCGCGAGGGCCAGACCCATCACCACGACATCGCCCTGGTCGAGAATCGCGACCTGCCGGCGCCGCCTGCCGACTGGAAGATGTTCGGCATGCCGGTCGCCGTGAACCATATCGCCATCACCATGCCGGACCGCGACGCCTGGTTGCGGCATCTGGCCTACCTGCAGGCCAAGGGGGTGAAGTTCGACCGCCGGGTCGAGCACGGCATGACCCACAGCCTCTATATCCATGATCCCAACGGCTACGGCGTCGAGTTTGTCTACGACTTGCCGCGCGAAGTCTGGCAGGACGACATCAATGGCGCGCTGAACTTCGTGAAGGTCCTGCCGACCGAAGGCGCCGAGGCGCTCGACGACCGCACGCAGGGAATACCGACGTTCAAGAGGGCCGAGGCGGCGGAATAACCCGTCGCCGCGGGTAACGCCCCTCGGCGCCGAACCATTGCTAGACCGCCTCTGACTGAAGCCGGCCAAGACCCGGCGTTGACGCCGAGTGCCCAGACGCTTAACGTGTTAACAATAACTCCGCCGATCAAGGGAGTGAGGGGATGGAAACGGCATCACGCGACGCTGGTGCGCGGCAGGTCGACGTCGGCACCGGCTTTGGCCGCCCGCCTGCCGCCTACATCAAGTCGCTGACCGAGGTCGGTCCGGGCACGCGGATGGGCAACCTGCTGCGCCGCTACTGGCATCCCGTCGGACTGGCCTCGCATGCCACGACGATGCCGCGCGAGGTCCGAGTGCTTGGGGAAGACCTGATCCTGTTCCGTGACAAGACGGGCCGGCCGGGGCTGGTGCATGCGCGCTGCGCATCGCGGCACCACGCTCTACTACGGCAAGGTCGAGGAGCGCGGCATCCGCTGCTGTTATCACGGCTGGCTGTTCGACGTCGAAGGCCGCTGCCTGGAGCAGCCCTGCGAGCCGGAGGGTGGCCGGTTCCGCGACCGCGTGCGCCAGCCTTGGTATCCCGTGCAGGAACTTTACGGGTTGGTCTTCGCCTACATGGACCCGCCTGAGAAGAAACCCGTGCTGCCGCGCTACGAATGCCTGGAAGTGCTCGACGCGGGCGAGTTTCTAGACGCCGACGACACCAGCATCGGCAGCGGCGGCCCGCAGATCGTGCCCTGCAACTGGCTGCAGCATTTCGAGAATGTCGTCGATCCCTATCATGTCGTCGTCCTGCATGGCACGCATAGCGGGCCGCAATTCTCGGAGATGATGGCGCGCATGCCGGACGAGGTGCATTTCGAACGCACGCCGCTCGGCGTCCGGGCATCATCGACGCGTCGCCTTGCCGACGGCACCGTGATGCGCGGCTCGGCCGAGGTGGCGCTGCCGACCTTGCGCGTCGTGCCCAATCCGCGCGCCGGCGTCGCCGGGGCGAGCCTGTTCGGCCGTGTCGAATCGATCGGCTGGACCTTGCCGATCGACGACACGCATTTTCGTATCTACGTGGCGGGCCGCGTCCGTGAGAAGGGGCAGCTGCGCCGGATGCGCTCGCGTCAGGGCGGCAAGCTGTGGGAGGAGCTCTCGGCGGAAGAACACCAGCGGTTTCCGGGCGACTTCGAGGCCCAGACCGGCCAGGGCGCCAATACGTTGCATTCCGAGGAGCATCTTGTGGAAAGTGACCGCGCCATCGCCCTGCTGCACCAGTTCCTGCGCCAGCAAGTGGAGCTGGTCGCCCAGGGACACGACCCCGCTGGCGTAGCTTTCGACGAACAAACGCGGCCCGTGACATTCGCCGCCAGTCGCGAATTGCAAGACGCCGCAGAGTAGACGGAGGAACGCCATGAACGATCATGCCCCCGCCGGCCAACTCGACGTTGGCACGGGTAACCTGCTGCGTCGCTACTGGCATCCGGTCGGATTGGCATCGCATGCCACGGCGACGCCGCGCGAGGTCCGGGTGCTGGGCGAGGACCTGATCCTGTTCCGCGACAAGACGGGCCGGCCGGGGCTGGTGCATGCGCGCTGCGCTCACCGCGGCACCACCCTCTACTACGGCAAGGTCGAGGAGCGCGGCATCCGCTGCTGCTATCACGGCTGGCTGTTCGACGTCGAAGGCCGCTGCCTGGAGCAACCCTGCGAGCCGGAGGGTGGCCGTTTCCGCGACCGCGTGCGCCAGCCCTGGTACCCGGTCCGGGAACTTTACGGCCTGATCTTCGCCTACATGGGCCCGCCCGAGAAGAAACCCGTGCTGCCGCGCTACGAGTGCCTGGAAGTCCTCGACACGGGCGAGTTTCTAGACGCCGACGACACCAGCATCGGCAGCGGCGGCGACGCCATCGCGCCCTGCAACTGGCTACAGCATTTCGAGAACGTGCTGGACACCTATCACGTCCCCATCCTGCACGGAAACTTCAGCGGCACGCAGTTCACCGAAGTGATGAACCAGATGCCCAAGGTGACCTGGGACTATACCGAGCGCGGCGTAAAAGCCTTCTCGACGCGCACCCTGGAGGGCGGAAAGCTCATGCAGCGCACGACCGAGGTCGCGCTGCCCACGCTCCGCGTTGTGCCCAACCCGTTCGTCGGCGGCTACGGCCGGGTCGAAAGCATCGGCTGGACGCTGCCGATCGACGACGGCCACTACCGGATCTACACCGCCGGTCGCGTGCGCGAGAAGGGCGTGTTCCTGCCCAAGGGCGCGGGCGCCGCAACCGGCCGCAAATGGCGCGACATGACGCCGGAGGAGCGGCGGCAGGCTCCCGGCGACTGGGAAGCGCAGATTGGCCAGGGGACGATCGCATCTCACTCCGACGAGCACCTCGCGACCAGCGACCAGGGCGTGGTGATGCTGCGGCGCCTGCTGCACCGCCAGGTGGGCGTGGTGGCGCGCGGCGAAGATCCGATGGGCGTGAGCTTCAACGCTGCGGCGCCGCCCGTGGTCTTCGAGGCCGGCAACTTCGTCGTCGATGCCTGAGCGGCCGACATGAACGACCGCAAGCCTGTCGCGAGCTTCCCGCGCGCGCAAATCATGGACGACCGGCAGTCGCTGCCGATCGCGCTCTTGCGGGCCCGCGAGGCGGTGATGTCGTATTTCCGGCCGCACCATCGCAAGGGCGGAATCACGGAACAGCAGTGGCGGGTCATCCGCGTCCTCTCTCTCGACGGCGAGACGGACGCCACGAGCCTGGCGCGCCGCAGCTATCTGCTGGCGCCGAGCCTTTCGCGCATCCTGAAGGACCTCGAGGCGGGCGGCTATGTCAGGCGTCGTCCCGGCACTGACGATTCCCGCCAAAGCCTGCTCTCGCTGTCGCCCAAGGGTTCGGCGACGGTGACGCGTGCGGCGCCCTTTCTCGACGGCATCCATCGCGAAATCGCCCGCCGGTTCGGCCGCGATCGTGTCGACGAATTGCTGGCGCTGCTTGCCGAGCTGGAGAATGCCCTGGCCGATCCGCTGGCCCAGAAAGACAGCCGGAGGAAACAGCAACCATGACCAGGCTCGCTCGCGCGTTTGGCGTCACGTTCCTCTTGCTCGCGATGGCCCCGTCCGCGAACAGCCAGGCGAAATACGACCCCGGCGTCACCGACACCGAGATCAAGCTGGGGCAGACCGCGCCCTATAGCGGCCCGGTCTCGGCCTACGGCACGTTCGGGCGCGCATCGGTCGCCTACTTCGCCATGGTCAACGAGTCAGGCGGCATCAACGGCCGCAAGATCACGCTCTTGACCGCCGACGACGGTTTCAGCCCGCCCAAGACCGTCGAGCAGACGCGCAAGCTCGTGGAAGCGGATGGCGTCTTGCTGATGTTTGCACCGGTCGGCACGTCGACCAACATGGCTGTGCGCAAATACCTCAACGACCGCGGGATCCCACAGCTCCTGCTGCAAAGCGGCATCTCCAAATTCAACGATCCGAAGAATTTCCCGTGGTCGCTGTCGGGGCTGCCCAACCATGAGACCGAGGTGCGCGCCTTCGCCAAGCACATCCTGGCCACCAGGCCGCAGGGCAAGGTCGCGATCCTCTACCAGAACGACGATTTCGGTAAGGAGTATCTCGGCGGCCTCAAGGGGGGCCTGGGCGAACAAGCCAGGCAGATGATCGTGGGCGAGCAGAGCTTCGAGCTCACCGACCCGACCGTCGAATCGCAGGTCATCAGCCTGCGCGGCAGCGGCGCCGACGTGCTGCTGATCGTGGCGACGCAGAAGCAGACCGTGCAGGCCCTGCGCAAGGCGCACGATCTCGGTTGGCGGCCGCTGTCGTTGATCGCCTTTCCCGCCGCCTCGATCACCCGGACGTACATCCCCGCCGGCATCGAGGCGTCGACGGGAGCGGTCTCCTCGTCCGTCTTCGTCGACCCGTCGGATCCCGATCTCCAGGCGGATCCGGACGTGCAGGCCTACATGCGCTGGATGGAAAAGTTTTATCCCGGCGGCGACAAGTTCGACGCCCTGCACGTGGCTGCCTATGTCGAGGGGCAGCTCATGATCGAGATGCTGAAGCGCTGCGGCGCCGACGTGACGCGAAAATGCATGATGGCCCAGGCGGCGAGCCTCAAGGACGTGCGGGTGGCGATGCTGCGCCCGGGGATCGCCGCCGGCACGACGCCCGACAACTACAACCTCTTCAACAAGCTCCAGATGCTGACCTTCGACGGCCAGCATCTCATTCCGACAGGACCGCCGATCGCCGCCGAGTGAGGCCGGTTCATGCTGGAGTCTTTCCAGCCGAAGCGAAATCACCTCACCCTGAGGAGGCCGCCCCTCGAATACCTCGGGGTAAACTCCACGGCCGTCTCGATCGCGCGGGGTAACCCCCGCGCTGTGGTGGGCACCGGGCACGTGCCAGTGCCCATCCTTCGAGACGCATCGCTTCGCGATACCCCTCAGGATGAGGTCATTGCCTATTGCTCCGATTTGAACGATTCCGCGTTTGTCGGAAAGACTCTAGGCTGACGGCCGTGCGTGGCTTCCTGATCGTTCTTTGGTGCCTTTTCTGCGCCAGCCCGGCTCTGGCCCAGCAAGTCACGCGCCTGCCCGTCGAGCAGGCCGGCCGCACCATCCAGCTCACCGCTCAGCTCTATCGTCCGGCATCGCCGCAGCCTCTGCCGGCGGTGGCGATCTTTCATGGCTGCGGCGGCGTCGGTGTCAACAACACGCGCATGGCCGAGCTTCTGAAGGGCTGGGGCTATGTCGCGCTGGTAGTCGACAGTTTCTCCGCTCGCGGGCTCACGGACGTCTGTGGCCGCAACTGGCCGACCCAGGCCGCCGCCGAAGCGCGTGCGCACGATATCGACGCGGCGCTGGCCTGGCTCGGCAAGCAAAGCTTCGTCGATGCCAAGCGACTGGCTTTCATGGGCTATTCCTATGGCGGCGGCGTGGCGATGCTGCGCGCGCTGTCGTCCAGTTCCGACAATACAGCGCCGACACCGGCGCGCGCCGCGCTTCTGGTTTATCCCGATTGCGCGCTGGCCGATGCGTTGGGCGCCAGGCTCGCCGTCCGCCAACCGACACTCATCGCCATGGCAGCACTCGACGACTGGACGCCGGTGTCGCAATGCAAGGCGGTGCTGGACCGGATCGCGCTGGGCCGCGATCTGATCGAGACGCACATCTACGAGGGCGCGTATCACAGCTTCGACGCGCTCGGCCTGCCGGTGCGCTATCTCGAGGGCGTCGGCAACCGCAGCAAGCCGGGCGGTTGCTGCGGCGCGCATTACGGCGCCAGCGAGGCGGCCTGGAAGGCGTTTGTCGCCGACGTGAAGGTGTTTTTGGCGAAGTCTCTCGGACCCTGAGCGATTCGCGGGTTCCCGATTGCGGTCGCGCCGGCTGATCAAGGTCGGTATAATGCGCGCATGACAAAAGATGTTTTCGGCAAGCACATGGTCTGGACAGAACATCCGACCACGAAGGCCCAGATCGGCATCGGCTATTCCAGTCTGACGGAAGCCGAGGCCGAGGCGGTCAAGCTCGAGCAGGCGGGGTACAAGATCCTCCGGATCTCGCCCACGACCTTGCCCAAGCCCAACTCCTGATCGACGTCCCGTCCGGTCACTGCCGTGAAGTCCCGGCCTGGCTGGACCCTGATCGGCTGCATCGTGCTCTTTGCCGCTGGGGCTGCCCTTGCCCAAGGCCCGGCGATGGGCAAGCTCGCGCCGCTCTCGTCGGTGCAGTTCCTGCCGGATAGCGACGTCAAATGCCTGTCTTCGGCCATCGAGGCAGGCAATCCGGCGACCGGTCCGTCGACCTTGATCCTGAAGGCGCCTTCAGGATGCGTGGTGCCCTGGCATTCACACACCGCGCAGGAGCAGATCCTGATGATCAGCGGCACGATCCTGGCCGAGATGACCGGTCTTTCGGCCACGACGCTCGGCCCGGGCGGATTTGCCGCGATGGCAGGTGGCATGGCGCATCAGTTCACCTGCCAGGACACCGCGTGCCTGATGTTCGTTACCTTCGATGGGGCTTACGACATCTTCTGGGGCAAGGGCGGTCGAAACTAGCCTTTCGCCCGCGGATGCGCGGCGCGGTAGACGGCGGTCAGGCGCGCGGAGTCGACATCGGTATAGCGCTGGGTCGTCGACAGCGAAGCGTGGCCCAGAAGCTCCTGGATCGTCCTGAGATCGCCGCCGGCCCCCAGCAAGTGGGTGGCGAAGGAATGGCGCAGCGCGTGCGGCGTCACGCTGTCGGCCAGGCCCAGCCCGCGCCGGATCTCGCGGATGCGTTTCTGCACGATGGCGGGATCGAGCGCGCCGCCACGCGCGCCGACGAAGAACGCTTCGCCGGCGCCCAGCGCCGCCACATACGGGCAGGAGTCGCGATAGGCTTTTAGCGCCTCCAGCCCCTGCGGCAGGAGGGGGACAAGCCGGGTCTTGTTGCCCTTGCCGGTGACGCTCAGCGTATCGTTGCCCGCCTTCAGCAGCCCTTCGACCATCGCCTTGGTAAGGCCCAGCGCCTCGCTGATGCGCAAGCCCGCCCCGTAGAGCAGCAGCAGGATCGCCGCATCGCGCAGGTCGAGCCAGCTCGGGCGCTCCTGCTCGGACGGCGCGTCGAGCAGGTCCTCCATGTCTCGCTCGGAGAGCGCCTTGGGGATCGACCGCGGCAGCTTGGGCGTCTGGATGGCGCCAATGCTGGCGTTGTGGACGAGTCCCCGCTTGTCGAGGAAGTTGAAGAAGGACCGTACCGAGGAGAAGGCGCGGGCCGTCGAGGTGCGGGCGAGCCCCTGGCGGGCCCGTTCGGCCAGCCAGGCGCGGAACTCGGCGGGCTTCAGCTTGCCCAGCGCCTGAAGCGTCGGCGGGCCGCCGAGATAGGTGGTCATGAAGCCGAGAAAGACCGCCACGTCATGCTCGTAGGCGATCAGCGTGTGACCGGCGAGCCTGCGTTCGCTTTTCAGCCAGTCCCGCCACGCCTCGCGCGCTGCCTCGAGGCTGGTCATCGTCATCCCGAGCGAAGCCGCCCGAAGGGGGGCGCAGTCGAGGGACCTTTTCCAAAGACAGTGGTCATAGAAGAGATCGCTCGGCTTCGGTCGGAATGACGCGCTGGGCGCGTCACTCCGGCAGGTCGAGCCAGGCGCGGATGGTGTTCTCCAGCACCTTGGCCAGGAAGAAGAGCAGCTCGGTCGCCTGCTCGGGTCCGAACGACTCGGGATCGCGCGAGCCGAAGCACATCACGCCATCGGGCGAGCCCGTCGACACGCGAAGCCGCATCAGCACGTCGGACTTCACGAAGCGGGCGACGTCGCCGAAGAAAGCCTCCTCGCCCGCGATGCTGGAGCGCAGGCGAGCATGCTTGTCGGGGCCGATGGCGGCATCGATGGCGCCCGGTGCCAGCACGTAGACGCCGCGCACCGGCACGCGCTTGGGGGCGTCGGCATTGGCCTCGATGGCGAGCGTGATGAAATCGACGTCCAGGAGCTCGGGCAGCTCGTGGGTGACGACGTGGATCATCTTCTCGAAGGTCGTCGCCTGGATGATGCTTATAACCGCGGCCTGGATGCGGTTCTGGACGATCTGGTTCTGCTTGGAGTTGGCGATGATCTCGGTGCGCTCGTTCTTCAGGCGGTCGATCTCGGAGCGCAGGCGCTTCAGGATCGCCTGCTGCATGTCGATGACGCCCGGTCCCTGGACCCGGGGCACCAGCGACATCGCCTCGGCGAGTTCGGCATGGTTTTCGAAGAAATTCGGATGCGCCTTGAGGTAGGCCACGACGTCGTCGACCGTGATGACCTTGACCTGCCGCCCCGAACCGTCGGGCGCCGGGATCGTGCCGTCGCTGCCCATGTGCCCGCTCCGGGTCAGAGGATCGAGGAGTCGTCGAGCCCTGCGGCCAAATCCTTGATTTCGGCGGCATCGGCGGTATCGAAGGAGAACTTCATATAAACTACCCCAATGGCCAGTGGTTTGGACTCGCCTGCTACCACAATTTCTAGCGATTCCCCCTCGGAGCCACAAGCCGAGGGGAGCACTTCGACGCGGTCCGGCCCGGTGGAAAACCTGCTCCGACGGACGGTTCGCGTGCTGCTGCCGCTGCCCTTGGCGGACGCCTACGACTACAGCGTCCCCGATGAGCTGACTGTCGCGGCCGGGCATTTCGTGATCGTGCCGCTCGGCAAGCGCGAGACCGTGGGCGTGGTGTGGGGCGAGGGGTCGGGCGAGGTGCCGCGCGAGAAGCTGCGCGATATCGCCCATGTGCTGCCGGCGCTGCCCATGGCCGATCCCCTGCGCCGCTTCGTCGACTGGGTCTCCGCTTACACGCTGGCGCCGCCCGGCGCGGTGCTGCGCATGGCGATGAGCGTGCCGTCGGCCCTCGAGGCGCCAAAGACCGAGATCGTCTATCGCGCCTCTGCCCAGCCCGACGATGCGGCACTGAAACTCACCGCCGCACGCCGGCGCGTGCTCGAGCAGCTGAAGGACGGTCCGGCCATGCCGGCTGCGGAGCTGGCGCATGTCGCGGGCGTCGGCACGTCGGTGATCAAGACCATGGCCTCGATCGGCCTGCTGGAAGCCGTCGAGCGCACGATGCGCCGTTCCTTCGCGCAACCCGACGGCAAGCAGCAGGGCCCCGCGCTGTCGCCCGAGCAAGCGGTGGCGGCGCAAGGCCTGGTCGACAAGGTCCTGGCGCACGCTTTCTCCGCGACCTTGCTCGATGGCGTGCCCGGCGCCGGCAAGACCGAGGTGTACTTCGAGGCCATTGCCGCGGCGCTGGCTTCCGGCCGGCAGGTGCTGGTGCTGCTGCCCGAAATCGCCCTCACCGCGCAGTGGCTGAAACGCTTCGAGGACCGTTTTGGCGCGCCGCCCGCGTCGTGGCATTCCGGTCTCACCAGTCTGGAACGCCGCGAGACCTGGCGCGCCATCGCCGAGGGCAGGGTGGGAGTCGTGGTCGGCGCGCGCTCGGCGCTGTTCCTGCCGTTCAGCACCTTGGGCCTGATCGTGGTCGACGAGGAACACGACAGTTCCTTCAAGCAGGACGAGGGCGTCACCTACAACGCGCGCGACATGGCCGTCGTGCGGGCGCGCCTGGTCTCCGCGCCGATCGTGCTGGCCTCCGCGACTCCCTCGCTCGAGAGCGTCGTCAACGTCACGGCGGGCCGCTATGGCGCGCTGCATCTGCCGGCCCGCCACGGCAGCCAGGAGCTGGCCAAGCTGTCAGCCGTCGATCTCAGGCGCCAGCCGCCGGCCCGCGGCCGCTGGTTGTCGCCGCCGGTCGTCGAGGCGCTGAAGAAGACGCTGGCCGCCGGCGAGCAGACCCTGCTGTTCCTCAATCGCCGCGGCTATGCCCCGCTCACGCTCTGCCGAGCCTGCGGGCACGGCATCGAATGCCCGCAATGCTCGGCCTGGCTGGTCGAGCACCGCTTCCGCCGCACGCTGATCTGCCATCATTGCGGCTACACCGACCCGCCGGCCCATGCCTGCAAGTATTGCGGCGCCGTCGATCAGTTCGTGGCCTGCGGGCCGGGCGTCGAGCGCCTGGCCGAGGAGGCGCTGGAACTGTTTCCCGCGGCGCGGCTGGAACTCTTCACCTCCGACAGCCTGATGAACCGCGACGAGGCGTCTGCCGCGATCGATCGCATGGTCGCGGGCGAGATCGACATCCTGATCGGCACGCAGATGGCGGCGAAGGGCCATCACTTCCCAAATCTGACGCTGGTCGCGGTGGTCGATGCCGATCTTGGCCTCAACGGCGGCGACCTGCGCGCGGCCGAGCGCACCTTCCAGCTCCTCTATCAGGTCGCCGGCCGCGCCGGCCGCGAAGACCGGCCTGGCCAGGCGCTGGTGCAGACCCATGCGCCGGAGCATCCGGTGATGCAGGCGCTGGTGTCGGGCGATCGCGATCGCTTCGTCGCCGCCGAACTGGCCGATCGCCAAGCCGCTGGCATGCCGCCTTATGGTCGCCTGGCGTCGCTGATCATTTCCGGTCCCGATCCCGCCGCCGTCGACAATGTTTGCGGCGCGTTGGCGCGCCGCGCGCCGCATCAGGACGGCATCACCGTGCTCGGTCCCTCGACCGCGCCGCTCGCTTTGTTGCGTGGTCGCCATCGCCGCCGGTTCCTGCTCAAGACCACGCGCGATATTGCGGTGCAACCGCTGTTGCGGACCTGGCTGGAGAGGATCGGCCTGCCCGGTTCAGTCCGCCTGCAGATCGACGTTGATCCGTATTCCTTCCTGTGAGGTGGCGCGCTGAAAAAGCGCGGTAATACGGGGCTTTAGCAATCTTGCGCCTGGGAAAACCGCATGGTAGCAACGCGCGCTTTTCCGGGGTGGGGCGAGGACAGCGCGGCACGTTACCCCTGGGAAAAGTCCTGCCGGATCAGCGAATTATCGGCCGGACCCAACGGGCAATGGAGAGGCTTTCACTGTGTCTTCCGCTACCTCCGCCACGGCCGGCGTTGCCGGACGCTATGCCAGTGCCCTGTTCGAGCTGGCGGACGAGGCCAAGTCGCTCGACCAGGTTGCACAGGATCTGAGCACATTCCGCACGATGGTTGGCTCGAGCCTCGATCTCGCCCGCCTGCTCGCGAGCCCCGTGATCGGCCGTGACCTGCAGGGCAAAGCGCTGCTGGCGGTGCTCGACGCCGCCGGCATCACAGGCCTGACGCGCAATTTCATCGGCGCCGTAGCCGCCAACGGTCGCGCCCGCGAGCTGGTCGCCATGGCGACGGCCTTCCTCGCCGAATT
>Ga0209648_10003509_pt1 | contig 13164 bp, 13 predicted proteins | sample GraSoi2013_115cm_FD_185830 | JGI IMG/M metagenome (GOLD analysis project Ga0209648, IMG submission 185830) | Grasslands soil microbial communities from the Angelo Coastal Reserve, California, USA - Sample 9_17_2013_115cm (SPAdes) (version 2) | ecosystem: Environmental > Terrestrial > Soil >...
TCGACTTCGGTTTGGTATCGATCTTTTGGGAAGCGCTCGAAGTACTCCGCGGCCAGCTTTTTAGCGGTCGTGCGCTCTCGGGTGAATTTCTCGCGGATGAACGGGTCTTTGGGCATCGTCGCGTCAGTTGGAAGATTTTTTGAAGTGGCCCCTAATGTGGCCCCGGCCCAAAACCCAATAAATTGCAGAAATTAAAAAATCCAGCTAAGTGCTTGATTGTGATTGGCTCCCCGGGCTGGATTGCGCATAAGGCATTAAGCTTATGAAAAAACGACATATTTTTTCGTTGAATTTATGAAAGGCCAGCAATTCGGCCAGCGCCCGGCCGAGGTAGCCTGCGTTCAGGCTGCCTTGGCGTCAAGCCGGCGGCATGTCGTCTTCGGTCATGTTTATCTCAGACGGAAGGCTATCGAGTCTTATGAAGGTCGGCGAAGACCTCTGTCGATGTACCGAATCGGATGCGTGCCGCCTGCCGAGTTTTAGCGAGCCAAAGGGAAGTCTAACGGCTTCTGTGTGCGGTCGATTGACCGTGCTCGTAGTCGTACCCCCGACATGCCTGGCGCTGCGCGCGTACTGCGGCACGAGCGCGACGCCCTCCGGGATCAAGTGGGGCGAATCCGCCCATCTTCCTCTCCGCCCAGCGTCGCAGGATGCGGCGCCGCAAACCAACCCGTCCAATCGATCTTTTGTTCTGTGGCATAAAGCATGCTTATGTCGGCCCATGGCGCGCCAGACAGCTCGAAGTGTTCAGAACGGTCATGCGGTGCGGCACGCTGACGAGCGCGGCGCGCCTGCTCAACGTTTCGCAGCCGGCGCTCAGCCATTTATCCGGCAGCTGCACGGCGACGGTGAGCCCTCGATTGCCGATCTCGCCTTTGAATTCCTGGTGCTGACCGCAGCGCGGACCAATGAGGTGTTGGAGGCCAGATGGAGCGAGATCGACCTGGAGCAGGCGGCCTGGACGGTGCCGAGAAGCCGCATGAAGGCGGGCAGGGAGCATCGGGTCCCCTTGGCGCCGCTCTGCATCGAGCTACTGGGTCTCGCCAAGGTGCTGTCGGCGGGAAGCGACTTCGTATTCCCTGGGCGATCGAACGAGAAGCCGATGTCCAACATGGTGCTGTTGATGACCATGCGACGGATGAAATCGGCCTATACGGTGCATGGTTTCCGGTCGGCGTTCCGGGACTGGGCGTCGGAGCGCACCAACTTTGCCCGCGAGATCTGCGAAGCTGCACTCGCCCATATCGTCAAAGACAAGACCGAGGCCGCCTACCGACGGGGGGACCTGTTCGAGAAACGCCGCGAACTGATGGCAACCTGGGCTGCGTTCGTGGCTGCTACTGACGCGGCCGTAATTCCGTTGCGTCGATTACACAAGTGAGTGCGGTCGAAACGGAGTTCTTGTTGATTTCCGAGGCAGTGGCCTGCCTTGAGGCAGGGATGTTCGGCGGTGCGATCAAGCGTCCGGAACCTGTCGAGGCTGCTAAAAAGATCTACCCCGGGGCTTCCATCGGATTGGGGCATCACAAAGAGAAGGCTGCCTCAGCCGTCAATGCAGCGATCATGGCCGGCGACCTGACCGTACATGTCTTCACCCTCTCGAGCACTGATCGAGTGAGCCGGCCGCTTCAGGTCCCGCTCGATGTTCTTAACCGCTTGCTCAGGGTTCGCGGCGGTCTGCCAGACCATGCGATAAGACCTCCAGTAAATCTTCTTGGTGATACCTCTGTCCATTCCGAGCTGTTCGTTGCGCTGTCCAACTCGGCGATGTTTCTGCCACAAGGTGAATTCAAAGCCTGGTACGAACGGCAAAAGAGCCGTCGGAGGTGGCCTTCTCAACGTGAAAGCAAGAAACCTCCTACCGGGCGGCCGTCGAAGCAAGATGACCAGCTACTCACTTCAATTAGGGCGCGCGTGGCCGAGGAGAAATGGTCTGCACCAGACGACATCGCTAAGTTGGTTAGGTTGCTGGTCACCCATGGGGCACCCAACCGCAACCTCGTTCGGCGTGCCGTCCAACGGCTTTATGAAGAAACGGGCGATAATCGGTACCGCGTTGTTCCTCGAAAGCGAGTTAAGGCGAAAACTGGGCGCTCTCAAACTTAGTGCAAAACTCTTTTCGCCGTGCCGTCCACCGAGCAAATAAATCATTGTTTCTGCAATTGAATTTTTTTCTTTTCCACATTGCGTCAGCAGGGTCCCCCGTTTTCAGCCAAAATGGATCAATCGCTAAACCTCAAACCAAGGAGGTTCAGCTATGTCCAGCAACAATCAATTTCGATCAACCAGTGCGTGGTCCGAGCGCACTGGCTACGTGCGCCTCGCCGACATCCTTGCGCCGGCAGGGCCGTTGCCGATCAGCAAGAGTACGTGGTGGTCGGGCATCAAAGCGGGCCGTTATCCCAAGCCCGTAAAGTTAGGCCCGAGGATAACGGCATGGCGCGTTGAAGATATTCGCGCGCTGATTGATCGCTGCGCATAGGCGAGGCAGCGAAATGGTAAATCGCAGTCCCATGAGCGGCTTGGCCAACGGCAAAAGTTCCGACTTCGAGGCGTTGGGAAAACCGACTGCTGCGGTTTTTCTGAATAGCGATGAGAGTCAGTACGGACCATACGCGGCAGAAATGTTGAGAAAAACTGCGCGCGACGTGGCGCTTTCGTCTTCGATCGAGACCAAGTTGATGGCGTTTCGCGAAGGTGCCTCAACTTTGGGCAAAGCAGTTTCGGATCAGTGGCTGCCCAGAAATGTCGCCGTAGATCGCCTCGTTCAAACCGCTTCAGCTCACAACGGCTTTGGCGTAGGTGACGATCAAATTGAACGAATTATAGCCGAAGCGATGGCGCGAGCCGATCAGAACTACAAAACCGTTCATTCAACATCAACGGTTGGGAGGGCCACTCGCGCGGAATGGAGCCTTGCGGACGCGGTCCCCGCCGCCACCAGGGATGAAGATCTATCTCCGCCGTTCGCAAAAACGGAACCAAACATTGCTGCCGAGAGCCTGTCTTGGCCCGCCGCGCTCCCGATCAAGTCGATGCTCCCGCCCGTCGAGAAGTTTATCCCAGAGTTGCTGCCAGACGCTATTCGCGACTACGTGCTTGATGTCGCCGACCGTCAACAAGCCCCTCCTGACTTTGCCGCTGTAACCGCACTCTGCGGACTTGCGGCCGTGGTCGGCAACCGGGTGCGCGTCCGTCCGAAGCAGAACGATGACTGGGAGGTTGTACCCAATCTTTGGGGCGCGATCATCGGCCGGCCCAGCGCGATGAAGTCACCAGCTATGCAGGCAGCACTCGGCCCGATTTATGCCATTGAGGACGATCTTCGTCGAAAATGGGAAGAGGATACCAAGACCGCCCAAATCGACGACGCGCTGTCCAGCTTCGACACCAAGGATGCAAAGAAGAAGGCTGAAACGGCGCTGAAGAGCGGCGACCGTGAAGGTGCGCGCGGCATCCTTGCCAGTCTGGTCGATAGCGACGATGAGCCGCCTTGTCCACGAATCGTTGTGAACGACACCACAGTGGAGAAGCTCGGCGAACTTTTGAATGAGAACCCGCGCGGGCTTCTGCTGATCCGGGATGAGCTGCCAGGATTTCTAGCCCGTCTGGAAAGCGAAGAACACCAAAGCGAGCGTGCCTTTTATTTGGAGTCCTTCAATGGAGATGGCCGCTTCACCTATGACCGGATTGGACGGGGAACCGTGCATATCGACAACTGCACTGTCAGCATCATCGGTGGCGTCCAGCCTTCGCGCATCGCACCGATCGTGCGGGGTGCCATGGCCGGCACCAGCAACGACGGTCTGATCCAACGCCTGCAAATGGCGGTGTGGCCGGATGACGCAGGGCCATGGCGATGGGTCGATCGTAAGCCGAACCAAGCGGCGCGTCTGGCGTACGACAAGGTGTTCCGCGACTTATACGAGCTTACCATGGGGGACACCAGCACGCCGGCAATCCTACGCCTTTCGCCGCAGAGCCAGGTGCTGTTTCAACAATGGATGATGGAGATTCAGACAGAGGCGCGCTCGAACTCTTTCTCGTCGGCACTCGAAAGTCACATTCTCAAGATGCCCAAGACGGTGGTGTCGCTGGCGTTGTTGTTCGAGTTGGCCGACGGTGGGCGCTTCGAGGTGAACGAGGTGGCGATGCGTCGCGCGCTGGGCTGGGCCGACTATCTGCGAAGTCACGCCAACCGGCTGTACTCGGCTGGCGAAACCATGGTGGAAAACGGTGCACGGATGATCATCGAGCGCCGCGACCAGCTGCCCAAGCAGTTCACCCCGCGGGATGTCCAGCGCAAGGGCTGGGCTTCGTTGAGCGATCGGGACGCAGTGGCGTCTGCCATCGACATGCTTGTCAGCACTCATCGTTGCCGCGAGGTTCCACCGGCGGTTCATCAAGCCGGTGGCCGCCCTTCCGTCTCATATATTTGGAACCCGTGCCTGAAGGCGGAGGGCTGATCCTTATGGGAAAATGGCTGAACCAGCTTCGAGAAATCGCAAAAACCCTTGGAGACCGTACCGACAAAACTGACAAAACCGGTCCAGCGAAGGTTTTGTCAGTTTTGTCGGCTCAGTCTGATGGCGCTTCTACCATTCTCAGTCGTGACAGTGCGGTCGGTTCTGTCAATTTTGTCGGTCTACCGTCTTACCCTTTTCAGGATTTTCGCAGTTCTAACAATCGGTACGGCTGGCACGAAGAAGACGCGCAAGCCGCGTTCGACGAGCGCGCCGCCCTTTTGGAGTCCGACCAAGGTATGCCTCGTGAGGATGCCGACGCCCTGCTTTGGCGCCAACTCGAAGCCGAACGGAAAAGGTGGATGCAATGAACATACTTGGGCCGCCGGGGAGATCGCCGTCAAATCCGCGCTGTCCATGATCGAAAGCGAGCAGCCCAGAGACGTGGTTCGGGTCGTCTCAGATTGTCTCACATCTCACAATCGTCTCACGAACGGAGGTGTCGTAAGGCCATCGAAGAACGTGAGTTTGATGCTGGTTGGCCCGCAGAATCTAGGGAGAATGGCTGTTTTCCCTCGGGAAGCGCAAAAGCCGTGTCAATGTCTCACCGTCTCACGGGACAGCTTGAGACAAGACACGATCCATTTCGTCTATTTTGAGGCTCCGAAGAGCTGAGAGTTCGCCGGCCGTGGATCGAGTTACTTGCAATGCAGCGGCAGGATTCCTGCAGCGGCGGTCATCGCCGTCCGGGCTGATCCAGGTGTAAGGTGGGATCTCGCGCTCTTCGGTCAGCATGATCATGTGCACCCGCGGCGCATAAGAGCCGCCTGTGGCGGGACTTGGTAAATGTAGGTCCGAGAGGCTATCGCAGCTGTTAGGTACTTAGCCTCGGCCCGTGGTCAGGGCTCTCGCGCTCAGCGACAGAAATGTGCTAATCGACTTCTATCGGGTTGGCACAATCGAAAATCTCGATGGAAACGGACGCGCCGCGAGCGGATGCTTGAGCAATGCTCCAAGCAGTGCTCAAGCAATGCTCTAAGCAGTGCTTAAGCACACCAATTTCCGACAAGGCCGCTTTATGATCCTCATCCGGGTTGACCCAGGCGCAAGGCGCAATCTCGGGTTCTCAGTCAGCTTAACCATGTGTGCCGGCAGGGAGTGCGCTCAAGCGGAATGCTGGTGTAGGTCTCGCAGCGACGGCATCTGACCTGCAACCAGCCGTAGCCGTCATTGAGGCATTGTGCGATCTTGCGCATTTCGGTGATGGTGAGCGGCGATTTCACGCGATGGTGAGCAGATATTTCGCGCGATCATGAGCGGCCGCTTTGACCGACATGGTGATTGGTTCAGGCGTTTGAGTTGGCGTCAAGAGTTTGATTGCGGGCGTTCTGTTTTCGCATGCTTTCTCCGGTGAGTTGAAGGCGGTGAGCGTTGTGAACAAGGCGATCCAGGATGGCGTCGCCGAGGGTGGGGTCGCCGATAACGTCGTGCCAATGTTCGACGGGGATCTGGCTGGTGACAATGGTCGAGGCGCGACCGTGGCGATCATCAAGGATCTCCAGAAGGTCGCGCCGTTCGGGCGGATTGAGAACCGAAAGGCCCCAGTCGTCGAGTATCAGGAGTTGAACGCGGCCGAAGGTTTTGAGCAAGCGGCCATAGCGACCGTCGCCCCGAGCGAGGGCGAGGGCCTCGAACAGGCGCGGGACGCGATGATACTGGACCGAACGGTTGTCGCGGCAGGCTTTGTGGCCGAGGGCGCAGGCAATCCAGCTCTTGCCTAGCCCGGTTGCCCCCGTGATGAGCAGGTTCTCGTTGCGATCGATCCAGTCGCCGCCGACGAGCCTGGCGAAGACGGCGCGATCGATACCGCGTGGCGTGCGCAAATCGACGTCTTCCACGCATGCGCTCTGGCGCAAGGCGGCGAACTTGAGGCGGGTCGTGAGACGTTTGGTGTCGCGCTCGGCAGCTTCGCGATCGACCAGCAGTCCGACGCGCTCCTCGAACGACAGGGCATCGAGATCCGGTGATCGTCGCTGCTCCTCGAAGGCTTTGGCCATTCCGGTCAAGCCGAGCGTGATTAGCCGTTCATGGGTGGGATGTGTCAGCATTGAGGTCTCCATAGTTCAGTGGAAATAGCCCTGACCGCGGATGTTGCCGTGGCGCAGGGGTTGGTGGTCGGATGACTCGTCAAGAAAAGCGCGATCGAGGCCGTTCTTGAGGATCGAACGGATCGAGGCGACGGAGCGAGCCTTGATGAGGATGCCGCGTCGGCAGGCTGCATCGACGCGCGCATTGTCGTAGCTCCTGGTCAACGACAAGATGCCGAGGCAGGTACGAAAGCCTTGCTCGGGATGCGGTCTTGCCGCGATGACGGCTTGGAAAAACGCAGCGGTAGAGGGTCCAATCTTCTCGCCGGCCGCGATCAGGCCTCCCGGCGTCCACTTGCCGTAGCGGCGATGGGCGCTCGGCATGTGATCGGCGATCGTGGTGTGGCCACGCCGGTTGGGCGCACGGGCATGGCTCGCGATCCTCTGACCCTTGTGGAAGATCTCGACGGTCTTGTCGGCGATGCGCACATCGACGAGTTCACGGATCAGCCGATAAGGGGTGGAATACCAATGGCCGTCGATCTCGACGTGGTAGTCGGGGGCGACGCGGCAGCGCTTCCAGCGCGCAAAGACATAGGGCTGGTCCGGCAGCTCTCCGAGCTTGAGACGATCGACCTCGGCGAACAGTTCGGCGCGGCTGGAGCCGAAACCGCGCATCTGGCGGGCGTTGAGTTCAACGACCAGCACGCCAATGGCGGCATTGAGTTCCGCCAGGGAAAAGAAGCGCTGATTGCGCAGGCGGGCCAGGATCCAGCGCTGCGCGATCTGGACGGCGACCTCGACCTTGGCCTTGTCCTTTGGCCGCCTCGGCCTCGCCGCCAGGATCGCGGTGCCGTAATGGCCGGCCATCTCGGCATAGGTTCGGTTGATCCCGGGATCGTAGCGATCGGGATTGGTAACGGCGGCCTTGAGATTATCGCAGACCACGAACTTCGGCACGCCGCCCAGATACCTGAACAGATTGGTATGCACGCCGATCCAGTCGGGCAGGCTCTCGCTTGGGCAGGCCTCGGCGTAGGTGTAGTTCGAGGCCCCCATCGCCGCGACGAACAGCTTCATGGCGTGCGCTTCGCCAGTGATGGGATCGAAGATGTCGATGGTGTCGCCGGCGAAATCGACGAACACTTTCTCCCCACCGATGTGGGTCTGACGCATGCTCGGCCGCGCACGCTTCTTCCAGGCCTCGAAGGTCGTGCAAAACCAGGTATAGCCAAAGCCGTCGGGATTGACGGTGCGATACTCTTCCCACAACAGCAGGCGTGTCACGCTGCGGCGGCGCAGTTCCTTCTCGACATAAACCCAATCGGGTGCCGGTCGCCGCTCGCTTTGCGAGGCTGCCGTCGGCGCCGGAAACAGCAGCAGCTCCAGGCCCTCGTCGTCCATGCCCTCCGGCAGTGGCCAGGTCAGCCCCGCAAGGCGCGCACGCCGCACGTAACCGTGCACGACGCCATTGCTCACCCCCAACATCCGCGCAATGACGCGCTCGGTCAGGCCCTGGTGCCTCAAACGTAGAACTTCTCTGATCCGGCGCATCGACAATCTCTGGGTAGGCATCAGGCTTCCTCATTGGTTGAATGAGAAATCCGTAGCCCGGTTGAGTTGTCGGCCGAAGTGTCCGGCACCGCCAAAAGGTGCTCACGATCGCCTGAAATCGCTGCTCACGATCCTCTGAAATCGTTGCTCATGATGCGGTGAAATCCGTGCTCACGATCCCGCGAAACACGCACAGTTGCATAACTGTCGGCATCGACGTGAAAACAAGCTCTCCGTCGACAGCAATGGACGGCAGCGTAAGCACGCCCAGTTCGACCGCGTAGTCGAGATCATCGAGCACATTCAATTCGCGCCACTGCAGATCCTTCACCGACTCCTGCGCGACTTTCCGGAGTTTGGCGTGCGCGGCATCGCATTCGAAGCAGCCCGGGGTATAGAAAATCTCGATCTTCATGGATCACTGTACCGGCGTCGAAACGGCCGCCCGTTCCAGAGCGGCAATAATTGTGCATTCGTTCACAGGCTGCTTTTCATTCGCACACTCCGCGATCAACTGGTCGAGCGCTTTGGACATCGCCTTCATTGCGCGGATCTTGCCTTCGATTTGCAACTTCTTCTCGACGGCGCGGGTGCGAACGTCGCCGCAACACGCCTTATCGCGACTCCGCAAAGCCAGCAGCTCGCGTATCTCGGCGAGCGTGAAGCCGCAATTCTGGGCATGTCTGATGAAGCGGATACGTCGCGCCGAATCCGTGTCGTACAACCGGTAACCGGCAGCGCTTTTACCCGCAGGCTCAATGAGCCCCTCCTGCTCATAGTAGCGCAGCGTGTCGTTGCTGACGCTGGTGAGGGAAGCCAGTTTGCTGATGGTGAACATGCAGTGTCTCCAAGCACTGTTTTGAACCCTGGAGTATACTCCATGGTCAAGCGTTGCGGACGCGGATTTAGACCGCAGACGCGGCAGTCCCGTTCACCATTGGTTGACCGACGCTGCGGATCGCGTCGAAGAACAAGCGAGGACTTCCCCACAGCGAGTTGATGAAGATCGCCGTGACGCTCACGGCCATCGCAACCATCGCCCATACCGGGTGTATCAGCCCGGTCGCCGCTAGCGGAATGCCCAGACCATTGAAGAGAAACGCAAGAGCAACGTTTTGCACCATCTTGGCGTAACTCCGGCGGCTGATGTCGCGGGCAATGGGAAGCGCACCCAGACGGTTCGACAGGATAATGATGTCCGCCGCCTCGATCGCGATATCCGTCCCGCCGCCCATGGCGATCCCGATATCCGCCTGCATGAGGGCTGGCGCGTCGTTGATGCCGTCGCCGACCATCGCAACTCTGGCGCTGGCTTGTAGTTCCCTGACGATTTTGGCTTTGTCCTGCGGCAACACTTCAGCGTGTACTTCGTCGACGCCAACATCCCGAGCGACGCGGTTAGCCGCACGCGTGTTGTCACCGGTGACGAGGATCGTTTTCAGACCCGCTTTGCGAAGCTCCGCAATAGCCGGAACAGCGTCCGATCGGAGCGCGTCGCCCAAGGCGACAGCGCCCAACGCAAGTCCATTCCTTGCAACAGCGATCACGGTTCGCCCATCCGCTTCCAGGGCTTCAATGGGTTTATGAAGACACGTAAGATCTACATTCCGGTCGGCAAGGAACCGCGGGCTTCCAACAAGAACCTCGCCGGCTTCCATACGCGCGACGACACCCTTTCCAGGAAACGCCTCGAATGTCTCGACATCGGGAGGCGTTGCACCACGGTCGAAAGCCGCCTTGCTCACTGCCCGCGCAAGCGGATGCTCGGAAGATGCTTCAGCCGCGGCAGCGATTGCCAAAAGCTCCTGCTCACTGACATCCAACGTTTCGATCTCTCGCACCACCGGCCGCCCTTCGGTGAGCGTGCCTGTCTTATCGAGAACGATGTGCGTGACGGTTCGGAAGCCCTGAAAGGCTTCACCGGTGCGCATCAGGATGCCGTGTTCAGCGGCCTGGCCGGCACCGCGCACGATCGAGAGTGGTGCAGAGATGCCGACCGCGCATGGATAACCCATCACCAGCACGCTCAAACCGGCGAAAACAGCGCGTTCGACGTCGACATGCCCGGTGCCCAGCCACGAGCCGACGAGCCAGCCGATGACAGCAAGCGCGGCGATCAAAAGAACAATCGGCGTGTAAATGCGAAGCACGCGGTCGACCAGATGGAGGATGCCAGGCTTCATCGCGCGGGCGTCCTCGACGTGTCGGATCACCTGGTTGAGGAAGCTGCCCTCTCCGATAGCGGTGATTGTTACTAGCAGCGTGCCTGTCGTATTGATCGACCCTCCGATGACTGAATCACCTACCGTCTTCTCGACAGGGAACGACTCTCCTGTCACTAGGGATTGATCGACGCCGGAATGACCGTCGACCACCGTGCCATCGGCAGGAATCCGCTCGCCTGGACGTACCCGGACAAGATCGCCGGCCTTCACCTGTTCTATTGGCAACCCCAGTTCCTGCGAGCCGCGAACGACGCGCGCGGTCTCGGGTTGCAGGTCCAGGAGCCGCTTGACGGCCTGGGAACTCCGGGTCTTGACGATCAGCGACAGCCACTCCGAGAAGATATGATAGGTGCCGACCATCACCGCGACGGCGAAGAACGCAGCGGTCGGATAGCCGGGCCGATTGAGGATGAGCCCGATAGCACCGCCGGCGATGCCCGCGAACGCTCCGATCTCAAGCAGCACGTGCTGGTTCAGGATGCCGCGCCGCAGCGCCTGGAAGGCCATAAACAGAATGTGCCGTCCGACTCCGAAGACGAGAACAAACGCCAACGCGCCGGCGAGCCATGGCGCGGCATGCGTCAGATAGCCCTGCAGATTAAGGTAAAGAAGACTGAGGGCCATGATCGTGAGGCCCACTGATGCGCCGATAGCGGCCCACAACCCGCTCGATCGCAGGACCAGGAAAACGAAGCCGCCAAGACTGAGGCAAACCAGCGCGGGCAGAAAGCCGATCCATCCCACGGCCGGATCTGCAATGATCGGAATCGACGCGACACTGAAAACTACCGCGACGACGAAGCGCCGGGCTTCGCGCACCAGATCGCGCTCCTCCTCTTCGAATGCCCTGAGCTTGCGGGGGTCGGAGATCGTATAGCCGATGTCGCGCAAAGTTTGCAGCAACTGCTCCGGACGCGCGACAGCCGGGTCATATTCGACCAGCGCCTGTTCGTGCGTCAGGCTCACAGCGACCTTGTCGACGCCGGGCATTCGCCCGAGAGCTTTTTCGATGGTCCCGGTGCAGAGCGAACAATGCAGGCCTCCGATCCGAGCGCGTATTTTCTTGCGATCAGGTCTCGCCGAGGGCTCTTCGCTCCAAAGATCGAACGTCGAGGCTGTTGCCGTTGAAGCGGCCATCAGAATCTCCGAAGTAGTTGCCTAGGATGTGGAAAGAGAGCGACATCAGCCGGTCACTTCAGCCGTTCGCGTCCTACAACCCGAAAGCCCGGCTTTTGGATCGTGTTGACAAGGTGCTCTTCCTCGATCGATTTCGGGTCGAAAAGTACGCGCGCTTTCCGATCGCTGTATGAGACGGACGCCATTTGCACTCCGGGTTCTTTTTCAACGAGAGTCTTGATCGTATTTGCGCAGGCGTCGCAGTTCATACCTTCGATTTTGAATACTGTGGTCTTCATTTGATACTCTTCATTGCCGTGTTTCTTCGGGATATAAGGCAAACTAACGCTAATCCCTGGAGGTACCTCCCGGGTCAAGCGAACTTGGGCCGGAATTTTGCGACCAGTTTGGAGTCGCTCCGTCGGGGGTGCTCGGCCTGCTACCGTCCTCACACAGACGTGCATTCGATGCGGCAGCGGCTAGGACTAGACTTTTTGCAACGGAGATTGGAGGCCCAACCGTGAATAGTCCATCGATCGATCGTTCTCGCGGTCTGACGCGGCGAAGCGCACTTTGGTTAGTAGGCGCGGCGTTGATCGTGCCGAAGTCTTCTGCCTTCGCGCAGACTTCCAACATTCTGGTTCACAAGGATCCGAATTGTGGGTGCTGTGCAGGTTGGGTGCAACATCTTAATGCCGCGGGCTTCGCCGTCACGGTCAAGGAGACCGCCAACCTTCAAGTCGTCCGAAATCGGCTTAGAGTGCCGGCCGATCTTGCCGCGTGCCATACCGCCGAGGTCGATGGATATGTCTTGGAAGGACACGTACCGGCAGTTGCCATACGACGGCTTCTGGAAAAACGACCGGCCGCCACTGGACTGGCCGTTCCGGGTATGCCCGTCGGATCGCCCGGGATCGAGGGCGGTGAACCTCAGCCGTATGACGTTGTTCTTTTTGGAACCAGTGGTCGGCAAACCTTCATGCGTGCTATCGGCGCGGAAGAGGTCGGCTGAGGCTGCCTGAATTACAGTTAACCACATGAGATTTCGACACCTTTTCCCATCTTCGTGGTCGGTTGGCGAATATGTGAAGCGGATCTGCCTTCCCAAGTTCCCCGTCCCGTGGGATGGTAATCTATGAATCTCCGCCGACTCATCGGTCGTCTGCTCGCGGTTTTTGTGATCGCTGGGCTCGTTGCTGCGCCGTTGGTGACGCCGGCTCCAGCAAAACCGCTGCCCGTTGGCGAGATGAGCGATATGTCCGCGATGTCTGGCGACACGCCGTGCTGTCCCGACGGACAGAAAAACAATAGTTGCCCGGATTGCCCGCTTGTCGCGATGTGCATGTTGACAATCGCCCAGGTTGAGCCGTCCCCGGCAAACGTTATCCAGGTTTCTTTCCAAACCCGCAGGCTGTCCTACGCTCTCGTCGATGTGATCGCCGATGGCCTCGGTGGCTCCCCTCCGGACCATCCTCCTCGATTCTCGATCTGATCGGCGTCACAACGCCGTTTGCTGCTGCGCGGTCTCAGGGCCGCGCGTATAAACGCATGCCGCCCTTCGCGGCACATCAGGATATCGAGGACTAAAACATGAAGCGCTACACCTACCCGCGCGCCTTCCAGGCCGCGCTCATCAGCATTGCCGTGACCGGTTCGGCCACGCTCGCGCGCGCCGACATCAAGGACTACGAGTTTCAACTGGTCGACAACACGATCAAG
>Ga0209648_10003510_pt1 | contig 13164 bp, 14 predicted proteins | sample GraSoi2013_115cm_FD_185830 | JGI IMG/M metagenome (GOLD analysis project Ga0209648, IMG submission 185830) | Grasslands soil microbial communities from the Angelo Coastal Reserve, California, USA - Sample 9_17_2013_115cm (SPAdes) (version 2) | ecosystem: Environmental > Terrestrial > Soil >...
CGCGCGAACCGTGGTGCGAGGGGCGTCTGATCATCACGCCGCACTCCGCCTTCTTCACGCCCGAGGCCTGGGACGACACCCGGCTCAAGGCGGCGGAAACCATGCGCGCGGCGCTGGTCGGACCGCGGCCGCAGAACGTCATCACACCGGAGATGTTCTGATGGCGAGACCGACGCTGGTGGTCATCCTTCGCGCAGCTCGGCAGCGCCTGGTTTCCCGAGCTCACCCTTCACCACAATGCCGACTTAACCAGAGCGGGAGCCAAAGCCTAATGTGCGAAGACTCTTTACGTCATCAAAGACTGACCTTGTTCGCGCGGTCACCGCGCATCCCCATCGGTCGCTTGCCCGGAACCGAGGGAATCGGCGATGCGTACTATCGGCAACCTTTTTCAGCAGCCTAGAGCGATGACGGCGGCGCGGCGGCTCAGCCCTTGACGCCGCCCATGGTCAGGCCGGAGCTCATGCGATGCCGAAACGCATAATAGGTCGCGATCGGTGGTAGCGCATAGATGATCGCAGTCGCCATCATGTAGTTCCACGGTGCTACGTCACTATTCAGGAACTGCGCCAGTGCAACTGGCACGGTCATGCTCCGCTTGTCCGACAGCAATAGGAACTGGTACAGATATTCGTTCCAGGCCAGCAACAGCGCATAGGTGCCGACCGCGACCAATGCCGGCGCCATCAGCGGCAGATAGATGTGCAGATAAATGTGCAGCGGCGACGCGCCATCGATCCGCGCCGACTCGTCCAGTTCGATCGGGATGCTTCGGCCGTACTCCTGGAAGATGAAGATCGCGTATGGCGTCGCAAAAGTCACCAAAGCGGCAATCACCGACCACGGATTGTTGGCCAGCCCGTAGCGATTCATGATCAGGTAGAATGGGATCGCCAAAAACGACGCCGGGATCACGTATGTCAGTAGCGCGGCGTTGGTAAGCAGCCAACCGTTGCGTATGCGCATTCGCCCAACCGTGAAGCTGGTCAGCGACCCGATCAGCAGCACCAGGAAGGTCACCATGCCGGCGATGTATGCGCTATTGCCGAACTGGTCCCAGAAATGTTCCAGATACCAGTACCCTTGGGAAAAGACGACCCAGAAGCTGTCCAGCGACGGCTGCACCGGGACGATGCTGGAACCGTAGACATCGCCTTCGTGCTCGAGGGCGATCATCACCATGTTGTAGATCGGCGTGAAGGTCCACACCAACATCACGGCATAGAGCAGGACGAGCGCCGTGTTGCTCGCCTGTCGCCGGCGTCGCGCCGCGCGCCGCATCCGCCCGGCTGAACCCGACGTGCCGGCGACCGCCAGCGGCGGCGCGGCTGCGATGCTTCTCATGCTCACAGCTGCACCTCCGCGGTCTTCAGCTTGCGCATCAGGATGATCACCAGTGGGATCAGCACGGGCAATGCCGTCATCACCACCGCGACACCGAGATCCGGCCGGGCCAGGTCAAACGCGTTGCGAATGCCCAGGGTCGCCAGCAGGTGCGTTTCGTTGTTCGGTCCACCGCCCGTCACGAAGAATACCGTGTTGAAGTCGCCAAGCAGGAAGATCGTCGCGAGCAAGGTCAACACAAGGTACAGGTTGGCGAGCAGCGGGAAGGTCACGAACAAGAACCTGTTCAACCCGGTCGCCCCATCGACCTTCGCCGCGTCATAGATGTCCTGCGGGATCGACATGCGGCCGGCCAGCAGGATCACGGTCCAGAACGGCGTCCATTTCCACAGATGCGAGGCGATCGCGCAGCCCAGCGCGGTCCAACGTTCGTTCAGCCAGGACGGACCCTCGATCCCGCCCAGGATCCAAAGCGCGTTGTTCAGCAGGCCCCATTCGCCGTTGAGCATCCAATGAAGCGAGATGAAGGCAGGCAGCTGTGGCACTGCCCAGGGCAGCACGAACAGCATCAGCATCACTTTGGTCACCCAGCCCGGCCGCATGAAGACGCCGGACAGCAGCAACGCCAGGAACAGCTTGAGGTTGACCCCGAGCGCCACGAAAATCAGGGTGTTGACGACCGTATCCTGGTAGATCACGTCGGAAAAGACATCGGAGTATAGGGCCGGATCGCTCCCCATCCAGAGACCGTAGGATACGGGATAGGCGACAAAGGCCAGGAATACCGCGATGTATGGAACACTGAATGCGAGAGCCCAGGTAAACTCCGACCCCTTGAGGTTCCCGCGCCAATAACGCCAGAACGATCGCCTTGGTCTCGGAGCAGGGCGGTCGACATCCAGTACGGTCGCAGCGGTCATGATTGCCTCTCACGACTGCTGGATCGGATATTTGGCGAATATCTCCTTGATCTCCTTGAAGGCGACGTCAACCGCGTCAGTCGCCTTGCTTCCCTTTTTTGCAACGGCGATCATCGCCTTGCTGTATACGTGCTGCGCGTAGACTTCCGCCATTGCCGGATTGTAGACGTAGTAGTCCGGCTGGGTCGGGCCGAGCAGGCCCTGTTGGACGTAGCCTTTCAAATGCGGGTCCTTCGGGTTCTCCCAGAACGCAGTCTTGGCCAACTCCGGCATGGTGGGCAGCCAGCGGCCCAACCCCGTTTCGATGAACTCCTGCAGGACGTTCGGCTGGATGAAGAACTTGAGGAAATCCTTGGCTACCGCGACGTTCTTGGCTCCCTTTGGGATCACCGCGTTGGTCATCCCGATGAGGCTGGTCACCGGCTTGCCGTCATTGGTGGTCGGATAAAGCAGGCCATCGGTCACGATCTCGTCGAAATACCATTCGGGGTGCTTTTCCTTGACCGCGACCTCGGTCGACAATGTACCGTCGACATCCATCACCATCAGCTTGGCGTGGAACGCATTGTTGTCGTCGGCGTCGTTCCAGTTGATCGCGCTCGGCGGCACATAGCCCTCGCGGTATGCCCCACCGAGATACTCACAGGCCTTGATCGCCGCCGTCCTGATCCTGTCGTCGAGATTGAGCTTGCCATCCGGCGTGACAATGCCCTCGCCGCCATAACCGTGCATGAACGCATTGAACAGGTTGGCCGGATCGACGCCATTGGCCGACACCTGGAAACCGAGCCCATATACCCTGCGCTCGCCTTTCTTGCGCAGATTGTCATGCACCTTCTTGTAAAAGTCGAAATAGGCATCCCAGGTCCTCGGGCGCTCCGCCAGGTTCATGCCGGCGCTCTCGACCAGCGATTTCCAGGTGTGACAAGGAACGCAGGCGCCGCGGATCGGCACGCCGTAGAAGGCGCGCTTTTTCGTGACGTCGTTGTAGGCTTGCGCTGCGCTCAGGGCGGTTCGACTGAATTTCGCCCTCTGCGTCTCGACGACGTCCTCGGTTTCGATCCATTTATCCTGCCAGGCATACAGCTGCAGGATCTCACCCGGGTTGTTTTGTGTCACATCCGGGACGACGCCGCTGGTGATCGCGGAGACGATCTTCTGCCGCATCGGCGCGAATGGGATGATGCTGAGCTCGACCTTGTTGCCGCTCGCCTTCTCGTACTCGGCGACAGCCTTGCGCAGCGCTACATCCTCGTCCTCGACGAAGCCCTGCGCGAACCACATCGTCATGGTCTTGGCCTGGGCGTTGGCAATATACGGACGTGCCAGGGCGCCGGCGGCCGCCAAGCCGAACGACCCCTGCAGCAGCGAACGCCGCCTGAAGAGAGCCATGGTCGTCTCCTGTTCCCTGTTCGCACCGCGTACTTGACGCTGACGCTGTATTTTTTTGTTTGGACGACTGGAGAGCTGGGCTCGGAGGACAGACGCTACCGGCCCGCCTCAACACTCAACAACAGTGAGTTCGTAGAAGACTAGCACACCGGCACATCTTAGGGAACCACTGAAACAAGGGCCGCGGTGTTCTCCGCGTGATTGGCGAGGCCGGCCGGTGTCCGGCATGGTTGGAGAAGGCGCCGTTCCGTATTGGACGCAGCTGGCGGCTGTCGAACGCGATCGACAGCTCCTTCTGCGCTATCGTTTAACGCTTCTCGAGGTCAGCCCCGCCGCGATGTAGCGGCGGATCGCAAAGAACAAGGCGATGGGCGGCAGCGCATAGATCAGCGAGGCCGCCACCGGATAATTCCAGGGAGTATCCTCGTTGTCGAAGAAGGTGGCGAGCGATATCGCCACGGTCTTGTTGCCGGGAGAGCTGAGCAGAATGAATTGGTACAGGTACTCGTTCCAGGCGGTGAGAAACGCGAAGATACTGACAACCGCCAAGGCCGGTGACATGAGCGGCAGATAGATCCGCGTGTAGACCTGGACCGGCGTTGCGCCGTCGACCGCGCCGCGTCGTCGAGCTCGATCGGAATCAACCGGCCATACCAATGAAGAATCAGGAGCGCGTAGGGAACGGCAAAGGTTACGTTCGCTGCAATGACCGCCCACAGGGTATCGATCAGTCCATACTTGTGCATCAGCAGGTAGAACGGGATGACCAGGAAATATACCGGCACCGTGTACATGAGCAGCGCAGCGGTCGAAATCACGCCACCCTTGCCGCGCCACATGCGCCCCAGCGCGAAGCTGCCGAGCGAACTGATCAGCGCGGTGAACGCCATCGTCATGGCGCCGATGAAAAAGCTGTTGCCAAACTGGAGCCAGAAATCCTTCAGGTACCAGTACCCTTCGAAAAACACCCCGGCGAAGGCCTTAAGCGTCGGGTCCGACGGCCAGATGGCGCCGGTGAATTCGGTATCGCCTTCGGGGTCGAGGGCAATCAGCAGCATGTTGTAGAGCGGCAGCAACCACCAGATCAGCAACGCAACCGAGAGCGCCGCCGCGCCCGCCGCATCGGCCCTCCGGCGCCATCGGTAATTCGACCGGCGCTGGGAGTACAGGGCGACGCTCATAGCTGTACCTCCCTCGTCTGAAGCCGGCGGATCAGCAGGATTCCGGCCGGGATCAGCACTGGCAGCGCAGCCATCACGGCGGCCACACCGAGGTCAGGGCGGCCGTCGTTAAGCAGAAACTCGACGCCGACCGTCGCCAGGACGGCAGTGGACCCGAGCGGTGCTCCGCCCGATACCAAGTCGGGAGTGTTGTAATCACCGAGCATCCAGATCGTCGCCAGCAACGTGCAGATGAAATAGAGGTTCGCCAACAGCGGGATCACAACGTGGACGAAACGGCGCAACCCGGTGGCGCCGTCGATGTCGGCGGCATCATAGAGGTCCTGCGGGATGGCCATGCGCCCGGCGAGGAAGATCAAGGTCCAGAGCGGCATCGTCTTCCAGGTGTAGGCGATGATGTTGGCGCCGAGCGCGAGCCAGTAGTGATCCAGCCAATCCGGACCGGCGATGCCAAACCCCATCTCCAGCAGGCTGTTCAAGAAGCCCCAGTAGATCATCATCCAGTGAAAGGAAATGAACGCAGTCTGCGCTGGCAAGACCCATGGCAGCATCGAGAGAACCAGCATCGCCTTGACCCACCATCCGCGACGCATGAAGAAGCCGGACAACAACAGCGCGAGAAACACGCTGGCATTCGCGCCGATACCGACATAAAGAGCGGTACTGATCAGCGCCTCGACGTACTCGTCGCTCGAGAACAGCTTGACGTACAGTGCCGGATCGCTGGCCATCCTGAACCCATAGGCGATCGGATAGACGGCGAAAGCGAGCAGCACGCCGATATACGGTATGATGAAGGCGACCGCCCAGGCGAACTCGGATCCATGCAGATGGCTGCGCCAGGCTGGCGGGCGGTACCGGTTGAGCCTGACGCGCCCGGCAGCGAGATCCTGCTGCATGCTCATGCCTGGCCTCCCGTGCGCCCGAGACCACCCTGTCCATTCCATCCGAGAGCCTTGTATTTTCCTCTCGGCCATTCGGGAGCATTGTCGGTGACGAGCCGCGAGCAAGGCAACAAGTTAAATCGGTCGCCGCGTGTAACGCGAAATGGAGCGAGCGATCCTCACGCTTGCCGGCATCGGCGAGGCGTTGAGCGCTCTGCACAGCCATCGGCTGACTCATTGCGCGAGCTTGGCTCGCCTAGGGGTCTGTCCGCCTGTCTGGTGCCTGGGCGAGCAGCTCGACGAGTTCTCCTCGCCCGAGGTCGTGATCGAGGCTGTGGTGGCCGGGCTCGCTTTCTACCTGTTTCTGGTGTCGATCCGCGCCACCTGTTGGCGAGCGGCCAGCTGCTGACGGCGGCGGTGTTGTGGGAGATGGCCTACTTCACGCCCGATGTATCGCAATGGACCCTGATCCGCACCGGCGTCCCCGAGCTCCTGCGCGCCTACCGCGCGCGCGAACCGTGGTGCGAGGGGCGTCTGATCATCACGCCGCACTCCGCCTTCTTCACGCCCGAGGCCTGGGACGACACCCGGCTCAAGGCGGCGGAAACCATGCGCGCGGCGCTGGTCGGACCGCGACCGCAGAACGTCATCACACCGGAGATGTTCTGATGGCGAGACCGACGGGCCCACCGGACCACCCCGCCGCCCGATCCCGACCGGCAGCGAACAGGCCGCCCGGCTGCAAAATCAATCCCCTACTGCGATTGGCGCCGCTTCTCGCCATGAGGCCTGAGGGGAGCTGGTGCGGCAGTCGCCGACTCCGTCGGCGGAACCGGGATCTGCGCGCGCTCAAGAGCGCGCTTCAGTGGCGTAGACTAGTCGTCTCCACTGTAAGTTGGTATCGCGTGCTGTCGATGAGCCTCGGATGAAGGGGATGCGACAATGAGACAAAGCACGCTGATCAGCGTGAGTATTTCGGTATCGATCGCCGTCTTGGTGGCCGGTGTCGAGATTTCCGCTCAGGACAAGTACACCGTCAAAGTGCCGAATGGGCTCGCATTCGCCGAGTTCAGGGGATACGAAGGCTGGCCAGTCATCGCGATCAGTGCGACCGGCGGCAAGATCGCTGTGATCGTGGGGAATCCGGCAATGATCGACGCTATAAGGAAGGCGTGCCCGGCAACGGCAAGCCTTTCCCAGACGGCGCCAAGATGGCGAAAATTCATTGGAACCCGAAAAAACAAGAGACGTACCCCGGTCAGCCAACGGTGCCAGGGTCCCAGCATGACGTTGATTTCATGGTGAAGGACAGCGAGAGGTTCGCGGACAGCGGCGGATGGGGATGGGGCGCGTTCGAGTATGACGCGGCGTCCGATACGTTTCGGCCCGCCACTGTGGCGGACAATCCGCCACAGGAAAACGACGCGAAGTGCGGGTTCGCGTGCCACACGGTGGTGAAGAATCGCGACTACGTTTTCACGGAGTACGGAAAGAGGTGAGTATCGGAGGCTCGCCTGCAGGCGTCGTAGCCGTTGAACGTGACGTCAGCGGTAGGTGTTCACGTTATTGTAGTAGCCGCTCGTATAGTAGTAGTGGCTTGGATAGTTGTAGCCGGCGTCCGGCGAACGGTAGGCATAGGAACTGGCCGGATAGCCTCGACCGCCGCAGGCGGCCGAAGTCGCCAGCAGGGCCGCCACCGCCAGCCAATAAAGCTTGCGCATAGCTCCTCCTCGGTAGGCCTGGGAACAACGCGCCTAATGGGGGAAGAGTTCCGGAAGGCCTTCTTCCCTGCGGATGTCGTTGATGATCTGCAGCACCCGCTCACGGTACGGGCGGTACTGCACACCGAATTCCGAAACCAGCCGGGTGTTGTCGATCAGATAGTTGCCCGAGAGCTCCCGGCCGCCCGTCTCCCTGTCGAAGCTGATCTCAGCATCGGGCAGGTAGCCGCGCACGATATCCGCAAGGTCGCCCAGGCGGATCGCCTGGCCGCCGGTGTTGTAAACCCAGTGTTGCGGCTTGTCGGTCATGATCACGCGGGCAAAGATCTCGGCGATTTCATCGACATGGATCGGGCAGCGCATCGCGTCCCTGTAAGGGAACTTCACCGGTTTGCCGCGCGCCGGATGGGTGATGCAGAACACATGATCGACCGAGCCGACGATCTTGTCCGGCCCAGTGACGTTGGCTGGCCGGATCGCCGTGATTTCCATGTCGTGCTTCTCGCGGTAGTCCTGCGCCTGCCACTCGTTGAAGATCTTGTGCATGGCGTATTGCACGTGGCCATGGCGAAAATCGTCCTCGGTCACCAGGCGGTCGCCGTAGAATTTCTGCTCGCCGCTGACCGCCAGGGAGCTGGCATAGGCGACCCGGTTGCAGCCGACGAGGCGCGCGGCCTCGAACACGTTGTCCATGCCGAGGACGTTGAGCTTGAAGGCGACCCGCGGCGGGTTCGCCGCGGTCATCGCCGCCATGACGTCATCGAACTGACTGACATCGCCCCGCACCACTTTCACCTGCTTGCCAAGTTGGCCGAAATCGGCGGTCTGCGGGTTGATATCCATGCAGACGATCTCTTCGCCGCGTTGCGCCAGGAGCGGAACGAGCCGTCGGCCGATGAACCCGGTGCCACCGGCGATAAAGATGGTCATGGCTGTCCCTCCCGAGGCCCCGCGGTCGCAAACAAGGTTTTCTAGTTCAGTCCGTAGAACCCCATCGCGCCGCCGGCCAGCACCTGGTGTTTGGCCTCGGCTGACAGCGGCCCGAGCCGGTCGCGCAGCATCTGCGGCGCGCCCGGAAAGAAACCGTCCTGGTGCGGATAATCGGTCGCCCACATGATCTTGTGGGGGCCGATGTAGCCCGCGAGTGCCGCGATGCTGCCCTCGACCGGCTCGAACGAGATCCAGCAGTTGCGCTGGAAGAGCTCGCTCGGACGCGTTTTCGGGGCGGTGTCGTTGAAACCCCTGTCGTCGAAATGCCGGTCCATCCGGTCGAGCCAGGGCGCGATCCAGCCGCCACCCGATTCGAGGAAGGCGACGCGCAGCCGCGGATGGCGATCGACAACACCGCCCCAGATGACCGCCATCGCCGCCAGCATCATCTCCATCGTGTGCGAGATCATGTGGCGCGCCGCTCGATCCGCTTCGAAGCGGTCGACGCCGACCGTCGGCATGGCGTTGGTCGAACCTTCGTGAAAGCCGATCGAGAAGTCGAGCTCTTCGGCCATCGTCCAGAACGGCTCGTACATCGGGTCGTTGATCATCTTCTTTCCGTGGTACGGGTTCGGCCGCAGGAAGCCGCCGCGCATACCCAGCGCTTCGCGGGCGAAACGCATCTCCTCGATGGCGAGCTCAACCGACTGCATCGGCAGCATGGCGACGCCGAACAGCCGGTCGGGATAGGGTTTGCAGTAATCGGCGAGCCAGCGGTTGTAGGCTCGGCACATCGCTGCGGCGAGGCCCGGGTCCTCAACCGCGCCGGCGAACAGCCCGAGGCTGGGGTAAAGGAAGGCAGCGTCGATCCCGTCGGCGTCCATGTCGAGAATGCGGGCATGCGGGTCGAAGCCGCCCTTCTTTCCTTCGGCATATTTGAGGCCGTCGAGCTTGACCGCGCCCTGCCGGACGCCGACAGAGCCGAGGCTGCCGATGCCGCGCGGATTGCCGAGCAGCTTGCCCTCGACGCCAAGACGTTCCTTGCCGTTTTCATCGATGACGAAGCGCGGCCGGCGGTCGTGAAACGCCGGATCGATGTACTTGTCCCAGAGATCGAGCGGCTCGAGGATGTGACCGTCAGCATCGATGGCTTGATAGGAGCGCGTCATGGCCGGTTCCGTCACCAAGGCAAACTTGCAATATCCTACTGCACTCGGCCCACCGCACGCGAGTCTTCACCAGGCTGGGGGGACAAGTCACCGAGACGCCGGAGGTGATTCCCCGCCCGTGTCGTCGAAGCGATCAGCCGGCACTTCCTCGATCAGCATCTGAAACTCAGGCACCAGGGGGATGACGGCAGGATCGGGCCGACCCTCACGGAATGCGCTGTGGGCATCATGACGGAGAAGATTTTTACAATCGCCATGGCGAAACGACCGAACCCTCTCCCGTTTCGACGAAAATGGGTTATCCTTGCGGTGCGCGCTTTACCGACACCGGGCGACAGCACCGTCCGGTCAACGGGCATCCATCGAGGCCCATCAGCCGAGGAGAACCCGCATGCTCTCAAAGGAAGAAAACGAACTGATCACCCGCACCGGCCCCGCAACGCCGATGGGCAATACGATGCGGCGTTATTGGATCCCGGCATGCCTGTCGAGTGAGATCGGCGAACCGGACGGTGCGCCGGTGCGCGTCAAATTGATGGGTGAGGAACTCGTCGCCTTCCGCGACACCGAGGGGCGCATCGGCCTCGTCGAGGAGTATTGCCCGCATCGCCGCGTGTCGCTCTATTTTGGGCGCAACGAGGAGTGCGGCCTGCGCTGCGTCTATCACGGCTGGAAGTTCGACGTGACCGGCGCCTGCGTCGATCAGTTGAACGAGCCGGAGGAGGATCAGTTCAAGCACAAGGTGCAGCTGACGGCTTATCCGACCTGCGAATTCGGCGGTATCGTCTGGGCATACCTCGGGCCGGCCGAGAAGATGCCGCCTTTGCCGAAATTCGCCTGGACCCAGGTGCCGGAAACCCACCGTCACGTCACCAAGGTCATCGAGGGATGCAACTACCTGCAGGCGCTCGAAGGCGGCATCGACACCTCGCACGCGCCGATCTTGCACCGGTTGCTGACCGACAACTCGACCCGCGGCGGCATAAAGCCGTCGAGCCCGTTCGTGCGCGGCAAGGCGCCAAACCTGCGTGTCGACATCACCGATTACGGCTATCTCTATGCCGGGGTGCGGCCGCTCGGCGAGAGGGACATCCACGTGCGGACCTATCACTTCATCATGCCGTTCCACCAGATCCGCCCGTCGCGTTCGGAAACCGGATTGCCGACCGATGCCGGCCATATCTGGGTGCCGATCGATGACCATAACTGCATGGTCTACAACTGGATCTACAGCACCACCGATACGCCGCTGACCGACGAAGACCGGCTCGAACGCGGCCTCGGCAACGGCCCGTTGCATGTCGATCAGAAAACCTTCCGTTCGTTCCAGAACCGGACGAACAATTACGGTCTCGACCGCGAGGTGCAGAAGACCGAGAGCTACACCGGCATCGACGGCATCAACCAGCAGGACCGGGCCTTGCAGGAAAGCATGGGCCCGATCGTCGATCGCAGCCGCGAGCATCTCGGCCCGGCCGACAAGGCGATCATCCAGGCTCGCAAGCTGTTACGCGAAGCGGTGAAGGCAGTCGAAGCCGGTAAGCAGCCGGCCGGCACCGGCACCAGCTATTATACGGTCAAGGCCGGCGAAGACGTCTTCGCGCGCGATGCCGACTGGCGCCTGGCGTTGGCGCCCGACATCACCAAGGACAAGATCCTGCAGACCGTGTAGGGCAGATTTTATCGTCATCCCCGGCCTTGTCCGGGGCCGGCCGTGAAGCGACGTGACGTTTCTACCGCTCACGTTTGCTTGAAGAATCGGCGGGCGTTGTCCCACAGCAGCTTCTGCTGCGTCTCCGGCTTGAGGCTCTTCCAGGCGAGGATGTTCGACACCGTGTTCGGAAACTGACATTCCGGATGTGGATAGTCGGACGCGTACATCAGCACATCGTCGCCCAAAAAGCTGGTGACGCTGTTGAACATGTCCTCGCCTTCGTGCCGCTCAATCGAGCAGAAGAACCGCCCGCTCTTCAGATAGTCCTCGGGGTGGTGCTTCAGCTTGGCGCAGCTGCCAACATATTCGTATTGCTCGTTCATCCGCCGGCCCCAAAACGGCAGCCAGCCGAAGCCGCATTCGAGGATGCCGACGCGCAGCTTGGGATGCCGATCCATGATGCCGCCGCCGATCACCGAGGCGATGAACCGCATTGCGCCCCAAGGATGCGAGGCAAGCCGGCCGAGGAAGATGTTGTCCCATAGATCGAAAACGCCGGGGAAATAGGGCGGCGTCCAGGTAAAGCTATGATGCGCAACCGGCAAATCGTGCTCGACGCATTCGTTCCAGATCGGCTCGAGCGACGGGTGGTCGGCCGGGACGTCTTTGGTGACGAGAGGCATCACCGCCACCGCCCATTTCGACTTGCCCCAAGTCCGGATCTCTTGCACCGCGGCGTCGACGTTGCGCGCCGAAGCGACGATCATGCTGGTCAGCCGGCCCGGATGGCCGGCGCAGAAATCCTCCATATGCCGGTGATAGGCGCGGATCACGTTGGTCTCCAACGCCGCGTCGTCATGGCCGACAAGGCTGGTCCAGGCGGTCGGGATCAGGAAATGCGCGTCGACGCCTTCCTCATCCATATCGGCAATGCGCGCATCCGCGGCATCGTCCTGCACGCCGCGGCGCGGCTGCTTCGACCCCATCCACACCGAAGCGCGGCCGGTGTGCTCCGGGCGCGGCGCGGCCTCGCCGAGGATGCGCTTGTACGAGATTTGGCCAAAGCGATAGACGTGCCGCCCCGGCGAGCTACCGGGCGTCGTCGGCGAAATCGGCACGCGAAACTGCGTCAGTTCGGGAATACGGTTGCGAAACCCGGGATCGAGGTATTTGTCGATCACCTCCGCCGACGGCTCGACATGCGTGTCGGCATCCCAGACTTTGAATCCGTTCTTCGTGATCCCGGCTCCCGTTTGCCTTTGTTGCTGCAAACTATATACCGCCGTTCGAGACGTGGCGACCCGCGAAAAAGCAAGCGAGGACGGCGAAGGCGCGGGGGCTCATCCGATGGATTGCCGATCCTGCTGGTTTCCTGAGCTCGCCCTTCACGACCCCACGCGGTGTCATCCCGAGCGCAGCGAGGGACCTTTATCCAGCGCCGATCAAAGGTCCCTCGCTGCGCTCGGGATGACACCCGGTTTGGGCGATGCAGCCTCTTCAATTGATCCAACGAACTTCAAAGTCGGAATACCAGGGCGTTCGCCGTCCCGGCTGGCATCGAGGCACTCAGTAAGCAGGGCGCGGTACCGCTCAGCGCGCCATGCCCGTCGCCCCGTCCGGCACGTCATAGAAGGCCAGGGTCATGGCGACGCTGGTGTAATGGCCCATCAACGTGATGACATCGGTGACTCCGACGTGCCCGAGCGCCTTGACGGCGCGGTCATGCAGCCCGCGCGGTACCCAGCGCGCGTTGGAGAGCACCATCGCCATCTCGTAGACGGTCTGTTCCCGTTGGTCGTCGAAAGCGACCGGCATGCCGCCGATGATCGCCTCGACCTTGGCGGCCGGCAGCCCGACCTCTTTCGCGTGCCGTTCGTGCGCGGCCGTGGGGTAGGCCGAATGCCAGCGGCTGGTGATGACGCAGACGGCGATCTCGCGCTCGCGCTCGCTCAGGGAGTAGTGACCTGGC
>Ga0209648_10003511_pt1 | contig 13164 bp, 7 predicted proteins | sample GraSoi2013_115cm_FD_185830 | JGI IMG/M metagenome (GOLD analysis project Ga0209648, IMG submission 185830) | Grasslands soil microbial communities from the Angelo Coastal Reserve, California, USA - Sample 9_17_2013_115cm (SPAdes) (version 2) | ecosystem: Environmental > Terrestrial > Soil >...
TCGCTGCTTTATCTGCCGGACTTGCTGAAGAAGCAGGGGTATCGGACGGCCGCTTTTGTTGGCTCTATTGATCTCGACCCGCGGAACGGGCTGGCACAGGGCTTCGAACGCGGCTTCCAGACATACGACGCCGGTTTTCGGCCTGCGATCCCCGGTGACTCCCGTCCTCCCGTAACCGAGCGACGCGGCGACCAAGTTGTCGCGCGTGCCGTCGCTTGGCTGGATCGCAACGCGCAAGAACAAGGGCAAGGGCAGTTTTTTCTGTGGGTTCATATCAGCGATGCGCGCGCACCCAACACGTCATACAACTCAGCCATCAGCGTGGCCGATGCCGTCATCGGCAAATTAATCGGCGCTTTGCAACAGCGGAAAATCTACGGCAACACTGCGGTGATCGTCGTCGCCGACCACGGCGAGAGTCTGGGCGCGCACGGTGAAGAGGGGCACGGCGTCTTTCTCTACGATGAAACAATTCATGTCCCGCTTCTCATAAAACTCCCTGAGGGTCAGCCTGCTGCCAAGCCTGCAACCACTAGAGTAGCAGCCGAGGTAAGGCTCGTGGACATCGCACCCACGCTGCTTGAAATCGCCGCGATCCCAGTTCCGTCGCAAATGCCGGGACAGTCGCTGTTGCGTATCGCAAAATCAAGGTCCAGCGGTAGCCCCGACCAGCCCGTCTATTCCCGCAGCGATCTGCCCCAGCGCGGCTTCGGCTGGAGCCCGCTCGAGTCTTGGCGCGCCGGCAAGTATCTCTACATTCGCGCCCCCAAGCCCGAACTCTACGACTTCACCATCGACCCGGGCGAAGCCCACAACCTGGCCCAGAGTTCGAAGGCCACGCTCGACACGATGGCTGCGCAACTCGAGAATTTCGACCGCCGTTTCAGCGGCGAGGCCGGCAAGTCTTCCGCCGAGTTGAGCTCGTCCGAGATGCAGAAACTGGCGTCTCTCGGCTACATAGGTCTGCAAAAATCGTTGGGCTCCGCCACCCCGGTTGCAGGAACCGATCCAAAAGACAAAATAGCGATCGCCAATAAAGTGATCGAAGCCACGCAGGCTCGCGACCAGTCGAAGCCAGATCGCGTCATTGCCGCGCTCGAGCCCATCGTCGCTGTCGATCCGAACATCTACCTGGCGCAGTACACGCTCGGCGTGGCGCTGGCCCGAAAAGCGCAATACGCCGAAGCCGCCAAGCATCTGCACAAGGCGATTGAACTCCAGCCCGACTCCGCCTGGGCGCACTACGAAATCGGCGCAAGCCTGCTGAAGACCGGTGACTTCAAAACCGCCATCGTGCACCTTGAAATCGCCACTGGACGCCTGCCCGGCTTCGCCCTCGCGCACATCTCACTCGCCGAAGCATACGAACACATGGGCCGCGCCGAAGACGCGAAGCAGGAACGACGCAAGGGCGGGCAAAAATAAACGCGGACGGAACCTAGTGGGAGCGACGGGCGTCTCGCCCGTCCAGCCGGGAGGACGCTCGGCGCTCCACCTACTCGGGCGCCTGAGTTTTCAGCTGGGCGGCCTTGGCTCGTTCCCGGCTCGCATTCTGCGCCTGCCCGAGTTGCTGGTAGGCATCTGCGAGAGCCGCGTGAGCCTCCGCTGACTGAGGATCCACCTTCGCCGCCCGGACCAATTTTGGCAGCGCCGCCGCTGCATCGCCCTCCCGCAAAACCATCTCACCGTACTTCAGATTGGCCAGGAAGTGATCCGGATCGATCTTCAAACTATTCTCAAACTCCGCCGTGGCCTCTGGGATATGCTTCAATCGTAGGTGAACCGCCCCGGCATAGAAATGCAATTGCGCTGAATTCGGCGTGCACACCACCGCCGCCTGCATCTCAGGAAGCGCCGCTTCCCACTGTCCGGTCTTTATCAACGCCAGCCCCAACTCGTAGTGCGCCATGCCAGATTTCGGATTCTTCTCCGCCGCAGTGCGCAACACGGGGAGCGCTTCCTGGTACTGGCGGACATGGACCAGGGCGCGGCCCAGTTCCAGGTAGCCGCTGGCGATGTCGGGCTCGAGCCGCACCACTTCCCTGAGTTCCGCAATCGCCTCATCATAACGATCTTCTTCGAGATCGACGAGCGACCGGTGGAACTTGTTCGCAATTTCGATCTTGTCCTTCGGATCGACCGCAACCTTCTCGCTGCTATTCGAGCCCGCGCTATCAGAAGCGAGATAGCCAAGCGCCCGCAGCTTTTCCGCCTGGGTAGGATCCAGTTTCGTCGGCTCGGTCCGGACACTGCTGGTCTTCTGCTGAAAACTGGCCAGTTGCGACTCCAGAGTATCGGCCACGGCTTTCGCGGCCGGCGCAAGATTCTTGACGCTATCGGGATCGGACGATTGATCGTACAGTTCCCGCTTCGGCGCCTGAACGTAGAGGTATTTTCCGGTTCGCCAGGAGCGCAATTCGCCCCATCCAAAAGCGCGATGAGCATAGTTCGTCTCGGAATAAACGGGGCGTTCCGGCGCTTTCCCCCTGTCATCGGCCGCCGATTTCGCCGCGTCGATCTTTGTTGCATCGATCCTCGCCGCATCCATCAGCGGGAAAAGCGACAGCGCCTGCATCGTCGCCGGAGCAGCAATCCCGGCCGCCTCAAGCAACGAAGGCGCCACCTCCGCGAGCGCCACCCGCTCCTCAACCCGCTTCCCCCCAAGCCGCCCCGCAGGAAGTTTTAGCAGCAGCGGTACATGGATGGTCTCGTCATACAAAAACATGCCATGACGTTCCTCTCCATGCTCGCCAAAGGCCTCTCCATGGTCGGCGGCGATGGCAATGACGGAGTTCTGATACAACCCGTGCTTCCGCAACACCTCCACAAAGCTGCCGACAATCGAGTCCGTGTAGGCGATCTCGCCATCGTAAGGCTCCGAGGCATAGTGAGTCTTGAACGGCTCCGGCGGGTCATACGGGTCGTGAGCATCGTAGAAATGCAGCCAGATGAAAAACGGCCTCTGCTGATGACGGCTCAGCCAGCCCAGCGCGCGGTTGGCAACATCCTCCGCGCGCCGCTCCACGCTCTTGTAGCGGTCCTCTCCTGGCTTGCGCTGGTGAAAGTTGGCGTCATACACGTCGAAGCCACGCTGGAAGCCCAGAGCACTCGCTGCCGGGTCGAGAATATAGGCGCCCAAGAACGCCGCCGTGTGATATCCGTGATGGTGTAGCAGGTCCGGCAAGTACGGGAGATCCTTGCCGAGCGGCGCGCCTAGGTCTTCGAGATGACTGAACTGAGGATAGGTCCCGGTCAGCAAAGCGGCGTGCGAAGGCGTGGTCAGAGGAACCTGCGCATACGCTCGCGTAAACACCACGCTCTGCTTGGCCAGTGCGTCGAGGTTAGGCGTCAGGCCGCGCTGGGATCCGAGAAACCCCATGCGATCGGCTCGGGTGGTATCAAGCGTGATCAGGATGATGTTGGGCGGCTTAACGCTTGGCGACGCAGCCTGAGCCGTCTTACGCGTGTTGGCGGCGACTGCAGCCAGCGCCAGGGACAAAGCAAAGAGTAACCACCGCACAAGCTGCATAGGGGATGGGAAAAAGTCTAGCACACGCTTGCGCGAGTCTCTGAACTAAGCGCAACGACTAACGACCCAACACTACTAAGGACCAAAGACTTAACGACCCCACAAGAAAAGGCCGGCCTCGCGGCCGGCCTGAATTGTTGCTCAGCTTTCGCTACCGTTAGAAATCGAACCGGATCGCGAGCTGAGTGACGCGGTGACCGCTCCCCGGTCCTTCGTTTCCGGTCGTACTCGTTGATTGTCCGAAAATAGAGCTTGCAAAGTTGGCGCCACTACCCGCGGAGTCCGGATTCGAGAAATTAGGATGGTTAAGCAGATCGAAGAAGTTCGCATCGAATCTGAAGGCCATCCGCTCATTGATTTTGAAGCTCTTGCTGACGCCAAAATCAATGTTCGTGAACATCGGGCCCGGAATTGCGCCACGACTCAAGTTGGGGTCACACCAGAAGCCGCCGTGGGTATTAACGCTAATACGAGAATCCGACAGGCAGGCAGACGCCGCCTCGAAATTCTTGTGCCTACCGCTACCGTCTGGCAGGAGCGGGTTATCCAGATAGACATACGCCGGGGTGCCGTTGACGATCTCTTCCTTACCGACAATGGCGCTTGTGACGCTGCCTCCGCCAACGTAATTCGGACGGTCGATGCGAGTTCCGTCTTTGTTAGAATCGCTTCCGCCATCGAACAGGCCGATTGGGGCACCCGTATTCCAAGAGATGATGCTATTTACCGTCCAACCTCCAATCCAGCGATTGCCGTGGAAGAACGGTAAGTCATAGTTGAAAGAAACCACTACTCGGTGCCGAATATCGAAATCTGACGGCCCGTAGTCATTGCGAAGATTCTGCACGTCGGTTGCGGAAATGGCGGCGTTTCTGGCGCGGAACACATCGCTAATTTCGTCCAGGGATTTCGCGTACGTGTAGTTGGCATTGAGCGACAGGCCATGACTGAAGCGCTTGCGAAGAGTCAAATCGAACGCATTGTAGTTGGAGCCGTAGTAGTTGCCGCGGGCGTTATCGCTGTTGAAAAGCGGGTTCGGACGTAACGAACTGTGGAGTGCTTGTCCGGCAGCAAGTCTTCCATCAAACGTGTTCCGGTTTTCGATGCCAATCAGCTTGCGACCGAGGGTGCCAACGTAACTGGCTTCGAGAACGAGGTCTTTGGCCAAGGCATACTGCAGCCCAAAGCTTTCCTGCATGTAATACGGTGACACCAGGTTCTGGTCCATGTGCCGTGGGACAGGTTTTGGCAGGCCGTTCGGGAAATGCGCCGGGTCAATGAAGAACGCATTGCTTGTGAACGGCACCGTCAGGAGACCCGGGTTCTTCAGCGGCCCCAAGGGCACGCCTTGTACGAAAATACCTGTGATTTCGTCGGCAAAGAAGGGTGAGTTGAACCTGATGTTCTCGAAGACGTTGTTGTAGATGCGATCGTAAAACGCTCCCCACCCAGCGCGCAGCACCAACTTCTGGTTTCCGAGCATGTCCCACGCAAAGCCCACGCGCGGTCCAAAGTTGTTCAAGTCCTTATTCCAAATACTGGAGTTGTGCACCTGGAAGGTTGCGCCTGCTTCATACGAGTAGTACTGGCTGTTTTGCGGGAAGAACTGGTTTGGGCAAGTGATCTGGACGCCGCCAAAAATACAAGGAATTGGCGTCGTGCCGTCACCGAAGTAAACGTTGGAATCGATATTCGACTGGAAGTTGTGCGGCGGCCCGAAATACTCCCAGCGCATACCCAGGTTCAAGGTCAGTCTGGAACTTACACGCCAGTCATCCTGCCCGTAGAAAGCGACTTCGTTCGCTCGGTAGCCACGATAGAATTTAGGTACCTGGCCTGCAGTCGCACCCTTGGGAACGACGGATGCGGCGGCATAGTACCACCCTCCTTGCCCGTACCCCTGCTGAAGTTGGGCCGCAGAATAGTAGGCGCTATCAATAGCGTCCGTGAACAAACCGTCGGTGACCAAGCCCTCGGCCCCCCAAGTCGCAAAATGGCCGAACGCATCGTTACTGAAGGTCGAGCCGTTGCGCGTGCGGCGGTACTCGCCACCGAACTTTATCTGGTGCTTGCCATGGGTGATCGAAACATCATCCTTATATTGGAATTCATTCTCGGTAAAGAACTGCGGAATACCAATGCCAGAGCCCAAACTCACATTGGTCGGGTCAATGGAGAAGAACTCAGGAATACCCGTGGTTCCGGGATCGGTGAAGTTAGCTGTCCTGCGCACGTAACCGATCTTGAACTGGTTCAGAACGGTTGGCGAAAGCGTGTGGGTCCAAGCGATGCCCAGCGTTTGCGCCCGGTTGGGATTTTCCAGCGGTGGGCTGAATGCATTGTCGCCGCCACCGAAATTGAGTGAGGCATGCACATTTTCGAGCAGGTATGTCGCACTCAAGCGATCCTTGCTGCTGAAGTTGTGGTCAAATTTGAAGCTCCATCGGAATTGGTCGATTGGAGCGCTTTGCGATAGCGTTGCTGTGCCGTAAATCGGAACGGGATAGGCCGGAAGAACAGCCAGATTGTTGGCACCCCAACCATCCTGGCTAATACATACCCCCGTGGTGTCGGTCGCACAGTCAACAGTCGAGTTTACCAACGGCACAGCCAATGGCCATTTTGCCTGTAACGACTTGAATACCGGGCCCAAGGTAGTCGGTAGCAAGGGACAACCACCAGCGATGTTGCTGCACGGGGCGACACTGTTGACGAACGCGGCCATGTTCCCACTGTTCACCCAATCGTAGAACTGCTGCGTAATCGACGTTCCCGTGATGGGCGCCGAGGTGCGTAACCGCTGTTCCTCGAAGCTAGTGAAAAAAAATGTCTTGTCTTTAACAATGGGGCCACCAACCGACCCTCCGAACTGATTGCGAACCAAGTGATCTTTTATACCCACAACATTTGAAAACCAGTCGTTCGCCGCTAGCGCCTGGATGCGGTTGTATTCGAACAACGAACCATGCCAGCTATTGGTGCCACTCTTGAGTACCGTGTCGGTCACGAACCCGCCGACCTTGCCATACTCGGCACTGAAGTCGTGAGTAATCACGCGATACTCTTCGATCGCGTCCGGCGAAATTGAAGTGTTGGCGCCTCCCTGGCCGCAGGCAGTGCCACAGATGGCCACGCCGCCTTGGCCTTGCTCGTTGTTGTCAACACCTTCCACCATGAAGTTGCCGCCGCCAGTGCGGACGCCATTGACCGCCGCGCCGCGGAACGTGCCACCCGCTTGCTGCTCGGGAACCGCGCCCGCCACCAGATTAATGAAGTCATTCGCGTTGCGCGCCTCGAGCGGCATGTTTTCCCAAACGCGCCGGTCAATCAATGTCGAGAGTGCGGAATCTTCCGTTTGCACGATCTGCTGGCCGGCTTCCACCGTCACTTGCTCGGTCGCCACTCCGATCTCGAGCTTCACATCCCGCGACGTTATCGTGCCGACGCTGACAACGACGTTCTGAACTTTGGTCGACTTAAATCCCTTCGCCGCGATCTCCAGTGTGTAAGTTCCAACAATCGGCAACGACGGGAAGGAATAAATTCCAGCGGGCGTGGTCACGGTAGTACGCACTTCGCCGGTCGCACTGTTGCTCAGCTTAACTTCAACGCCTGAAACCACAGCGCCGGTTGAGTCTGTTACCAGACCGGTCAGTTCGCCAGCGCCTTGCGCGAAAGCTCCAACGCTGAGGGCTAAAACCACGAACGCGAGCAAAAAACGAGTCGAAGTGGCACGGAATGCAGATTCCATTCGATTTCTCCTGTCTGAATCTGGAAATCTAAATGCAGTTAATCAAGTTCCGTTGATTATTCGGGGAGGGCCCGACTTCAGCACGCCGCCCCAGGAAAAGTCTTCCAATATAACTGGTGCTTAAGTGCAATCCGCAGTCCAAAATAGAATCGAATAACGATCATATTTCTCAATGACATCCATTTCAATGGCAAGGTGTATACATTTTCTTGAAGGCATACCGCCTCTTAATCTATGGAAACATGTAGATTGTCGGGCAGGTCGTACAATCGGTGGAGGCTAGTCCGTTAAAACCATGCCGCTCAACAACACAGAGATCAACAGAGGTCTCAGTCTGTTCAACCACGCCCACTTCTTCGACGCTCATGAAGTTCTCGAAGACGTCTGGCGCTCTATACCTCGAGATGGGCCTCGCGCCCATCCCTCGCGTCGGCATCTCCGTTCGCATCTCCGTTTGCATGTCCAAGGTCTGGTTCAGTTGGCGGTCGCTTTTCATCACGCGTCCAAGGGCAACCTTGTTGGTGCGCGCTCGGTTCTGGAACGTGCCATGCGCAATCTGAACGGCGCGGACACCTCATTTCCAAATCTCGATCTCGACCGGCTGCGCGCTGAGCTGGCAGATTGGCAAAAACATCTCGCCGGTGCTGGCCCCCGGCCGAAGACACCGCAGATCGTCACGCGCAAGCGCAAGCCCAAGCCCTGAGGAACCGCTGTGTCCTCTGTGCTCCCCTGTGGTTGCTTTGGAATTTTGGTGGCCGTGAAAACAATCGCTGGAACGCAGTATCCTCATAAACAATAAGCCCTGCTAAAATCTCGTTCTGTGAAATCGATTTCAACGACGCCACGAAACACTGCGCCCGAGTCCGTTCCTCTGCTTGACTTGCGACGGCAGTACGATGGCATCCACGAAGAGGTGCTGGCCGCCATCGCGCGTGTGTGCGATTCGCAGAGCTTCATTCTCGGTCCCGAGGTCGAGGCGCTCGAGCGTGAGATTGCCACGCTGACGGGAGTGGCCTGCGCCGTCGGTTGCGCGTCCGGAACGGAGGCGCTCTGGCTGGCGCTCGTCGCCGCTGGTGTAAAGCCCGGGGACTCGGTCATTACCACCGCCTTCAGCTTCTTTGCCTCGGCCAGCGCAATTGTGCGGGCGGGCGCGACGCCGGTATTCGTAGACGTCGATCCCGGCACGCTGAATCTCGATGCGACGCTCGTTGTGCGGCAAATCCAAGCCAAACGGCCCGAAAATCTTCGCGCCATTCTTCCCGTGCATCTTTACGGCCAGTGCGCCGACATGGACAGGTTCGATCGCATCGCGCAGGAATTCGAAGTTGCCATTGTCGAAGACGCCGCACAGGCGATTGGCGCCGAGTGGAGCGGGCGTGGAGCGGGCGCGCTCGGTCTTGCCGCCGCCTTCAGTTTCTATCCCACCAAGAACCTTAGCGCCTACGGAGACGCGGGAATTGTCACCACGACGCGTCCGGAGATGGCCGAGCATATGCGACAACTCCGCAATCACGGCAGTCCGCAGCGCTACTATCACGACGAATTTGGCTGGAACGGACGCATGGACGCTATTCAGGCCGCGGTGCTGCGCGTGAAGCTGCCACACATCGCGGAGTGGAACCATCGCCGGCAGCAGCACGCCGCGACCTACGACCAGCTGTTTGCCGGCGCCGGGCTGACTTCGACCCAGACTTCTGGCCGGAGTTCGGACCAGAGTTTGAATGAAAGCAGCGCGCCTGTGCGCTTGCTCTCGCGGAGTCCGCAAGCCAAACATGTGTTTCATCAGTATGTGATTCGCGTTGGGCGCCGAGACGAACTGCGCAAATTCCTCGCCCAGCGAAAAATTGGGTCGGAAATTTACTATCCATTGCCGCTGCATTTGCAGCCAGTCTTTTCCTACCTCGGACTAAAGGCAGGGGAACTGCCCGTCTCCGAACAGGCTGCCCGCGAAGTGCTGGCCTTGCCCATGTTCCCGGAGTTGACCGAGGCCGAGATCCGTTGGGTGGTCGAGAGCATTGCCGATTTCTACGCCTAGATCTTCACCACAGGGGACACAAAGGGCACGGGGAAACACAGGGAGAAGCAACTCTCGCAAAATCTCTGTGCCCTCTGTGGTAAGGCACTTGCCACTACCGCCTCCGTTTTGCTTTACGAGTTACTGTCCGCTGCGGCTCTTCTCCTGGTGCGTACACTCTCCGCACAATCGGCGTGTTGAGTTTGTATTTGCGCTCGGCAACGTTGCCGCTGTCGTCCTTCACGCGAATAACGAACGCGGGCAAGACACCTTCTTTCTCGAAGTTTTCTTGGGAAACGGTCACGGGCAGGACGCCTTCCATGCGCTCGCGATAGGCCGTCTCATAGCGATGGCGCTTCACGTTCCAGGTGAAGACGCGAATCTGGTTGAAGTCAAACGGCAGGCCGTCCTTGGGTTCCGTGACAACGGTCAAGTACTGCGCCACCTTTTTGTCTCCATCCTGAACCCGATTCAGCACGAAGAAAGCGACGATGCGCTGGCCTTCCGCATATTGTGCGACGTCGAGCGGGACGTCGAGATCGACCATGCGGGCCAGCACCCAGCCGACACGGTTGTGCGAATCGCGCACCAGCCACCAATCTTCGATTACAGGTGCTGACTCTTTTTTCTCTTGCGACTTGCTTCCCGGCGCGGTGGAACGAGAGGTCGAACGCGACGGCGGCGCAACCACGCCTGGCTTCTCGGCTGTGCCCCGCTTCAGAAGCGACAGCTTCTCGCCGGAAGAAATCTGATAGAGATGCTCGGTGTCGCGTCCCGGTTCAACGTGCAGGTTCGTGTCATTGCGCGTCGCGCCCTGCGCCTGCACGGGATCGTTCTGGTTATCCGCGGTCAGCTTCTGGATCTGATCGAAGACCTCCTGGCCGACGAGATAACGCTGCTCGATCCATCCCATCGCGCCCGTTGTGGTGCGCACTTTGACGAAGCGGCGGTCATGGTCGAGCACTTCCACGTGCTCGCCATTCTTGACCACTCCGGTTTTCTCGTACACCGCAGCCACGTGGTCGCGCAGATTGGCCTGAACAGCGGAAACGTAGGCGATCTCCAGCACGCGACCGCGGCCGCGATTGCAGGCTGACAAAAACAGAAGAAAGAAAATTGGAACGAACAACAAAAACTGCTGGAGGAAGCGTTTCACGGGCTCGCTATCCAATATAACGCGAGCCCGCTTGCGCCGGTACTCACTCGATCATTGCGTTTGCAGCGCCCAAGTGTCGTTCAAAAAGGTCAAGCCGTCTAGCCCGCCGAACACGACCGTCTGCTGATGCAGCGCATCGAAAGCCATCCCCATCGATTCGCGCGGGGGTGGCGACTGCTGCGGAGCGAACTGGCTCCAGTCGGTGCCGCTCCAAAGCCAGGTATCGTTTACGTCGGTGCCGGCAAACCCGCCGAACGTCACCACGCCGCCAAAGCGCGGATCGTACACTGTCCCCGTAAAAAGCCGCTCACTCGGCTGCGTGCTCGGAAACTGTTCCGTCCACGTCTGGCCGTCGTAGGTCCAGGTGTTTATGGGATTCACCTCCGCGAGACCTCCGAACATCACAGTCTGCTTGCGCACCGGATCGGTGCCGAAAACAGCCGCCGCGCGCGCCGAAGGGAACTGCTGGGGAGAAAGCTTGTGCCAGTCGCCATCCCTCCACCGCCACGTCGTCAACTGATAGAACATGCCGTCGTAACCTCCGAATTCGTCGACGCGGCCGCTGATCGGGTCGGGAAACATCATCGCTAAAGTTTCCGGAACCGGCTGATGAGTTGGCGTGGCCTGCGTCCAGGTGGATGTCGCGCCATTCCACGTCCAGGTGTCATTGAGGTACTGGCCGTTGTATCCGCCGAACAGAACCACTTGCTTCAACGTCGCGTCGTAGGCGGCGCTGGCAGCCGCTCGCGCCGCGGGCTTCACCGCAGTCCTGATCCGTTTCCAGTTCGTGCCGTCGAAGGTCCAAGTGTCGTTCAAGTACCGCCTGCGAGTAAACCCGCCGAACAGGACAGTCTTCTGGCTGACCGGGTCGTAGACCATCACACAGGCGGCGCGCACCGACGGCTTTCGCGGAGGATTTAGTTGTACCCACGTGGAAGAAGGAACCTGGCTGAATGCGGAAACTGCGGTGAGAACGACGGCTGAGGAGGAGCAAACGGCGGACCGCAAACCACGGAAGGGAACAATTCGCATTGGGATCTCCTGGGAACAGCGCCCGAGTGTATCACGCAGATCGGTGGAGATTCCAGCGGGAACGCCTGTCTGGCAAGGGCTTTGAGGGTTGCGGACGGAGAAGCAGGATTGACAATCTGCTGGCCCTCGAACAATGTTCTGTCGGGATTTGTTCTGTTCAGTGGGCCAAGGCCGATCCGCAGCACGCGACCATGGGCGTGAGGCGCCCCCAGGAGTGGGGGAAGAGACCGAACGATCAAGCAGTGAGCGCCGCTAGGGTTACCTGGGCCACTCGCCACGTGGGCGGCAATGCAGTCGACGGATCCCACGTCTCCAGATGTGGGCACGCGGCGACTACTTGACTTCCTAGGAAAATCCCAAGCTTTACGCGGCGGTGGAATCCCCGGTCTTGAAAACCGCGAGACCTAAAGTACCCGGCACGATTTCAAACTTTCAGGGTTAATCCACCGTTATGTTCGCCGTAACTGGGGAAACGCCGGGATACGTCACGGTAATCACATAAGGACCCGTCGATGTCGGGTTGGCCACCGTGCAAGTCTCCGGAGATGTACCGCTGTTTGTGCACTGAATCGATCCGGTGCTCGGAGTCGGCGTGACTGTCCAGGTTGCCACCGTTGTAACGTCCACTGTTGTGCTGTTGGAGGTAGCCTTGGCGTAGTAGTTCCGGGTTCCGCCAACCGATCCGCTTATGATCCAAGTGGAAGCGGGACAGGTTCCGGTGTCAAACGCACCCGTGCACACCGTAAGACCGGTGACGTTGGGAAGAAACGCAGTTGCTGTCGCGGTAGCGCTGAGACCCTGCGCCGCGGCTGTTATCGTGGCTGTGCCGCCAGAGCCCTCTCCCGTGATCTCCCCCGTGTTTGGGTCGATCGACACCGTCTTGTTATCACTAGTTGTCCATACAACACCGCTTTTAATCTGGCTCCTGGTGTTGTCCTGATAAGTTCCCCAAGCCTGTAAGCCCGTCGATTGACCAACTTGGACCTGCGGACTCGGAGGCTGGATCGCAATTGACGAGAGAGAGTTCTTGGTAAAGAATCCCCGGCAGCTGACCCCAAAGGCCACTGCAACCAGAGCCGTAAAAGCAAGCGTCAACGCCAGTTTGCGCCCAGTCAACATAAATGATCGCCTCGAATAGCGTGATTTTAGCAGAACGCCCGGCCCTCGCTCGATCCTCGATAGTGCATGGTTTGGGTCGTTACCCTCATCTGCCATTGCCCGCTCGTGGTTGACCCGCTCTCGAATCAAAGAACGACGCGCCCTGGAACTTGCGCGGTGTTTTGTGGAAGCCGCAGATTTCCGGCGCTGCAAGCAAAATGCATGGGTCCCTTCGCTTCGACTAGCTCAGGGGCAGGATGAAAAACAATTTGGGTGATGTCGTCGAAAATCAGGCCCTTCGCTTCGCTCAGGGTGACAAGGTTAATAGATAGATCACGCAGCGAATCGTCACAATTTCGGTGTACACCGCTCACTGATTCCCGCACTCTTTCGAGGCACAATCTAAACCTGTCATTCAGGATGACAATAATTGAAGGGAGATTGGCTGAGAGCTGATGGCTGAGGGCTGATAGCGTCTTTACTTCGGCCGCTTCTTCCCGGCGTTCGCGATGCGCTCGTCGATTGGCTTTCTGGCGGCGAAGCCCTCGTTCGTCCCGTGCCAGTGCTTGATCGTGGGCTCGCCC
>Ga0209648_10003512_pt1 | contig 13162 bp, 11 predicted proteins | sample GraSoi2013_115cm_FD_185830 | JGI IMG/M metagenome (GOLD analysis project Ga0209648, IMG submission 185830) | Grasslands soil microbial communities from the Angelo Coastal Reserve, California, USA - Sample 9_17_2013_115cm (SPAdes) (version 2) | ecosystem: Environmental > Terrestrial > Soil >...
GAGCACGGCGAGATACGCCTCGATCGCGTCCTCGACGCGGTTCTTCTCGAGGAAGCGCTTGGCGCGATCCAAATGCTTGCTTACGTCTGCGGCCATCCGTTCAGGTTGCCTTTGCGGTGACTGAAAACTGCCAATCCGGTGCTGAATGCCCGCCGATTGTCCGGTGGTGCCGGGCTGCCCGTCTTGTGGTGTGCGGCCCTTTCTAACTATATACCGCTCCACCAAGCCGTCAAAACGCATGCGCAGTGCGGATGCGTTATCCGGCAAGGCTCGCGTAGCCTTCTAATTGCGTATGACGGCTTGCTCACAGGGCATCGTATGTGCGCCCGGCAGTGTCAACCCCCCCGTCCGCTGGTCCCAGGCTTCGCAACCGCCCGGGAGTGCACCGCGCGCTACGCGGCGCACCGGATTATCCAGATTCATGGAAACATCTGCCAGCCTAATTCGTCTGTAATGAGTGTCACCGCGGATGGCCTCGCTTGCGGTGACCGGAGGTGTCGTCCCATGCGAAACTTGCTCTCTGATTTGCGGTTCTCTTTGCGAATCCTGCACCGCAATCCAGGCTTCTCCATCGCCGCCATTTTGGTCCTCACCTTGGGCATCGGTGCCAACACCGCCATCTTCTCCGTCGTGAACGCCGTCCTCCTTCGTCCCCTGCCCTACGAGGACTCCTCTCGCATCATGCAGGTTTGGCACGTGCCACCCCCGAAAAGTTTTCCCGGCCTGAGCTTTTTCTCGGTCTCCCCCGCCAATTACCTCGACTGGCAAAGTCAGAGTTCCTCGTTTGAGCAGATGGCCGCCTACGGCTTTCACTCTTTCACCTTTGGCGGCAAGGACCGCCCGGAAGCCATTCAGGGCGCTACGGTAGCACCTGACTTCTTCGCCCTCTTTCGCATCCATCCGTTTCTCGGCCGCACGTTTTCGCCCGATGAGAACCGCCCGGGCCAAGGTCACTTCGTCCTCCTCGGCTACAAGTTCTGGCGCGACCACTTCGCCTCCGATCCCAGCATCGTCGGCCGGAGTATGACTCTCGATGGCGAGTCCTATTCCATCATCGGTGTCATGCCCGACAAATTCCAGTTTCCCAATTGGGCTCAGGTTTGGGTGCCCCTCGCCTGGACCGGCCAGAATCGCGCCGTTCGCGGCAATCACAACTATCTCGTCATCGCTCGCCTCAAGCCCGCCGTTGATATCCGCCAATCCCAAACCGAGCTCAGCGCCATCTCCACTCGCCTCGAGCAGCTCTATCCCGAAGATGACAAGGGCTGGGGCGCCATCATCGTTCCGCTGCGCGAACAGCTCGTCGGTGACGTTCGTCCCGCCTTGCTCGTCCTTCTCGGTGCCGTCTCTTTCGTTCTCCTCATTGCCTGCGCCAATGTCGCCAATCTAGTCCTCGCCAAGACTCTCGCCCGCCGCAAAGAAATCGCCATCCGCACCGCGCTCGGCGCCACTCGCCTCGCCGTTCTGCGCCAGATCCTGTCCGAAACTGTGCTCCTCTCCGTGGCGGGCGGCGCGCTTGGCCTCTTTCTCGCGGGCTTTGGCATTACCTTGATCGTTAAAGTCCTCGGTGACAGAATTCCGCATTTTATGGAAATTACCCTCGACACCCAGGTGCTCGCTTTCACCCTTTTGCTGTCCGTTGTGGCCGGTATCCTCGCCGGTCTCATCCCCTCCCTCCGCTTCACGAGAACCGATGTCAATGAAGCCTTGAAGCAGGGCCAGAGCCGCGGCAGCTCCGATTCCAGCGGCAGCAAGACACGCGGTCTGCTCGTTGTTTCCGAAGTGGCTCTATCGCTGGTCCTCTTGATCGGCGCTGGCCTCATGGTTCGCAGTTTGTGGGAGCTTCGTAGCGTCAAGCCCGGCTTTGATCCCCGCAACGTACTCACCATGACCGTCCCGCTTCCCGCAACCAAATTCCTGTCACCCGCGGGTCAAATCAGCTTTTTTCAGGAGGTGCTGCAGCGTGTCCGTGCATTGCCCGGCGTAGAGTCCGCTGGCGTAATCGATAATTTGCCGTTGGGCGGCGGCGGCTCGCATCAGCCGTTTTCGATTGAAGGCCGCCCCGTCGTGCCGATGTCGGAGCAGCCCGAGGTGGATGTTCGCCTGATCAGCCAAGGCTACTTCAGCGCCATGCATGTCCCGATCCTGAAAGGCCGCGACTTTTCCGGCGCCGATGTGGCGGCCAGGCCTGGCGCGGTGCTCATCAGCGATGCGCTCGCTCGGCGTTTCTGGCCCAATGAAGACCCGGTCGGCAAGCATCTGACTCTCACATTTTTCCCCGGCGTCGTTCGCGAAGTGGTCGGCATTGTCGGCGACGTGAAGCTGGAATCGCTGGACGAAACGCGGCCCGTCGCGACCATTTATCACCCATTGGCCCAGATCACCGTTCCCGATCAGCAGACCTGGCGCTCCTTCGGCATGAGTCTGGCTGTGCGCACTAGCTCCGAGCCTTGGGACGCCACTTCCGCGGTAACTGCCGCAGTGCATCAGGTGGACCCCGAACTCCCCGTAGTGGACGTAAGGAGCATGAACGACTTGATTTCGGAGTCCGTATCGCCCCAGCGCTTCAATATGCTTCTGCTCGGGTCATTCGCGGGCCTTGCGTTGGTCCTCGCCGCCGTCGGGATCTACAGCGTTCTTTCCTACACCGTGCGTCGGCGCCTCCGCGAGATTGGCATTCGAATCGCACTCGGCGCCACGCACAGGGACGTTGTGCGAATGGTCGTCGCCGATGGCATGAAACCCATTCTCCTCGGCATTGCGATCGGCCTCGCCGCCTCTTTCGCGCTTAGCCGCGTTGTCGCCTCCCTCATTTTCGGCGTCCGCGCCACTGACCCGCTCACCTTCTTCGCCGTCGCCCTGCTCCTGCTGACGGTCGGCGTTCTCGCCACGGTTTTCCCGGCCTACCGCGCCGGACGCGTCGAACCCATCCGCATCCTCCGCGAGGAATAGCGGGCCTGCTGGGGGCGCACGCCCCTTCGCCTGCGACCATATGCCCTGGAGAGTGCGAAACCTGCTCCTGCTTCCGCAGCATTCGAATCTCCTCGAAAACTCTGACAACAGATTCAGCTCAGGCACCGTAGCCCCCGCCCGCACCACGTTGGAGACGAAGAATTGAGCGAGTGGCGACCTCTTGCCCGACCGGCTTCGCCCACGGTCAGCCCTTTCGGACGGGCGCTGCCCTGGGCAAGAGCAGCATCAGTGTCGCTGATGCGAACAAGGAAACACCCGCAACCGCCAGGCCGCCATACAAGCTGCCTGTCTTCTGACTGATCCATCCCGTTGCGTACGGCCCGGCAAATCCCCCAAGATTCGCAAGCGAACTCACCAGGGCAATCCCGGAGGCCGCCGCAAATCCCGTCAGGAAATCGCCCGGGAGCGAATAGAAAGGGCCATAGACGCTATAGATGCCAAGTGCGGCGAAGGACAGCAGCAGGATCGTTGGAAAAATGGAATGAGTTGCGCCTAGCGACGCCAGCGCGATTCCAGCAACGATGGCGGGAATCGCCGCATGAAATCTCCGTTCTTGTTTTCGATCGGAACTCCGCGACACCATCACCATCACTGGCAGTCCCACAAGATGCGGAACCATCACCAGCAGTCCGATCAAGCTGTTGGAGTATCCGCTCGATAGTGATTTCACCAGCTTTGGCATCCAAAAGTTCATCGTGTACATGCCCGTATTCAAGGTGAAGCCGATCAATCCCAGATGCCAGATCCGCTTGTTCATCAGTGCCTGGACTGCTGAGATCTTGTGGTTTGCCAGTTTCTCGCGTTCTTCGCTCGCCAGTTCCGCTTCAATCCAGTCTTTTTCTTCCTTGCTAAGAAATTTAGCCTCCGCCGGGCGGCTGGGCAGCAGAAAGTACGTGAGCACACCGCCAACTACGGCCGGAATTCCCTCCAGAATCAACAGCCACCGCCAGCTGCTGATGCTCAGCCAGTGCGCGTGGTCCAGGATGAAACCGGAAACCGGAGCACCCAGAATGCTGGTGACCGGGATGCCGGCCAGAAACAGCGCAATCGCCTGCGCCTGATCCCGCTGGCGAAACCAATACGTCAGATACAACGCGATTCCGGGAAAATACCCGGCTTCCGCCAGCCCCAATAAAAATCGCACCGCGTACAATTGGTGCACCGAATGCACGAAGCCCGTCAGCATGGCCAGAATTCCCCAGGTAATCAGGATGCGTGCGATCCAGATCCGCGCTCCTAACTTGTGCAGCAGCAGATTGCTGGGAATTTCAAACAGGAAGTACCCAAAAAAGAAAATCCCCGCGACCATTCCAAATTGCCGGCTGGTAATAGCCAGATCCTTGTTCATCGTCAACGCCGCAAACCCGATGTTGATCCGGTCGAGAAAGGAAATGACGTACAGAACAAAGACGAAGGGAATAATCCTCATCCGCAGTTTCTGAATCGTTCGAGCTTCGCCGGGAAGTGCAGCGGTGCCTGCTTCGTTCGCCACGATCACCTCAGTGTCCGTCTGCCCTAATCAATAGTTCCCCAGCAGGCGTCGCTGGCCGGGGGCGGTCAGGATTACCGAGACTCTATGGCCGCAAGTTCCACCCGTCAAGTAACTCTGTTGGTTCTGCAAGAGCAACTTCACTCGCGTGGTCCCCGTTTCTCACAAGAATGTAGCCGGCCGCGGATACCCCGAAGGGCCTGCCTTCCGAGCCGACCGCTCTTCCTGCTCTCGCCATGCAACCTTGCGTTTCGCTCGAACGGAGCGGTCAAGCTGACGCGCCATTCGAATTGTGGCAAACTGGTTGTTTATACGGCACGGTTTTTGCGCTGCGTGTGTCGCTCGTTCGAATGCAGCAGGCCCGCCGGAAAACCACGCGGGCGATTCGAATCCTGCCCGCAATTGAGAAAATTGGTAAGCGAGAAAAATGGATCCGAAGTTCATTCGAAATTTCTGCATCATCGCGCACATCGACCATGGCAAGTCCACGCTCGCCGACCGCCTCCTCGAAATGACCGGCGCGCTCACCCAGCGCGAGATGCACGAACAGTTCCTCGACTCCATGGACCTCGAGCGCGAACGCGGCATCACCATCAAAGCGAAAAGCATCCGCCTGCATTACAAAGCGAAAGATGGAAATACTTATCGATTGAATTTAATCGATACGCCCGGCCACGTGGATTTTTCGTACGAAGTTTCGCGCGCCCTTTCCGCCTGCGAAGGCGCACTCCTTGTTGTTGACGCGTCGCAAGGCGTGGAAGCGCAAACGGTCGCGAATACTTTTCTCGCGGCGGGGCACAACCTGACGATTCTTCCGGTGATCAATAAAATCGATTTGCCCGCCGCGCAGCCGGATTTCGTGAAAGAACAAATCGAAAGCGTGCTGGCCATCCCCGCGGAAGACGCGCTGCTCATCAGCGCGAAAAGTGGCCTCGGCGTCGAAGATGTTCTCGAAGCAATCGTCGCGCGTGTGCCGCCGCCCAAGGGCAGCGCGGAAAATCCGCTGCAGGCGCTGATTTTCGATTCGTGGTTCGACATTTACCGCGGCGCCGTGGTCCTGGTGCGCGTGATGGAAGGGCGCGTCAAGAACCACGTGAAAATCAAACTCGTCGCCGGCGATGAAACTTACGAAGTCGAGCAGCTCGGCACGCTGACGCCCAAGCCCGTGGCGCTTGAGGAACTCGAAGCCGGCGACGTCGGCTTCATCGTCGCGAACATCAAGCGCGTGGCGGATGCGCGCATGGGCGATACGGTCATCGAAGTGGCGCGTTCGGCTCCGGCGCTGCCGGGATTTGAAGCCATCAAGCCGATGGTTTTCGCGGGCTTGTTTCCCGTGCTTGCCGATGACTACGAACCGCTGCGCGACGCGCTCGGCAAATTGCAACTGAACGACGCGGCGTTTTTCTACGAGCCGGAAAATTCCGTGGCGCTCGGTTTCGGTTTTCGCTGCGGCTTCCTGGGCCTGCTGCACATGGAAATCGTGCAGGAACGGCTGGAGCGCGAATTTGGCTTGAACCTGATCACCACGGCGCCGAGCGTGCGCTACCGCATTACGCGCGTGACCGGCGAAGTGATCGAAGTCGACAGTCCTTCGAAATTTCCCAACCCCAGCGACATCGAAAAAATCGAAGAGCCGATCATCAAGGCCATGATCATCACCAACGAGGATTCCGTCGGTGGAATCCTGCAGCTCTGCCAGGAAAAGCGCGGCACGCAGAAAAATTTCGAATATTTGTCGCCCACGCGCGTCATGCTCACCTACGAACTGCCGCTCAACGAAATCGTTCTCGACTTTTACGATCGCCTGAAGTCCACTTCACGCGGCTACGCTTCGCTCGACTATCACCTCGCGGGCTACAGTGAATCCGACCTCATCAAACTGGATGTGCTGGTCGCCGGCGAACCGGTCGATGCGCTGGCGCTAATCATCCATCGCGACTTTGCGGCTGAGCGCGGGCGCGATCTGGTGACGCGATTGCGAAAGCTCATTCCGCGGCAGATGTTTGAAGTCCCGATCCAAGCTGCGATTGGCAGCCGCGTCATTGCGCGCGAAACCGTCGCGGCCATCCGCAAGAACGTTCTCGCCAAGTGTTACGGCGGCGACATCTCGCGCAAACGCAAACTCCTCGAAAAACAAAAAGAAGGCAAGCGCCGCATGAAGCGCGTCGGCCAGGTGGACATCCCGCAAGAAGCTTTCCTCGCGGTCCTCAAAGTTGCCTCTTCCTCCGACGAAGATTGATATTCGCCACGGAGGCAAAGAGACACGGTGAATTTCACTCTCTGATGGCAACTGGTGCGGGATCACTCCTTTCCTTGGACTTCCGTAGAAAGTTTGCCGCGGTGGAGCTGGATGGCGACGGAGTCGCCGATCTGAACTTGATCTGCAGAGCGAAGGAGGTTGCCGGCGGCGTCGGTGGCGATGGCGTAGCCGCGCTCTAGAACCTTCAAAGGGCCGCGCTCCTGGAGTTGCAGGGTCAGGCGCTGCCAGCGATCGCGTTTGGCGCGGAGGAGGCGCTCGATGCGGACGCCGAGTTCGGCGGTGCGCTTTTCGAGGCGCAAACGGAACGCGGCGATCTTCACGCGAAAATCGAAGCTTGCGATGCCCAGGTAGGCAGCCGTGAACCGTTTGCGCGATTGTTCGAGGCGCGCGCGAAGGCCGAGCGCGAGTCGCGAAGTCATCTCGTCGGCACGCTGGCGCTGCTGGCGCAGGAGATCGAGCGGGCGGCGGAATCCACGGCGCGCGGAAAGCTCGTGGATGCGACGGCTGAGAACCAAGATGCGATAGCGCATTTGTTCGGCGAGGGCGCCGCGCAGTTCGGCGATGTGCTTGTCAAATTCGCGGCGCGTTTGAACAACGAGTTCGGCGGCGGCGGAAGGAGTCGAAGCGCGGACATCGGCGACGAAATCGGCGATGGTGAAATCGGTTTCGTGGCCGACGCCGGAGATCACGGGAATTTCAGAGGCGAAGATGGCGCGGGCGACAATTTCTTCGTTGAAGGACCACAAATCTTCCATGGAGCCGCCGCCACGGGCGAGGATTAAAACATCCACGATTTTTTTCGTGTTGAACAATTTCAACGCTTTGACAATTTCCTCGGCGGAGCCTTCGCCCTGTACGCGCACGGGGTAGACCGTCAGATGCACGTTCGGGAAGCGGCGCGTGAGAATGCGGACGACATCGCGGACGGCGGCGCCCTTTGGTGAAGTGATGATGCCGATGCGGCTGGGGAGAAGCGGCAATGGTTTTTTGCGCGCGGCATCGAAGAGGCCTTCAGCTTCGAGGCGCTTTTTCAATTGCTCAAAGGCGAGCTGCAACGCGCCCTGGCCCATCAGCTCGATTCTCTCGACGTAAATTTGGTATTCGCCGCGCTGCTCGTACACGCTGATGCTGCCGCGCACGGTGACTTGCAAGCCGTCCTCGGGGCGGAACCTTACGCCGCGCTGCTGCTGCTTGAAGTAAACGCAGCGGACCTGGGAGCGGTCGTCCTTCAGGGTGAAGTAGATGTGGCCGGACTGGGCTTCGCGGCAGTTGGAGATTTCGCCCTGGACGCTGATGTCAGTGAAATTTTTGGCGAGGAGGTCGCGGATCTTTCCGGTCAACTCGCTGACGGTGAAGGTCTTGCGCTCGGGCATGAGGTTGAAGGTGAGTTGCTGGGTCATGATAGAAAACTCCAAGTGAGGGAAAAAGATGAGGTAAGGAGGTAAGGAAGTAAGGAGGTAACGAAAAGACGTCCCGTGGCCCCTTCGCAGACTGTGCCCTGGGTAAACCGAAACGGGAAGAATCCCCCCACACCCGGCAGTTTTAGAAAAGAGTGGGGAAACGACTGAAACTGCGAGACTTGGCGAACGCTCTTGTGCAGAAAAGTGAAAAGCGCGCGCAAAGAGCGAGGTAGAGACGACCTGCTGCCGAGCTGCCCCCCCTCCCCCGTGTTATTTGTAAGTGTTGCATCTAAAGCAGTTAGCCCTGCCGTAAGTCTTTTGTTTGCAACACTTGCGGGGGGATCCATAAGTGTTGCAGCGAAAGGACTTACGCAAGCTAACGGTTGGCGGGAATGCAACTTCGTGAGGCCCACTGATTTTGAAGAAGTTTGAAGGACTACCTGGCGGGCGGGGCGAGTTGGCGGCGTCAAATTCAAAAAACATTATAGCACATCGGTATAGTTTGTCAATAGTTACTTGTAAGTGGTTTGGGCTCTGTCAGATAAGGGTTTGACTGCCGGCCTTGGGAAGCGGAGGACGAACTTCTTATTATCGACCAGCGGGCTGAGGAATGGGACGAGATCTGAATCTGAAAAACGTAGGGCAATAGTCGATGTACAATCCGAGCATGATACGAAGCGCTTCCTTTTGCTTGGTTCTTGTTTTGACCTGCTTTAGCTTTCCCATGAGTGCGCAAAAGGCCGACCAAGCGAAGGGCCAGCAAAATACCGCGATGTTGTTTTGCGGGGATGTGAATGGTGTTTATCAGAAGTCGACTTCGGCGCAGGGACAGGAGTTTGTCGCTCCGGACGGTGCCCACAAGGCCTACGTCAAGGTGGTGGCGGCGGTGCGCAAGGACACTTCCAGCGAAGAAAATAACTGCCTCAATCAGACCACACTGCTGGCCAATAAGGCGCCTGACGGCCCATATGAAACCGTGTTTTCCTATGCGGGCGGGAAGGACGCTGGATTCGGCAATGGAATTCAACTGATCGACTGGTCCGCGGACTCCACTGCCTTGGTGGCAGACCTGATTACCTGGTGGTACTACTCCGAAGGCTGGGAACACACGATCCTGGTGTACACGCCGAAGACACAGAGTGTACAAAAGAGGTCGCTGAGAGAACTGTTTTCCGGGACGTTGCACAGAGAGTGTGGCGTGGAGGCCCAACTCGCAGGATTTTTGCAGGACGGGCGGCTGGCGGTCCGGACTTTGCCGATTCCCGAAGAAGAGGGACCATCCTGCGTCGCAGCGGAGAGCTGGTGGGCTGCGGATCTGAACGACTTCAAGCTGTCTCACATTGCTACAAACCCTAAACTGCAGCGGAACGGGCATTTTGAATCGCCTGAAAGAAAACAACAGTGAGCCGTTTTGTGCGCCAGCAAGGCACCTCGATCTTGGACACCAGCGGCTAGTTCTTCTGTGATTGTCTAACCTCTATTCACTATGAATTTGCGATAAAGGGAAGAGAAGGCAACGGAAGGGCAGGCTCGAGTCAAAGGGGGTTGGACCAGTCGGCGAGGCGGAGGCGGGGACGGAGGGAGCGGAAGGAGCGGTCGCCGGTAACGAGAGTGAGGCCGGAGGCGAAGGCGTGGGCGGCGACGAGCATGTCCATGGCGGCGAGGGGGCGGCCTCGCTTCCAGGAGGCGGAACAGAGGTCGGCATGGGCTTTTGGGGCGGCGGAGTCCCAGGGCAGAACGCTGACGCCCAAGAGGAATTAATTGACGAGCTCGGCGAGTTTTGTGGGGCTTCAGGGCGAGACCGAAGAGCAGTTCGGCTTCGGTGATGGAAGAGACGCAGACCTGCGCCATGGGAACGCGGCGCAAATGCTCGCGGACAGAGGGCGGATTTCCCTTGAGGGCATAGCTCACACTATTGGTGTCGAGCATGAAACGAGGCATGCGCTGTTCCGATCAGAAGAGGCGGCGCTTTTTGGGCGGACGGCGATTGCGGGAAGCGAGGAAGTCCGCAGGAATTTCGACGGAGTCGGCTAGGGCGAAGAGGTCGCCCCAGGAGCCGGGCTTGCGGGAAAGAATGACGTCGCCGGTTTCGGGATCCTTGCGGATGAAGACTTCACGCGAGGAGAAGCGGAAATCGGAAGGCAGACGGACGGCCTGGCTGCGGCCGTTCTTGAATAGTTTGGCGGTTTTACGCATGGCAGTCCTCCCCCGGGGGATTCGAGTCTGCCTTGCACTTGGCATATACCGTGATATATCACAGCGATTTTGAAAGAAAACGGCGACGCCATCAATTGCGGATGCCGGCGCCGTGCTTCTGACGGCAGAGTTTGCAGTAGGTGGGCGGCTCGGAATTGTCAACGCGATGCTGGACGGGCTTGAGCGTGCGCAGGTAGGCGAAGATGGCTTTGAGATCGTCATCGCTCATGTTCTTGGTGACCATCGTTGGCATGGCAGGACTCAAGTGGCGGGCCTTTACGAACCCGGTGCGCATAACCTCGAGAAAAAGGGCTTCGTCATAGTAAGGAATGCCAGAGGGATCGGGAGTGAGGTTGGCGGAGGTGGCGCTACCCCACGGACCGGAACGGGTGAACCCGCCGGCAAAGGCCATGCCGGGCAGTTGCTGACCTCTTACCGCTGGAGTGTGACAGTTGCCACAACTAACCAAGCGCACGAGATACTCGCCGCGTTTGACGGGATCGAGAGTGACGAGAATCTCGGGGACCGGGGATGTCAGTGGCTTGGGAACGCCGCGGATCAAATATTTGACGGGGAAAATCATTTCCGTGGGGGGCAAAGGATTGCGAACGGGAGGCAGGGAGCGGAAATAGACAACAACGGAGGCGAGGTCCTCATCGGACATTGCCCGGTAATTGGTGTAAGGCATCATGGGAAAAAGGGCGCGGCCGTCGTGGCCGACGCCTTCGCGGATGGCGCGGGCAAGTTGATCGTCGTCCAGCGACCGGCGCCGGTTTCGGGATCGGGAGTGAGATTGGGAGCGACGATGCGACCGGGAAGATCCGTTTCGGGCATAATTGCGCCGACGCCTTCCTTGCCGGGGACGTAGGGCGTGCCAGGAGCATTCCAGTCGTGCGGAGAATGGCAGTAGATGCAGCCGTTGAGAGCGGTGGCGATGTAGCGGCCGCGTTCGAGGCGCTGGGGCGTGCGATCGAACACGCGCGCGGTGAGGGGGCGCGCCTTAGGGCCGATGACGGGGCGCCAGCCGACGGTGAAGCTGATGGCGACGGCGGCAAGACCAACTAAGACGAGAAGAAGAGCTAGAAAGATCTTCGCGATGCGCTTCATCGGTTCTCCGTAAAAAAAATGTTAAGAGTGGTGGGCCGAAGCCGATTTGACCCGGACGCCACGGCGATACTCAAACTGAATACGCACCTTATCCCAAAAAATATCGGCAAAAACAACTAAAGGTGGCGCGTCCCGAGCTGAAATGCAAAAGACGTGCCCGTTTGGCGTGGACGACTACATAGCGGCTCGGGCGAGTGAGCGGAGGCTTTCGCTAAGGCCGAGAGCGCGAACGCATTGCTGGAGAGAAGCGCAGTGGCAGCGAAGGAGGCCCTGAAGGAGGGATTTGAGTTTGAGGGAGCGGGCGATGTTCTGATCGACTTCGACGAGTTTCCGCGTGGCGAGTTTTTTCCAGCGGGGGCCGACGGGAGCGTTATCACGGAGCCCGCTGAGGAAGAGCTTGATTTCGGCGAGGGTGAAGCCCCTGTCGGTGGCGAAGCGGATGAGGAGGACGCGATGGAGGGCGTCGCTGGGATAGCGGCGCTGGCCGCCGATCCGCTGGGGAGGGGCAAGGAGGCCGCATTTCTCATAGTAGCGGATGGCGGAGGCGTTGAGATTGGCGCGGGCGGCGAGTTGGCCGATTTTCATGACGACGTTCCTGAAATAAAGCTTGACTTAAAGCTGACTTTAACTTCTAGCATCGAAGCATGGGACGTGGCAAATCCTATTTGGAGGAAAGCCATGAATAGCAAGAAGGAACGGTTTGGAAAAGTGAGCGAGAGAAGGACGGTAGCGACAGCAAGTGCGACGCTGGCGATGGTGGTTGCGGGCGGCGGAGCAGCGGGGCTGTTTGCTCAAAACTCGCCCGCGTTCGTGAATCAGGAGAAACAAGTGGCGACAACGCGGAGCAAATTCTATTGCAACATCAAGGCGCTGACACCGGATGAGCGGGCGCGACACAAGCAACTGAGCGAAAAGCTGATGGCGGCGCGGAAGCAGACCGTGGAAACGGAGAAGGGCTACGAATTTCAGTACGGCCCGGCCGACATATCGCTTGCCGAGTTGGCGGAGTGGGTCGGTGCGGAAAGCAAGTGCTGCCCGTTTTTTGATTTTCACATCGACCTGGAAGAAGAGGGCAGGGTGCTCTGTTTGCGATTGACGGGAGAGGAAGGGATCAAGGCGTTTATCCGCGCGGAGTTCGGCGTCGAGAAAATGAAGTAAAGGAGGTTAAGGAAATAAAGGAGGTAAAGGAAAAGGCGCGGCTATTTGCGGAGATGTCCAAAAAGCCAGAGGAGGAGTGAGAATGCGGCGCTGAGGACAAGGCAGGTGACGATGGGAAAGTAGAACGTGGTGTGTTCGCCGCGGTAGACAATATCGCCGGGGAGTTTTCCCAGGCGGAAAGGGAGCTTTGCGCCAAAGTAAAGAAGAGCGCCAATAAAGACGAGGAGAGCGCCGAGAACGAGGAGGGTGCGTCCGAGTTCGCGAAATGGGTCCATCCTGAAATTTTACCTGAATCCACCGAGTAGCTATCCCCGCCAAGGACTTCTGTTAGCTACTTCCTACTAGTCTTGACTAGTAGATATTTATGTGATAAAGACAACACTCCCTTATTCCCTAACGGTGTTCACGCACGGTCGCGCGAGGAACCGAGGCCCTATTTGGAGCTTTAGCGCGCGCGGCTGCCTGGAGGTATCGTCCAATGACCCTCCTATTTTTGCTGACGCTCCAGATGGTTTTCCCGCTGGCGGGAAATTCTTCTCCGGGGCGTCCCGCCGCGCTGGGCGTGGTCGTGGAAGCGTA
>Ga0209648_10003516_pt1 | contig 13151 bp, 13 predicted proteins | sample GraSoi2013_115cm_FD_185830 | JGI IMG/M metagenome (GOLD analysis project Ga0209648, IMG submission 185830) | Grasslands soil microbial communities from the Angelo Coastal Reserve, California, USA - Sample 9_17_2013_115cm (SPAdes) (version 2) | ecosystem: Environmental > Terrestrial > Soil >...
GGCAACGACCTGCCAGTGTGCAAATCGGCGCCGGAAAATCAAACCACGACCGCCATTGAACCCGGGGCGCGCGTCTCAAAAGGGCCATCCTGCAACTGTAGACATTCACGACAATCCCGCCTCGATTTGGCATTAACACAAGCCGGCACCAGAGTTAAAGTGAAACAAATGATGTCGAGGGCTTGCGCCCTGGAGGAGTCCCGAATGAAGCTCACAAATCGATATGGTGTGTTTGCCGCCGCCTTGCTCGTGTTCGCCATTGGCGCCACCCTTTTCACCGCTGGAGTGGGTGCCCAGGAGGAAGGCTGGCAGATCCTGCGCGCTGAGTACGGTTTCAAGAATCAACGCAATGACGTCACCGATATTCTCAAAGACCTCGTCGAACGCGGCGGCGTGAATGGTAGAGTCGCGGTGAATAACCAAACCATGGGCGGGGATCCTGCCGTCGGGAAAGACAAGTCGCTGCGGATCTTCGCCAGAAATCGCAGGAATGAAGAACGCCAGTTCGATTTCAACGAGGGCGGATTCGTCGAAGCCCGGATGTTCAATGTTCGCCACGATGACTGGGACGACCGCCCCGCGAACTACGGCAATCGCGATCGGGATGACTGGAATAGCCTCAAAATCATCCGCGCTTATTATGGCGTGCAGGGAAGGACCGTGAACGTGACCGAAGTCCTTCAGAGCAGAATTCGGGACGGCGTGCTGAGTTTCGTCGTCACCAATAGCGCCTTACGCGGGGATCCGGCCATAGGCGCGGACAAGATTTTGATCGTTGTTTACCGCTATCAAGGCAAGGAAAGCGCCACAGCCGTGAATGAAGGGAACACGCTGACGATTCCGTAGAGTTTCCTCGCCGTGCCAAGCTTTTCGAACAGCGTTCGCAATCAGCTATTCTTACAAACACTGGTGTCTCCACGGCACACCCGGCATTTATACTGCTGATCTTCCAGCGCCGGAAAATCGGGCACAGCCGTCACGACCGCTTTGGAAATCGCCGGAGCTCCCAGATCAGATAGACCACTACGGCGAGATTGATCACCAAAGCCACTACTTTGCCGATGCCAGCGTGCCTAGCAAGTTCATAAACTTCGATCGGGAGCAGGGAAGCAGTGCTGATGATCGTAAGATACTCGGCCCAGCGCTTGCCCAGCGCCAGGCCAACGCCTTCGGTCAGAAAAATGGCTGAATAAATAAACGTGCCTACGCTGAGTTCTTTTAAGCGGCGATCGTCCACGATCGCCAACTTCGCGAGAAGCAGACGCATGTAGTGACTGCGGGGATCAACCTGAAAAATGTTGATCCACTGCTCTGCAATCGCTGCGACGTCCTTGTGGAGAAGGTGTAGGGCGCCGATTCCCAGCGCGAGCAGCGCCAGGCCTTTCAAGAGTTTGAAGGCGGCGATCAGCCGCAAGCCGCGGCCATGGGTTCTTCCCTGCGGCATTCTTCTAGTCTCGCCCCGAAGGTGCGGGGCGTCGGCAACGGATGCTCCGCTGTCTTGAGTTGATTCCGCTGTTGCAATCCGCGGATTCCAGGCGCGCCATCACGGCAATTTTGTGGCGTCTCGCCGGAAACGAACCTTTCTCTTTTTTCGCCGGCCGAATCAGGAGTTGCCTCCCAGCGGCGTGCCCTTGTCGCTTCGAAAATCCCTTTTCAAATCCTCGATATTTCGAAATTCCATCCCGACATTCTGCCAGAACTTTCCCCCGCTCGTCGCGGGATCGCAACCTTGTCTTAGCGGTATTACCTCTCCGCCCGCCAGCAGGGACAAAAGGTGAAGGTAAGACGGCAAAACGTGCTCGCATATCGGGTTGGGCTCCACCAGGACCTTCGGCGGAAAAATGGTAAAGGGGCTCAGTTTGTTGAGCCCGAGGACGTGCTCGTACGCGGGAGGAAGAGGCAGCATCGGCACGAGGTCCACGCGGTTGGCGATGCGAATCGTGTTCGGAACCATTCCATTGTACGTGCTAGCAAATTGCGGATTGCCCGTTCGCGGGCTGGCATAGGTATACACGGTGGGATTTTTGAACCTGCTGTTCGCGGCAACATCCAGCGATTGCAAAGTGGCGAGCGCGCCTCCCAGGCTGTGCCCACAAACTGTCAGGGAATTCACTTGCTTGCTCCCGAAAATCGTCGCCAGCGACGCGGTCACCGATGGCCCGCTCGTACCGCCAATCGCAAACGATTTGTACATATCCGTGAAGCCGTCCTCCGTTTCGCCGGCTCCCGCCAGGAACGGGCACGCCGTCGTGAAAAAGTTGACGTCCACCAACCATTCGTGGATGCCTTCGGTTCCCCGGATGGCGATGACCGCCTCTCCCGTGCCGGCTTGCCAGAGAAGAAGTCCAATCGAAACCGTCCCAGTCGTCCCCGGCGGCCTCTTGTCCGTCGCAAGATCGTTCGCGAAAATCGACGCAATGACCTCGAAAGTGGTTTTGTTCGTGCCAAGCCCGGCATTCACGGGTTGTCCAGCCCGATTGCCGAGATCGCTAGGGGGCACGTCGTACGCTGCGTTCACCAGCTGCCCGTACAGGATGGCTTTATTCAGGTCCATGCCTCTCACCCTTTCTCACGAATCCGCGATCGGCCGGCGTTCTGGCAGCCTGGATTCACGGATGCCCGAGGGCCAAAGAATAAGAATCAAGGAAATATCGAACTGCGCAACAATAATAGGAAGTATCGCACCCGGAGTCAATTGGCTGCGGGTAAAAACTCTAACCCCATCTCTTCAATTTTGGCCAGAGCGCGGCAAGCGACCCGAATTTTGCGCCACGGCAAATAAAGACGGGAATCTTGCGTTCCAGCGCGTAGGGATTGTCCGCGGACTGGCCCGCGTATTCGACGTGCTCGAACAAGCGCTCCAGGACTTCACGCTTATCATCCAGAACGATCAGGCAATTCCCCGAATACCCTCGCGGTCCCCACAGGAAATACGTCTGGTGCCCGCTGAGCGCCGGTGGCAAACCATAGCGCCGCCCCAAGAAATCGATGGCGCCGGCCTGCCCGTAGTTCTGCGCGAAGATGCCGCAGCCCGGCCGCTCTTCGGGAGAGAGCCGGCTGTAAGCTTGATTCACTGCCACGACCATCTCCTCCCATCCGAATTGATCGGCGAAGTGTTGTGGAAGAATCGCGCGCATGTGGCTGTGCTCGCTGCGAGGGACTTTGAATGGCAGCTTCTCCATGTAGGAAATGAATTGCTCCACGGGGAGAACCGGCATGACAACCGGAGCAAGCCAGGCCCCGCTCGCGGCAGTTGTCAGAATAAGCGCGGGTTTCAGCCAGGTTTGGCGCGACCGTGCAATGAAACTCTCGATCACCACCGCGCCAGCCGCCATATAGACAGGATAGATTGGCCCGAGATAGTAATTCTTGCCTTTAAGAACCACGAATACCGTGAACGCGGCCAGATAGCACCAGCCCAGGAACCGGTAAGGCTTCAGCCGCGCAGAAAAAAGAAACGCGAGCAGGCCGGTAATCCAGACAGGCGCAAGGAATGGCTGGACGATGAGCACCTGTTGGCCGAAAAACGCCCAGGGAGAAAGCACCACGTCGCGGCCTTCGGCCTTGATGTTGCGCATGAGTTCCACGAAGGGCCAGTGATGCTGAACATTCCACAGTAAATTTGGAAGAAAAACCAGAAAGGCCAGCGCGCCGCCAAGCCAGATCCATTTACTGGCGAAGACGCGGCGGTGTTCGGTCAGCAGCAGTCCCGCCACGATCGCAAAACCGAGCACGGCAATCGAGTATTTCTCTTCCAGGCCGATCCCTGCGACCACGCCAAACCACAGCCAATATCGCGGATCGTCGCGCTTGATCGCCAGGATTGCGAAATAAACGCACCCCATCCACAGCAAGGGCTCGAGGCAGTTGGTGGTCATAACGCTGCCGTCATTGAGATAGAAGGGCACGGCGATAAACGCCAAGGCGGAGAGCACCATCGCGAACCGGCGGCCGCCGAGTTCCCGGGCGATCATGGCCGTCAGGACGACGCCGGCCGATGTTGCCAGCGCCGGCACCATTCGAATGCTCCGCATCGAATCGCCCAGCAGCAGCCGGGAGATTTTGAGGAGAAACGGAATCAGCGGAGGATGATCCACATAGCCCCAGGCCAGATGGTCCCCGCAGGCAGCGTAATCGAACTCATCGCGGAAGAAGCCATACCGATTGTTAAAGTAAAGATGCAGCAGGAAGTTCGCGAGGGCGAGAAAGAGAACGATGATCATGCCATCCGCGAGAAAAGGCTGCTTTTGATTGTCGAGAGCGGGTGTTTGGTCCGTTGTCGTTTTCATTTTGGGTGTCTTTAGGTACGGCAAGTGCCCAGAAAATGTTTCGTTCGTTCGAATCTTTCACGGCAGCGTGAAGGCGATAAGGTACGCCGGCCAGCCGCGCGAATTCGCCGGGGTTGTGTTCTTCATGGTCAGAAGAAATACCGCAAACAGACTCCGACGAGCATGTCCATCAGAAAGCGAACCATCCAGGTGCGTGCACGCTGTGTGCGTGCGGGAGGTGCCGCGGTTTCGTTGTTGGCCGTGCCAGCCACATCGAGGCAGTGATTATGCGTTACGAAGGCTACCGGCGGGAAGCGTCCCTACGGGTTAACCGCCAATCGGGGCATTATCTCGCGGTAGGGTACGGAATTCAGCGACGGCGGCCCTTGGAGAAATCCATGGAACTGATAAATGTGACCCCTACCAGCATAAGAACGGCGGCGAGAATGACGACGACGATCACAGCGTTCTCCTGAAGACTCGGGGGAAGAAACCTGCAAGCAGGTTTCCAAAGCTATGTCCGGTGTTTTCAAGGAGGTGAGATGCCCGGCGTGTGCACAAATGTGGCCGGAAGCGGACAAATGTGTTCCCGGGTTGACAGCAAGGGAGTACTGGAACTACCTCGAGCTCCCCGGCTCTCGTTCATCCTTCGCGGGTGACTTGCTTTAGCTCTTGCTTAGCCGCACCGAGCCATTACCCGTGTGAATGGTCAGGGCCTGGCCTCCGCCGTTCATCTTCCCGTGAATCTGCGAGTTGCTGAAGGTTCCTTCCACGGTGACGGGGATACCCATGCTGATATGGCCGTCGCCGGTACTGGCGTCGATATTCGTCTGAAAATCGGATGGGAGCACCAGGTCGACGCTTCCGTCACCCGTTCGAATCGTCCAGCTCGAAACCATTTTGGAACCGGGCAGAACGCGCGTGTCCACGCTGCCGTCTCCCGTCTTGACGTTGAGCGCATCAAAACGACCGGCTATGCGAATATGGCCATCGCCCGAGTCCGCTTCCACCTTGCCGTCCAAGTTGTGCGCTTCAATCGAGCCGTCTCCGGTCCGGAGGCGCATGTCACCTTTGAGATTCTCGACGGTTATGCTGCCGTCGCTGGTGTGGAGATCAATCGTGCCGTTCAGCGAATTGGCTTTCACCGACCCATCGCCGGTATGCACGTTCACCGTCCCATTGATGGATTCGGCCTGTACGGACCCGTCGCCGGTTTCCACCTGGAGATCGGCTTCGCGGGGCATGCGGACCTCAATGTGAAGACCCCGCGAATTATGGCCGAAGGAGAAGCCCCAATGGCCGGTGACGCGAGCCGTCAGTTCGACCTTGTCGCCGTTTTGACGGGAGTCGACGCGGAGATTCTTTCCCAGTTCGTAGCCCCGGTATTCGACGCGGAATTCCACCTGTTTCGAATCGCCGGACGTAACCCGCACGCTGCCGTCATTGGTTTCCACGCGCACGTTGGCGCGCCCAGACACGGTAAACGACTTGGTAGTTTCTTCAGCGCGGGCCGCGGCCGCCGATGCGGTCAGAAGTGCGGCGCAGACAATCAGCAGCCGGATAGCGGTCGAGCGGTGCGGAAGCAGGATCATGCCCAGTACCCTCCGTGAGATGGCTTCTATCCCCAATATACGACATCAAGGGATGAAAGGTTCCCCCATCGGGAGAGCACCTGCCAAGCCCCAAAAACCTCAAGTTCCCTTAGCCGCCCGCCTCTTTTGGCCTCCCGGCCGGGCAGTCCCTGGCTTGGGTCGGAGGGCAGCCAGGAATTCAGTAGTCGGCAGGGTATTGATGACATCCTTCTTCTCGAGCCAGCCGCGGCGGGCCATGGTGACGCCGTAGCGGATGAAGGCCAGATTGGCCGTGTTGTGGGAGTCCGTCGAGATGACCACCTTGACGCCGCGCTCCTTGCACATGCGCAGATAGACGTCCTTCAGATCAAGCCTGTCAGGGTACGAGTTGCATTCCATGGCGACGCCATGTTTTGCGCAAGCGTCAAGGACCTTCTCCATGTCGTAGTCGAAAGCATCGCGGCGCAGCAGCAGGCGGCCCGTGGGATGGGCGATGATCTGGGCATAGGGGTTCTCGATGGCCGCGAGCATGCGCTCCGTCATGGCGGCGCGGTCGAGGTTGAAATAGGAGTGGATCGAGCAGACCACCACGTCGAGCTGCGCCAGAATTTCGTCGGAGTAGTCGAGCGATCCGTCCTTGAGGATGTCCACTTCCGCCCCTGCCAAGACTCGAATACCAAGACCCTCGTCGTTGGCGGCGTGAATTTTCTTGATGTGCGCGGCCATGCGCTTTTCGTCCAGGCCGTTGGCCACCGTGACGGCTTTCGAATGGTCGGTGATGGCGATGTACTGGTGGCCGAGTTCTCGGGCGGCTTCGGCCATTTCTTCAATCGAGTTCTTTCCGTCGCTGGCCGTGCTGTGCATCTGCAGGTCGCCCTTCATGTCCTTCAGGGTGACCAGATGCGGCAGCTTGTGGATTTCGGCGGCGGCGATTTCCCCGGTGTTTTCGCGCAACTCGGGCGGGATAAAATCCAGCTTGAGTTTCGAATAGATCTCTTCTTCGCTGCGCCCGGCGACGCGCTTTTCCCCCTTCAACGTAGCCAAAGCATATTCATTGAGGGTGAGTCCCATGTCGTTGGCGCGCCCGCGGAGGGCTACGTTGTGTTCTTTCGAACCTGTAAAATAAAGCAGCGCAGCTCCAAAGTTCTCTTTTTCGAGCAGCCGGACGTCTACCTGCAATCCGTTCTCCAGCGTGAAGCTGACCTTGTTTTCGCCGTGCGCCAGCGTTTGATCGATGCCGGGAAATGCCAGAATGTGCTTGGCGAGCGCATCCACGTGCTTCTGCGATGTGTGGCCGTCGCCAAGAGTGAGAAGTAGATCGAGATCGCCAACGGTCTCTTTGCCCCGGCGCAAGGAGCCCGCCGGCGTAACGGATTCGACCGCCTTTCCCGCCTTTTCTATATGGGAAATGACCGCCGCCGCCGCGGCTTCGGCGTCGTGAATGTGAAAACGTCCGCTGGATTTCTTGAAGACTTCCACCGCTTTGAGAATATTTTGTTCGCTTTTTTCGCCAAAACCGGGAACGTCGCGGAGCTTCCCCTCCTTCGCGATTCTCTCCACGTCGGCGACCGTGCCGGCCTTAAAGTTGGACCACAGGAAAGCCACTTTCTTCGGCCCAAGAGACTGCAGCTGCAGCAGATCCAGAATGGTCGCAGGGTATTTCTTCAGCAGCTTTTTGCGCAGCGCATAATCGCCGGTCTTAACAATTTCCTGCAGATGCTCGACCATGCGGTCGCCGATTCCCGGAAGCTCTTTAAGTTTTTCCGGCTCCTTGACGAGTTGCTCGATCGATTCGGGCAGGCCGTCGATGAGTTCGGCGGCTTTTTCGTAGCTGCGGTATCGGCCAATGATGGCGCCGTCGATTTCCAGAAGTTGCGCGGTTTCGCGAAGCACGCGGGCGATCTGTTTGTTGTCCATGGTGGAAGGATTATAAACCCCGGAAGCGAAAATTGATGAAGTACTGAAACTAAAGGCACCGGGAGCTTTCCGATTGGAAGGCCGGAAAGTGAACATTTCCAGATTGCTGGTCCTTTTTCTCCTTTACTTCCTCAACCTCCTCGACCTCCAAAATAAAAAGGCCGGCAGAGGCGCGTCCTGCCGGCCAAATGACTGCCTGCTATTTCAGCCCCCGCCCTTTGAGACGTTGGCCGCTTGCGGGCCTTTCGGTCCCTGAACAATTTCGAATTCGACTGGGTCTCCTTCTTGCAAGGTGCGATAGCCGTCGCCGGCGATCGCGGAATAATGGACAAAAACGTCTGGGCCTTCATCGCGCCCGATGAAGCCGTATCCCTTGGAATTGTTAAACCACTTCACTGTTCCTTGCACTTCGCGTTCCCTCCTGAATAGGGCCCTGAAGATTTCGCTCCACGCCGCCAGGCGAATAACCCTAACGGCGTTAAAGATACGAATCGCGCGGAGTCTATCAGAATCGAATCGCTAGTCAATAGAACAATTGTCTTCCCCACTAAAAACTTGGGCTTATGCTGGCCATAAAATCGATTTAGCGAAATCTATTTCTTAGGCCGATCTTGCGGGGAGAGAAAACGGAAATAAAATAGAATGCCGGCAATGGATTTTGCATCACGAAGTTCCCCTCCGCGAATCATTCCCTCCAGTTGCTTACGGGTATAGGCGCGGGAAATTATTCTCTCATCCTCTTCGGGCTCTGCTTCGCCCGCGGTCAAGCCGTCTGCAAGCAAGATGAACATGCGTTCTTCCAGGAAACCGGGGGTTGGGAACACATCCAGGAACATTCGAAAGCGCTTTGCGCGAAACCCTGTTTCCTCAATGAGTTCGCGGGCCGCGGCTACTTTGGGAGTTTCGCCGGGATCCATCCGGCCTGCGACCAATTCCCAGAGATATTGCCGCGTGGCGTGGCGGTACTGCCGGATGAGCAGGATTCGCCCGTCGGGGAGAACCGGTAGTACCACGACGGAACCCGGATGGGTAATGACTTCGCGGCTCGTTCGAACGCCACTCGGCTCGATGACCTCGTCGCGGCGAATCCCGAAGACCGGGCCTTTGTAAATTATGGCGCTGCTGAGAACTCTTGCCTTCTTCGCGCGTGGTGTAGCCGGGGGTTTTTTCATTTTTGTTTTCCTTGTTCTTTTTCTCGTGCCACATGATACCGGGAAACGGGAAATTCTCCACCTCCAGTACGGCCAGTACGGCGCCTGCCCTGTTTGCTTGGGGAGACGGGGTGCGCCTATACTCGGCGTTTGAGACTGTCACAGAATGCGTCGGCATCAGAATGGCGCCGCCACAAAAGTGAATAAATGGCGATAAACACGATCATTGTGGATGACGAGAAGCCGGCGCGGGACGAGCTGGCTTTTCTGCTGAAGGCATTCCCTGAGATCAATGTGATCGGGCAGGGCAAGAATGGCGTGGAAGCCGTTTCGCTCATCAAGGAGCACGCGCCGGACCTGGTTTTTCTCGATGTGAAGATGCCCGGGCTGGATGGCTTCGGGGTTTTGAAAAAGATCGTCGAACGCAAGATGAAAATGCCGCACGTGGTATTTGCCACGGCGTTTGACCAGTACGCGGTGCAGGCCTTTGACGTGAATGCCGTCGACTACGTTCTGAAGCCCTTCGACAAGGCGCGCATCGCCAAGGCCATCGCGCGGGCGCGAAAAATGCTCGAGACGCAGACTTCGGCCACCGAGCGCCTGGAGCAGCTCGTCAGCCAGCTGGGCGCGGCGAAACAGAATTCCTCGCCGCCGGTGAAAATACTCGTGAGGTCACAACAGAAATTGCTCCTGGTTGACGGCGAAGATCTGATCTGGGCCTCCATCGACCGTGGATCGATCTCCGTCATGGCCCGCGAAGTCGAGGGATCGTCGAATTACCGGACGCTCGAGGATCTGAGCGAGGCGCTGGATTCGGAGTCATTCTGGCGGCCTCACCGCTCGTTCCTGGTGAATATTCATCACATCAAGGAAGTCGTGCCGTGGTTCAACTCCACCTACATGCTGAAAATGAGCGATAAAAAGCAAACCGAAATCCCAGTGAGCCGCTCGCAAATCAAACGCATGCGCGAACTGTTTAAGCTGTAATGCTTCCGGTTCCTGCCTGTGCTAGCATCGTGCGTACCCCGCGTACAACGACCAGTCGCCCCGTCTGAGGCCTGTGTCGCAAGACAAAAATAGGTCTTGCAAAAGGCTTCCAATCTGGTATCATATTTCTAGGGCAAGTTGTGGCTCACACAACTTGCCTTTTTCCTTTTTGCGGGTGGTCTGCCCCGGTTCTCTCTCCCTCGTAGTGGCGCAGCATGCTGCGCCCCAGCTTGGCTAGTCGTCAACTTCGCGTCCTCCGCCCGTTTTGGCGCTTTTTCCTTGTCCTGGCGTCCTAACGGCGTGTCCCGAAAACAGTCTGAAATTGATTCCGAGCCTGTTCCGCTCCGTGAACTCTGTGTACTCCGCGAACTCTGCGTAAATTCCTTCTTCGCGATCCCACAGAACACCCGCGCAATTTGCAATGATTTGCCAGACGCGGCAGTAGGTCCCCGTAACCCAGGACGCCGCACCCTCACTCTCTCGTTCAGGACTCGCATCATGAAAAACAATAAACCCGACGCCGCACAAATCTGGAAACAACTCGAAGACCTGCTCGTTCCGCGGTTGCGCCTGTCCATCACAGACCGCGCCGTCTATTCTCATCTCCTGCGGCACAGCCGTCTCGAAGGAAGGACCCGGCTCCGCTTCTCCATTGCCTGGCTCGCCCGCGGTGCTCGCCTCTCCACCAACCCCGCCCGTTGGGCCGTGCGCCGTCTGATCGCCAACGGCGCTCTCCGCCTGCTCGAACGCAGCAAGGCCGGCCATGTGGTCGAGGTGCGGCTGCCTGACGAAATTCGTGCCACCCGCCGCAGGAGCATCGGCCGCCGCGGCGCCCGGCCCCTTTCTCGCGGCATCGACTTCGAGGCGGACTTCCTCAAGAGCAGGGCTCTGCGCCGCGCCATCCATCTGCGAGAACGCGGACGCTGTTTCTATTGCCTGCGTCGCCTTACTCCTATGATTCGCTGCCTCGATCACGTTGTCCCGCGCGTGTCCTTCGGGAGCAATTCCTATCGCAACCTTGTCTCCTGCTGTTTGCTGTGCAACTCCCAGAAAAGGGATCGCTCCGCTGCCGATTTCCTCCGCTGGCTCTACCGCCACCGCCGCCTGACCGACGCCGAACTCACCGCCCGCCTCCGCGCCCTCGACGCCCTTGCCTCCGGCAAACTCCCTCCTCCCCTCGCCACCACTGCCAATCCGCTCCCCCGCAAGAACCGCCCGCCCCTTCACCCTGCTAACCCGTAGCGGAATCTGTCGCGTGTGCCATTCGCGTCGGGCTCTTGCCCATTGTCCTGTGTCTTCTGCATCTCGAAAAGCGTGTCCGAACGAGCTTATTCCGACAAAACCGTCGCCTCCAAACCCATGGTTCACTTACGTGTGCGCCGGTTCATTTCCCTGGCCGGCAATCGGTTGAAGTCATTTTTTATAACCAACCGCTTTACTTCTGGCATCAAACTGGTTCAGGGTAGGGTCACGAGGAGGGATGTTTATGAATTCCAAGCAAGTGGTTCTCATCACAGGCTCCAGCACTGGCTTCGGCAGACTGTTCACCGAAACACTGGCTCGTAAAGGGCACACTGTTTTCGCGACGATGCGCGATCCCGCAGGGCGCAACGCCAAGAATGCCGCCGAAATCCGCACCCTTGCGGAAAAGGATTCACTGCCCATTCACGTCCTGGAAATGGATGTGACCGACGACGCCTCGGTCCAGCGGGCTGTGGATGCCGCCATCGCCAGAGCCGGGCGCATTGACGTCGCTATTAACAACGCCGGTTACTACCTCTCGGGGCTGGAGGAAGCTGTCACCACCGAACAAGCTCAGCGCCTGATGGACACGAATTTCATTGGCCCGGTTCGCGTAAATCGCGCCGTGCTTCCGCACATGCGGCGGCAGCGCAGCGGCGTGCTCATGCACATGAGCAGCGGCGCCGGCCGCGTGGTTCTTCCTTCCGCGGGTTTCTATTGCGCCAGCAAATTTGCACTCGAGGCGCTGGCCGAGGCGTATAGCTACGAACTTGCCGCGCAAGGAATTGAATCCGTGATTGTCGAACCCGGCCAATATGAGACTCCTGTTTTCGGCAATACGGTGATGGCTGCCGACCAGGCTCGCACCGATACTTATGGCGCGGCCAAGGAGATCCCTGCGAAGCTCAACGGCCTACTTTCCTCCACCGCCGGAAATGCACAGGAAGTCGCAGACGCCGTTCTGCGGATTATCGAGACTCCCGCGGGAGAGAAGCAGCTGAGATATTTCGTCAGCCCCCAGGACTTCGGTCTCAACAAGATCAACGCCCTGGCCAAGCAAGTGCAAACCAGCATGCTGGAAGCCTTCGGCCTCGCTGCCGACACTAAATTCCGCAAAGGTAAAGCAGCCGGCTCGGTCTAGCTCTCTCGCAGGAACACCTGGAAGTATCCGCTGGCTCTATCGCGAGCGCCGCCTGTCCGCCCTCGAACTCACCGGCCCCCTCCGCGCCCTCGACGCCCTCGCCTCCGGCAAAGCTCCCTCCTCCTCTCGCCACCACTGCCAATCCGCTCCCCCGCAAAGGCCGCCCCCACTTCACCCCGCAGCTTCGTGACGCCCTCGGTCGCCGCTCGCCACTCGCCACTTCCTCCCGCAGCCTCATAACACCGTCGTATCGAACCCACGCGGCAAACGACTAACATCACCAGCCGCGACAAAGCGCCAGCAGGACAACGAAAGCGCATGTCATTTCCGGTTGCATATGACCTATGCTATGTCTGTGAACATTCGAGACAAGATCGGAAAGTTGAGCGCCGCTAAGCGAAAGAAGGTCAACAACCGCGCGGCTGAGATAATTGCCGGGGAAATGCGCTTGAGGATTGAAGACGACGAATTGCGTATCACCAGCTTGAAACGCAACTTTGAGCGAGCTCAGCGGCTGGTCCGCAAGCATGTGAAGCCGGGTACCTCTCTAGTTGACGAATTGATTGCCAAACGCCGCGAGGCCGCTCGAAACGAATAGGATCGTGCTGGATGCTTCCGCCCCGCCTTCTGGTAGTGGGATAGTTTCCGATAACCCGGCTTCCCTCTGTGGTCCGACGATAACTTCCGTGTAGCCGACCATCCTCCAATTGACCGTCAACTTCAGCTTGCTTGTTGACGATCGGGCATGCAAGATCGTGCATGGATCCCAAAGGCGCGTATCGAATCGCGCTAGGAGTAAGGCTTATGAAAGCTGCAGTCGTACCCGCTATGAGTAGTTCTTGGCTGATCAAAGACGTTCCCCAGCCTCAACCTG
>Ga0209648_10003517_pt1 | contig 13147 bp, 9 predicted proteins | sample GraSoi2013_115cm_FD_185830 | JGI IMG/M metagenome (GOLD analysis project Ga0209648, IMG submission 185830) | Grasslands soil microbial communities from the Angelo Coastal Reserve, California, USA - Sample 9_17_2013_115cm (SPAdes) (version 2) | ecosystem: Environmental > Terrestrial > Soil >...
GACCTGCCCGTGGCCGACGATGCCACGGTGGAACTGCCCGGGGCGCGGCCGGAACCGACGTCACAAGACGCGGCACCCGACGATGCGCGGTCGCCTTCGCGCGATGCGGCGGGCGACAGTGCGCAGGCCGACGACGTCGTCCCGATCCCGATGCAGGGAGACGGGCCGCTCGTGGTGCGGCAGAAGTACCACCGCGCCAGCCCGATGGCCATCGACCAGGCCCTGTTCGAGATGGAACTCGTGGGCCACGATTTCTTCCTGTTCCGCGATGCCGAGGATGGTCACCCGAGCGTGGTATACCGGCGCCGGGGTTACCAGTACGGTGTGATTCGCTTGGTAGAAGAGGCGGCGAGCGATACGGCTGGCCAGCCGCCGAGCTTCGCCGCGTTGAGCAGGGCGAACGGGCAGGCCGCGAAGGCGGCGACCATCTCGGGCCGGTAGCGTGACGCCAACGGCGCGCCCGGCGCGCCCGTGGCTTGCGTTGCGGGCGCCCGTCGGCAAGAGTTGATCACACAGCACCGCGGATGGGCACAGCGTCGCAGGCACGGGGGCCTGCGTGACCGCGGTGCCTCGTGACCCGGCTCGATCGCGGGATGGTCAGGGAGGAGGCGTCATGGGCGGAAGCCCCGCCAGCAACACGGCACACCAGGATGCCTCGCTGCGCGCAGAGCCCATCCGCACGATGATCGTTGATGATCATGCCTTGTTCCGCCGCGGCCTCGAGATGGTGCTGGAGGGCGAGCAGGATATTGAGCTGGTCGGCCAGGCGAGCGACGGAGCCGAGGCGGTCGAGAAGGCAGCCGAGTCCCTGCCCGATATCGTCCTGATGGATATCCGCATGCCCCGCAGCAACGGGATCGAGGCATGCCGGGCGATGAAAGAGGCGGCCCCGAGCGCGAAAATCGTCATTCTCACGATCAGTGACGAGCAGGAGGACCTCTTCGAGGCGATCAGGGCCGGCGCGAGCGGCTACCTGCTCAAGGACATCCCGCTGGACGAGGTCGCCGACACGGTTCGGGGGGTACACGGGGGTCAGTCCCTGATCAACCCGTCCATGGCGAGCAAGCTCCTCAGCGAGTTCGCCACCCTCGCCCGGCGCGACGACGAAGAGCGCGCCCAGGAGGTGCCCGCGCCGCGGCTGACGGAGCGGGAGATGCAGGTGCTCAAGCTCGTCGCCCGGGGGATGAACAACCGCGACATCGCCAAGGAGCTGTTCATCTCCGAGAACACGGTAAAGAACCATGTCCGCAACATCCTGGAGAAGCTGCAGATTCACTCCAGGATGGAGGCGGTCATGGTAGCGGTGCGGGAGAAGCTGATCGAGTTCAGCTGATCTTGTTTCCTGCTCGCCTCCGGGGGCGCTTTTGACACGCCCCTTCGGCTCAGGCAATTACGTCAGGTTGGAGATCGCCTTGCGCAGCCGCGGTTCCAGGCTGGCCGGCTCCACCTGGCCGATTTCGACGTTGTCGCACCCGACCCAGACCGCCGCGTCCCGGAGCGCGCGCGCCATGGCCTCGGCGGCGGACGGCATGTCGAGCGAGAGCTTGCGCGCGACCAGGGTCCGGCCGCTGCGCGCCGGATCGACGCGGCCGACCAGGCGCCCCCGCGCCAGCAGCGGCATCGTGAAGTAGCCGTGCACTCGCCTGGCCCGGGGCACGTAGGCCTCCAGGCTGTGCGCGAAGCCGAACATCCGCAGCGTCCGCTTCCGGTCCCAGATCAGCGAGTCGAAGGGCGACAGGAGCGTGACCCGGTGCCGGCCGCGGCCGGGCTGCGGCCGGCCTGACCCGGCGCCCGCGGCGGCCAGCGCGGCCGGATCCGCCCATGCTGGGTGCGCCGGCCCTCCAGGCGGCCCGGTGATCTCGACCGGTATCAGATCGGCTGCTGCTGCGGCCTCGTACGGCGACATGACCGTTCCGTCCCCGCGCTGGCTCGCGCCTCCCCGTAGCCGCTGGTAATCGGTGAGGTCAGCGTGGGTCACGACGCCGAGAGCGCGAGCGGCCACCGCGGCCAGGTGGGTAACGCACTCGGCATCGGAGGGGTCGGCGTCCAGCAGTTCCGGCGGCAGCACCCGTTCGGGCAGGTCGTATACCCGCCGCCAGCCGTCCCGGCGCGCACAGATGACATGGCCGGTGTTGAGCAGCCACTCGACGGCGATCTTTGTCTCGGACCAGTCCCACCAGGCGCCGCCGTTCTTGGCCCCGCCCAGCTGGGTGGCGTTCAGCGGTCCCTCGGCCCGGAGCCTGGCCAGGACCTCGGCGCCGGCTTTCTCGGAGGCCTGGTGCCAGCGCATGCCGCGGGCCGCAAGGGCCCGCCGCCGGAACGCGTAGTACGGCCATTCCTCGATCGGCAGCACGCAGGCCGCGTGCGACCAGTACTCGAAGGCGTCCGGCCGTCGGCGATTCCAGTAGGCGCGCTCGATCTGCCCTCGGGGCACGGCGCCCAGCCGGGCATAGGCGACGAGCTCGTGGGACCGCGCGAGCACGCTGATCGTGTCGAGCTGGACCGCGCCGAGTTGCCGCAGCATGCCGGACACCCCGCCACGCCGTCCCTCAGTGCCGACAAAGCCTTGCGCCCGGAGCGTCATCATCCGGGCGTCGTCCGGCGACAGGGTCAGCTGTGGTGCGGGACGGGGAGGGCTGGCCACATGGCGAGACTAGCCGCGAGCTCTGACATTCCCGCCCAGTCGGTGCGTTCCGGCGTTCCGGAACGATGCTGGCGGGCGCAGGTATTTCTAGTACCAGTCCTCGAAGATGTTGGTGGCTAGCGCGAGCAGGCCGCCGACCACGGTCAGCCCCACGCCGACCCAGAAAGCCAGCCAGGTCGGGCCGAAAACCAGCGCGAGGCCGCCACACAGGAAGCCGACCATGATGAGCGAGACCGCGACCCAGGACACGGCGCGGCCGTGGTAGGTCGGCGGATATGCGACCGGGGTTCCCGCGGCCTGCGGCACGAACGCGGTCTGTTCCGCCAAGCCGGCGGGCCTTGGCCCCGCGGCCGCGCTGCCGACGGTGCCCGGCTCCACCTGATTCGACATGCGCGCTGCTCCTCTCGTCTGGCTGCTCGCCGTGCCTATTATTGTGGCCAGGCCCGAAGCCCGGGGAGCACCCGCCCCTACGGTATCGGCCTGATGACGAAGGCTCGGCTTCACCCCGCGTCTCGCCTACCATGGCTGTAGGCACGGTGGCAGGAGCCCGCCGCGATGCCTCTCGCCTACCCGGCCAGCGCCCCGTGGTTCGGGGCACAGTGTGGGGCACGGGGGCCGCGGCAAGGCGAGCACGCCGGGCCAGTGAGCCGGACGATCCGCGAGGAGCGCGACGCAAGTGCCAGCCATCATCGATAGTGTCCTTCGCGCAGGCGAGGGCAAGATCCTGCGCAAACTCAAGCGGATAGCTGATCAGGTCAACTCGATCGAAGAGGACTTCGCCGCGCTGAGCGACGCCGGGCTTCGCGCGCTAACCGATGAGTTCCGGCAGCGGCACTCCGATGGCGAGTCACTCGACGACCTGTTGCCCGAGGCGTTCGCGACCGTCCGCGAGGCCGCCAGGAGAACCCTGGGCCAGCGGCATTTCGACGTGCAGCTGATGGGCGGCGCGGCCCTGCACCTGGGCAACATCGCCGAGATGAGGACCGGTGAGGGCAAGACGCTCACCGCCGTCCTGCCCGCCTACCTGAACGCGCTGCCGGGCCAGGGCGTGCACGTGGTCACGGTCAATGACTACCTGGCCAAGCGCGACTCCGAGTGGATGGGGCGGATCCACCGGTTCCTGGGCCTCGAGGTGGGCGTGATCCTGGCCCAGATGGAGCCGGACGAGCGCCGCAAGCAGTACGCGGCCGACATCACCTACGGGACGAACAACGAGTTCGGCTTCGACTACCTCAGGGACAACATGGCCTGGGGCCTGGAGGAGTGCGTCCAGCGCGGCCATAACTACGCGGTCGTGGACGAGGTCGACTCCATCCTGATCGACGAGGCGCGCACCCCGCTGATCATCAGCGGGCCTGCCGACCAGAACAGCCGCTGGTACCTGGAGTTCGCCAAGATCGCGCCGCGGCTGCGGCGCGGCGAGGACGGCGAGGGCGACTACGAGGTCGACGAGAAGAAGCGCACGGTCGGCATCCTCGAGTCCGGCGTGGAGAAGGTCGAGGACTGGCTCGGCATCGACAACCTCTACGAGTCGGTGAACACGCCGCTGGTCAGCTTCCTGAACGACGCGATCAAGGCGAAGGAGCTCTACAAGAAGGACAAGGACTACGTCGTGATGAACGGCGAGGTCCTGATCGTGGACGAGTTCACCGGCCGCATGCTACACGGGCGCCGGTACAGCGAGGGCATGCACCAGGCCATCGAGGCCAAGGAGGGCGTGCAGATCAAGGACGAGAACCAGACGCTCGCCACGATCACCCTGCAGAACTACTTCCGGCTCTACGACAAGCTCGCCGGGATGACCGGCACCGCCATGACCGAGGCGAACGAGTTCCATCAGACCTACAAGCTCGGCGTGGTGCCGATCCCCACGAACATGCCGATGATCCGCGCCGACCAGTCCGACGTGGTGTACCAGACGGTACAGGCGAAGTTCGAGGCCCTCGTGGAGGACATCGCCGACCGGCACGAGGCAGGCCAGCCGGTGCTGGTCGGCACCACCAGCGTCGAAAAGTCGGAGCTCGTGTCCACGATGCTCAAGCGGAAGGGCATCGCCCACGAGGTCCTGAACGCCAAGTACCACGAGCGCGAGGCGGCGATCATCGCGCAGGCAGGCCGCAAGGGCGGGGTCACCGTGGCCACGAACATGGCGGGCCGCGGCACCGACATCATGCTCGGCGGCAACCCCGAGTTCATCGCGGACCTCGAGCTGCACCAGCGCGGGCTGTCGCCGGTGGACACCCCCGAGGACTTCGAGGCCGCGTGGCCCGAGGCGGTAGACAAGGCCAAGCGGGCCGTGGCCGAGGAGCACGAGGAGGTCGTCGGCGCCGGCGGCCTGTACGTCCTCGGCACCGAGCGGCACGAGTCGCGACGGATCGACAACCAGCTGCGCGGCCGGTCCGGACGGCAGGGTGACCCCGGCGAGTCGCGGTTCTACCTGTCGCTCGAGGACGACCTGATGCGGATGTTCAACGCCGACAAGGTCGCGCACATCATGGAGTGGCTCAAGACCCCGCCGGACGTCCCGATCGAGTCGAAGACTGTCAGCCGCTCGATCCGGTCCGCGCAGACGCAGGTTGAGCAGCAGAACTTCGAGATCCGCAAGGACCTGCTCAAGTACGACGACGTGATGAACCGCCAGCGCCACGTCATCTACGACGAGCGGCGCCAGGTCCTCGAGGGCGCGGACCTCAAAGACCAGATCCGCAGCATGATCGACGAGGTCATCGCGGGTTATATCACGGGCGCCACCGCCGAGGGCTTCCCCGAGGAATGGGACCTGGACCAGCTCTGGCGGGCGTTCCGCCAGCTCTATCCCGACGGGATCACGCTCGAGGCGATGCTCAACGAGGCCGGCGGAGACCGGGCGCACCTGTCGGCCGACCTGATCACCGAGGTGGTGACGCGGGACGCCCTGGCTGCCTACGACCGGCGGGAAGAGGAGCTGACCCCCGAGATCATGCGCGACTTTGAGCGGCGGGTCGTCCTCACCGTCCTCGACCGCAAGTGGCGCGAGCACCTCTACGAGATGGACTACCTGCGCGAGGGCATATCGCTGCGCGGATACGGGCAGCGCGACCCGCTGATCGAGTACCAGCGCGAGGGTTACGACATGTTCAGCGACATGATGGAGGGCATCAAGGAGGAGTCGGCCGGCACCCTGTTCAACTTCAAGGTGGAGATCCAGGAGAACCCGATCGTCGAGGAAGCCGCCGCAGGTGACGCTCTCGCCGGAGGTGCCCTGGACGGCGCCGTCCTCGGCGGTGCCGTGCCCGGTGTCGGCGGTGCTGTGCCGGGCGGGCCTGTGCCGGGCGGCCGCGTGCCGGGCAGGCCTGCGGGCGGCCGCGTGCCGGGCGGGCCTGTGCCGGGCGGCGGGCATGCCGGGACGGACGCTGCCCCCAGCAGGCCGGCCTCGGGCGGTGGTCAGGCCGGACGGGACCGCTCCGGCCGGTCAGGGTCGCCGGCCCGATCGGGCCGTCAGGGCCGGCCCGGCTCCCACGCCCGGCAGGGCGGCGCCCACGCGCGGCCGGACTCGGGCACCGGATCGGACACCCCGGCGATCCCTGCTGGCCTCTCGGGCCGAGGCCTGGACCCGCCCCGGCGGCCGGGCCGGCTGCAGTACAGCGCCCCGAGCGACGACGCGACTGGCCAGGCGGAGCAGCGGACCGCCTCAGGGAACGGCACCGACTACTCCAAGGTGTGGCGGAATGCTCCCTGCCCGCAAGTTCAAGCAGTGTCACGGCGACCCCCGCAACCGGTAGGCCCGAAGCACCGCCCAGGGCCACCTGCAACTGGGTCTGGGCCGCCATTTTCATGATCTCGGACTCAAACCCGTGAAATACGTGGGTTTGGGTCCGAGATCATGGAATTCTTGCGCAAGCCAGCCACCAAATCGGGACGAAGCGGGCATTTGAGCAGGCCGGGTCAGACCGCCTCGATGACCGTGCAGACCCATCTCGCCGCCCTCGCCGCGCGACCGGGGCTAGCGCGGTGCGGGCCGTCGCGCTCAAGCCGCACGGCGAGGGCTTGGACCCTTGGCCCGAATCCCACGATCACGCTCATCTCGACGACACCGCTGGCTGGCTGGGACGTTACGATGCGCCGCACTCGCGGCTGAACTCCAGCGGCGAGCATCGGCCCGAGCTGCCGGATGCGCCGCCGCGCCTGGTCGGTGGTCCAAGGCACAATTTGCCCCTGCGGCCGTGCTCCCGCCAGCGTCTCCGCCAGTACCTGGGCGAACTGGCCTGGCCAGCTGGCGGTGGCCGCCTGCCCGTGGTGCTGCGGGCTCGGCGCAGGCCGCACAGGCTGAACCGGCGCAGGCTGACCAGGCGGCGCAGGCTGACCCGGCGGCTGCGGCCCACCCTGACGCTCACCGGCGGGGCCCTGGCCGGCCGAGGCAGCGGCTGCCCCGGCCGGGGAGTTGCTGGCCCCGGCCGGGGAGTTGCTGGCCCCGGCGGGGGAGCTGCCGGTCATGGCTCGGGGGGCGGTCGCCAGCGTGAGACGCCGTGGCTCTCTTGGCGTGTCCCCGCCCACCGCCGCCCGACTATTGTCGTAAGCCACCGCGACACGCTCGTCGTCGTAGGGCGGCGCGGAGTCGGGGACTACGACCAGCCGCACCGCAGCGGCGTCGGGGAGCGGCCGTTTCCTCGCCGGCGGCCGGTCGAGGCCGGGTACGAGCGGCAGCACCAGGCGGCGCGCGGAACCGGACGCCCGGGCCCGGGATTCCCCGGGCGCGCCCGGCGGCGGTGGTGGCATGGGTCCTCCGGGAGGAGCGGGCTCCGGCATGTCCTGAGTTGTACCCGGCGCCGGTGACATTTCTGGCGCCAGCTCCCGACGCTCAGTCAGCACGGGACCGGCCAGGGAGCATGGAATGCCAGGAGGCTCCCGCTGGTTCACCTCGTGTGGGACGCGGGAACCGCGCCCAAGCCGAGAACTGAGACCGAGGTGCCTGCGCTGGGGCAGGCCCTTCCAGGAGACAACACCGTGTCGCTGCCACCGCTGGTCACGCCGGCCGCAGAGCTGACCGTTGACGAGGTCAAGCGCTATTCGCGCCACCTGATCATCCCGGAGATCGGAATGACCGGGCAGAAGCGCCTGAAGAACGCCAGGGTGCTCTGCGTGGGTGCTGGCGGGCTCGGCTCACCCGCCCTGCTGTACCTGGCCGCTGCCGGGGTGGGCACGCTCGGCATCATCGACTTCGATGTCGTCGACGAATCTAACCTGCAGCGGCAGATCATCCACGGCCAGTCGGACGTGGGCCGCCCGAAGGCGGAGTCTGCGCGCGACAGCATCAGGGAGATCAACCCGTATGTCACCGTGGTGCTGCACGAGGAGCGCCTCGATTCCGACAACGCGATGGAGATCTTCGCGCAGTACGACCTGATTGTCGACGGCACCGACAACTTCGCCACCAGGTACCTGGTGAACGACGCGTGCGTGCTGCTGGGCAAGCCCTACGTCTGGGGATCGATCTACCGCTTCGACGGCCAGGCCAGCGTGTTCTGGGCGGAACATGGGCCCTGCTACCGCTGCCTCTATCCGGAGCCCCCGCCGCCGGGCATGGTGCCGTCCTGCGCCGAGGGCGGTGTCCTCGGAGTGCTCTGCGCGTCCATCGGATCCATCCAGGTCAACGAAGCGATCAAGGTCATAACCGGAGTCGGCGACCTACTGGCTGGGCGTCTGATGATCTATGACGCCCTGGAGATGAGCTACCGTTCGGTTCGGATCCGGAAAGATCCAGAATGCGCGGTATGCGGTAAGAACCCCACGATCACCGAGCTCATCGACTATGAGGAGTTCTGCGGCACGGTGTCAGAGGATGCTCAGCACGCCGCGTCGGGATCCACGATCACAGCCACCGAGCTCAAGGCGATGCTCGACGGTGACGAGAAGATCTTCCTGGTGGACGTCAGGGAGCCGAACGAGTACGAGATCGTGTCTATCCCGGGCTCGGTGCTCATTCCGAAGGACCAGTTCCTCACCGGAGCGGCCCTGGAGCAACTCCCGCAGGACCGCAGGATCGTGCTGCACTGCAAGAGCGGAGCCCGCAGCGCCGAATGCCTGGCCGTGGTCAAGAACGCCGGCTTCTCGGATGCGGTGCACGTGGGCGGAGGCGTCCTGGCCTGGGTGAGCCAGGTTGATCCGTCCCTGCCCACGTACTGAGCCGCCCGCAAGCACCGGCGTGGCAGGGCGTTTAGAGCGCCGCCTCGGCGGCGCTTGTGTATCCCGCTCGCTGAGCTTGGCCGCCGAACCTCTGGTCAGGTTGGGCGACGTGGCCGGGCCAGGCCGTAGCATTTCTGCTGTGGCCATGCAGCCGGAGCCTCCGGGCAACGAGGGGGAGGCGGCGCCACCTGGCCCGGGACGGTCTGGCTGGCGCCGCGGTCTGACGGTGATGGCCCTGCTCGTCGGCACGGCGGGCCTGGCCGCGTCGGCCGCTGGTGTCTCCGCTCAGCTGCTGCCGCGCAAGTTCACCGCCGTGCAGCAGCAGCAGATCTTGGCCTGGGAGACCGCCCAACGCTGGCGGACGATGCGCGCTGACAAGATCTTCCCCGCCACTGTCACGTACCAGCTGCCCGGGAACGCCCTCGAGGCCAGCGCGCAGCTGCCGCTGACCGCGTACCGCGTCGGGATCGCCCGCCAGGCCACCTGCAAGGCGGCGGCCGACCCGGCGGCCGCGACGGTGCTGTCCGCCAACCGGTGCGCGGCCGTGCTCCGTGCGACCTATGCCGACGAGACCGACAGCATGCTCGTTACCATCGGCGTGGCCGTGATGCCCGGCACCACCGCGGCCAAGTCGGCGGCCAGCGAGCTGTCAGCCGGCCAGCAGCTGCATCCCGGCGTCGAGGCCGTGCCGTTCCGCGGCACCCTGGCGGGTGCGTTCGGCGACCAGCAGCGGCAGCTTTCCTGGGCGGTGAGCGCGGGCCCGTACCTGATCATGTCCGCGGTGGGCTACGCGGACGGCCGGCCGCGGGAGCAGGTGTCCTCTGATCCCTACGCGTCCCAGGAGATGACCAGCCTTGCCGATGGCGTGGCCCATGCCGTCGGCGAACCGCTGGGCGCGCCGCCGCCGCCGCCCCGGTGCCCTGGAGGCCCCGGATGCTGAGCATTCAGCCGCGGAGCACCCGGCGGCGGAGCACTGAGCCGTCGGCCGCGGGGACGCCGAGCACCAAGGCGCCGCGCGCTGTGTTTCCCACTCGCCTCCGGGGCGCCGGCGCCGCGCCCCTCCGGCTCGCTCATGCCGTGCGCCGAGCCAGCGTGCTGGCGCTGGCCGTTACCGTCGCCCTGATCGTCACCACCGACGCGAGCCCGGCCCGAGCCGACAGCGTGCGCGACGCCCAGATGTGGGTCCTGAATGCGATCAGCGCGCCAGCCGCGTGGAAGGTCAGCCAGGGACAGGGCGTGACCGTAGCGGTGATCGACAGCGGAGTAAACCCCGATGTGTCCGATCTGTCGGGATCAGTGACCACGGGCCCCGACCTCACCGGCGTCGGCACCCAGGAGTCGGACCCTGGCTGGGGCGTTCACGGAACCTGGATGGCGTCTCTGATTGCCGGTCACGGTCACGGCGGCGGCGGCAACGGGATCATCGGAGTCGCGCCGAGGGCGCGCGTGCTCTCGATCCGCGTGATCACCGACAATACGGACCCCGGCTTTTCCCGTTACGGACATGAGTCGCAGTCCCGCATCCAGCGTGAGCTGGCCAAGGCGATCATGTACGCGGTATCCCACGGGGCCGGCGTCATCAGCATGTCCCTGGGCTATGAACTGCCCAGCCTGCCGGTGCGTCGGGCGCTCCAGTACGCGCTGAACCATAACGTCGCGGTCTTGGCCTCGTCCGGCAACTCGGGCGACGCGCCCGGCGCCCGCCGACGGGGCCACGCGCCGGACTCGTTTCCCGCCGACTACCCGGGCGTGCTTGGGATCGCGGCCGTCGACCAGTACGGCACGGCAGCGGGCTTCTCCAGCGACAACCTTTCCGTGCAGGTGGCCGCCCCGGGCGTCCGCGTTCCAGCGCAGGGCCGGGACGGGCAGTACTGGCTGGTCAGCGGCACAAGCCCGGCATGCGCGCTGACCGCGGGCGTCGCCGCCCTGATCAGGTCCGCTTACCCAGGCCTTCCACCGGACCTGGTGCGGAAGGCGATCACCACCACGACAAGCAACCGTCCCGCTGGCGGCTACGACAACAAGGTCGGATTCGGCACGGTGGACGCCGCGGCCGCGCTGTCCGCGGCGGGCCGGCTGTCCGCGCAAGGCCTGGCCGGGCCTGGGTCGCTGCGGACGGGATTGCGGAGGACCACCGCGACCACGCCGGGCGTCGCCAGGGGCAGCTACTTCGGCGGAGGTCCCGCGGCGGTTCCCCCGGTACCGGTTGGCGCGCGAGGCCTGGGGCAGCTCCTGCTGTTCTGCCTTCTGGCCGCGGGCTGCCTGGCGGTGATCGTCGTTGCGACGAGTCGGCTCATCCTGATGCGGCGGCCGGCTGATGCGGCCGGGGACCAGTCGTACGGGGTTTTTGCTCCCAGCGGCGCCTGGCCGGAACCGAATGCCGATCCGCGGCCGTCCCGGAGCCCTCAGGACGCAGGCCAGCTCCCGGCACCGCCACGCTTCTGGTGGTCGGCCGCGCCGTCTGGCCGCCACGCGGTCCCGCAGGATCAGCCAGGTGCGCCGGGAAGCTCCGCGGCGGGGCCCGGCGAATGAGGCCGGACCGCGGCCGACCGGCCCGCGCCGAGCCATCGCAGGCCGAATCCGCGCGGGCGGCGCTCGGCGATTTCGCTGGCAAGGTGCTGGACCTGGCGGAGGCGATACCGCCGGGCCGGGTGATGTCGTACGGGGACATCGCGGAGTACCTGGGTGAGGGCGGCCCGCGCCAGGTAGGCCGGGTAATGGCGCTGTGGGGCGGCGCCGTCGCATGGTGGCGGGTCATTCACGCGGACGGGTCGCTGCTGGACGGCCACGAGCAGGCGGCGCTGGCCCATTACCTGGAGGAGGGCACGCCGATGCGTCCGGGCGGTCACGGCGGGCCGGGACGAGTGGACATGCGCCGTGCGCGCTGGAACGGCTTGACCTGACTGTCGCCCGCCCTGGCCCGCCCGCCCTGGCCCGGTCGGCCCACCTGCCGCACGCCCTCAGGCGCTGATCAGCAGGATGCCCGTCGCCACCAGAACGGCCGCGGCTACTCGTCTCATCCCGAAGCACTCGGCGAACAGCCGCATGCCAAGCAGGGCCGCGAACACCACGCTCGTCTCCCTGATGGCGGCGACCTCGGCCAGCGGCGCCCGGGTCTGCGCCCAGAGCACAGTTCCGTAGGCGATCAGCGTCAGCGTCCCGGCCAGCAGGCCCTGGCCTGCCGCGCGGCCGGTCAGCCACGATTTCGCCGGCCGCCGGAACGCCGCGACCACCGGGAACACCGGTCCCATCATGAAGAAGAGCAGTCCGGCATAGGCAAACGGATCATGAGCTCGGCGGACTCCGAGGCCGTCCACGATCGTGTAGGCGGCGATCGCCAGCCCGGTGAGCGCGGCCGCCGCCACGGCAGGCAGCTCAGAGCCGGTCAGCCGGCCGGAGGACAGCGCCAGGCTCACCAGACCCGCGGCGAGGATCGCCACCCCGGCCAGCGGGACCGCGCCCAGATGCTCGTCCGCCAGGAAGTAGGCACCGAGCGCTACCAGGAGCGGTGCCGTCCCCCGGGCGATCGGGTAGACCTGGTTGAACGCGCCGAGCCGGTACGAGTTCATCAGTGCCAGCTCGTAGCCGATGTGGATCGCCGCGGAGGCGACGGCGAATCCGATGGACGCGCGGTAGGGCAGGCCGGTCAGCGCGAGGACCAAACCGCCGCCGATAGTCGAGACGACCCCGATCAGGGCGAACCCGGCGAGCCGGTCATCGAGGTACTTGGCGATGGCGTTCCACGCGGCGTGCAGCGCGCCTGCGCCGATCACGATGACGACGATGGGAACGGTGATCTGGGAATGCGACGGCACTGATGACTCCTTCTGCCGGTCCCGATTCCGGGCATGCCAGTAAGAGCCCTCAGGGCTTTTTCCCCGTCAGGTGTGGGGGCTCCGGCAGGTTGCCCGCCGGTGCCCCTGGCGCCGCTCGGTCCAGGCCGCCGTCATCCCTAGTTGTCCTGCTGTCTTGGTGCTGAGCCGTGGAGACGGGAGCGGTGCGGAACCCTAGGCGCAACCGCAAGCTAGACCGAGCCTAGTGCTTGCTCCCGGTATGAGCCAGTCCGCGCGAGATCGCCTGCCGACGCCCGCGCGCCCGCGCGCCCGCATGATCGCGATAGCGCGTACATCTTTCGGAAAATAAGCCTGAAAAACGTCTCAGCTGGCTGAATACGCCGTGATGGGAGGCGCCGTGGCGGCAGGTGCCGTGGTTGGATGCCGGGGAAGGGCCAAAAATGTCGGAGGCTTCTGCTGGAATGCGGTACTGAAATGGCTTCCAGCGCGCCTGCTTACCGCCTCGTCCGCCGGCCTGTGCCCGCGTCGGCGGTGCCGCCCGCCCTGG
>Ga0209648_10003518_pt1 | contig 13145 bp, 10 predicted proteins | sample GraSoi2013_115cm_FD_185830 | JGI IMG/M metagenome (GOLD analysis project Ga0209648, IMG submission 185830) | Grasslands soil microbial communities from the Angelo Coastal Reserve, California, USA - Sample 9_17_2013_115cm (SPAdes) (version 2) | ecosystem: Environmental > Terrestrial > Soil >...
TCCGAGATCGCCGCCTGGGAACGACGGCGCAATGCCGACCGCGCCCGCATCAAATGGATGTTCACGACCGAGAAAGCCCGCGAAAAACTGCGCCGCGCCTACCCTGTCAAAGAGTCATAATCTCCGTGCAGAGGTACTAGGAGGCCGCGGCGAGCGCCCACATCCGGAGCCCCGTTCTCCCTCAGCTCTTCGCGAATGCAAGCAGGTCTTGGTTAAGTCGTTCCATATGCGTGATGGGCAAACCATGCGCGGCGCCCTCATACACTTTGAGCTGGCTGCCTGAAATCAGTCTTGCCGTCTTTCGCCCCGTGCGGTCAATGGGTGCAGATGTATCGCTATCACCATGAATGATCACCGTCGGCAACGAGATCTTGCTCAGCTCGGACCGAAAGTCGATCTCGGTGTACATGCGGCGCAGGTCGAGCAGCACCCGCACCGAACATTTGAGCATCATGTTCGTCCACCATTGCATCATCTCGGCGGAGACGGAATTTATAGGCGCGCCGAAAAACGCCGGTGCAGCAGTGGCGATCACGTACTGACGATCCTTGCTAAGTCTCGCAAGAGCTCCTTCCAGAACGCGGGGGTCCACTCCATCCGGGTTGTCCGATGTCTTCACAATCAGAGGCGTATTGGGAGCAACCATAGCGATCCGAGCGATGCGGCCAGCACCATGCCGCGACAGATAACGGACCACCTCCATGCACCCCATTGAATGGCCGACGAGCGTGACGCCATGAAGATCGAGTCGCTCGATCACTTCATTGAGATCGTCGGCAAGCGTATCGAACTCGTAGCCACCGCTGGGTTCGACCGAACGACCGTGCCCACGCCGGTCATAGGCGATACAGCGTAGGCCTTGACCGACCAAATAGGCCATTTGGTACTCCCACCAATCGGAGTCCATGCCCCAGGGTGCGAGAAAGACCAGGGGGCTGCCCGTCCCCCAGTCTCTGTAGAACAACCCAACGCCATCGCGTGAGTCGATGAATGCCACCGGGCGGCCTTTCGTCGGCGACACGCGACTCGTCTGTTCTTCCTTGGCCAATGCGCCCCCGCCCGCGGCGATCAGGCCAGCACCGCCGACGGTCGACATTACCGATTTGAGAACACCCCGCCTGTCCATGATGGAACCCTCCGGCTCTTGTTTGATGACCTAGTGCTTCTCATTCGGAACCGCGCTGGCGCCCATCTGCTGGGTTGCTCCCCCGTTCGTGCGGGGGACGGTGCGGGCGCCGCTACTTCGGCAGCGGGGCGGGGGCGGCGTCAGTGAAGCCGATCACCGATTGGAACCTTCCGTTGGCGGCGAGCCTGGCAAAGACGGTGCCCTTGGCAAAGAGCGGCGCGTCGGCCGTGCCGCCAGCGGTCCAGGTGAAGCGCACGTAGTCGTGGTGCGCGTCGATGCCGCTCGCCAGGCCCATCCGCCATCCCGGCGAGCGCTCCTGGGCGATGGCGATTATGGCGTCGATGGCGTCGTGGCCGATGCCCTGGCGCGAGGGGCCGACGTAGCTGCCGTCCTCGCTCCAGGTCTGGGCGACCAGGGCGCGACGCCGCTTGGCATCGCGCTCGTTCCAAGCCGCAATGTATTTCACGACCGCGGCTTCGTTGACGTTCATGACAATTCCTCCGGGGTTGACAGGGTCTGCGGCGTCGACGTGCCGCAGCGGCGACGCGGCGCCGAGCCCGGCGGCGGTGACCGCCATCGCGGTCAGGACTGTGCGTCTTTTCATCTTTCTCCTCCGGCCTCCGTACGCACTCGCACGGACGTGGATTGGAATTACCGGTGTTACTCGTGACATGAAACCCACAGCCGAAGTTACGGCTCACTCTGCGTTGGTCCTGGCTGCGTCAAGTGGGTGCCAGATATCGGATGGAACCATAACGGACCAATGCTAGTATCGTATCGGGATATATCGAAATCGATATTGGGCTACTTTCGATGGCGAATGGGATTCAGCGCATCGAGCGCCGCGTCAAGCTGAACGATCTGCGCGTCCTGATGTCCGTGGTTGAAAGGGGCAGCATGGCGAAGGCGGCTGAAAGCCTCGCCACGTCGCAACCGGCCATCTCGCGTTCTATCGCCGACCTCGAATTTTCCCTGGGCGTACGTCTTCTTGATCGCGGCCCGCGCGGCGTCGCGCCGACGCCTTACGGCCGCGCGCTCATCAGGCGCGGCATTGCGATATTCGATGAACTGAAGCAGGGCGTGCAGGACATCGAATTCCTCGCCGACCCGACGGCGGGCGAAGTCCGGATCGCGGCGCCGATCGGTTGGGGCGCCGGATTCGTCGCAACTGTGATCGACCGACTGGCGCGACGATATCCGCGCGTCGTGTGTCATTTGACGATCTGCGATTCGACCGCTTTGCTCCTCGAGCAGCGCGAAGTGGACCTGGTGGTGACGCGCCCCTTCGCCATACCGCCTGCCGAGGATCATCTTCAGGGCGAACTTCTTTTCGCGGATTCGATTTTTGTCATAGCGGGGATCAAGAATCCCTGGGCGCGACGGCATCGGATAAAGCTTGCCGATCTGATCAACGAGCCCTGGGCGCTGCCGCCGCCCGACGACCAGGCTCACAGATTGCTAACCGACGTGTTCCGGACGATGGGATTTGAGCTTCCTCGCCCGGCCATGGTCACGGCCACCAGTATTGCACGGATCGCTCTTGTCGCGAAGGGGCACTTCCTCTCGATGACTTCGGAATCCGTTCTGAGATTTGGTGGCTGGGAACGCTCCATCAAAGTTCTGCCAATCGACCTCTCGGCGAGTGGACCGGTTGGCATTATCACATTGAAGAACCGCACATTGCCGCCTGCGGCGCAACTTTTCATCGACTGCGCGCGCGAGGTGGCAAAGCCAATGGCAATGCCCCGACGCCGGCAGCTTCGAAAAGCCTGAATTTGAGCGGCACCAAAATGTCGGGTTGTGGCCCAAGGCCGCCGACTTTGGGCGTTGCAGCAAGTCGGCAGCGTTCCGAGGTACACCTGCCATCAAATCAGTGTAGTCGTTTACGGCAGTCCGTGACTCCATGCAGTCTGTCCAAAGCAGACTGACTCTCACCCAGCCCAGACGTCGGGGGCCACGCAATGCTGTTCCGCCAACCGGTCAAAACCTTTGTGCAGAGCTACTTTAGTACCAGCTTTCATAGAATGGTGACTCACAAACAACCTCATCCTGAGGAGCATCGCCCCTCGGATGCCCTCGGGGTAAACTCAGCGATGCGTCTCGAAGGATGGGCAACAACGATAGTGTATCCCACCCTTCGAGACGGCCCTGCGGGCCTCCTCAGGGTGAGGTTGGTGCCGTATCAGCATTCTACGAAAGCGAGTACTAGGCGACGCGCAGGATCGACGTGCCGGCGTAGCGCGCCTGGGTGCCGAGCTGCTCCTCGATGCGCAGGAGCTGGTTGTACTTGGCCAGCCGGTCCGAGCGCGACAGCGAGCCGGTCTTGATCTGGCCGCAGTTGGTGGCGACCGCCAGGTCGGCGATGGTGGCGTCCTCGGTCTCGCCGGACCGGTGGGACATCACGGCGCCGTATGAAGCGTGGCGCGCCATCGACACGGCTTCCATGGTCTCGCTGAGCGTGCCGATCTGGTTCACCTTGATCAGGATGGCGTTGGCCAGCCCGCCTTTGATGCCGTCGGCCAGCCGCTTCGGATTGGTCACGAACAGGTCGTCGCCGACGAGCTGGATTTTCGTGCCGAGCTTGTCGGTGATCGCCTTCCAGCCGGCCATGTCGTCCTCGGCCATGCCGTCCTCGATCGACACGATCGGGTAGCGCTTCACGAGATCGGCGTAGTAGTCGACCATGCCGGCGGCATCGAGCGACTTCTTCTCGCCCTCCAGCTCGTACTTGCCCTTCTTGAAGAACTCGGTCGAAGCAGGATCAAGCGCCAGCATGACATCCTCGCCCGGCTTGTAGCCCGCCTGCTCGATCGACTTCATGATGAAGCCCAGCGCCTCGTCGGCCGAGGCAAGGTTGGGGGCGAAGCCGCCCTCGTCGCCGACGTTGGTGTTGTGGCCGGCGTCCTTGAGCTGGCTGCGCAGCGCGTGGAAGATTTCCGAGCCCATGCGCAGCGCGTCGGCGAAGCGGGCCGCCTTCACCGGCATGATCATGAATTCCTGGATGTCGATCGGGTTGTCGGCGTGGACGCCGCCGTTGATGATGTTCATCAGCGGCACCGGCAGGAGCGAGGCCTGGCTGCCGCCGACATAGCGGTAGAGCGGCAGGCCGCACTCCATCGCCGCCGCCTTGGCGACCGCGAGCGACGCGCCGAGGATGGCGTTGGCGCCGAGCCGGCCCTTGTTGGGCGTGCCGTCGAGCTCGATCAGGGCGCGGTCGATCTTGATCTGCTCCAGCGCATCGAGGCCGGACAGCAGATCCATGATCTCGCTGTTGACAGCCTGAACCGCCTTCAGCACGCCCTTGCCGCCATAGCGCTTCTTGTCGCCGTCGCGCAGCTCGACCGCCTCGTGGGCGCCCGTCGAGGCGCCGGACGGGACGGCCGCCCGGCCCATGGCGCCGCTGTCGAGCTCGACCTCGACCTCGACCGTGGGATTGCCGCGGCTGTCGAGGATTTCGCGGGCGCGGACTTCGGCAATGGCACTCATCGGGGGCTCCTTTTCGGCGCGGCCTGTCTAGCCGTGCCCCCTCGCCGGAGCAAGTGACGGAACGATGCAGGTTCTATGTTGGCTAAGGCGCGTCCGAATCAGAATCATCGGACCGCGGGCCTCCAGGCCCGCCTCTTAACTGCCTACCAAAGACATGAATCATGAGCGGGCCTGGAGGCCCGCGGTCCGTTGACTTGAGGTCGCCGCTAAGGGATCAGCGCCAGGCGCTCTTCAAGGCCTGGTCGGTCTTCCATTTCTCGACGGCCGCCACGTCATCGCAGGAAAAGGCCTGCGTGTTCTTGCGCGGATTGCCCTCGACCCAGGCGAAGACCAGGCAGTGCGACTGGCTGTTGCCGTCCTGCTTGGTCTCGAGGAGGATTTCGCTCGCCACCGCGGCGCCCACCTTGGCATCGCCGTAGTCCTCGATGATCGGCGCGATCTCGCCGACCTTGCGGCCGGCCGCCTTGTTGTCGGCGTACCACTTGGCGAAGACCGCGAACTGGTCGCCGGCCACGCCTTTGCCGTCGGCCGCGACATAGGCCTTGAGGTCTCGGATCAGCGACTGTGCCGCCGCCTCGGCCTTGGGCTCGGCCGCCTTGCGGCGTTCGGCGAGCCGGGCTTGCAGCGCTTTCAGCGCATCGGCGTTCGATGGCGGAGGCGTCGTCGACGGAACCGCGGCCGTCTGGGGCGGCGGCTCAATGCGCTTGATGGGCGTGCGGCTCGCCTCGGCGTTGAGCTGCTGCGCTTCCTGCGGCGTCAGCTTGCCGGCGGCCGGCAAGCCGTGGGCTTTCTGCCAGTCGCTGATCGCTTTGGTCGTCGCCTCGGACTGCAGGTTACCGTCGATCGGGCCGTTGTATTTGTCGAGTGTGCGCAACGATTCCTGGATGTGCTTGCGGTCGGGCTCGGGGCTCTGCAGCACCGTCGTGTAGTCGGGCGCCGGCGCCGAGCGCGTCGCGGCCACGGGCGCTCCGCCGGATGGCGCCGGCGCGGCGCCGCCGCCGGCTTGTCCCCCGCCCTGGCCGCAGACCGCCGGATTCTGGAAGCAGCGCTCGACCTCGCCCGCGCTTTGGGCAAGCGCCGCCGCCGGCGCGAGGGCCGCGAAGGCGAGCAGCGCGAGCGCGCGGCGCATGTCAGATGCCGCCGTAAGTTGCGACGGCAAGCTGCGCCGGCAGCCCGATCACCATCACCACCGGCAGGCCGCGGCCGGTCTGGCCGCGCGCGATGATGTGGTCGTTGGGCGCGCCGGTCTTGCTCTGGTAGCTGCCGCTGCCGCTGAACTTTCCGGCAAAGCAGGATAGCGAGAACTGGCCGCTGGCCGGGGCGTTGTTGGTGAAGGTGCCTTCGCAGACCTGCTCGCCGCGCTGGTTATCGACCGAGAACTTGACCGAACGGTCACGGCCGATCAGGGCGCCGTACCTGGCGACGCCGTTCACGCGCGCAACGTTGCCGCGATCGTCACGATAGAAGATCGACACCGGTCCGTAGGAATCGTCGGGCAGCGCGCTGCGCGGCAGCACATAGCGCTCGTTGCTGATCACCACCTGGCAGCGGCAATCGGTGCTGTAGTTCTCGCCGAGCGGTCCCAGTTCGCCGAGTTTGCGGTTGCAGTTCGAGAGCGCCATCTGCTGCACTTCGCTCTCGCTCATCTGCCCCTTGGAATAGGAGTCGGCATAGAGGAAGGCGCATTGGCGCGGCATCGGTATGGCGACCACCTTGTGGCTTGCCGCGTAGGTCTCGGTATTGACCCAGTAGCGCTCCGCCATTTCGGGGAAGCGCAGGAAGAGCGGATCGCGCCGCTCCGCCTTGGCCTGGGAGGATTGCGCCGCCGACGGCGTCCAGGCGGCCGGCGCAAGCGCCGTGGCCGCGAGAAGGATGAGGGCGAGAAGGCGTTTCATGACAGCCCACTCCACCCGAGAAACATGACGGAAATACGACCCGGCCGGCGGCGGTCTAGACCAGCCGGCTCTGGTTCTTGGCCGCGCCGATGAACGAGGTGAACAGGGGATGAGGCGCGAACGGCCGGGATTTCAGCTCGGGATGGTACTGCACCCCGATGAACCAGGGATGGTCCGGGATCTCGACGATCTCCGGCAGGATGCCGTCGGGCGACATGCCGGAGAAGCGCAGGCCGACCTGCTCGAGGCGGTCCTTGTAGTTGACGTTGACCTCGTAGCGGTGGCGGTGGCGTTCGCTGATCACCTCCTGGTCGTAGATCTCGTGCACCTTGGTGCCGGGGCGGAGATGCGCCGGATAGGCGCCGAGCCGCATCGTGCCGCCCAGGTCGCCGTTGACGGCGCGCTTTTCGATCTGGTTGCCCTTGAGCCATTCGGTCATCAGCCCGACCACGGCATGCTCGGTCGGGCCGAATTCGCTCGACGAGGCGTCGTCGATGCCGAGCAGGTTGCGGGCCGCCTCGATCACCGCCATCTGCATGCCGAAGCAGATGCCGAAGAACGGCACCTTGCGTTCGCGCGCGAACTTGACGGCGTGGATCTTGCCCTCGGTGCCGAGCAGGTTGCGGGCCGCCTCGATCACCGCCATCTGCATGCCGAAGCAGATGCCGAAGAACGGCACCTTGCGTTCGCGCGCGAACTTGACGGCGTGGATCTTGCCCTCGGTGCCGCGCTCGCCGAAACCACCCGGCACCAGGATGCCGTGCACGTTCTCCAGACGGGCCACCGCATCGTCGCGCTCGAAGATCTCGGAGTCCATCCACTCCAGTCCGACCTTGACGTTGCTGCCGAAGCCGCCGTGCGTCAGCGCCTCGCTGAGCGACTTGTAGGCATCGAGCAGCACCGTGTACTTGCCGACCACCGCGATCGTCACCTTGCCCTCGGGCTCGCGCACCGAGCGCACCACGCCGCGCCAGCGCTCGAGATTGGGCTCGTTCTCGGCGTCGAGGCCGAAATAGCGGCAGACCTCGCGGTCGAAGCCCCGATCATGATAGGCGATCGGCACCTGGTAGATCGTGTCGACGTCGCGCGCCTCGATGACGCGCTCCGGCTTGACGTTGCAGAACAGCGCGATCTTGCGCTGCTCGTTGGCCGGGATCTCCTTGTCGCCGCTGCGGCACACCAGCAGGTCGGGCTGGATGCCGACGCTTAAGAGCTCCTTGACCGAATGCTGGGTCGGCTTGGTCTTGAGCTCGCCCGCCGTCGGCACCCAGGGCAGCAGGGTGAGATGCACGTACATCGTCCGCTCGCGACCGAGCTCGTTGCCGAGCTGACGGATCGCTTCGAGGAACGGCAAGCCTTCGATGTCGCCGACCGTGCCGCCGATCTCGACCAGGACGAACTCCTCCTGGTCGGTGTCGGCGACGATGAATTCCTTGATGGCGTCGGTGATGTGCGGGATCACCTGCACGGTCGCCCCGAGATACTCGCCGCGCCGCTCCTTGGCGATCACGGTCGAGTAGATGCGGCCGGTGGTGATGTTGTCGCTCTGGCGGGCGTCGACGCCGGTGAAGCGCTCGTAGTGGCCGAGATCGAGATCGGTCTCCGCGCCGTCGTCGGTCACGAAGACCTCGCCGTGCTGATACGGGCTCATCGTGCCCGGATCGACGTTCAGATAGGGATCGAGCTTGCGCAACCGGACCCGATGGCCACGAGCCTGCAGCAGCGCTCCGAGCGCCGCCGACGAAAGACCCTTACCAAGCGAGGAAACCACGCCGCCCGTTATGAATATAAAGCGCGTCATGGGCTTACAGCATACTAAACCTTGTTGGCCGCAGCCATGGGGATATTGCCCCGCCGGAGGATGTTCGGCGGGGGAACGGTCGGCCACGATGGTTGTTCCTACCACCCTACGCTGCCGAGCAGCTTCGGGTGGCCTAAATACAGGATTGATGCACGTCCTCCGAAGCTCCGCAGGAGCGAAGGGGGGCTAGCGGGTCGGCGCGGAGGGCTGCGCCGGCGCCTCAGGCGCCGGCGTCAGGCCGCCGGGCGTCGTACTCCCGGGCGCTGCTGGAGCGCTTGGCGTTGCCGGTGCGTTATCCATGATGGACCGCGAGGAACGCGACGTATCGGTCATGCTCCACGCCATCACGAGGCTCAGGAAGAAGAAGGTGCCGGCGAAAATCGCCGTCATGCGCGACAGAACGTTAGCCTGGCCGCGCACCGAAAACAGCGCGTCGGTGCGGCCCATGCCCAGTCCGCCGCCCTCGCTGCGCTGAAGCAGGATGACGACGATCATCGCGGCCGTGACGCCGACATGGATGATCAGCAACACCAGCCGCCAATCGTGCAAAAAGCCTCGTACCGCGTCCATTTGGTCCAGCGTTAGATGGGAATACCCGCCAAGCGGGGATTACCCGCAAAGGGGGGATTACCCGCAAAGGGGGATTACCCGCAAAGGGGGGCTTCTAGCCGCTTTGGGCGGCCTTGGCGATAGCCAAAAATTCAGCCGCCTTGAGGCTGGCGCCGCCGACCAGGGCGCCATCGACGTCGCCCGCCGCCAGCAACTCGGCGGCATTGCTGTCCTTCACCGAGCCGCCATAAAGAAGTCGCACCGCGGCCGCCTCGCCCATCAGCCCGCCCAGCACCTTGCGAATGTGCGCATGCGCTGCGGCGACCTCGGCGGTCGTCGGCGTCTTGCCCGTGCCGATCGCCCACACCGGCTCGTAGGCCACGACCAGCTTGGCCGCGGTCGATCCGGCCGGCACGCTGCCTGTGAGCTGGGCTTCGAGCACGGCCAGCGTCTTGCCGGCCTCGCGCTCGGCCAAGGTCTCGCCGATGCAGACGATCGGCAGCAGGCCCGCCCGCCACGCCGCTTCGGCCTTGGCGCGCACGACGGCGTCGGTCTCGCCGCAGTCGGCGCGCCGCTCGGAGTGGCCCACGATCACGTGGCTCGCGCCGCAGTCGCGCAACATCTCGGCGGCGATTTCACCGGTATGCGCGCCGCTTGGCTTGGCGTGGCAGTTCTGGCCACCGACCAGAAGGCCGCTTGCCTTCACCGCCTCGGCGACGGCCAGGATCAGGGTCGCCGGCGGACAGACCAGTACCTCGCGATCGCGCCAACCCGCTTGCTGCAGGCCGTCCGCGACGCTCTTGGCCAGCGCCAGGGCATCGGCTCTGAGGCCGTTCATCTTCCAGTTGCCGGCGATCAGTGGCCTTCTGGTCCGTGCCATGAAATTCCCCCAATTGTGCTTGCCGCGTGTCTAGCGGCGGCGGCTTCGGCGGTCAAAGGCCGCTTGGTTGCCTGTCCCAGGGGCCGGTGGTAGGCATGCGCCCCGATAAAAAGCCCCGTCTGTCACCCGTCCACAACCCCGCCGGCGCCGTGAAGCAGTTCCGCAAATACGCCAAGTATATCGTCCTGACCGTGCTGCTCGCCCCGCTGATCATCAGCTTCGGTCTGTGGGGCATCGGCGACATGCTGCGCAGTGGCGGAAGCAGCACCGAAATCGCCCATGTCGGCGGCACGCACATCCCGATCTATGGCTGGATCGGCGGCTCGTCGGTCACCGCCAATCAGGTGCGCGACCAGTTCAACCTCCAGCTCGACGGCATCCAGCGTCAGACCGGCCAGCGACCCGAGCCCGAGCAGGCGCTGCGCTTCGGCCTGCATGTGCGGGCGCTGGAGGAGGTCGTCCAGCGCGCCGTGCTCGACCACGCCATCCAGGAGTTCGGGCTGGTCGTGAGCGATGAAGAGGTGCGGGCGGCGATCGCGCGCAATCCGGCCTTCCAGGGCACCGGTGGCTCGTTCGATCCCCTGCTCTACCGCAACCGCCTGCAGCAGGCGCGGATCTCCGAGGCGCAGTACGTCACCGAGATGCGCCGCGAGATCGCGGCCAACCAGCTGTTCGGCGTGGTGCGTCCCGAGGGGCTGGCGCCGAAGTCGCTGCGCGACGACATCTTCAAGATGGAAGGCGAGAAGCGGATCGCCGAGACGCTCTACGTGCCCGACGCCATCGTCGTCGACGTGCCCAAGCCCACGGCCGAGCAACTCAACGCCTATTTCGAGGCCAACAAGACCAAATTCCAGATCCCCGAGTACCGCGCCTTCTCCTACGTCCTGCTGAGCGTCGAGGATATCCTGCCCCAGGTGTCGGTGACCGCCGAGCAGGTCAAGCAGGAGTACGAGGCACGCTCCGCCGAGTTCGGCACGCCGGAGAAGCGCGACGTCGACCAGGCGATGGCCGACAGCGAGGCCAAGGCCAAGGCCATCATCGCCGCCGCTACCGCCGGCAAGTCGCTGGAGGATGCGACCAAGGAGGTCCTCGGCAACGCAGACGGCGTGATCAAGCTCGGCATGGTCACCAAGAAGGACCTGCCGCCCGGTCCGCTCGCCGACGGCATCTTCGGCCTACCCACCGGCATCGCGCCGGCCCCCATCCAATCCCCGCTCGGCTGGCACGTCATCAGGGTCAACAAGATCGAGGCCGGCAAAGCGGTGGCGTTCGACCAGGTCAAGGACAAGCTCGAGAAGGATTTGAAGGCGCAGCAGGCACCCGACATGCTGATCAAGCTGGTCACCGACTTCGAGCGCATCCTGAGCAAGAGCCAATCGATGAAGGCGGCTGCCGAGGAACTCGGCCTCAAGATCAAGACCTACGAGAACATCGATGCGCGCGGCCAGGATGCGTCGGGCAAGCAGGTCGTCATCGGCCCCGGTGCCGCCGAGCTGGTGCAGGCCGCGTTCAACACCCGCGAAAGTGCCGAGAGCGACCTCCTGGAGACGCAGCGCGGTGAATATTTCGTCGTGCGTACCGACCGCGTCACGCCTGCCCGCATCCCCACCCTCAACGAAGTCGAAGCCAAGGTCGTCGAGGCCTGGCAGGCCGAGGAGCGGCGCAAGCTCGCTGACGCCAAGGTGAAGGCCGCCGTCGGCAAGGCCGAGGCCGGCACCGATCTCGCTGCCCTCGCCAAGGAGCTCGGCCTGGAGATGCGAACCCCCAAGGCCGTCACCCGCTTCGAGGCCGATCAGCCCAACTATCTCACCCAGCCGGTGGTGCAGGCGCTGTTCAAGCTCGCGCCGGGCAAGGTGCAGTCGGTGCGGACCGCCGACGGCAGCGTCATCGTGCGCCTGAAGCAGGTCGACGCGGTCGACCTGGCCAAGGACAAGGAAGCGCTCGACCGTTTCGGCAAGCAGATCGACACCATGGTGGCCAACGACCTGATCCTGCAGCTCGTCGCGGCGCTGCGCACCAAGTATGGCGTGACGGTCGACGAGGCGGCGTTCGCGGCGGCCTTCCGGCCCCAACAGCAGTAGCGGGCGATGTCGATCTCGCCCGGCTTCGACGCCTTTGCGGCGTGCTACGAGTCCAGCAAGCCGCAGCTCGTCTCGACCACGCTGGTGGCCGACCTCGAGACGCCGGTGTCGGCCTATCTCAAGCTCGCCGACGGCCGCGCCCACTCGTTTCTCCTGGAATCGGTCGAGGGCGGCTCGGTGCGCGGTCGCTATTCCATCATCGGCTTCAAGCCCGACGTGATCTGGCGCTGCATCAAGGGCCAGGCCGAGATCAACCGCCGGGCCCGCACCGACGCCCAGGCCTTCGAGAAGCTGGAGGGCCGGCCGCTCGAGACGCTGCGGCTGCTGATCCGCGAGTGCCAGATGGAGTTGCCGCCCGGGCTGCCGCCGATGGCCTCCGGCCTGTTCGGCTTCCTGGGCTACGACATGGTCCGCGACATGGAGCGGCTGCCCGACAACAACCCCGACCCGATCGGCCTGCCCGACGCGATCATGGCGCGGCCGACCCTGGTCTGCATCTTCGACCGCCTGGAGGACAACGTCACCCTGGTCACGCCGGCGTGGCCGGACGCCGGCATCGGCGCGCGTGCCGCCTACGAGGCGGCGCAGGAGCGCCTGGCCGACGCGGTGTCGGACTTCGAGCGCTCGCTGCCCTTCCGTCGCGAGAGCGCCGACGCGCTCGACGGCCTGCCCGAGCCGAAGGCCAACATGTCGAAAGACGAATTCAAGGCGATGGTCGAAACCTGCAAGGAATACATCCGCGCCGGCGACGCCTTCCAGATCGTGCCGTCGCAGCGTTTCTCGCTGCCCTTCAAGCTGCCGCCATTGTCGCTCTACCGCTCCCTGCGGCGCATCAACCCCTCGCCTTTCCTGATCTTCTTCGACTACGGCGATTTCTCGATCGTGGGGTCGAGCCCCGAAATCCTCGTCCGCTTGCGCGATGATGTCGTCACCATCCGGCCGCTGGCCGGCACCAAGCCGCGCGGTGCCACGCCCGAGGAAGACAAGCGTCTGGCCGACGAGCTGCTGTCCGATCCCAAGGAGCACGCCGAGCACCTGATGCTGCTCGATCTGGCGCGCAACGATGTCGGCCGCGTCGCCAAGATCGGCTCGGTGCGCGTGGTCGAGCAGTTCACCATCGAGAAGTACAGCCACTTGCAGCACATCAGCAGCCACGTCGAGGGCAAGCTCGAGGACGGGCTTGAGGCGATCGACGCGCTGAAGGCGGGCTTCCCGGCCGGCACGCTGTCGGGTGCGCCCAAGGTGCGCGCCATGGAGATCATCGACGAGGTCGAGCCGGTGCGTCGCGGCATCTATGCCGGCTGCGCCGGCTACTTCGCCGCCAACG
>Ga0209648_10003521_pt1 | contig 13143 bp, 11 predicted proteins | sample GraSoi2013_115cm_FD_185830 | JGI IMG/M metagenome (GOLD analysis project Ga0209648, IMG submission 185830) | Grasslands soil microbial communities from the Angelo Coastal Reserve, California, USA - Sample 9_17_2013_115cm (SPAdes) (version 2) | ecosystem: Environmental > Terrestrial > Soil >...
GTCCGCGCCCAGATCAGCTCGTGGCCCCAGGGCTTCTCGACGCGATAGGGGAGCTCTCTCACGGCGCCTCCACGAGGCTCAGTTTGAGGGACGAAGGCGACGTGACGCACGCCGTCACGCACACCCCACACCCGACGCAACCTTCGGGCCGAATCACCGGATGGCCGCTCGCGTCGATCGCGAGCGCCCGCTCCCCCACCGGGCAGGCCCGGGCGCACACCCCGCACGAGACGCCCTGGAACGTGATACAGCGCTCGGGATCGAGCTCCAGGACGCCCAGGTGGATTCCCTCCCACCCACCGAGCGGCGGCACCAGGGCGCCCGTCGCGCAGGCCCGGGCGCACGGCATGTCGGCGCACACGACACAGGCCTGGATCCCGGGATCGATGATCGGGGTGCCGGCGGCGAGGCCCGCGCCCGGAGGCGCCTTGATGATGGCGTGCACCGGGCACACGGCGATGCAGTCGCCGCAGCGCGTGCACGACGCGAGGAAGCTGAACTCGTCCGCCGACCCGGGGGGGCGGAAGTAGCGGCGCGGAGCCACGCGGCGCTCGGTGCGTACAGTCACCTCGCGCAACAGGCGCCCCAAGGCGTCGCCCAAGAATCCCCGTCGGTCGCTCACGCGGATCTCCATCAGAAGCTCGGCGCGAGACTCACCTGCCACCGGAACGCGAGCCGCGCGGAGCCGAGCCGCGGGTCGGCGGCGTACTCCCAGCGGCTCACGATGAGCGGCAGCTCGAGCCGCATCGTCCAGTCCAAATCGCGCACCTGGTGCGTCGTCACGAGACCGATTCCGCCGTCGTACAGCAGCGTAGAGCTCCGACCCGGCGTGCTGGCCGGGACGGCCATGGTGTCCACCAACCCTGCCTCGGCGAACCCCTCCAAGGCCAGTTCTCGCAAGATACCGCCGTCGCGGCGCCATATGGAGCGGGTGAGCTCGAGACTCGCGCTCACCGCCCAGCGGCCCGCCAGATCGCTGCGAAACGCCCGGAGATTCGCGTTGCCCGGCGCGTGGTAGTGGAAATCCGGCCGCACGAACAGCGCACCGCGGCTGCGCAGCAGGGGATTGGTGAACGTCTCGTAGGGATCGGCGCCGGCGACGGGAATGCGGCGTTGGCGCACCGCGGCCGCGGCGCCGGCGTAGGCGCCCCCGAATAGGCGGACGCCCACGTTCGTCCCCAGCCAGAACGGCGCCCGCGCGCTCACCGCGCCGGTGAACCGGCCGAACCCTTCGACGTCGTAGCGGCTCGACGACACGACTCCGGTCCCGGGGTTCCAGTATAGCAGTCCCGCGTGGGCGCCGAGCCGCGCCGCGAGCCGGGTCGCTCCACGCTCTACAGTGGTCGAGACCCAGGGGCCGACTTCGAGCGTCCCCGCGTCGTCCCAGAGGCGGCGATCGAGGTACTCGATGTTCGTCGTCGCGAACCACACGGCGTCGAAGCCCGCGTGAGGGTCCGAACCGTAGCCCAAGTGCTGACGCAGGGCGCGGTCCACCGAGAGCGCCGCGCCCGCCCGCCCTTCCACCGTCCAAGCGGCGAGACTCGTCTCGGTGCGCGGCGCCAGGTGGCCGATCGGATTGCTCCACCGCCCGTAGAGGCCGAGCCGATGGCCGGCATCCGCCGCCGTCGCCACCGTCCCGAGCACGAGACCGCGGTCGTAGCGACCCAAGTAATTCGAGCGCTGGCGCAGACCGACGGTCAGCCCGCCGAAATCGTTCGACCAGAGGACCGGCATCCAGGCGCTCACCAGCGCATCGCGGCGGGCCGTCTCGCGCGTCGGATCGTCCAGCCGCAGCGCCACCGCCGCGCGCCCCACGAACGGCCGCCGCTCGTTGTTGTTGAGCGCGTTGTAGTCGTGCGTCCGGCCGCGCGGGTCGAGCATCAGGCGCCCGGGCTTGCGGGCCGTTATGAACTCGACGCGCTCGATCTCCGGCTCCCCGCTGGCCCGGGCGTAGATCGTGTCGCGATCGGCGATCTCGACCGGCATCCGCCCGTCGCTGCGCCGCGCGATGGTCACCCGTGTGCGCCACCGTCCATCCGGTCGCTGGTCGCGCTCGACGCGTTCCAGCCGATAGTCGAACAGGGGCGTGGCGTGGAGCCATTCGGCGAACAGCCCTTTCAGGTCCCGACGGGACACCTCTTCGGCCACCTCGCGGAACGCATCCTCGTCCACGTGCCTGAGCTTCCAGCGCGCGAAGTAGGCCCGCAGGATGCCGCGCATCGTCTGATCTCCGACGACGTAGCGTAGTTCCTCGAAGAACAGCTGTGCCTTGGCGTACGCCATCTCGTTGTAGGTGAGGAAGTCGCGGTACTGCTCGCTCACGAGCGACACCGGCTCGCTCCAGCCCTCGAGGTCGAGCCACAGCACCGCGGGCTCAAGCGCGTCGTAGGCGGGCGCGCCGCCGTGGGCCTCGAAGAACCAGCCGGTCTGGAAGCTCGTGAACCCTTCGTCGAGCCACGCCTCCCGCCACTCGTTGTTCGCCAACTGGCCCATCGTGTACTGGTGGCCGGCCTCGTGCACGATGAGGCCGAGCGACGCGCTCCCATCCATGATCATCATCGGGAACTCGGTCCCCCCGCCCTCGATGCGGTGCACGTTCGTGAGTTGCGGCCATTGGTAGGTGCCGTACAGCGAATCGAGCCAGGCGAGCGCCAGGACGGTGTTGCGCAACGCGACACCCCGCCCCCACGAGGCGCTATCGCTCGGCTGATACAGCACCCGCACGACCGCGGGCCCGTAGCGGCCCTCCTCGTAGACGTACTGTGGATTGAGCGAGAACGCGAAGTGGTGCACCTGCTCGGCGCGGAAGCGGACGCATTTGCGTCCCCCGGGCACCGCCAGCGTGGCACACTTCGGACCCCCGAGCGAGCCGTCGTACCAGTCGCGCTGATAGTTGATCACGAGCGCCTGATTCGCCTTGCGCCCTTCCCACCCCGGGTCGCCCTCGATCGGGACACCAGTGGCGCCGATCACCTGGTCTGCCGGAAGGTCGAGGGTCACGTCGTAGGTGGCGAACTCGCCGTAGAACTCCCCGGCCGGATAGAGCGGGTGGGTCTCCCAGCCGTAGCGGTCATAGACCGCCACCTTGGGATACCACTGCGCGAAGTCGAAGCGGCGCCCCGCCCGCCCCTGGCGGCGGGGCACCGTCGAGAGACGCGCCTGCCAATCGATTTCCACGACCAGCGAATCGCCCGGCGCGAGCGGTTGCGGCAGCGTCCAGTGGGCAATCGTAGAGTCGGGGGCGTAGGGGTAGTCCGGCCGGAGCGCCCGGCCCATGACCGTGGCGCCGGTGATGCGCTCGAACGCATAGAGCGGGTCCGGCAGGTGCTGAAAGCGATCGCGCTCCTCGGCAGAGTCCACCGCGGCCCAGCGCGAGCCGGGCCGGAAGGCATTCAGGTATTGGTGCACAAAGAAGTCGCGCAGCGCGTCGGGAGAGTGGTTCACGTAGCTGATGTGCACATGTCCCGAGAGCACGCCGGACGGCTCGGCGAGCGCGGCCGTGATCTGGTACGTGAGGTGCTGCTGCCAGCGGCCCGCAGTGTCGGGGGCGAGGAGAACGAGGAGGACCGGGAGCATGGGGCCGGGAAACCTACACGGTGCGGGGCTCGGCGGGGAGGCGCGGTGCGCGTTCAGGCCGTCGCGTACCCTGCGGCGGGCGCGCAACGCCAGTCTCACTCGCCCGTGAGCATCCTCCGCCGCAGCACCGCGAGCTTGCGGCGCAGCGACCCGTCGTAGATGCGGTCGCCCACACGCACCACGATTCCGCCGAGGATGCCGCGCTCGGCGCGGAAGTGGGCCCGTACCTCCTTGCCGAGCGTGGCGGAGAGCCGCTCCACGATCTGCCGTTCGAACCGGGCGTCCGGCGGCTCAGAGAGGACGACTCCCGCATGCACGCGGTTCAGCTTGAGGTCCACGAGTTCCTGATACTGCTCCGCGATCTCTCCCAAGAGCCCCTGCCGGCCGCGGCGCACCACCGCCTGCAGGAAGCGCACGAATTGAATCGGTGCCAAGTCGCCGAGCGCGTGCGCGAGCAGCGCCGCCTTGACCGCCTTGGCCACGCGTGGCGACTCGAACGCCACGGCGATCCGCTCGTCCGCTCGCAGCGCGCCCGCCACCGCGTCCAGCAGGCGGCCGTATTCCATGATCGCGTCGCCACCATGTGCCTCAGCCGCCAGGAGCAGCGCCTCGGCGTAGTTTCGCGCGACGGTGGTGCTCTTCACCGCTGATGCTCAAGGCTCGCCAGGTATTCCATCGCCAGGCGGCGGTTGGCGTCGGTGTCGAGGCTCGCCTCGATCAGCTTGGAAGCGGCGGCGATGGACAGATCTACCGCCTCGCGCCGCAAGGCGAGCAGCGCCTTCTCACGTTCCTCCGCAATCTCCTTGCGCGCTCGGGTCAGGAGCTGCTCGTATTCTTCCCGGGCCTTGGCAAGCAGGGCGGCGCGCTCTTTGTCGGCCACCGCCTTCGCCTTGTTGAGGATCTCGTGGGCTTCGCTCCTCGCCTGTGCGAGCAGGTTGCGGTGCTCCTCGAGCAAGGCAGCGGCTTCGGCGCGGTTCTTCTCCGCCTCGGCGATCTGCTGCTCCAGGCGCCGCTCACGCTCGCGTACGGCCGCGAGCAATACCGGCCACGCGCTGCGCCGCAGCACGAGCAGCAGCAGTGCAAAGACGACCAGCGTCCAGATGACCAGGCCGCCATCGACCGTGAGCGGGCCGCCGCCGCCCTCTTCTTGGGCCCAGGCGGGGACCGCGGTCGCTGTGATGAGTAGCAGCGCGACGCCCAGCAACTTCCGCATTGCCGTCCTCGGGACGAGAGGGAAGGCCGGGCGCCGCGTCGCGCCCGGCCGCTCAACGACTAGAACGTCACCTTCCCCTGCATGACGAACGCCACCACCGCTGCGAACAGGGCGACGCCTTCGACGAGCGCCGCCGCGATGATCATGGCGGTCTGGATGCGTGCGCTGTTCTCCGGCTGGCGAGCCATGCCCTCCACCGCCTGGCCACCGATTCGCCCTATGCCGACGCCGGCGCCGAGCACGGCGAGGCCGGCGGCGAGGCCGGCGCCGATCAGCGCATAGCCCTTGCCGGCGGCGGCAGCGGCGGCCGGTTCTTCAAGCAGAGCGAGCAGATTCAGCATGTCGCACTCCGATGCGTGAGCGGGAGATGACGTTTGGTCGCGCTCGCCGCGCGTGCCCCGATTCTCCCGGATCGGGGTCGCCGCGGTGGCTCCCTTCGATCGCCCAAGCGATCAGTGAGCTTCGTCCGCCGCTCGGCGGACTACTTCCGACGGCGGCGCGAGCGCCCGGACCGTCGGTCCTGCCATCGCCTAATGTGCGGCGCGCATGAGCCCGATGAACACGCTGGTCAGCAGCGTGAAGACGAACGCCTGCAAAAACGCCACAAACAACTCCAACAGCATAATCCCGGTGGCCATCACCGAGGCCGCCACCCCCACCACGTAGCTCCGAAAGAAAAACGTGAGCCCGATCAGGGCCAGAACCACGACGTGGCCGGCGGTCATGTTGGCGAACAGCCGGACGGCAAGCGCGAACGGCTTCGCGAGCTTCCCGATGATCTCGATCGGCGTCATGATGAGCAGCATCACCGGCTTGAGCGGCGTCGGCAGCCCCGGGGGCAGATAGAAGATGGTCCCCAGATAGCCCTTGAGGCCGAGGGCCCGCATCCCCGAGATCTCGATCACGGCCAACGACACGATCGCCATCGCCCCTGTGACGGCGATGTTCGCCGTGGGCGTCGCGCTCCAGGGCAGCAAGCCCAACAGATTGCACGCCAGCAGGAAAAAGAAGACGGTGAGGAGGTAGTTGACGTACCCCTCGCCGTGCGGGCCGACGTTCGGCAGGATCACTTCCTGCCGAATATAGAGGACCATCGCCTCCATCGCCGCAGCGAACCCCCTTGGGGGCCGACCGGCGGCCTGCGCTCGCGCCACCACGCGCGAGGTGTAGAGGAACACGAGTCCGACGAGCAGTGCCGCGAGGGCGAGGTACACGGCGTGCTTGGTGGGCGACAGATCGATGGTGGCGCCGGCGATGCGGATCGGCGCGAACCGAGGCAGCTGCTTCTCCACGAAGTAGGGAGGCTTCCAGGAGGGGAGCTCGATTGAGTGCGAGTTCCCCAAGTGGGCCATGATGTCGATTTCGTTTGACGCAGGGTTGCGGGCACGCTCCTGAGCCGCCACCGGTCGGCCCGCGAGCCATACCAGCACCGCCATCACGCTGCCCATGCGAGCCAGTAGACTCATCGCGCCTCAGCGCCCCGTCCCCCGAGCCACACGACGCACGCCTCCACTCCAACGAAAGACGTCAGCACGCCCACGAGCGCAACCAGTGTCTGCTCGAGCGGGAACCCCAGGCGTGGCGCCGCCACGAACCCCCCCACCGCCAGGATCGCGAGCCGTGCGGCCATCCCGCCCGCCCACACGGCGACGAGGCGCTCGGTCCCGATGGTGTACACGACCCACCACCCGAGCGGGCCCTGCACGGCGAGCCCCAGACCCAGCGCGAACCACACCGCGCCTCGCGTGGCGGGCGGCAGCCCGAAGCTAAGCCCGACGCCGGCCGCGGCAACCATCGCGATGCCGACCACGTAGCGACGGCCCGCTGTCACCGCCCGTCCTTGTCCGCTTTCGAGAGTTCCCGGATCAGCGCATACAGGGTACCGCCGAAACCGAGCAATGCGCCGAGGATCGTGAACACGCCGTCCGTCCCGACCCTGCGGTCCACCCATTGCCCGAGCAGCACGCAGACGAGGATCGTGACGGCCAGCTGGATCCCGAGCCCGGCGTAGCGAAGCGGTCCCGAGCCTGCCACGCCGCCAAACCTACGCCCTTGTGAAAAGTTTCGCAAGCAAACACGAAGTGACGCAAACTTATGTGGCGCTTGGGGGTATGATATGGTAACCTACACGCTTCATGACACCAAACCCGTCCCCCTTGCCGCATCCCTCGGCCCCGCCCCAGGGCGACGTCGAGCTGCTCGAGCGGCTCGGCGCCGCCCGTGCCGACCTGCTCGCCCAGGTGGGCCGCCGCATCGTGGGCCAGCAGGACGTGCTGGACGGGATCCTCACGGCCGTCTTCTCGGGCGGCCACGCGCTCCTCCTCGGCGTGCCCGGCCTCGCGAAGACGCTGATGGTGCAGACCGTGGCGCAGGCGCTCGAGCTCAAGTTCGCCCGCATCCAGTTCACGCCCGACCTCATGCCGTCGGACATCACCGGCACGGAGATCATCGAAGAAGATCAGACCACGGGGAAGCGCGGCTTCAGGTTCGTGCGCGGTCCGGTGTTCGCGAACATCGTCCTCGCAGACGAGGTGAACCGCACACCGCCCAAGACCCAGGCGGCGCTGCTGCAAGCCATGCAGGAGCATCAGGTAACGGCTGCTGGGCAGACGCATCCGCTCCCGGCGCCCTTCTTCGTGCTGGCGACGCAGAACCCGATCGAGCAGGAGGGGACCTATCCCCTGCCCGAAGCGCAGCTCGACCGGTTCATGTTCGAGCTGCGGGTCGCCTACCCGACGAAGGAAGAGGAGGAACAGATCGTCGCCTCGACGACGGGCGATGTGGCGGCCTCCATTTCGCCCGTGCTCACAGCCGCAGACGTGGTGGCGCTGCAACACCTGGTGCGCCGCATCCCCGTCCCCCAGGAGCTCGTGCGGTCGGCGGTGACGCTGGTGCGGATGTCCCGCCCGTCGGATGCCGAAGCGCCCGCGTTTATCAAGGAGTTCGTTTCCTGGGGCGCGGGCCCCCGCGCATCGCAGTATTTGGTCCTCGGCGCCAAGGCCCGCGCCGCACTCGACGGCCGGCCGATGCCCGACGAGGACGATCTCCGCGGCGTGGCCCCGAGCGTGCTCACGCACCGGCTGGTCATCAACTTCGCAGCCGAGGCCGCAGGGCGCAGCGCCCCGGACATCGTCGGCGAACTCCTCAGGACCGGGGGGTGGATCGCACGATGACTCGGCTGGGGTGGATCGCCGGACTCGTCGGTCTGACCGCATGCAGCGGTGCCGCCGCCTTCCGGCCCGGCCCGCTGGCCGCGGGAACCTGGGGCGGCGACAACGCCGGCCTGATCGCGAGCGACACCAGTGCCCACGTCCACATCGGCTGCACGCTCGGCAACGTGCATCAGGCGATCGTCATCGATCCGGGCGGGCGCTTTGACGTGCCCGGTGTCTACAACGTCACCGCATATCCCGTCCACCGGGGCCCCGACCACCCCGCCCGCTTTACTGGATGGAGCGACGGTCGCGTGATGTCCCTAACCGTGACGCTCGTCGATACCGCCGTTACGCTCGGCCCCGTGCAGCTGGTATTCGGCCAGGACCCACGCATGGGCCCGTGCCCGATTTGCCGTCGCCCCGGCGGTTGACTGCGCGCTCGCGCGGCGCCGCATTTCGCCGCTAACGGCCTGCAGACCAACGTGTTGACACCGCAATGATTTGCCTGCCTAATAGTACCAGTCAGAAAACGCCACGAGCGGCCGGTTGGCCTCGCACCTGCAGCTGTTCACGCTGGGCACTCCGCAGCTGCTCACCGATACCGGTGAGCCAGTCCGCTTCCGCACGCGCAAGCACTTCGCCCTCCTCATCCGCCTGGCCGTGGAAGCGGGTGAGCGGATCCCGCGCCACCACCTGACCGATCTGCTGTGGTCCGACGTGCCGGAGCCACGGGCCCGCCATTCCCTCAACGAAGCGGTTTCCGCCGTCCGTAACAGAGTCGGATACGCGCAGGTTGTCTCCGACAACACATGGATCGCGTTCGTCCCGGACGCCTTCGATACCGATGTGCAGCGGCTCGATGCGGGTGAGGCTGAGATCCGCGGACGGTTCTTGGATGGGTTCGAAGTGCCGCGGGCCGTGCGATTTTCGCAGTGGCAAGACCAGTGGCGCACCCGGCTCATGCCCCAGATGCACCACTGTCTCGTGACGCAGATGGATGGCGCGCGCCGTTTGGGAGATTTCGCGACCGTCGAGCGCCACGCGAAGGTCCTCCTCGAGCTCGATCCTCTCTCCGAGGACGCCGTGCGCGGCTTGATCGAGGCGCGCGCCTGGGCAGGGGATCGCGCCGCCGCGCTGCTCGTGTACCGCGACTTCAAGGCACGGCTCGCCGCCGCGCTTGGGGCGAACCCGAGCGTGGGGCTGGTGCGTCTCGCGAATCTGTTGCACGAGGGACGCGGCGCGGCACCGCGCCTGACGGCGCCCGGGCGCGTGTCGGAGCGCCGTGAGCGGCGGTTTAAGTCCGAGACACTGATAGGCCGTGAATTCGAGTTCGCCCGCCTCTACGACGCCTGGGTCGACGTGCGGCGGCGCGAGCCGCAGATCATGGTGCTCCTCGGTGACCCCGGGGTAGGCAAGACGACTCTGACGAATGCGTTCGTGTCGACTTGTCAGATGGACGGCGCCGCAATCGCCCGCGCCCAGGCGTACGATGCCGAGCGCGAGCTGCCGTTTGCGGTGCTCGGCGAGTTAGTGCGTCAACTGACACTGCAGCGCGCGATTGGTGGGGCGGCGCCCGAGGTGTTGAGCGAGTTGGCACGCGTCACACCCGATATCGCCGCCGCGTTCCCCGGCGCGCCGAAGCCCCCCGACTGGTCGGCGGAAGTGATACCGCTGCGGCTCGCGGACGCGTTTCTCAAGGCCGTGGAGGCGACGACCGAGGAGACTCCCTTAGTCCTCGTGGTGGACGACATTCACGCGGCCGACAACGCGAGCGTGGCTATCTTGCACGTGATCGCGCATAAACTCCCTCACACCCGTCTACTCTTGATCCTCACCGCCCGCTCCAACGAGCTGCGCATGACCGCGGCACCTGCCGCACTGGTCGCCGATGCCTCGATCCCCGTGTTGCAAACGCTCGAGCTGGAACCACTGGCGTCGCCGGCCGCCGAGCGGCTCGTGGCGGCCCTGGTCTCCAAGGCCGACGGTCGCATCGCCGACGTACCCGTGCCCCGCATCCTGCAGGCGGCTCGCGGGAATCCGCTAGCGCTCGAACTCCTCACCAAAGAGTGGCTGGAGCACGGATCGAGCTCCCTCTTGAGCGATCTCGAGGCGTTGAACACGCAGCCGGCCGCGAACCTCGGCATCCCGCGCGCCATCGCGGACGTGTTCGAGCGCCAGTTGCGACGGCTCGGTGCGCCAACGCGCGCAGCGCTCGATCTCGCCGCTGTGCTCGGCCGGCGACTGGCGGATCTCCCGCTCTACGCGGTCGTGGAGCTCTCGCCCGCGGCCGCGGGCGAGGCCCTTGCTCGACTCATGGAGGAGGGCATGCTCCGCGAGGTGCAGGGTGGTCTCGAGTTTCGCAACGAGTTGATTCGGGCGCAGGCGTACTACGCCGTAGCCGGCCCTGAACGACGGCACTTGCATCGGCGAGTGGGGGAGATGCTCGAGGCGCTGATGCCGTCCAACCACCAGTCACTCGCCCTGGAGGTTGCCTGGCACTTCCTGCGGGCCGCTGACCCGGCGCGAGCCCTTCCCCTTGCCCTGGCTGGGGCGAAGGCGGCGCTGGGGGTCGGCGCGCCGCTCGAGGCCGAGCAGGTCCTCAGCGTGCTGTTGCCCACGCTGTCCCGCGGGACCACTGCCCAGGCGTGCAAGCTCCTGCTCGCGAGGGCACTCGTCGATCAATCCAAAGCGGATCGTGCGATGCCAGTGTTGGACGAACTCTGCAGCGAGGAGCATCTGGAGGCGAGGGATTTCGCAGAGGCGACACGGTTGAGGGCTACGGCGTTGTATTTGCTTAGCCGAGGGGCGGGTATCGAACACAGCCGCGCTGCCGACGTCGCGCTTGAGGCAGCTCGACAGACTGATGATCCCGAGTTGGTCACCGGTGCCCTGTTCGAGTACGCGAGATCCGGCCTTGAGGCCGGCGACGATCGTCGGCTAGGTAAAGCCCGTCAGGAGCTTTTGGACCTTGCCGGTCATCCGAAATACCGGGACGTGGCGAATGCATGGTACGCGCTGGGGTTCTGTCACTACTCCGCCTACGACCTCCGGGAAGCATGCATCTGTGTCCAACGGGCAATCTGTCTTCTCGAAGATTCGCGGAACGTTGTTGCGTTGTCGCTCGCGCACAACGCGCTCGGCGTCTGCAAGTACTCCCTCTGCGAATTCGCACCGGCGATCGAATCGCTCACCACCGCCCTCGAACTTGCCCGAAGGATGGGAGACGACGTTCGGGTCTCCATCACCGCAGCAAATCTCACTACCCTTCACAATCTGGCAGGAAACGTCGCCGAGGCCATTCGCTTCGGGTGCATCAGCGTTGACATTGGCGCTGCTCTCCCAAGTCACCCCCGATTGACCTCATCCTACACGAATCTCGCTGAAGCGTACGTGCTGTCCGGACAGACTGGAAAAGCCCTTGAGTGTCTAGAACACGCAGCGTGGTGGGTAACGACTCAGCGAAGTTGGCGCGCGCACATCGACTTCCTGAGCGAAAGCGCGAACATGGCGCTAGTCATGAGAAACGTGACACTTGCCCTAGAACTAATCCAATCTCTCGAGATGACTGCCCTTGGACGAGAAGGCGCAGTGCCCGAAGCTGGGATGTTCGAGAAGCTCAGATTATGGCGCCTTGCTCATACCGCCGGCGTCAACGAAGCGCTCGAGGCAGCGGTAACCAGTCGCAGCAAGTTCCGCGACCGTCACCCTCTGTACTTCCTGGAGGTCTTGGCGGTGGAGGCATGGCTACAGAAACGCAAGCACGGGACGGTCGATTGGGGTGCGACGGGGTTGAAAACCGCCCTTACAGCACAGGGATTTCTCGACTAAAGCCCTGGACACAATACTTCAACGTGTGCGATCCGACCTTATGTTGCGACCCGCTGTCCCCAACCTGGTCGCACCGGCTTCGGGCCAATATGAGCCAATTCGTCGGTCCGCGTCTCTCCGCCGAAGAACCTACGAATCGCGCCAGAGTTCGCCGCTACCCGTACTAGTTGCGGGTCAAACTGGCTGCCAGCGTACTTTTCTAGCTCCTCAAGAGCTCTAGCCAGAGTCATTGCCCGTCGGTACGGTCGGTCAGTCGTCATTGCGTCAATAGTGTCTGCTATCATGATGATTCGCGCCCCCACAGGGATCTCTTCACCGGAAAGCCCGTCGGGGTACCCGGATCCGTCGAAATTCTCGTGGTGGTGCCGAATCATTGCCTGCACGAGTCCGCGAAGCCTAGCTGCGGTTTCAACAAGCTCTGCGCTTCGCAGTACGTGCGTCCGCATCGTGATTCGCTCTTCAGCCGTCAACTTCCCTTCTTTTCGCAACAACGGAGCGAACTCTTCATAGATCTTCCCTACGTCATGCAATAACGCCGCCCGTTTGATGGTATCAACCTCGTTCGCGGACAGCCTTAGTTCACGGGCTATCGCGAGGGCGTATTCCGAAACTCGGAGGGAGTGACCCGATGTGTATGGATCCCTCGCCTCCATTGCCTTGACCATTAGCTCAAGTTTCTCCTCCAATTCCTCCTGCAACTGGAAGTTCATCTGGTAGAGTTGCCGAACAAGGAACAGCGGAAACACCAGTATTGCCAACCCTAGGAGTTGTAACTTCACATAGAGGAATACGAGCAGAACAGCGAGCGTACTTGAGAGCAGGTCCGTTGTCAGCGCATCCTTGCCGACTCTGTCCCAAGCTTCGCGGACTGAGACCCCGCTGCTGAGGGAGACTGCCAAGGCAACACTTCCAGAGTTGACAAGGAAATACACCACTACGAGAGATACAAACGGGACCAAGACAAAGTCGAATGTCTCAAGACTCACGGGACCGCCCAGCGCGGCGTAAACCAGAGACGCTAGGCCTGAGGCAAGCATGAATTGCGCAGTATTGAACCAAACGCGAACGAGGGGCTTGTGATGCACGAACGTGTCGGCCACAAGGGCTGTGGTGCCAGCAACCAACATCGGCCAGGGGTGCTGAAAGAGGGCCACCGACGCGATGAAGGGAACAAACGATACTGACGTGCGCACGTTTGCGATCGGGATCGTGAACGAGAACGATTCACTGAGAATCCCGAGGATAACGAACGCCGCCAAAGCATTCCAGAATTTTGATGGGAATGGAGCCGGGATTTGCCACTCTCGCAGCCACAGCAAACACAACGTAGCCACGGATACAGCGCCGATAAGCGCATAGATCCGTGCCTGC
>Ga0209648_10003522_pt1 | contig 13142 bp, 12 predicted proteins | sample GraSoi2013_115cm_FD_185830 | JGI IMG/M metagenome (GOLD analysis project Ga0209648, IMG submission 185830) | Grasslands soil microbial communities from the Angelo Coastal Reserve, California, USA - Sample 9_17_2013_115cm (SPAdes) (version 2) | ecosystem: Environmental > Terrestrial > Soil >...
TGGGCTACAAATAAATGCATTGCCGTCTGGAAGCCGGCGCGACAGAAGACAAATAAATGCATTTGCATTATGTGCAGGCATTTTTCTAAACTCCCCCTAGCAAAAACAAATTGTTCGTCAAAACGCTCAAGCTGAAGATAGCCATGCGCCGGAACGAGAAATGGCAGCGCCCTGGGAAGTGCTGCCCATTCTGAACAGGGCGCGGCTTTCAGCAAGCGGCTTCAAAGGCGATCCGCAGCCGAGAAAGGACATTGCCATGCCTAGGCGCCTAGTAGCCTCGGCGGTTTTGATCGCGGCCGTAGTGGTTCTCTCGGTGCGAGCGCGTGCTCAGGATGTGGCGCGGCAGCCGGGAGCCGTCTACGACTTCGACAAGAAGGGCGAGAAGCCGGCGCCGGCTCCCAAGCGCGATCTCACGGGCGTCTGGGAACCCGCGACGGGGCCCAGTGGCGGCGTGCAGGCGACGGGGGCGGGGGCCATGCCATCGGACGGGAAGCCCGAGCACGAGCTACCCTTCACGGCTTTGGGACGGCAGACCTTCATGGCCCATAAGCCGACGTTCGGAGTGACGCAGGTGCCTTCGGCATTGACGAATGATCCGATGCCCGGGTGCAATCCGCAAGGATTTCCACGCGTTGTTCTTCACAATTTCAGAACCAGCCGGATCATACAGACGCCGGAGAACGTGGTGATCCTGTACGAATTCAACAAGAAATGGCGGGTGATCTGGACCGACGGGCGGCAGCTGCCGAAGAACGCCGAAGAGCCGACGTGGGGCGAACCGGATCCACCGGAATCAAGGTGGTGGGGGTATTCCGTCGGCAAGTGGGTGGACGACTACACATTCGTTGCCGAATCGAATGGATTCGACGATCGCACGTGGCTGGATAATGCGGGGCGGCCGCATAGCGACGCTCTGCACGTAATCGAACAGTATCGGCGCACGGACCGGGATCACCTGGAGATGACGATCACCATCGATGACCCGAAGATGTATACGAAGCCGTGGGATGCCGTCAAACTGCGATCGCGGCTGCAGGCACCCAGTTTCGATATTCGCGAGATGGAGTGCGCGCCCATCGAGACGGAGGAGTACAACAAGGAATTCGCGGATCCAGCTGCCGGCCTAGACTCAGGCAAATAGGCTAGGAGTTTGCGTCAAAGGCGAGGGGCGCCGCGGCAGCTCATCGGGCCTAAGAATTTTATGTGGAGGGCGTATGAGAAATAAATCTGTGAGGCAAGTTGCCTGGGCCTTTGCGTTACTGATCGTAACCATGCCCGTCTGGGCGCACCACGGGAATGCGGCCTTTGATTCGGACAAAAGAGTCACCATGAAGGGGACCGTGACGGAATGGTTTTGGGCTAATCCTCACTGCTTTCTGCAATTCGACGCCAAAGATGCCAGCGGCAACACGGTGCATTGGGTCGCGGAAGGGAGCAATCCGCCCGACATGATCAATCACGGTTGGACCAAAGGGGCATTGAAGGTAGGCGATCAAATTACGGTCACGGTTATTCCGGTCAAGAACAAGAAACCGATCGGCCGCATCGCGGCGGTCGTCCTTCCTAGTGGGCAAACGCTTGATGGCGGGTTTGGAGCTCCGGCCGCTCCAAAACAATGATTTCGTTTCGCCGGGAATTTTTTGTTGCAGGCACGCAAGCTTTGATTTCGAAGGAAGACGCTTCGGTGGAGGCATGGGTATGACAAATAAAACTGTGGCGGTTTTTGCGGCGACCGTCGGGCTGGTGATCGCTGCTGTGCCGGTCTTTGCCCACCACGGCTCGGCGGCGTTTGATGCCGGGAAACAAGCGGTGATGAAGGGGACGGTTACGCAATGGACCTGGGCCAACCCTCACTGCTTTTTGAGTTATGACGTGAAGGATGACGGCGGCAACGTGACGCATTGGGTGGTGGAGACGAGCAATCCCCCCGACATGATCAATCGCGGCTGGAGCAAGGGAATGTTCAAGCCGGGCGATGAGGTGACCGTGACTGTGGAGCCCGTGAAGAGCGGCAAACCCGTGGGGCGTCTGCTGGACGTCGTGCTTCCCAATGGGAAGACGATGCATTACGCATCGCCATTCAGAGGCCCGGGGAACTGAATTTTGCCCGTTGAGGAGGCGCCATGCGCGAATTATTCGTTTATCTGCGTGGATTGACACTTTTTGTTGCAGGAATCGTCGTGGGAACAGCGCTGATTGCGCCCGGCTTTGCTCAGCAGAGGGGCGACTCAGGTCTGCGGCTGAACCACGTGGGAATTGCCGTGAAGGACTTTCAGGAATCGTTGAACTTCTACACCAAGGTGATGGGTTTTCGGGTCGCCTACGCGCTGCCCAGCCCTGATGGCAAGCCGACTACGACGTTTCTTCAGATCAACCGGGACACGTTCGTCGAGATGGCGCCAGCATCCGCGAATCTACCGGCGGGTCTCACGCATATCGGCATCCTGAGCGACGACGCGAATGCAACAGTGACGCAGCTTCGTCAGGCGGGCGCAACGATGCCGGATGTCCGCTCCGGGGGTGGGACCGGTTCGCGCCTGTCCAACGTTATGGATCCGAACGGAATCCGGTTAGAGGTGGTCGAACAACCCACCGGTTCGCTCATGAGAAAAGCCATGGAGTCTTGGAAGTAGACAGACATCGCGATCGGCTCCCCGGCATTCGCATCCTCGCGGCAATTCGTCCTTTTCGACCTTTTTTTCGAGCTTGGCGGCTTACAGCCTATACCTACCGATCTTAAAGTCGATCCTTGATTGAAGGAATAACGGCAACGGCGTTGAATTTCGGGAGAGACATATCCTGGCGGCCATGTCCTTCGCGGAGTGACTGCACACGGCAGCCCGAGCGGACCTTTGCAGTTTGGCCGACTTGGAAGCTGTCCTTGGCCGCCAGTCTCTCAAGATCCTCCGGCACGCGAGCTGTAGAGCAGTCCCGATCAGGTTCCCTCAAAAATTACCACAGTGTAGCTCCTGGAGTCAGGCGATAAGGCCGCCTTCCAGGCAAACGCGGAGACGGTAGTGGGTCAGTTTGAATTTTGACCTCTTGTGTCACGAGCAAGAAAATTCAAACTGACCCATTACCGCGGAGACCTGAGGCTTTTTGCTCGGTGAATTGGTGTAGGATTCTGTAATTGGAGGTGCCGGCGATGAAGATCAGAACGCGAAGCCTTATTCTGGGCGCGATAGCGGCGCTGGGAATCTTGGCAATTGTCGCGCGAGCGGCTCACTTGCAGTTCGGCTCGCGATATACAAGTCCTCCGGCGAACGTCGCCACTACGATTGGCGGCAAACACATCAGCATCGAGTATTACGCGCCGTCAATGCACGGGCGAAAAGTGATGGATGGGCTTGTGCCATTCGGCGAGGTCTGGTGTACGGGCGCGAACTGGGCGACAAAAATCACGACCGAGGCGAATCTGGAGATGGGTGGCCTAAAGCTTCCGGCGGGAAGTTACAGCATTTGGACCATTCCAAACCAGAACGAATGGACGCTGATCATCAACAAGCAGACGGGCCAATTTCACCTCAACTACGATTCTTCTCGCGACTTTGGCCGAACCAAGATGAACGTCAAGAAGCTGCCAGCGCCGGTGGAGATGTTCACGATCGAGGTGAGACCCGACACGGGTAACAAGGGAACGCTGGCGTTGCTGTGGGAGACGACCGAAGCGTCCATCCCATTCACGGTGGCGCAGTAGATACTAAGAACTACGGCTCTACCGTTGTCGGGAGAAAGGCCTCAGGTCTCCCGCCAGCCACCCCAACGCTTGCAAATCTAGCGTGCGTTGGGGACCCCGGCAAGACCGTGGGACGACCTGAGCTACAGCCTGTAATCCCGATGCACAGCCAAGAGTGGCTGTGCCACAAGGTGCGCCGCACGTAAGGTTTTGAACTGATGCCAGCGGCCACGAAGAAATGAAAAAGCAGATCCCTCGTCGCGGTCCAGTCCTCGCGGGGCCGCGTCCTGGAATTGCTCGCTGGGGATGACAGGTTATCTTTAATATGGTGGAAGTTTAATCGCTCGGTCACGACTGTCTCGCGCGCGGCAAAGGTGGCTTGATACCCGGACCCCCGTGCTACGAAAGCCTCAGGTCCCCCGCCGCAGAAGACACTGGCGGGACGACCTGAGTTACAGCCCGCAATGCACCTGCACAGCCAAGACTGGCTGTGCCACAGGCGCACCTTTACATGACGTCTAGGAGGTCTTGGCGGGCTCCATCCCTTTGGCCTTGTAGGCGGCTGCGGCCTTCGGGCCGGTCAGGAATTTGACCGCGGCCTTCGCCGCCTCGCCATTCTTGGCATTCGGACTGACGCCGGCGGCAAACGCGACGTAGGTCTGGAATTCCTTTGGAAGCGGGCCGGCCAGTTCCAATCCCTTCGCTGAAACAATCTCGCTGATCAGGGTAATCAAGATTTCGGCTTTGCCGTCCCGAACCGCCGCGGACGTTTCTTCGGCGCCGGCGAGAAGCAAGGTCTTGGGTTTGAGGGCATCGGCGATTCCCATGGCGCTGAGCATTTTGTCGGTGGGAGGCCTGCTGGCGCCGGCCGCAGCGTAAGTAATGGACTTCGCGTTCAACAGCGTCTTCTTGAGCGCTTCGGGCATGCTGACGTCGGGCTTTGGCGAGCCAGCTCGTATGCCGATACCGATCCCGACACGAGCGACGTTGGCGCGTGAGTCCGCGGCGATTTTTCCTTCTTTGATCAAGGCGTCGATCGCTTCGGAGGTAAGGACGGTGAAATCAAAAGCCTCGCCTCCCTCGATTCTTGGCTTCAGCGTTGCAGTTGTGCCGAATTCCACTGCGAGCGGATGGCCGACGGCGTGCTCACACTTGGGGATAATGTCGTTCAGCGCTCCCTGCACGCCGTTGGAAGCCAATACGCGCACCGCGGGCGCCTGAGCAGGAACGCCCGGAGCGAAGGGCAAAACAATTGCGGCAAGGGTCATCACTATCGCTGCGGCTAAAGTGCGAGTCTTCATCGGCGTCATCCTTTCACGTGTTGATTTCACCCAATAGGGGGCCCACCGCGGCAGGGTATCCGAAGAAGCTGCCGGGAGCAAGCGGCTGGCCCCGTAAGTTCCTGAAAAAATGATAGGTAAGGCCGGGCGCCCGTTTGGGCAGATAAGTGGTCCAAGACGAAGGAATTCTGCACCCGCGTGCGTGTTCATCGCATCCAAATCTGTATTCGTATGAAGAGGTCCACTAGCGGGTTATGTTTGTAACGGAAGAACTAAGCATTCAGAGCGATCAGTCGCACGTATCGCGTTACGAAGCCCTTATCCGGGTCTCACAAGCCATAGCTGCGCACCGTGACCCTGAGGAACTATTCGTGATGCTCAGGAAGGAACTCAGCAGCGTCGTCAAGTTCGACAGCATCGGGGTCGTTCAGTACGACGAAGCGGGGAATGAGATCGCCTGGCATCTCGCCGAAAAATGCAAGGAGATGAGGGATCGGCCCTGCGAGGAAATACCCAAAGAAGAAACAATAACCTGGTGGGTGTATCAAAATCAGCGCGCTGTGGTGATCCCCTGTGTGGACCGCGACACGCGCTTTCGCAAGGCGATCGACGCAGTCAAAGCTTGCGGCATGCGATCGGGCTGCGCCTTTCCGCTGACCACGGTGCATCGCCGGCTCGGTGTTCTCTTTCTCGGCAGCGAAGAGTCGGACGCTTTTTCCGAGGAAGACGTGTCGTTTCTCTCGCTGGTTGCCGACCAGATCGCGCTGGCGACCGACGACGCCCTGAATTTCGAGGCTTCGCGAAAAGCGCAAGAGCAGCTGAAACTTCTGCTGGATTTGACCAATAGCGTGGTTTCCACGCTGGATTTGCGGGAACTGCTGCGAAATATCTCGGCAAACCTGCGCCGGGTGATGCACTGCGACTTTGTGGGCGTGGGATTGCCGGAGCCCGGAGACAGCACTCACCTGCGCCTTTATGCCGTGGATTTTCCGGAGAGCAAAGGATTCATCAGGGAAGAGACCCCCATACCCATCGAAGGAACTCCTCCGGGAAAAGCTTTCAAGACGGGAGAGCCGTTTGTCGCTACGGCCCGCGAGATAGCCGACATGACCGCGGATTCGCCTGCGTCGGCCGAAGGTTTCGCGGCGGGCTGCGTTCTGCCGCTTGTGAGCCGCGGGCGCATCCATGGAGTGTTGAGTCTTGCTCGCAGAGAGGAAAAACCTTTCGGCCCCGACGAGGTCCAGTTCCTGATGCAAGTGGCGAGCCAGATCGCCATTGGTGTGGAGAACGCCCTCGCTTACCGGCAGATCACCGAGCTGAAAGACAAGCTGGCGCAGGAAAAGGTCTACCTGGAAGACGAAATCCGCAGCGAGATGAACTTCGAAGAAATTGTAGGGCAGAGCGCCGCTCTGCGCCGCGTGTTGAAGCAAGTCGAGACGGTAGCGCCGACGGTATCGACCGTGCTGATTTACGGCGAGACGGGCACCGGGAAGGAACTGGTGGCCCGAGCGCTCCACAATCTGAGTCCCCGGCGCGCTAGCGCTTTCGTGAAACTGAATTGCGCGGCGATCCCGACAGGTTTGCTCGAAAGCGAACTTTTCGGCCACGAGAAGGGCGCATTTACCGGCGCCATCGCGCAGCGTATCGGGCGCTTCGAACTTGCCAACGGCGGCACAGTATTTCTCGACGAGGTCGGCGAGATCCCTCTCGAGCTTCAGCCGAAATTGCTTCGTGTGCTGCAAGAGCGTGAATTCGAGCGCCTGGGCAGCACGCGCACGCTCCGCACCGACGCCCGCTTGATCGCGGCGACGAACCGGGACCTGGCGACCATGGTCGAGGAACAGAAATTCCGTTCCGATCTCTACTATCGGCTGAACGTGTTTCCGATTCGCATCCCACCGCTGCGCGAGCGGCCCGAAGACATTGCTTTGCTCGTGCGCCATTTCACGCAGCAGTTCGCGCGGCGCATGAACAAGAGAATCGAAAGCATCTCTTCGGAAACGATGAATGTAATGTGCGATTACCACTGGCCGGGGAATATCCGCGAACTGCAGAACGTAATCGAGCGCGCCGTAATCCTATCCACCGGGCCGGAGTTGCGGGTGCCTCTCTCCGATTTCAAAACCAACGGTGCGTCTGCTCCGAGCCCGGACGGTGCGTCCCGGTCCGAGAACCGCGGGAGCATTCAACGCATTCTCGAAGAAACCGAACGGAAGCAGATTGTGGCGGCGCTCGAAGAAGCCCGCTGGGTCGTGGCCGGGCCCAAAGGCGCCGCAGTTCGCCTGGGCATGAAGCGCTCCACTCTTCAGGTACGGATGCAGAAGCTGGGAATCGCGCGGCCGTAGCTGAATCCAGCACGCCACAGAGATCCTCCGTTTCGCTTTGCGGCGCGAATCTGGCGCTGATCTAGCGCTTCTTTCGATCCTCACTTTTCCTCGCAAATTGAGCCAACAGTTGTCTCTGGGACGCCGTTCCATTTTGTGATCGCCCGTTGGGTCGCTGCCGAGCGATTGGCAACGTGCCGCGGCAACGGCAAAGGCATCTTGGCACCTCGAACTGAAGTTCCGCAGCGACTTTTTCTATCTCTCGTTTAATTAAGCATTTCCGAAGAAAAGTCACCGCACGGGCGATTGGTATGGGGCGTGCGTTACTCACTGCGTGCAGAGGAAAGGCAATGTTGCGGATCACGATCACTGAGGGCGCCAATGAGCAGCGATGGATTCTTCAAGGCCGCTTGGTGGAGCCGTGGGTTGAGGAACTCGAGACGAGCTGGAAGAAACGCAACAGGCATGAGGCGCGCAAACGCGTGGTGGATCTCACGGAAGTAACGCTGATCGACAAGCACGGCGAGAAGGTGCTGAAGGCCATGAGCCGAGCCGGCGCCGAACTGGTCGCTTATGGCGTTTACCTCAAGCACCTGGTTGAGGGCATCTGCAGCCAATGCGGGCGGAGATGAAAAACATGTTTGCAACACGCTGGACAAATTGGGGCTGGAGTGAATCCGCATTGGCCAGCCGACTTGGGAGGTCGCAGTGGCGTACGTATTGATCGCGTTGCTGGCAGTACTGATTTTTCTGTCTCTTTCAGACTTTGTTGAAACGGTCACCGAAAGGACCGCTGAGTGGGAAAGAGCAAGGAATTTGTCGAGGAAACATACAGCTAGATAAAACAAAAGGAGAAAGAAAATGAACGTACGGAGGGTGTCAGTTCTATCAATCTTGTCGGCGCTTTTGCTGTTTGGTTCCGCAGCTTTTGCGCAGGAAGAACCAGCGTGGAAACACGGTGAGATCAGCGTGCAGGGCACGGGATCTTTCACCAAGGATTCCAATGGAAGCGGAATTTCTCAACATTCAACCGACACAGGCGGCTTCCTGGTCGGCTATCGGTATCACTTCAACCGCTGGCTCGCGGCCGAAGCGAATTACGGCTGGGACCGCAACACCCAGCAGAATTTCACCCCGACCGGCGCATTCAATCTGCAAACCAATGTTCATACGGCGACAGCCGATGTGGTCGTAACGCTGCCGGGCAGCAGAAGGATCAACCCATACGTTCTGGCCGGGGCGGGCGCTCTGGTGTTTGATCCCACCAACAATGCGGGGCAATCCGTGCCGGGAGCTCTCCGGCAGGCGAAAGCGGCATTCGTGTACGGCGGCGGCGCGGACTTCCCGCTGGTAAGACACGTCGCTTTTCGGGCCGAGTATCGCGGATACGTTTACAACCGGCCTGACTTCCAACTGGCCGCGTTGGATTCGCATATTACCGCGCACACGGCGGTGCCGTCAGCAGGTCTGGTGTTCCGCTTCTAACTTAACTCGGGTCACTCAGGGGTCGCGACCAGTGCCGCCGACGCGCGGCACTGGCCGTGATGACGGGCTAATCATTCGGAAAGGGCTTAGGGGACACATGCTTCAAGGAAACGAAATTCGGAACCCGATGGACGCGCCGGAGACGGGCGCAGCAATAACGGAGGCAGCAGATGCGCTGAAGATCGAAGAGGTCCTGCAGCGCGCACATGAGATTCACCGCCGGCACGGCGGAATCTTCGGATACGACTTCGAAGACTGGGTGCAGGCGTGGAGTGACTTGCCCGGCAGCAGCAGCCGACAAGATTTCGCGGTTGCAGGGGAAACTGGTCCAGAGGCTATAGTGGGCACAGAGGTTTCCAAAACATGTTTTCGATACGACAACTAATATTGAAGGGCTTGGCGCCGGCGCTTTTGTGCACGGCCGCAATTGCTTCGCGGCCGCTGCTCGCGCAGAACGTGCCGGGCCTGGCGCCGGTGGTGATACCAACGTCGCCGGTTTCGGTGTCTGGAGCACTGGGCACGCAAAGCCCCTTCCTGGGCAGCGTTCCCACAGGCACACCTACAGGCACGGTCGTACCGCTTTCCTTGAGCGATGCCCTGGACCGCGGGCTCAAGTACAACCTGGGGGCGATCGAAAGCGACCTACGCACGCGCACGGCCCGCGCGGAACGGCTGAGGAGCCTGAGCGAGCTGCTGCCGAACGTGAATGCGGCCATCTCCCAGACTGCTGAACAAGTGAACCTCAGGGCCCTGGGCCTGAAGATCCCGATACCGGGTTTTCCCGTGGTGGTCGGACCCTTCGGCGTGGAAGACGCTCGCGTGTATTGGTCCCAGAAGATCTTCGATTGGAACGCAGTGCAAAAACTGCGAGCGTCGCGAAGGAGCCTGCAAGCCTCGGATTATTCGTATAAGGATAGCCGCGACCTGGTAGTTCTGGCCGTGGCCAATGCATACCTGCAAGTCATATCCGATCAAGCGACAATCGAATCGCAGAAAGCGCAATTGGAGACATCGCGGGCCCTCTATCAGAGGGCGCAGGACCAGACGAGAGCGGGCGTTGCCGCACGCATCGATGAGTTGCGAGCCGATGTGGAGATGCAGACGCAGCAGCAGCGGCTGATCGCGGCGCAGGATCAATCGGCGAAAGACGTGCTCAGCCTGGCTCGCACCATCGGCCTTCCGCCGGGACAGGAGTTCACGCTCACCGACAGCGTTCCGTATACGCCGCTGCAAGGCGTGACACTCGAGCAGTCGCTTCGGGAAGCTTACACAAATCGGCCCGACTACCTCAGCGCTCAGCTCAGCGTGCAGGCAGCGGAGTTTTCGCGAAAAGCAGCCGCCGCGGAGAACTATCCCTCCATCAGCTCACAAGTGGATTATGGCGATATCGGGCCGAATTTTGCGAATTCGCACGGTACGGTCACCGCCGCCGCGAGTTTGAATATCCCGATCTTCCAGGGCACTCGGGTGCGAGGCGACGTGCTCGAGGCGGATGCAACGCTGCAACAGCGGCGCGCGGAGATGGAAGACCTTCGCGGGCGAATCGATCAGGATGTGCGTTCGGCGTTTTTGGATTTGACTTCAGCGGGAGAGCTGGTGAACGTAGCGGCGCATAACAAGGACCTCGCGCGGGAGACCCTCAGCGAGGCACAGGACCGCTTCGGAGCTGGCGTCACCGATAACATCGAAGTCGTTCAGGCGCAGGAATCGGTGTCCGCGGCGGACCAGACCTATATCTCCAGTCTCTACACCTACAACATCGCCAAGGTACAACTCGCGCGTGCCGTGGGCATCGCCGAGCAAGCAGTGAAAGCCTATCTGGGAGGGCAATGACATGTCGCAAGAAGTTACGCTGGATATCGATGAAAACGTGCAGCCGGGCGGGCCTGACGGGGCAATTCGAGCTGAAAGCCCGACCCGTTCCGGAAGTCCTGAAAAAGTGGGAGCGAAGGCTCGATCGCGGACGAAGGTTCTTCTCGCGGCAGCTGCGGTCCTGGTTATCGCGGCCGCGGCGGCAACAGGGTACTTCTTTCTTGCCGGCTGGGAATCGACCGATGACGCGCAAATCGATGGATACGTGAACCCGATCAGCTCGCGGATAGCGGGTTACATCACGAAAGTCTATGTTGACGATAACCAGTATGTGAAGGCCGGAACGCTGCTGGCGCAGATCGACCCGACGGACTACGAAGTGGCGTTCGGCAGCGCGCAGGCCACACTGGCGAACGATCGGGCCACCGCAGACGCCAGTGCGGTGAATGTTCCCATCACGTCCGTGAACACTACGAGCGGGATAGCCTCGGCTCAAGCCGATGTGGACAATACGCGCGCAGGAATATCGGCAGCGGAGAAAGCGCTTGCCGCCGCGCGAGCCACTCTTGTGCAAGCGCAGGCGAATAACGCCAAAGCGCAGGACGATGTGAAGCGTTACAAGCCGTTGGTGGATAGGCAGGAGATTCCCGAGCAGCTTTATACGCAAGCCGTGGAAACGGCCAACGCCACTGCCGCCTACGTGGAGGTTGCCGCAGCAAATGTCCAAGCGGACCAGGATGCCGTCACGCAGGCGCAGGGTAAGTTCAATCAGGCTGTGGCCGCGCTCGAGTCGGCTCGCACAGGTCCCCAGCAAGTGCATATTCAGCAGTCGCGCGCCCTGGCCGCGACGGCGTTGGCAGATAAATCCAAGCGCGCGGTGGAGCAAGCCCAACTCAATTTGAATTACACGCGCATTGTAGCTCCCGTTGACGGCCTGGTGGCGAAGAGGTCCGTGCAAGTCGGCCAGTACGTTGTGCCGGGCCAGCAGCTACTTGCCGTCATACCGCTCGACGACATCTGGGTAACGGCCAACTTCAAGGAGACGCAACTCAAGAACGTGCGGCCGGGCGAGCGGGTGCAAATTTTTGTCGACGCCTATGACCGCGAGTATTCCGGGCACGTCGAGAGCATTGCCGGCGGCACTGGAGCTATTTTCAGTTTACTTCCCCCGGAGAACGCCACGGGCAATTACGTGAAGGTGGTCCAGCGCGTGCCCGTGCGGCTACGTTTCGATCCTGGCCAGGATCCCGATCATCGGCTCAGACCGGGTCTGTCCGTGGTGCCGAAAGTAAATGTCAAACCGCTTAACCGAGTTGATCAGGCAGAGAGATGAGCGAAGCAGCAAAACCATTGGTCACGAATTCCGAGGCGGCCTGGACGCCGGGGCACAACCTGTGGCTGATCGCGCTCACGGTGACGATCGCCACGTTCATGGAGGTGCTTGATACGAGCGTGGCCAATGTCGCTCTGCCGCATATCGGGGGAGGTTTGGCAGCGAGCCAGGATGAGAGCAGCTGGGTGCTGACGTCGTATCTCGTTTCCAACGCCATCGTCTTGCCGCTGAGCGGCTGGCTTTCCTCGATCTTTGGCAGGAAGCGCTTCTACATGAGCTGCGTCGTGCTGTTTACGCTGAGCTCGTTTCTGTGCGGCATTGCGCCGAGCCTTCCTTTGCTGATCGTATTTCGCGTTTTGCAGGGCGTAGGGGGCGGAGGATTACAGCCGAGCGAACAGGCTATTCTGGCAGACACGTTTCCGCCGGCGAAGCGCGGTATGGCGTTCGCAGTGTACGCCATGGCTGTGGTGGTCGCTCCGGCTTTGGGACCGACCATCGGCGGCTGGATCACTGACAACTACAGCTGGCGGTGGATATTCTTCATGAATATTCCCTTCGGCGTCCTGTCGGTGCTGCTGACTTCGCTGCTCGTCTCGGACCCGCCCTGGCTGAGGAGCAAGAAGAGCGGTGGCGTGAAGGTGGACTACATCGGCTTCGGCCTGCTGGCGCTTGGCCTGGGCGCGCTGCAAATCGTGCTCGATAAAGGAGAGCGGGAAGACTGGTTCGAGACACGCTATATCGTGGTTCTGACCGTTACCGCGCTGATCTGCCTGGTTGCGGTGTACTTCTGGGAGCTGCGTCACAAGAATCCGATTGTCGAGGTAGGCCTTTTCAGTGACCGGACTTTCCTGATGGCTTGCCTCATGCTTTTCATGGTGGGCTTTGTGCTCTACGCGACGACCTTGTTGCTCCCGCAATTGGCACAGACACTGATGGGTTATACGGCGGAGCTCGCCGGACTCATGATCATGCCGGGAGGATTCGCGCTCATCATGGTCTTGCCATTGGTGGGCTTCCTGCTTTCGCGGTTCGACGCTCGCGTGATGATTGCGTTCGGGCTTGTGTTGCTGGCGACGTCCATGTTCTCAATGGCGCACCGCTTCGACCTCGATGTGGACTTCAGGACCATGATGTGGGCGCGCGTCTTCCAGTCGGTCAGCCTGGCCTTTTTGTTCATTCCCATCAACACGGCGGCATATTCCTATCTTCCGCGCGAGAAGAACAATGTTGCT
>Ga0209648_10003527_pt1 | contig 13138 bp, 10 predicted proteins | sample GraSoi2013_115cm_FD_185830 | JGI IMG/M metagenome (GOLD analysis project Ga0209648, IMG submission 185830) | Grasslands soil microbial communities from the Angelo Coastal Reserve, California, USA - Sample 9_17_2013_115cm (SPAdes) (version 2) | ecosystem: Environmental > Terrestrial > Soil >...
ACGGCCGCAAGGGAGAGAGCATATGGGACAGGACGAACACGACGGCATTGACCGGCGCGGCGCATTGGAGTGCATGATTTGGGCCGGCACCGGCATACTCTGGACGATGGTGGGTGGCGTGCCGCGGTCATCGTCGCTGCTGGGAATTTCCGAAGCCAAGGCGCAGGCCGCAACCGGTTTCACATTCCTGCAGATTTCCGACAGCCATATCGGTTTTAAGGCGCCGGCGAACCCCAATCCGATGGCGACACTCGAGGAGGCCATTGCCAAGATCGGCGCGTTGCCGCAAAAGCCTGCTTTCATGCTTCACACCGGCGACATCACACATTTGTCGAAACCCGAAGAGTTCGATAACGCCGATCAGGCCATCACCAAGGCACGGCTCGATACCTTCTACGTTCCGGGTGAACATGACGTCGTCGATGCCGACCTCGGCAAGGCTTACATGGAGCGCTATGGCAAGCGGGTCCAGGCCAAGGGAACAGGCTGGTATTCGTTCGACAAGAACGGCGTGCACTTCGTCGGCCTGGTCAACGTAGCGAACCTCAAGTCGGGCGGCATGGGTGCGCTCGGCGCCGAGCAGCTGGCGTGGCTTGCGGACGATCTGAAAGGCAAATCGGCCTCGACCCCGATTGTGCTGTTTGCCCATATACCACTATGGACCGTGGCGGAGAACTGGGGCTGGGGAACCGACGATGCCGCGCAGGCGCTCGGCCTCGTCAGCCGTTTCGGCTCGGTGACGGTCCTCAACGGCCATATCCATCAACTCATGCAGAAGGTGGAAGGCTCCGTGACTTTCCACACTGCGCGCTCGACGGCCTTCCCGCAACCAGCGCCCGGCACCGCACCGGCGCCCGGCCCGATGCGGGTGCCCGATGATAAGCTGCGCACCGTCCTCGGTATTACCAGCGTTGCGGTGAAACAGGGCACTCAGCCTCTTGCCATCACGGACAGCGAACTCGTCAAGGCGTGATCTCATGACTGGGGTCTAACCAGATCCCGGTCATGTTGAACCGATTGTCCGGAGTCATGGCCAGGTTGGTCGCGTCCGGGCTCGGTCCCCGGGGTCATCCACACCCCGCTTGAAAAAGCTTGGTTAAGAAAAGCACGTGGATGCCCGCGACAATCCCCCCTTACCCTGCCGCGCTCCCAGCGGAGGGTAAGGGGGGCGGGCGTGAAGCGGAGGAAGCGTCGGCAGTACCACGGCCCTCTAGCAACAAAGGCACTCTCACATGTCTCTGACTTACGACAGCCTCCGCGCATTCGCGGCGGGCGCGGCGGTATGCTGTGTCGTCTATGGTGCACTCGCGGCGTCCGGCGAGACCCAGTTGACCATCGATAACTTCACCTTCAAGCCCGATGCCGTCACGGTCCCGGTCGGGACCAGGATCGTGTGGGTAAACGATGATGACATTCCGCATTCGATCGTCGAAACCACGGGCAAGTTCCACTCTCCAGCGCTCGACACCGAGGACAAGTTCAGCTTCACCTTCGATAAGGCGGGCAGCTACGAATATTTCTGCGGCCTGCATCCGCACATGAAGGGCAAGGTTGTGGTGACGCCGTGAAGCCGTCTAGAACGTCGCGCTTGTGTTCCGCGGTGTCTCGGTGTCAGGTGAATGGAATACCCTAGATCACTATTGCCACCGAGCATCGCCACAGCTCTCGTTTTGCATGTCGCTCCGGCCGGCGCGGGCGAGGGATGCACGCAGACGAGCGCACCGATTGCGACCGACCGGCCGGATGTCACCAACTCCAGCGTCGTCGTCCCAGCAGGCAGCCTGCAAAACGAGAACGGCGCCAATGTGAGCCGGCGCGCCGGCGCCGATGTGTTCGACGGCACCAACAGCCGCTGGCGCCTCGGGATTGCGCCCTGCTTCGAGGTCCTGATCGATTTGCCGAACTATGTCGGCACGTTCCGCGGCGCGGGTGGCTCGGGCTTTGGAGACGTAGCGCCTGCGTTCAAATGGCAGATCAGTCCGGTGCCGGGCAAAGTCGATCTCTCCATGACGATAGGCGCCGGACTGCCAACCGGGGCTGGGGCGATCGCGGGCCGCGGCGTGCAGCCCTATCTGCAATTTCCGTGGTCGGTGGAGCTCCGCGATGGCTGGAGCGTTACCGGCATGGTGACAAATTTTTTCACGCCCGACAACCCGGTCAACAAATTCAGCAATCAATCGACCGTCGTGCTCGAGCGGGAATTCGGCGAACGTTCCTTCCTGTTCGTCGAATATGTCGGCGACTTCCCGCTTAACGGCGGAACCGGCCAGCTCATCAATTCCGGCGGCGGCTATCGCATCACTGATACGCAGCAGATCGATTTCCACATCGGATTCGGCCTCAACCGTAATTCGCCCACGTATATTTTTGGCGTGGGGTATTCGTTTCGGCTCGACGGGCTGTTCAAATTGAAAGAATGAGTTGCGTATCGCCGTGCGCGCGAGACGCGCGCGGTCCCAACGCCTACGCCTGCAGATTAGCCAAAATCTCCGCCAGCGCACTTTCCGCCAGCGCGCGGATTTCTTCATGGGTGCGGTCCTGGATCGGATGCTGGACGAAGATCACCGCCGGATCATAGCCGAGCGCCTGGCTCTGCGCCGCCGCCGCGACCTTGAACTCCGTGGTCGCAACCCCGACCGCGACGATGCCTAGCCGTTCGAGCCCCGTGATGTCATGCATACAGCACGACGTGCAGGAGCCTCAATCGGCCAGGCCCTCGACGACGAGGTCGCATTCGGACTTGATCTGCTGTTTGAGCTCAAGCGGCGCCAGATGGGTGAAGTGCTTCTTGCGATAGCGCTTCACCGTGTGACCGCGGGCCGTCAAAAGCTCGTCGAGTCGATCCAGAAATTCATCGCCGCGCATTTTGGCGATGTCGAACAGCCCGATCGTCTTGCCCGCGATGGAGGGCGGACGGGCGAGACGCGGGGCAATCGCTGCCGCCGTCTCGGCCGTGGGGTCGAGGAGAATGTTGTCCGGCATCGTTATCTGATCTCCCTGGTTACAGGTTCGATGCTGCCTCTGCCGCCGATCGAAGGAATGATGGCGGAATATTTGCCGGCGTAGCCCCCGGCGCGGATGATGTTGAAGGTGCCGTTCTTGAATTTCGGAACCAGGTTGTCCAGATCGGACTTCTCTTCCTCCGTGAGCCCCATCAATCCGGCGCGGCCCGACACCACCTCGCGCACCGGAATTTTCAACAGCCCGAGCAGCTCCTCCCTCACGCGCGCCTTCGACCATCCGGCGTCGTAGAATACAATGGCGTGTTCCCGCGCGATCGCCAGGAACGCCTGCACCCCAATGATATGGCCGGTACCGTATATGGCGCGGATGCAGCCCGCATAGGAGCGGCACAGATCTTCCGGCTGGCGCGAAATGTGATCGATGATCTGGGTGATGCCATCGCCCGGAAATACGGTGACGGTTGAAGCTTTCGGCGAATATCCAAGCGACACCGCATAGGATTCCCAGCGCGGATCGTCCTCGTCCTCGGCGAAGCAGAAGGAATACTTCGCCGGGCTGCCGAAGACCGAGCGATCGATTTCGCCCGGCCGCCCACCGCCCACATTGCGTACGACGAGCTGCAGCGTGCGCCCGATCGCTGCATTCGCGCGGTTGCCCTGACCGAACACATTGCCCTTCGCGTTCATTCCGATGCCGCGGGCGATCGGCCCGTTGACCATGACCACAGGCGTGCAGGCGTTGGTGGTGGCGAGCACCCCGTGGAGCCCGAAGGCCGGCGTCAGCGCCGCCTCGATCGCGGTCAGCACGATGGGCATGTATTCGGGCCGGCAGCCGGCCATCACGGCGTTGATGGCAACCTTCTCGACCGTACAGTCGGCGAAGTTCGGCGGGATCCGGCCGATGATCTCTTGCGGTGCACGGGCGGTGCCGTCGAGCATTTCGAGCACGCGCTCCTCGGTGGGCGGCACCACCGGCAGGCCGTCAGCCCAGCCGCGCTCATAACAGGTTTCGACCGGATCGGAGAGCGCTGCCACCGCGATGCGGCGCGACGCAAGACCGGTGTTGCCGTATTTGACCTTGAGCCGCGCCGCCATACCGGGATCCATGGTCTTCGATCCGCAGCCTGGCCGATATTCCGGCAGGCCTTCGCCAAGCCCCGTAATGCCGCTGATGGCTTGCCATTCCGACCGTCGCCAGCCGCACACACGCGCGTCTTCCTGCCCGCCCGCGAGGCGGATCAGGGTCGGCACGGTGTCGACGTTGTAGTGATAAGAGGTTGCGAGTGCGGTATCGTCGCTCGCATGCGAAAAGCCTGTGGCGAAGCTGACATCGTCCTGCACGTGGACTTCAAGCCTGCCACCGGAGCGGCCGACAAGCTCTTCGATCGCACGCAGCACCGGCATCGCCAGAACGCAGGTCGGGCAGTCTTGCTTGACGAAGGCAACGAAAGTTCGAGCCGCGAGTACCGGGTTGTCGTTGGTTTCGATATGTGGAACAGCCTCTTGCATCATGGCCGCCATGATAGAGCGGATTTCAAGCGACGGGAATCACCATGTAGGGTGGGCAAAGGCGCATCTACGTGTTGCCCAATTTGCGCGGCCTCTATGCGCCTTTGCCCACGCGGTCCGACCTCGCCGTTTGACGGCGCGGGCAAAGTCGCGCGAGGCCCGTGTACCCCTCGCCAGCTGCGGCAGGCGACTTTGCCCACCCTACGACGGGTCTAGGCCAGTGCCCTGAGACTGCCCATGATCATTGCGACGGCCGGACACGTCGACCACGGCAAGACTTCGCTGGTGCGCGCCCTCACCGGCATCGACACCGACCGCCTCCCGGAGGAGAAGGCGCGCGGCCTCACCATCGACCTCGGCTTCGCCTATGTGCCGCTGCCGGACGGACGGCTCTTCGGCTTCGTGGACGTGCCGGGCCACCAGCGCTTCATCAAGAACATGCTGGCGGGCGTCGGCAATGTGGACCATGCCCTGCTGGTGGTGGCCGCCGACGACGGCGTCATGCCGCAGACCGTCGAGCACGTGGAAATCCTCGATCTCCTCGGCGTTGCGCAGGCCACCATCGCGATCACCAAAATCGACAAGGTTGGGGCGGACCGCAGCGAGGAGGTGGAGGAGGAAATCCGCGCCCTGCTCGGTCACACGCGCATTGCTGTGGAGGATGTGTTCCACACCTCCGTCCACACCCACGAAGGCATGGCGGCGCTGCGCGCTCGCATCGCCGCTTTGGCGCAGGCCCATGTGGCGCCGCCGCCCGCCGGCCGGTTTCGCCTGGCGGTCGACCGTGCGTTCATCCTGCATGGTGTCGGCGTCGTGGCGACGGGTTCCGTGCACGCGGGCGTCGCCCGCGCCGGCGAAACCGTGACGATCGCGCCCGCGGGCACGCCTGCGCGTCTGCGCGGGTTGCGCATCCATGACCGCGACGTCTCGTCGGTCCAGGCGGGCGATCGCTGCGCCATCCATCTGTCCGGGGTCGCACTTGATGATCTGCGGCGCGGCGTCTGGATCGCCGCAGGTCCGAACCATGCGACCCAACGCATCGAAGTCGAATTGCGCCTGTTCGGGCGCGAACGGCCGCTACGCCATTGGGCTCCGGCCCATTTGCATATCGGCGCCGAGGATCTGACCTGCCGCGTCGCGCTCCTCGCCGCCAAAGCGGTCCAGCCGGGTGAAACCGCACTTGCAGCGCTTCACCTCGACAGGCCCATTGCGGCCTGGACCATGCAGAAGTTCATCCTGCGCGATCAGTCGGCGCAGCGGACCCTTGGCGGCGGCGTGGTCCTCGATCCGCTGCCGCCGGCATACCCCCTCTCTACCCTCCCCCGCTTGCGGGGGAGGGTAGGGAGGGGGATGCGCCTGGCGCGACTTGATGCGCTCCGGGCGCCCGATGCCGCGACGGCCTTTGCCCGCATGCTTGCGGCATCGCTTCGCGGCTTCGACTTCGATGCCTTCACCCAGTCCTGTAACTTGACGGCGCCGGAATGCGAGGCGCTGGCGGCCGCCCATCCGGTCAAGATCTGCCATGACGGCAATGCGAAGATAATCTTGCGCACCGATCATTGGAACGCTTTGCGCAACCAGATCATCGAGGTGCTCAACGCTCATCACGGCAAGCACCCGGAGCTGCTTGGATTTAATGAAACGCGTATTCACGCGGCTCTTCGGCCCGTGGTCGCGAAAGCGTTGCTGCGCCGTGCCATCGTGGAGCTTTGCGAGGCCGGCATCCTTGGCCGCTCCGGCGTCATCATTCATGTTTTCGGCCATCGGGCCCAACCGACGCCGGCGGAAGCCGCCTTCTGGAAACGCGTGGAACCCGCTCTCGCCGCCAGCGGCGTGCGTCCGCCGCGCGTGAGGGAACTGGTCGATATGATTGGAGTAGCCCTCGACCGGCTCGAATCGTTTCTCGCCCGCGCCGAGCAGCTGGGCTGGGTCCATCGCGTGGCAGAAAACCGTTATTTCCTGCCGGTAACGCTCCGTGAATTGGAACGGATCGCGGAGCACGTCGCCGCGGAAGATGCCGACGGCACATTTGCGGCGGCCGATTTCAACCGCGCCAGCGGCATCGGGCGTAACCTCACCATAAAGGTCCTGGAATATTTTGATCGTATCGGGACAACGCAGCGCGATGGCGATCGCCGCAGCCCGCTGCGGGCTCTCCCCAGGGCCAGCCAATCGTGAACCGCGACGTTGAGGTCTCGACCGACATCTTGCTGCTCGGCGGCGGCCACGCCCACGTGCATGTTATCAAGGCCTTCGCGAAGCGCCCATTGCGGGGCGTGCGGGTGACGCTCATCACCCGCGACCTGGAGACACCCTATTCGGGGATGCTTCCCGGCGTTGTTGCGGGCCTCTATGCGCCGGAGGAGGCCCACGTCGATCTTGTCCGGCTGGCGGCCGTGACCGGAACCCGCCTCATCCATGCGGAAGCGATCGGAATAGATCGCGGCGCCAAGCGGGTGTTGCTCGCCGGCCGGCCGCCCGTCGCCTACGATATTCTGTCGATCGATGTCGGGATAACGCCTGACCTTGCCTCCATTCCGGGCGCTGCCGAGCACGGCATCGCCGTCAAGCCGATCGGGACGTTCCTGGCGAGACTTGAACATTTGCGGGTCCGCTGCAGCACCGGCGCGGTGCGGCACATCACCGTGATCGGGGGCGGAGCTGCCGGCGTCGAGCTGGTGCTCTCTTTGCGCACGCGTCTATACGCGGATGCCGTGCGCGACGGTCGCGATCCGCCCATCTCGTTTACCTTGGCGACAGACGGGGTCTTGCTGGCGGCCCACAATGTCCGGGTGCAGCGCGCATTTCGAAGACATCTCGCGGCAGCGGGCGTTGAACTGCGTGAGCATTGCGCCGCGACGGCGCTCAAGGCCGGGTTCGTTGTTTGTCGCGGCGGCAACGCCTTTGCGACTGACGCCGTTTTGCTGGCGACGGACGCGGCGCCACCCGGCTGGTTCAGGGAGTGCGGCCTGGCGCTCGATAGCGGCGGCTTTCTCGCGGTAACGCCGACGCTCCAGGTCGCCAACGATCCCGACGTATTCGCAGCCGGCGATTGCGCCGGCCTCGTCGAGACGCCGCGCGAAAAGGCCGGCGTCTACGCGGTGCGGGCCGGCCCGCCGCTTGCCGCTAATCTCGCGCGGCGCGCCCGCGGCGAAGCTTTGCGGCGGTGGCGGCCGCAACGTCGGCACCTTGCGTTGATCACGACCGGCGAGCGTTATGCGGTAGCGTCGCGCGGTCCTCTTCATGCGGAAGGCGCGTGGCTGTGGACCGTCAAGGATTGGATCGACCGGCGCTGGCTGGAGATGTATCGCCGCCCGGAGCGCATGCGCATGAAAACGCCGGCGGCCGCGCCGCTGCCCGATGCGGCCGACATGCGTTGCGGTGGTTGCGCCGCCAAGGTCGGGCCCGCGACGCTGTCGCGCGCGCTTGCGCGGCTTGGCCCACCTCCGGCCGCCCCCGACGTGATCATCGGGCTTGGCGCACCGGACGATGCGGCCGTTCTGGCGCCGCCGCCCGCCGGGAACCAAATCGCCGTGACGGTCGATCTCTTCCGCAGCTTCATCGATGATCCCTACCTGTTCGGCGAAATCGCCGCGAACCACGCCTTGAACGACATTTTCGCCATGGGCGGCGCGCCGCGCCATGCGCTCGCGATCGCCATGGTACCTCCTGGTCCGGCCGCCAAGACCGAGGAAACGTTGTTCCAGTTGTTGGCCGGTGCACGCGCTTGCCTTGATCGCGAAGGCGTCGCGCTTGTCGGCGGCCATTCCGCTGAAGGGGCGGAGGTCGCGCTCGGTTTCTCGATTTCGGGCATGGTCACGCCGGATCGCATCTTGCGCAAGGCGGGCCTGCAGCGCGGCGATGCGCTTGTCCTCTCGAAAGCGATCGGCACCGGCATCTTGTTCGCTGCCCTGATGCGCGGTCGCGCCGCGGCGGCATCGATTGCGCAGGCCATCGCCGCGATGCGCCAGTCCGCGCGCGCTGCGGCACAGATCTTTGCCGCCCACGGCGCCACTGCCATGACGGACATCAGCGGCTTCGGCCTCGCCGGCCATCTCGGCGAGATGCTCAAGGCAAGCCGCGCCACGGCCGAACTCGACCTCGCGGCGATCCCGCTCTATGCGGGAGCGCACGATCTCGCGGCGGACGGGATTGTCTCGACACTGCTGCCGGAGAATCTCGCCGCCGGCGGCATCATCCGTAGCGACCTCGACCCGGCGACGCGCGCCGTGCTGTTCGATCCGCAAACCGCAGGTGGATTGCTGGCCGGCATTCCGCGAGGTCGCGCCGCCGAATGCGTCGCTGCGTTGACAGCGGCCGGATACACGGACGCGGCGGTCATCGGGTCGGTACGCGAGGCGGGAGAAAGGGAGCCCGGCATCGGGACGACGAATGACCTGTGCAGGGCGGGGTCTCTTTAACCCAGCATTTCGCGCGTGTAAGGCGGGTTAAAGAGAACCCGCCCTACTGCTCTGGAAATAGGTCGCATGCGGATTGTCCACCATGATCCTTCGCGCAAGGTCGGCCGGAATGCCGGCGGGCAGGAAATTGTCGTCGTCGAACTGCCAATGCGGGTAATCGGAGGAAAACAGCAAGAGTTCATCCGAGCCCAGATGATCGATGATGCGGCGGACGATCTCGGGGGATTCCGGCGCATCGAAGGGCTGCACGGTCAGGCGGAAATGATCGCGGAAGATGTCCAGAGGGGAGCGGTCGAGCCAGGGGATCTCGGTGCGCAGGCCGCGCCAGAACTTCGACATGCGCCATAAAAAGGCCGGCACCCAGGTCACACCGGATTCGATCAGCACCACCTTGAGGCCTGGATGCTTGGTCAGCACGCCCTCGCAGATGAGACTGGTGACCTGCGACTGGAAGCCCTGCGCTTGGGCCGCATAGTCCTCCACGTAGTAGGTCGGCCAACCGAGCGAGGTGACAGGATGCCGGTAGGCGCTGCCGGCATGAATTCCGATCGGCAGTCCGTGGCGTTCGGCCGCCGCATAGATCGGCCAGAAATGGCGACGCCCGAGCGGGACCTCGCCCATCGCCAGCACCAGCACCTGGACGAAGCGCGGGTCACCCGCACACCGCTCGATTTCGTCGACGGCAAATTCGACATTCTGCAGCGGAACCACGATCGATGCCCGCAGGCGCTCCTCGCGGTCGAGCCATTCCGCTGCGATCCAATCATTGAGGGCGCGCGTGAAGGCACGCGCCATGTCCTCGTTCAAGACGAGTTGCACGCCATAGAGGCAGTTGCAGATCGCAAAGCTCATGCCCCAGCGGTCGAATATCTGCGCTCGCAGTTCGCCGACACTCATGGCCGCACGACCGCCGCGCCTGCGAAAATCTGACCGCGCCGAAATCGGCGCGTTGGGCGGATAGCTGATGCTCTCAAGGGAAGTGATGCCACGGTCCTCGACCGAATCGCGCCAGAAATCTTCCAGGTAGGGCATCAGCGCCCGCATGCCCGGCACGCTCGGGTGGACATCGCAATCAATGGATTTGACGTGGGACAGGTGGTCCATACGAGCGAAGTTCTATCAAGCGCCCGTCGCCTGCACAACGCGGCCGCTCTTCGTAGGGTGGGCAAAGTCGCCTGCCGCCGCGGATGATAAGGCGCGCTGACCTCGCGCGACTTTGCCCACGCGGTCAATCGGCGAGGTCGAACAGCGTGGGCAAAGGCGCATGACGGTCCGTGCCGATAATCCTGCTCGAGGCGATGCGCCTTTGCCCACCCTACAGGTGACCGCACGTAATCGTATTCGGCCGGCCTATTTGTCCAACAGCGCCGCGACAGCCTTGACACGATTGCGGGAATATTTCGGGAGCCCGGCGCTGATCGAATTTCCGGTATTGAACGAGCTGTTTCCGGCGAGCACCTGCGCGGGCACCAGATTGCGCAGGATGGGGACGCTTTCCAGCTCCTTCTTCTTCTCAAAGAGATCGCTGTCCACCGCCAGCGCGACGAAAGCGGTCGCGACTGACTTCTTGGCGTCGGCAGGATCAGGCTGGAGCACGGCCAGAAATTTGCCGAACTGCATGATCTGATTGACATAGAAGATGTTCTGTTCGACCACGCCCGCGACCGGTGCATCGATGCCGGTCGCCTTGGCGAGAGCCGCCTGGTCGATCTCGCCCTCCGGAACAAGCCGCAGCTCGCTCTGGAATTCCATGAAATCGGCAATCTTCTTGTGGTTCTCCCGGATCTTGTTCACCAGCATGATGCCGGTCGGCAGCCGTCCTTCGAGTTGGTATCGGGATTGTATGCAGATCAAAGGGGCGCCGCCTTCGCACCATTGGCGCTTGGGATTGCGGTTCGACGAACTTAAGTCCTTGTTCGGAATAACGTCAGCCACTGAGATCAGGCGATGCTTGATGGACGGGTCGAGCTGCTCGACCATGGCAAGCGTGATCAATTTCGACAGGTCGATCGAAGCGGCCGGCTTGGCGAGCGCAAAGCGTGCTTCGGCCACATAGACGTGAAGCCGTCGCTTGTGCGGCTTTGCGGCGCCATCGGCGCTGGTCGATTCCTCGAATGAGGGAAACAAGCTCAACAATTGCTTCTGTTGTAGCCGCGAACGCTCCCAGTCCGAGAAATGGATGAGCCCGGTGACCGGGTCGACGAGTTCATCCTTGCGATGATCCGTGAACAAGATCGTGCGCGGCGCCACGGCGCCCGCGGCCTGCGGCGGGAGGGATGGAACTTCCTGCATTCGGAATTCTTCGCTCCAGGAATGAGCCGGCGTGCACGCCGCTGCCGCCAGAATTCCCAAAAATGCAACGTCCAGCACTCTCATCTCAGATCCTTCTCGCGATTGCCATGGCCGTCAGCCTCAGTCTTAGAGCGGTTTCCGGTCATGTTTAACCGGAGTCATGGCCGGGCTTGTCCCGGCCATCCATGCCTTTCTCGTTGGCCCTGCAAGAAAGACGTGGATGCCCGCGACAAGCGCGGGCATGACGGAGGAGAGGTGATTCGATCTCATCGGAACACGCTCTAAAAATCACTGCGCTGGTGGTCGCGCCACGGCACATCGGGGTCGATCCGACGTGGCGGGAACCACCGTCGATCTTCCGGGCTCCGTGCACGCAAGTCGCCATACTGGCCGGCGGTCGGTGGATAGACCTGACGTTGCGGCTGGCCGAACAGACCGCCGAACAGGCCGCCTTGGAAAAAGTCGCCGAAATTCGGGCGCTGCGCATTGGAATAACCGCCGCCGAACGGACTGCCCACCGTATAGCCCCGCTCGCCGGCGTACGGATCGCGAAGGGCCTCCTCATCACCGAGGCCATTGGTGGCGACCTCGCTTGGGGACACCAGGGAATACTGGGTCTCCTCGACCTGCCCATGCCGCACGCGGAAATATTCCGTGAAGCCTTCGGCGCCAGGACCGCGATCATTGAGGGGAGTGCCGGTATTGAGATCGATCTGCATCACCACCAGCTCTTTTTTTGCCTCCGGCGACGGCAGATAGAGCGGCGTCTTGCGCGCGTAGCTCGCCCAGGCAGCCTCGACGATATCTGCGAAAATCGGCACGGCGACCCGCCCGCCGGTCTGGCTGCCACCGAGCGTGCGGCGCTTGCCCTCGGCGTTGTCGTAGCCGACCCAGACGCCGATCGTCACGTCGTTGGTAAAGCCGATGAACCAGGCGTCGTTCGCATCATCGCTCGTCCCGGTTTTGCCGCCCACGTAAAATGACATGTGAGAGATCGCACGGGCGGTGCCGCGGGCCACCACGCCTTGCAGCATGGTGCGCAGCTGAAAGAACGACGGCCGGTCACCCAAGGCCAGCCATTTCGCATCGGGCGTGTGGGTGTAGGCTGCGCGGCCATTTTGCTCGACCGCTTCGATGCCATAGGGTGAGGGGCGGCGGCCCTCGGTGGCAATTGCCGCATAAAATGCCGCCATGTCGATCAGCCGGGCCGGTTGGGCGCCGAGAACGAACGGATAATAAGCGACGCAATCGTGGTAGATCTGTGCGTCGATGGTCAGTTCGCACACGCGTGCGAGGCTTTGGCTTGGGTCGGAATCGATGCCGCCGTCAAGCAGATTGGCGGTGACAAGGTTCCTGGAATTCTCCAGCCCGCGGCGCAGCGTCGTGATGCCGCCGCCGGTGCCATCGGCGTTCTTGGGCGACCAATAGTCCTTATCCCGCGCATAAGAAGAACCGCCCATCGGCGGCAGGGTCACGGCTTGGTCCCGCACCAGCGTATTGGGCTGGAGGCCCCGTCGCAGCGCCGCCAGATAGGTGAACGGCTTGAGCGCGGAGCCCGGCTGGCGCACCGCCTGGGTCACGCGGTTGAGCTGGCTCACCGGATAGGAGAAGCCGCCTGCCATGGCGAGGATGGCACCGGTCTTGTTGTCGAGGACGACGGCCGCGCCCTCAACGGTTGGGCGCACCCGCAGGTCCACCCGGGTTTGCTTGCCCTTGGCATCGCTGACCTTCACAAACACCACGTCATAAAGGTTGAGGCCGCGCCGGCCGGCGAGTCCCGCTGAAGATAACGCCATGACGCGACCGTCGCTCAGTCCGACGCGCACACCGCTGCGATCGCCGCCGTTCGACAACACGATGGCGGGCGACCAGTGCACGTCGTAGAGCGGCAAATGGGCCGCTTCGAGCGCCTGCTGCCAGGCGGGCTTTGGCTTGACGACGGGAGCCGCCGCG
>Ga0209648_10003528_pt1 | contig 13137 bp, 6 predicted proteins | sample GraSoi2013_115cm_FD_185830 | JGI IMG/M metagenome (GOLD analysis project Ga0209648, IMG submission 185830) | Grasslands soil microbial communities from the Angelo Coastal Reserve, California, USA - Sample 9_17_2013_115cm (SPAdes) (version 2) | ecosystem: Environmental > Terrestrial > Soil >...
GTTTCCTACAGTGAGAGACATAACGAAGCCAATCTCGATGCCAACAGCGATGGTCACAACGACAATTTGAGCTGGAATTGCGGAGTCGAGGGCCTTACGGATGATGCCGCCATCATCAAGCTGCGAAAGCGACAATTGCGCAACATATTGGCGACGCTGTTCCTTTCGCAGGGCGTGCCCATGCTGCAGGCCGGCGACGAATTCGGGCGCACGCAGCGCGGCAACAACAACGCCTACTGCCAGGACAACGAGATTTCCTGGGTCGATTGGCATCTTCGCGCGGTCAACCAGGATTTACTGCGGTTCGTGCAGCTGCTCGCGCGGCTGCGCCGCCTGCATGTCGAGTTTCGCCGCGAGACCTTCCTCAAAGGGGCGGCATCGCGCGCCAGCGTCAAGGATGTGACGTGGTTAAATGTGGGCGGCACCGAGATGAAGCAGGGTGAGTGGCAGGATGGGAATCTGCGCACCTTAGGGATCTGGTTCGGTAAGCGGAACGATTTGCAAGGACGCCTGCTGTTGTTGCTGAATGCGGACGATACCGAGCGGAAGTTCACCCTGCCGGCTGCTCCGGCCGACGAGCCTTGGATCCGGCAATTCGATACGGCGCTCGATACCTACCAGGCGACGAGTCTTGGGCACGCGCGCGACTATCGCTTGGACGCCAGCAGTGCCGCCCTATTGGAGTGCTGAAATGATGCACACGACAGTGATCGAGAGGTTGGCACGGCTGCGCGGCATCGGCGACGCCTACCATGACTATCGCGGTGAGTTGCGGCACTTCAGCCTCGAGACGAAGATAGGCCTGCTGCGGGCGATGGGGTGCAAGGTGGACGACCCCGCCGCCCTGGCGCTCGAGCTGAGCCAGCTCGAGCTGGTTCGCTGGCGCAAATTCCTGCCGGCGGTCGCAGCCGCGCGCGGTGGGCGCATCGGGATCGATATCAACGTGACAGCGCGCGAATTCGGCTCCACGCTGGTGTGGTCGGTGCGCTTCGAGGACGGCTCGCGGCGCGACGGAGCGATCTCGACGGCCGATTGCCCGGAGATCTGGAGAGGCGAAGTCGAGGGATCCTGGGTCACGCGCAGGCGCTTCGAGTTGCCGGTCGATCTGCCCTCGGGCTATCACGAATTGGAGGCGAAAGTCGCCGGCGGCACCGCCGACCGCTGCCTGCTGATCATCTCGCCGCCGCGCTGCTATGAGCCCGCGTCGATCATCGCGGGCCGGCGCCTGTGGGGCATCGCCGTACAGCTCTACACGCTGCGGTCACGGGAGAATTGGGGCATCGGGGATTTCAACGATCTTCGCGCGTTGATTCGCTGGGTCGCTTCGCACGGGGCCGGATTCATCGGATTGAATCCCCTGCATGCGCTGGCGCCCGCGGATCCCGAGAGGTCCAGTCCGTACAGCGCCTCGAGCCGGCACTTTCTCAACGTGTTGTATATCGCGGTCCCCTCGGTGCCGGAATTTCAAGAATGCGCGGCAGCGCGCGAGCGAATGGCCGATCCTGCGGTCGCGGAGCGTCTCCAAGAGCTCCGCGGCCGCGAATTGGTGGACTACCGCGGCGTGGCCGACCTCAAGTTTGAGATTCTCGCGCTGCTGTATCGCGATTTTTGCGATCGGCATCTGGCCCTCGGGACGGACCGCGCGCGGGCTTTTCGCGCATTCTCGTCGGCCGGCGGCGATCTACTGCAGCTGCATGCCCGGTTCGATGCCCTCGATCGGTATTTCCGCGCAACCTTAGGCGTCGCGTCGGGCTGGCAAAGCTGGCCGGAGGAGTTCCGGGATGCGAACGGCAACGCCGCGGCGCGATTCGCCGCCGCACATCCTGGGGAAGTCGAATTCTATGCGTACTTGCAATGGCTCGCGCATGAACAGCTGTGCGGCGCGCAGGAACTGGCACGCGAACTCGGCATGCCCGTTGGCCTGTACGGCGACTATGCGGTGGGCGCCAACCCGTCCGGGTCCGAAACCTGGGTTGATCAATTGAGTTATCGACTGGGGGCAGAGATCGGCGCGCCGCCGGATCCGCTGGCTCTCAAGGGTCAGGGCTGGGGTATACCGCCGCAGGACCCGCAGCAGATGCTGGCACAGCGGCTGCAAGGCTTCGTGGCGCTGATCCGCAACAACATGCGCTACTACGGCGCCATGCGCCTCGATCATGTGATGTCGCTGTTTCGCCTGTGGTGGGTTGCGGCCGGGTTCTCGCCCACCGAGGGTGCGTACGTCCATTATCCCTTGCAGCAGCTGCTCACGGTATTGTCGCTGGAAAGCGCGCGCGGCGCCTGCTTGGTCGTGGGTGAAGATCTCGGCGTGGTACCGGATGAAATGCGCCGGGCCATGCCCGAGTGCGGCCTCTACCACTACAAGGTGCTGTTGTTCGAAAAGGCGGCCGGCCGATTCCGGCAGCCCGACGAGTACTTGCGGGACGCGTTGGCCACGGTCACCACCCATGACATGCCCACCTTACGGAGCTACTGGGAGGGACGCGACATCGAGTTGCGCCGCCGCCTGGGCCTCTACCCCAGCGCTGACATCGAAGGCGACGTGATTCGAGAGCGCGAGCACGACCGAGAATTACTGCTGGGAGCCCTGCAAGCCCAAGGGCTCAAACCTGCGCAGCCGGCGACGCCGTTCGACGCATTCACCGCCGAGCTCGCGCACGCCCTGCATCTATACCTCGCACGCTCGGCGACGGCGTTGGCCGCCTTGCAAATCGAAGATCTATTGGGCGAGACCCTCCCGGTGAACGTGCCCGGAACGGATCGGGAATATCCGAATTGGCAGCGCAAGGTGTCGGCGGATATCGAGGACATGGCGGCGCGCGCGGATTTGGCGGCGCAGTTCGACGAAATTCGTCTGGCGCGAGGCTGAAGGCTCACGGGGTTCGAATTCCCGTTGCGCTCATGCAAATGATGCACCCAACTCGCGGGGCGCTGCCGGCCTACGTGGTCGACCTGCGCGCCAATGAGCTGCTCGGGGACTGCCGCCCCAGCCGGCCGGCCGCAGCGGAGTGGCCGGTGGACTGTCTTTCCAGCTCCGCGCGCACGGCCGCGAAGTGCCTGACGCGCAGCGGCTTGAATACGAATAATGCGAGCGCTGCCGCCAGGACGTTGAAAGTCGTCGCAATCACGAAGACCACGTGCCAGCCCATGGATGCTGCGGTCGCCGCGGCAATCGGGACCAGCAAAGCGGCCGTGCCTTTGGCGGTGTACAGCATGCCGGCGTTCGCGGCGGCATACTGGCCGCCAAAGGTGTCGCCTTGCGTCGCCGGAAACAGGCTGTAGATCTCGCCGAACACTCCGAAGTAGAGCGCGCTGCCGAGCACGAATACCACCGGATCGCTGCCGGCCTGGCCGAGGGTAAAGAGCGCGACCGCGCCGATCGCAAACGCGATGGCCATCGTGTTCTCACGGCCGATCTGATCGGACACCCAGCCGAAGAAAGGACGGCCGACGCCGTCGAAGACACGATCCAGGGTAATCGCAAAAATACCGGCCGGCATGACCAGGCCCCACAGGTCGACGGGGAGGCTGTCGACCTTGAGGTCCTTGGCGATCGGACCCATGGAGGCGGCCATCATCAGGCCGCCGGACGCCACCAGCACGAACATCAGGTACAACACCCAGAACACGGGTTTGCGCAAGACTTGCAGCGGCGTGAAGCTGCGCGCCGACTGATTGGCGCGCGCGGGCGTCGCCAGGAGCTTCGATGGCGCGACGCGCAGACCGCAGGCCATGACGAATACGATCAGCCCCTGCAGGATGCCGAAGTGGAAAAAGGCGTGCTCATATCCCGATGAATGGATCATTTTGGAGATCGGCAGGACGGTGAGCGCGGCGCCGGCACCGAAGCCCGCCGCGGTCACGCCCGCCGCCAGGCCGCGGCGCCCAGGGAACCATTTCAGCGCGTTGCCGACGCAGGTCCCATAGACAGAGCCGGTGCCCATGCCGCCGATGGCCGCGGCGACGTACAGCATCGGGAGCGAGCTCGCAACGGAGTTCAAGACCCAGGCGAGCGCAATCAGGATCGCGCCACCCAGCACCACGACACGGGGTCCGAATCGGTCGACCAGATATCCTTCGACTGGAACCAGCCAGGTCTCAATCAGGACGAAGATCGTGAATGCGACCTGGATGGCGGACCGGCCCCAGTGGTACTTGGCGTCGATGGGGGCGACGAACAGCGTCCAGCCGTATTGCATATTGGCGACGGCGGCCATACAGACGACCCCGAGCGCCAACTGAATCCAGGGGTTTCCGAGAATAGAATCAGACTGCGGCTTCAATTTGGGCTCCCCCCGTTGTTCACCGGATTCAGACAGCTTCGCGAGTTGCTGAACATATGTGATATATCAGAGGCTGGTCAATACCAGAAGTTCCGATACAGGGGATGTGAGCGAGGGACGTGAACCATAGGGCGGACAAGAAGTCGATCGCATGCTGGCGCGTGCGGACCGGCGGAAGCGCTTGCGCTGGATCTAGCCTGGGATAGTGGGTATGGCGGTGTCCATGCCGGCAACCGCGTCCGCGCGTGCCTGCGCGCGCGCCGCCCAGATCCAAATGCAGCCGCCGATCACGACCGCAATGGGTACTATTTTGACGGCCCGGGCCAGGGAGAAATGATCGGACAATGCGCCGATGAGGGGGGGCGAGAGTGCGTCGCCGAAGAGATGAATGGCGAAGACCGCCAGGGCGATCGCCGTGGCCCGCTCGGTGGCAGCGACCAGATTGACGATGGCCGCGTTGATCGGACCGGTCGACAGGAACAGGCACAATTGCGCGGTCACCATGCACACCAGGTACATCGTGTGCGAATCCGCGGTCAGAGCCAGCCACACGAAGGGAGCCGAAACCAGGGTGGAGATCGCGGATAACCAAAGGTGGGCCTGACGTGAGTACTTGGCGCAGTAGTCGCCCAGCCAACCGCCCACGAATGTGCCGATAAACCCGGTGATCACCACGATGGCGCCGAAGCTCACCGTGGCCTCGCTGCGCGGGATGCCGCGGGCGCGCTCGAGAAACGCCGGCATCCACACGGCAAGTCCGCCCACCGCAAATGTATATGCGGCATATCCCAGAACGGTGAGCACGTACGGCTTGTTCTGCGCGAGCCGCCGGTAAGTCGCCCACGTGTCCTTGCTCATGCTTGCAAACAGGGATTTCGACGCCGGTGCGGCGGCGGGCGCTGCGCCCGCAGCGTCCGCGTGCTGGGCGCCTGCGTCCTGCACCCCGCGGGGCGGATCCCTCAGCAGCAAGCACAGTGCCGCCAGCAGCAAGCCGGGAACGCCGGCGACGAAGAATGCCATGCGCCAGCCATAGTGCTTGTCGACCAGTCCCCCGACCACATAGCCCAGTGCGGAACCCACCGGTATTGCACAGAAGAAAATGGCCATTACGCGGCCGCGCTGACGCACCGGAAAATAATCCGAGAGCAGGCTCGGTGCGATCGTGACATAGGCCGCTTCACCCACGCCGACGGAGGCGCGCGCCGCGAGCAGGGCGAGATAGCTTCCCGCAAACCCCGAGAGAGCGGTGGCGAAGCTCCAGCAGGCCACGCCGAGAGCGATCAATCGAGGCCGCGAACGCCGATCGCCCAAGGCGCCGAATACCGGCGCCGTCAGCGTGTACACCACCAGGAAGCCGGACATGAGAGATCCCAAGTTCGCATCCGAGAGACCCAGATCCGAATGCTTCAGGCTTTCGATCAGGGCGGAAACGACGTAGCGATCCAAATAGCTGAACAGGTTGATGAACGAGAGTATCGCGAGACCGAAACTCGCCGAGCGCACCCAGGACTTTGATGTTTGATCCGTCACGTCCCGATATAGTAACAACGCGTTTTACGTTGCGCGCGTTATACAATTCGACGGCACGGCCTCCTGCCGCGATTGTTATGCACTGCCATGGTGCGTAACGGAGAAGTATGTCGATCCATATTGCCCTGAATCACGTCACTCATTATCGCTACGACCGATTGGTGGGTCTGAGCCCGCAGGTGATCCGCCTTCGCCCCGCCCCTCACTGCCGCACTCGGATTCTGAGCTATTCGCTCCAAGTGCGGCCGACGGACCATTTCATCAATTGGCAGCAAGATCCTCAGGCAAACTACCTGGCGAGACTGGTATTCGCGGACCAGACCCGCGAGCTTCGAATCGAAGTCGATTTGGTCGCCGAGATGTCGGTCATCAACCCGTTCGACTTCTTTCTCACGCCGTACGCGGAAAAGTTTCCCTTCAAATACGACTCGAATGAGCGCCGGGAATTGGTGCCGTACCTGGTCAAGGCGCCGCCGACACCGCTCGTCGCGGGCTACCTCGCCGGCATCTCCCGTCAGCGCTGCCGCACCATCGATTTCGTCGTGGGTGTCAACCAGCGTCTCGCCCACGACATTCGCTATCTGATTCGCCTCGAACCCGGTGTGCAGTTGCCCGAGGAAACGCTGGCGAACCGCTCGGGATCGTGCCGGGATTCAGCCGCGTTGCTGGTGCAGTTGATGCGCCACATGGGTCTCGCAGCCCGGTTCGTTTCCGGATATCTCATCCAACTGGTGCCCGACGTGAAGGCGCTCGACGGACCCGCCGGAGCCAAGGAGGACTTTACCGACCTGCATGCCTGGTGCGAGGTGTACCTGCCCGGCGCCGGTTGGATCGGACTCGATCCCACCTCGGGATTGCTGGTGGGCGAAGGTCATATTCCCCTGGCTTGCACGCCGGAGCCGTCCGCGGCCGCGCCCATCAGCGGAGCGGTCGATGAGTGCGAGACGTCCTTCGAACACCGCATGAGCGTGCAAAGAGTCTGGGAGGCGCCGCGCGTCACCAAGCCCTACAGCGATGCAGAGTGGTCGGCCATCGAAACGTTGGGCCGCGCGGTCGACGCGGACCTCGAGGCACAGGATGTGCGGCTCACGATGGGCGGAGAGCCCACGTTCGTGTCGATCGATGATCCGGACGGCGCTGAATGGAACACCGCCGCGCTGGGTCCCAATAAGCGCCGGCTGGCCGCGGATCTATATCACCGCCTGAAGACCAGATACGCCCCGACGGGCCTCGCGCATTTTGGCCAAGGCAAGTGGTACCCGGGCGAGCAGCTGCCGCGCTGGTCATTGAACTGCTATTGGCGCAAGGACGGGGAGCCTTTGTGGGCGAACCCCCAATTGATTGCCGACGAGCGAACTCCGTACCCGGTGACCGAGGATACGGCGCGGCGCTTCCTCGTGCGCGTCGCGGAGGAATTGGGATTGGATCCGAAGTTCGTATTTCCGGCGTACGAAGACGCTTTCTACTATCTATGGCGAGAGCGCCGTTTGCCGGCGAATGTCGATCCGCTCGATTCGCGGCTCGAAGATCCGATGGAGCGTGCGCGTCTGGCGAAGATCTTCGAACAAGGCTTGGGCGAGGTCGTAGGCCACGTGCTCCCCATTGCACGCACGGCGCAAGGCGATCGATGGCAGAGCGGATCGTGGCTCCTGCGCAGCCAGCGCTGCTACCTGATTCCCGGCGATTCGCCCATCGGGTATCGATTGCCGCTCGATTCGCAGCCCTGGGTCGCCGAGGGTGACTATCCGTTCATTCATGCACCGGATCCTTCGCGCAGCTTTCCGGCCCTGCCGACACGCGCCGAAATTCGCCGGCAGTTCCGCGAACACGATGCGGTGCCCGCGCCGCCGGCCGATCGGGCTGGGCCCGAGACCGAGCCGGCGCTGCCGAAGGAATCCGCCGCAGGCATCGCGCGCACGTCACTGTGCGCAGAAACGCGCCACGGCGTGCTATACATCTTCATGCCGCCGGCAAGCGAGCTCGAGCACTACGTGGAACTGGTGGCGGCCGTGGAGGCCGCGGCCGAAGCGCTGGCGCAGCCCATCATTCTCGAAGGCTATGAGCCGCCGAACGATCCGCGCATAGCCAATTTTCGCGTGACGCCGGATCCGGGAGTCGTCGAAGTCAATGTTCAGCCCTCGGCCGATTGGGATCAGCTGTCCGAGCGCACCTCGTTTCTGTACGAGGCTGCGCGGGAGTCGCGCTTGTCGGCCGAGAAATTCATGCTGGACGGCCGGCATACCGGCACCGGCGGCGGAAATCACTTCGTGCTCGGCGGTGCGAGCACACCGGACTCGCCGTTCCTGCGCCGCCCCGATTTGCTGCGCAGTCTGCTCAGCTACTGGCACAATCATCCGTCGCTGTCCTATCTCTTTTCAGGGTTGTTCGTCGGTCCCACCTCGCAGGCGCCGCGCGTGGACGAAGCGCGCAACGATTCGCTGTATGAGCTGGAAATCGCCTTCCGCCAATTCCCGAATCCCGGCGAGAGAGTGCCGCCGTGGCTGGTGGACCGCCTGCTGCGCAATCTTCTGATCGATGTCACTGGAAACACGCACCGGACCGAGTTCTGCATCGACAAGCTGTATTCGCCGGACGGGCCGACGGGACGGCTGGGATTGCTCGAGATGCGCGCGTTCGAAATGCCGCCCCATTCGCGTATGAGCCTCACGCAGCAGTTGCTGCTGCGGGCCATGGTGGCGCGGTTCTGGCGCAAGCCGTATAGCTTCGCGAAGCTGGTGCGCTGGGGCACCGAGCTCCACGACCGGTTCTTGATGCCGTATTTCGTGGAACAGGACTTTGCCGATGTGATCGCGGAAATGCGGCAGGAGGGGTTCAGCCTCGAGCCCGGATGGTTCGCGCCGCACTTCGAATTCCGTTTTCCCAAGTACGGCGATTTCGCCGCGCGCGGCATGCAGCTCGAACTGCGGCAGGCTCTCGAGCCATGGCACGTCATGGGCGAGGAGGGTGCGGCGGGCGGCGCAGTGCGCTATGTGGATTCCTCGGTGGAGCGGCTGCAAGTCAAAGTGTCGGGCCTCGCGCCGAATCGGTATCTGGTCACCTGCAACGGCCGTGCGGTGCCGCTGCAGCCCACCGGGCAGGTGGGCGAGTTCGTCGGCGCGGTGCGCTACCGGGCATGGCAGCCTGCGTCCGCACTGCACCCGGGCATCGGTGTGCATTCGCCGCTGACCTTCGATCTTTTCGACTCGTGGATGAATCGCTCCCAGGGCGGCTGTCAATATCACGTCACTCACCCGGGCGGTTTGAGTCACGAAAGATTTCCGGTCAATTCGTTCGAGGCGGAGAGCCGCCGTTTGGCGCGCTTTTTCCGGATGGGACATACCTCCGGAGCGATGGCGGCACCGCCGCCCAGGACGGACGCGGAATTTCCATTCACCCTCGATTTGCGCTCGAGCGATGATCGACGCGCGCCTTGAATCCTATCTGAGCGATTCGCGCCGCTACGATGAGCTGCTCGATAGTGCAGGGGACGTGCGCACGCATTGGCGTCCGGTGATCGACGCGCTGGCGAGAGACGGCGCCGACGCCGTGCGGCGCGGCGTCGAATTGGCGCGCCGGTTGATCCTTGAAAACGGCGTGACCTACAACGTCTATGCCGACAGCCAAGGCCGCGACCGCCCCTGGGTGCTCGACCCTCTGCCGATTTTGCTGACTGCCGCAGAGTGGCGTGAAATCGAACTGGGCGTGGCGCAGAGAGCACGGCTCTTCGACTCTCTGCTTGCGGATATTTATGGACCGCAGCAATTGCTGGCGGACGGCACGGTTCCGGCGGAACTGCCGTTCGGTCATCCTAATTTTCTCTGGCCGTGCCATGGCATTACGCCGGCGGGCGGCAATTGGCTGCATGTGCATGCGGTCGACATTTCCCGCTCCGCGGACGGCCGCTGGTGGGCGCTCGATGATAGAACCCAGACTCCTTCCGGGCTCGGCTACGCCTTGGAGAATCGACAAATCGTCTCGCGGGTTTTCCCGGACTTGCTGGGCGACCTCGGGGTGAGTTCGCTCGGCGGCTTTTTCATGGCCTTGCGCGAAAATCTGTTGCGGCATGCGCCCGAGGAAGAGGTGCCCTTGGCGGTGGTGCTCACCCCGGGCGCGTTCAACGAGACTTATTTCGAACACGCCTACCTTGCCCGTCAGTTGGGTCTGCCTCTGGTCGAGGGCCACGATCTCACCGTGCGCGGCGACACGGTCTATTTGAAAACGCTCGGCGGCCTGCGCCGGGTGCACGCCATTCTGCGCCGGCTGGACGATGATTTCTGCGATCCGGTGGAGCTGCGCGCCGACTCGGCGCTCGGCGTGCCCGGTCTCATCGGTGTGGTGCGCGCGGGCAGGGTGGTGCTCGCCAATAGCCTCGGCAGCGGCGTGCTCGAGTCGGCCGCGTGGATGGGGTTCATGCCGGCTGCCGCGGAGCGCCTGTTGGGGGAGAAGTTGCGGTTGCCGTCGGTCGCAACCTGGTGGTGCGGCGAGCGGCTCGCCCTCGACTATGTGCTCCAAAACATCGAACGCCTGGTCATCAAGCCGACATATCCCAATCAGAATTTCCGCACGGTGTTCGGCCGCGACTTGGGACTCGCAGCGCGCGAGAATCTGACCAAACGTCTGATCGCCCGGCCGCACGCCTACGTCGCACAGGAGCGCCTGGCGTTCTCTCAGGCACCGGTGTGGCGCAGCGGCGGCGGCGGCGGCGACAGCGACTTGGGATTTTCGGCACGCGCGCTCGGCATTCGCGTCTACGCCATTGCGACCCCGTCGGGCTATCGTGTGATGCCGGGAGGGCTGGCGCGCATTGCATCGGACGCCGCGGATATCGTATCCATGCAGCGAGGCGGCGGCAGCAAAGACGTCTGGGTGCTTGCGCCCGATCGGCGATCGATCGACGAGAGTGCCGTCGCGGGCGCGGCTCCCCGCTCGGCACGCCACGACGATTTGCCGTCGCGCCTGGCGGAGAATCTGTTCTGGCTTGGCCGCTACAGTGAGCGATGCGAGGACAAGGCACGGCTGCTGCGCGCAACCTTGCGGGTGCGTCCCAACGCACTGCTGTGGTCGCAGGTCCTCGAGACGTGCGGGCATTTCGTCGCACCCGCATTGTTCGATGACGTGAATCCGCTGGGTCTGCCCGCCGATCTGCAGCGCCTGGGGTGGTGCGCCGCACAGGCACGCAGCCGCTTGTCGGCGGAAAACTGGCGCGCCATCGGCGTCCTGCAGCGCGAATTTCAAGACGCCGCCCTCGCCAAGCGCGATCCTCGGGGGACTTTGAACGCGCTGCTCTTGTCCTTGGCGGGCCTCGCGGGCTTCGCATTGGACGACATGACCCAGGATGACGGTTGGCGCCTGATGATGATCGGCCGCCGCCTGGAGCGTCTGCAGTTCCTGGCCGAATTGCTGGCACAACGGCTCCTGTCAGGGAAGACACCCGTGCAGAGTGAATTGGAGTGGCTGCTCGACATCGGCGACAGCACCATCACCTATCGCACGCGTTATCTGGCAGCGCCGCGGTTGGGGCCGGTCATCGACTTGCTGGTGTTCGATCAGACCAACCCCCGGGCCCTCGCGTTTCAATGGCATGCGCTCGAGTATTCCTTGGTGCGGGTGGCCGCTTCGCTCGGCGGCGCTCCGGACGACACGCTCGACGAGGCCGTGGGACTCGTCGAGGAAATGCAGTTGAGCGCCATCGAGGGCGACAGCCCTCGCGCCGTGCGGGCGCGGCAGGCCCTCGCGGAGCAGCTGAGCGGCCTTGGACTCGCCGCCGGGAGACTGTCCGACCGCTTGTCTCTGAAGTACTTCTCGCTCATCGATACCGAGATTCGCACGGTGGCCGCGTGAACGCTGCCGTGCGCTACCGAGTGCGCCACCAAACGGTCTATCATTACGGCGGCGACGTCGCGCATTCGCATCAGCTATTGCATTTGACCCCCCGCGATTTGGCCAATCAATTCTGTCATTCGCGATCGATTGCGCTTGATCCGGAACCGAGCACGCGCCGCGAAGACATCGATGCGTTCGGCAATTTCGTCACCCGTCTCGAATTCGATCTGCCGCACGATCGCCTCGAGGTGCTGGCCGAAGTGGGTGTCGAGGTGAGGAAGGCCCGCGGCGCGACGGACGCGGAATCGGCTGCCTGGGAGGAGGTTCGCGGCGCGTTGAACTATTCGGGTCGCCCAATGAGCGCCGTCCATCTCGATGCCTGTCGATTCCGGATGGAGTCCAGTTATGTCAGGATCAAGCAAACATTCAGCGACTACGCCGCTGATTGCTTCGCGCAGGGCCGCCCGCTGCTGCTCGCCGCCGAAGACTTGATGCACAAGATTCATCGCGATTTCAGCTACGCGCCGGGCGCCACGAACATCAGCACCAAGGTGTCGGAGGCGTTCACGGCGCGCCGCGGTGTCTGCCAGGATTTCGCCCACATCATGCTGGCCTGCCTGCGCTCTTTGGATCTGGCGGCCCGCTACGTCAGCGGCTATCTGCGGACCACGCCGCAGCCGGCTTCCGATGCTGCCTTGCTGGGCGCGGATGCATCGCACGCCTGGGTTTCGGTGTTTTGTCCGCCCCACGGGTGGGTCGACTTCGATCCGACCAACGACGTGCGTGTGGGTACCGACCACATCGTCATCGCCTGGGGCCGAGACTTCGGCGATGTCTCGCCGCTGCGCGGCGTCATCGTCGGCGGGGGGCGGCATCGTTTATCGGTTCGCGTTTCGGTGCAGGCAGAGTAAGATCGAAATCACAAAATTTAGAAACATATTTGGAGAATTCCCTTGGCCAAGCCGAATTATCGTCACGCGAAGAAGCAAAAGGAGGCCGCCAGGAAGGCGCGCCAGGACGCGAAGCAACAGCGGCGGTCGCATGTGCCGGGGAGCGTCGATGCTCCTGAAATGCCGGCGCAACCGGTGCCGGCCAAATCCGTCGAGTGACATGAACAATTACGTATCGCCTTGGATGGATGAAGATCTGTCCATCTTTCGGGATGCGGCGGCGCGCTTCCTCGATGCCGAGATGGTGCCGAACGAGGTTGAGTGGCGCAAACAGCAGCATGTCGGCAAGGACATCTGGCTCAAGGCGGGCTCGATGGGTCTTCTGTGCACGGATGTCTCGGCCCACTATGGAGGCGTCGGCGGGGACTTCCGGCATGAAGCCGTGCTCTACGAGGAACTGGCGCGGCGCGGCTTGAGCGGTTTCGGCCAGGGCGTGCACAGCATTTGCGCGCATTATCTGGTCAATCACGGCACCGAGGAGCAGAAACGTCGCTTCCTGCCGCGCATGGCGAGCGGTGAGCTGATCGGCGCCATCGGCATGACGGAACCCG
>Ga0209648_10003529_pt1 | contig 13137 bp, 12 predicted proteins | sample GraSoi2013_115cm_FD_185830 | JGI IMG/M metagenome (GOLD analysis project Ga0209648, IMG submission 185830) | Grasslands soil microbial communities from the Angelo Coastal Reserve, California, USA - Sample 9_17_2013_115cm (SPAdes) (version 2) | ecosystem: Environmental > Terrestrial > Soil >...
TGGGCGAATGGCAGGAAATCCCGGAAATCTTGAAGCTCAGCACCGCTGACATTGCCGTCTGGCTATTGACGATGACCCTTACGGTCGTCACCGACCTCACCTTCGCCGTCGAAGTCGGCATGGTCCTCGCCGCACTCATGTTCATCCGTAAAGTTTCCCGCACCACCACCGTGACGCGCGTCACAAGCGATTACGTCGAAGACAGCCGCGTCCACGTCCTGCAGGGTAAGGACCTTCCCGATTACGTCACTGTCTTCCGCATTCATGGCCCGTTTCTCTTCGGCGCCACGGACAAGTTCGCCGATATTCTCGATTCGCTGGATACCCTGCCGCCCATTGTCGTCCTGCGACTGCGCAACATGACCGCCATCGACGCCACCGGCCTGGGCGCAATCGAAAATCTTGCCGATCAGCTTCACGAATCCGGCCGTTCCCTGCTGCTTTGCGGCGCGCGCGAACAACCCGCCCAGCTCATGCAGCAAGCCGACTTCGAACGTCACGTCGGCGCCGAAAATATTTGCCCCAGCATCGCCGAAGCCATCGAGCGCGCCGCCGAGGTGTACCAGCAACGCCACGCAACACCAAAGCCTCGACCCGAGAAGGAAAATCTCGCTCTGAAGACCTGAACGTCGCCGCCTCCATTTGACTGGCGCCGAGCCTGCAAAAAAAATAGGCATCGCGTTTTTGCGAAATGCCCATCGTTTCTGCCCTTTGCTTCGCTGCCTTTTTTTCCTTACTTCATTGCTTCGCTAGCCTCACGCTGTCCAAAATCGCTGTAAATGTCTTCTCATACTCCGGATACGTCGCCTTCGGCGCCACGCACAGAAACGAAACCAGTCCCTGCGGCTGCAACACAGTAACCAGCCAGTCGGTCTCTTGCCCACCCGCTGGCGAGTCGTTGCTCAAATATGTGGAAAGCCCCGGCTGCCCATTCAGTTGGACCCGCGCCGGATCGCGCGTTACCTGCAGCCCCGGATTGGTCTTACTCAGCTCTTGAATCAGCGATCGCGTGGCGTTCTCCAGAGCGTGTTCACCTGTATCCGCTTGCACTTGGTTCACGCTCACAATCATTCCGTACGCCAGCCCGCCTTTTTGCGAGATTCCGCCGTCCGGCGCAAACGTCACGCTTCCGTTGTCCTCATACTTCTTCCAGTTCTCCGGCACCTTCAGCGCGTACCCATTTCCTTGGTAATCCACGAAATTACCCGACGGTGGCGCTGGAGCCGCGCTTGCCGCGGAGGCCGGTGGCGTCTTCACGATCGGCAACGACATTACTTCGCGCTTGGCAGCCTCGAAATCGGCGGAGTCTCTCTTCGCATTAGCCGGCACGCCTCCGAGTTTGTCGATCTCTTCATCCACCCGCTCTATCCGATTCCCGGGATTCGGATGGTCCGACAAAAATTGCGGCGGATTCTTTCCTTTCGTCTCCGCTTCCAGCTTCTCGAAGAACTGCGCCATCGCCCGCGGGTCATATCCGACATCGTACAAGGTCTGCGTTCCCAGCACGTCCGCCTGCGTCTCATCTGACCGCGAATAGCGTAGCAACAGGCCGCCCGCTCCCAGCGCTACGCCTTGCGAGAGCAGCGCTCCGCTTGTGCTCCCGCCAAAAATTCCGCCAAAAATTCCCGCCGCTCCTTGCATAAGCTGCGCTTTGGAGGCTTGCGCGGTACCATGGCGCAACACCACGTGCGACAATTCGTGGGCCATCACAGCAGCAAGCTGCGCCTCGTTGTCCGCCACCTCAATCGCGCCTCGATTGACGAACACAAATCCGCCGGGTAGCGCAAATGCATTGATTTCCTTGCTGTTCACGCAATGAAATTCCCACGGGTATTGCACTCCGCGCGTCGGCATCTTGGCCACCAGGCTCATACCCAGCTTGGTGAGGTATGCATCCACTTTGGGGTCATTGCAAAGCGGCAGGCGCTTCTCCAGCATCCGCGCATTCTGCTTCCCGACTTGTACGTCCGTTTCGGGAGAATACATGTTCCAGGGTGGTTTGAGTTTGCTGCGTTGCGCCCACAAGCCCGGCGCGCAGCACAGCGCCAGCAGGACCGCCAGCAATCCGCGCAGACTTCCCCGCCATCGCGATAACCCTGTCTGTACCCACATCATAGGCGCTCCCCGGAATCGCACGCTGGATGGAGAATGGATGCTCGAGGACGAAGAATCGGCATCTCAGGACTACTTTACACCGGCCGAAAGCCAAAAGAAAAAGGCCTGAGTGAGCGTGCACTCAGGCCTTCCCTTGAATCTATTTCGACTCGCGGCGGCTCTCCGCCCTGCTCGCCTGCCTAGCGCGCCACTCGCGGTGTCGGCTCCGCGGCAGTGGTCGATGCGGGCGCATCGACGGTTTTCCCGCTTTGCGCCTTCGCTAGCCTCGGCGCCGGCGCAGGCTCCAGCCGGCGTGCCGGCATAGCCAGGTTTTCGCCCTCGCGAATAAACGTAAGCTGATCCTGGTCGCGGTCCCAATCGATGCAAACCAGGTCGCCGAGATGGATCTGCTCCGTAGCTAGCAGATTCGCCAGGGGATACACAACGTGGCGCTCGATGGCACGCTTCAAGTGCCGCGCGCCATACCTCTGATCCGTGCCTTCCTGCAGCAGGAACTCTTTCCCCGGCCCGGTCACACGGAATAAGAACTGGCCCTTGGCCGTTTCTAGAACACGTTGCTGCACTTGTCCCAATTCGATATCCAGGACCTCTTCCAACTGCTTGCGCTTAAGTGGATGAAAGCAAACGACTTTATCCAGGCGATTCATGAACTCGGGCGAGAACTTGCGCCGCGCAGCCTCCACAGCCGTCCGTTCCACTTTTTGGTCTAGGCCTGCAGCCGGTATGTCCTTCGGCTGCACAAAGCCCATCCCGCCGTTCATCAGTTCCGTGATTTCCCCGCCGCCCAGGTTGGAGGTAAGGAAAATGACCGTTTGCGACAAGTCCACCCGGCGATTGTCGCCCAAGGTTAGAGTAGCCTTATCAAGCATCCCCAAAAGCAATTGCCAGAGTGCATCCGATGCTTTCTCGATTTCGTCGAACAGCAGGAACGAAAGCTTCAGCTTGTCGGTATGACTCTTCGCCAGCTCCTCCTGCGTGATCAGCGGATGGGTTTCGCGATGCCCCAAGTAGCCTGGCGGGGAGCCGATCAGCTTCGCAATCTCATGAGAATGCTGGAATTCCGCGCAATCCACCTTAATCACCGCGCGCGAATCCCCGAACAGGATCTCCGCGGCGGCTTCCACAATGCGCGTCTTGCCCGAGCCCGTTGGACCCAAAAACAGCAAATTTCCCACCGGGCGGCCCGGTGAGTTCAATCCGGCACAGAAAACCTGGTACAGGTCGACCAGTGCTTGCACGCCCTCTTCCTGACCGACGATTTTCGCCTTCAGGAATCCGTGAAAATCACGGGTGTCATTGCTCCGGATGGTGGGATCCAGTTGGTGACGGACAGCAGCTTTCATATCATCTATCCTCAGTGCGTCCAGCTTCCCCCGAACGCAAGCGCATCTCAGGATGTCGCACGCTGGAACCGTTGCATGGGGCGTGCCACTCCCGTCTTCTTTTCACTTAGGCAAAAGGCGTGCAAATTCATGGACATACGAATTTCAGGATAGATAGATGCGTCTCATGCCTGAGACGCTGTTTCAATGCTGCAAAAAGTGAGAGAGCTGAAACAGTTTGTGTCAGCGACTGGAGAACGAAAACGGGCGACAGAGTGCTTCACTCTGCCGCCCCTGAATGCCGTGCCCTTGATTGCCGTGACTGATGCTTAGTGTAAATTTTTCAGCGCTCGGGTTTCTTGCGTGCCTGTGGAGCCGCCGCAGGGGCGGCAGCGGCAGGAGCCACTCGCGGCTTCTTGCCTTCCGTCACAGTTTCCGCGGGCATATCCGCCTTGCGCCCGTCTTTCGCTTCGGCCCCGGCAGCGACGTGCTCGCCTTCGGGTGGCTGGTTCTGAACCAACGCGCCCTCGCCCTCACGAACGAACGTGAGTTGCGAATGCTCTCTGTCCCAGTCGATGCAGACCAGGTCGCCAAGATGCACCTGCTCGGTGGCCAGCAGGTTGGCCAGCGGATAGACCACATGCCGCTCAATGGCTCGCTTCAGGTGCCGCGCGCCATACCGCTGGTCCGTTCCTTCCTTCAACAAGAAGTCGCGCCCGGCCGCCGTCACACGGAACAGGAACTGCCCCTTGGCCGTCTCGAGCACGCGCTGCTGCACCTGCCCTAACTCGATGTCCAGCACCTCTTCCAGTTGCTCGCGCCGCAGCGGATGAAAGACCACAAGCTTGTCCAGCCGGTTCATGAACTCCGGTGAAAACTTGCGTCGCGCCGCTTCCACCGCGGTCCGCTCGACCTTTTGGTCCAGCCCGGCTTCCGGCTTGTCAGGTGGCTGCACGAAGCCCATTCCGCCGTGCATCAATTCGGTGATTTCTCCACTACCCAGGTTGGAGGTGAGAAAAATTACGGTCTGCGACAAATCCACGCGCCGGTTGTCGCCAAGCGTCAGCGTCGCCTTGTCCAAGATTCCGAGCAACAGCTGCCACAACGCATCGGAAGCCTTCTCGATTTCGTCGAACAGCAAAAACGAGAGCTTCAGTTTCTCCGTGTGGCTCTTGGCCAACTCTTCCTGGGTAATCAAGGGATGAGTTTCTCTGTGTCCCAAATAGCCCGGGGGCGAGCCGATCAGTTTCGCTATTTCGTGCGAGTGCTGGAATTCGGCGCAGTCTACTTTGATCAGCGCTCGCGCATCCCCAAATAAAATCTCCGCGGCGGCTTCCACAATGCGCGTCTTGCCGGAGCCCGTCGGCCCGAGGAACAGCAAATTCCCCACCGGCCTTCCGGGCGAGTTCAAGCCCGCGCAAAATACCTGATAGAGATCGACCAGCGCTTGCACGCCTTCTTCCTGGCCGACGATCTTTGAACGCAGCGCCGTCTGAAATTCCAGCGTGTCCGTACTGCGCTGGTTTGGATCAAGTGGCAGGATGTGTTCTCCCATGGCCCCCTCCTTAGCGTCTCCGCAACTGCGGTGACGCTACACCAAATCGACCCCGCCCCTGGTCAAACTGCGCCAGCTTGACTTGGAGCGTGGACTGCAGAAGCCGCAACTGTACCAACAGTTCGCGCGCCACTGCGGGTGATTCAGAAATTCGGAGTATCGGCGGAAACAGGTCCGCCAGGTCCATATTCAAATTTCGCAATGCCGCCACCAGTTTTTGGACCGCCGGCGAATTCGGATTCGCCAGGTCCAAATGACTGTTGATCTGTTCTCGCAGAGCTTGCCAGTTGAGCTCCACGAACGGGTGTTTCTTCGAGACCTCGCGCACCACTCGCTCCGTGATCCGCGCTCGGTCTCCCAATCGCGCAAGGTGCAGCTGCCGCACTTTTCCGCCCCGGCGCACATTGTGCACCAGGTAGAAAGCGTTTCCTTTGCGGCGAACAAAAGCCATGAGCCTCACCCCGTAGCGTCCAACCTGACCGTAGTGTACTGCACTTCCACTACAAGCTTCAACATTTGTTTCGTGACGCGACGCGAAATTGCTCCTAAAGCGTTAACACTATTGCAGTCGTTCGTCCGGCCACGACTCCGCATTTCCCACAGCAACTCGCCTGGACGATACGCGAACGGATTCGACTTTCGTCATCACTTTTCCAACTCCGTTGCATTCAGGAAACGCATCGAGTCTCTCTCGCTTCTCTCTCGCGCCGCTGCCACTCCTGCACGTTTAGATGCGGCCACACTGCGCTACGCTTCCTGCCGAGCTACCAATTCCTCTGTAATTCATCGAACGCTGCAATTTATTTTTCGATCCGCCGCGACTTCATTTACTTAAACCCCGGCGTCGTATTTTTGTTCTTGTTTGCCCGGTAAGCGCGAACCTAAGATAGTCGTCCGCAGCGCGGAAAAGCTGCTCACGGCGCGCGCAACATTCGCAAGGAGATCTTGAGCAATGTCCTGGGATCCGGTTTACCGGCTGGTGCAACAAATTCCCCGCGGCAGGGTTTTATCCTATGGGGCGCTAGCCCGACTTTTGCGCTTGCGCGGCGGCGCGCGCACTGCCGGACGCGCTATGGCTGCTACTCCGTCCGGAAAAGGCATTCCGTGGCATCGCGTAGTCGGGGACCGCGGCAAAATCCTGATCCGTGAGCCCTACGCCTCCCTGCAAAAAAAGCTGCTGGAATCCGAAGGCGTGAAAATCACCGAATCCCGTGTCGACCTGAAAAGTCATCTCTGGGCCCCATCCGGAAAGGGCCGCCCAGTCAAGAAGCAAGTTAAGACGCCGCCCCGCGCCTCTCGCGCAAAGGGCGCGAAGGGCGCTTCCAAACGCACCAAGCGCTCGTAAGCGTCCTTCCGATTTCGGCGTGCCGCGAATCTACGGTATCCTAGTCGCTTGCCAGTCATGCCTGAACCCATCCTGCAAGTAGATAATCTCGTCAAGCACTATGGCGATGTGCGAGCCGTGCGCGGCGTCAGCTTCAGCGTCGAAGAAGGCGAAGTCTTCGGCCTGCTCGGCCCCAATGGCGCCGGCAAGACCACCACCGTCGAAATCCTCGAAGGCTTGCGCAATCCCGATGGCGGTTACGTCCGCGTTTGTGGCCTCGATCCGCAGGTCAATGCCCGCGAACTGAAGCACGAAATTGGCGCCGCATTGCAATCCACTTCCCTGCCGGAAAAGTTGAAAGTGATGGAAGCATTGCGCCTCTTCGCCGGCTTCTACAAACGGCGCCGCGATCCCGAGGAACTGCTCCGGCGCTTCGGCCTGGAGGAAAAGCGCGATGCGTATTACAGCAAGCTCTCGGGCGGACAGAAGCAGCGCCTCGCCCTTGCCATGGCCCTGGTGAACAATCCGCGCGTGCTTTTCTTTGACGAGCCTACCGCCGGACTCGACCCGCAGGTCCGCCGCGAAATCTATGACATCATCGAAGAGCTTCGCCGCGAGAAAAAAACGATCCTCATGACCACGCACTACATCGAAGAAGCCGAGCGCCTCTGCGACCGCGTGGCCATCGTCGATCACGGCAAAGTGATCGCTTGTGGCTCCCCTCGCGAGCTCAAGCAGCGTTCCGCCGGCAAAACGCGCATTGAGGTAAAGCTGGCCAAACCTGCCGCCAACGGCACGCTGAGCAATCTCGACGGCGTAGTGGACGCTCGCGAGGTGGACGGCACCTACGTCCTCCACACGCAGCGCCCTCCGCAAGCCATCGTCTCTCTCGTCAAGCATCTCGAAGCCGAAGGCAACGAGCTTGTCAGCCTGGAAATCGCTACGCCTTCCCTCGAGGACGTCTTCATCGAAATGACCGGAAGGAGGCTACGCGATTGAGCAATTTTGCCAGCCTCACGCGCATGCGCATTAAACTCGCCATGCGCAACAAAATGTTCTTCTTCTTTAGCGTAATCTTCCCGCTGGGCATGTTTTTTCTCTACGCCGGGATCTTCGCCAAGGGCAATCCGCGCGTGGTCAGTTTCTTCCTCGGTCCGGTGATCGCCCTCAACGTTATGGGCAGCTTCTGGGGCCTGAGCGCCATGCTCGTAACATTTCGCGAGCAAGGAATTCTCCGCCGTTTCCACGTAACTCCTGTCACCGCTGCCGACATGCTCGCCTCCAGCATCCTCGCGAATTATTTGCTCACCATCCCCACTGTTCTCATCGAACTGCTCTTCGCTCGCATAATTTTCCACGTCGCGAATCTCGGCGATCTCCTCTCGCTCTTCGTTCTCGCGACCGTCGGCACCGTGGCCTTCGCGTCCCTCGGTTTGGTCGTCGCCAGCGTCACCAACACCATGCAAGAAACGCAAGTCCTCAACCAGCTCATCTGGCTCCCACTAATTTTTCTTTCCGGCGCGACGCTCCCCATCGCCTACCTGCCGAAGGTAGCGCAAGGCGTCGCCGTCTTCCTCCCCGCGACCTATCTCGTCACCGGTTTGCAAGGCGCCATGTATTCTTCTTTCCCCGTCTGGAAGCTGATGACACAGATTCTGTCTCTCTTTTTCTGGACCGTTTTGACCTTCTTCGTCGCCACGCAACTGTTTCGCTGGGAACCCGAATCCAAAATCGCACGCAATGCCAAGCTCTGGGCGCTCGCCACCGCTCTTCCCTTTTTCCTCCTCGGCGTCTGGGAAAACAAGAACGGCCAAATCCTGACGCAAGCCCAAGCCGCCTATCGCTCCCTCGACCAGCCCGCAAAATCCGATCAACCCAAAGCGGACTCGCCCTCCATGGGCAACCTCCCCCGCTCCAAAAAGGACGCCCAGCCACAGCACTGACCAGCAGTGAACGGGGCCGCGAGGGAACGCAGCGGTAGCGCCAGCATCTTGCTGGCGCGAGAGGTCATCGAGGTCTCAATATCCAACCACCCGGTGGAGTCGCTGCAGGCCCTATGTAGCGGCCGCGGACTTTCGCGGGCGCCTTTTTTGCACGTTCTCACCACGCCAATTTGTCTTTTCCCTTTCGTCCACTCATACCTTCCGACAATTGACGCCTCTCCGCCGCTCCCGTATTCTGCACATGCAACGCACCCGAGGAGAGCAAATGCCCATCAACAAGACCGAGAAAATCTGGCACAACGGAAAATGGATCAACTGGGACGACGCCACACTCCACGTCCTCTCGCACGTCGTCAGCTACGGCTCCGCGGTCTTTGAGGGCATTCGCTGCTACGACACCAAGCAAGGCTCCGCCATTTTCCGCCTCCGCGAACACATGCAGCGCCTCATCAATTCCGCGAAAATCTATCGCATGGAGCTGCCCTACGCGGTCGACGATTTCTGCAATGCCGCCACTGAGCTTGTGCGCCTCAACAAACTCAACGCCTGCTACGTCAAGCCCATCGTCCTGCGCGGCTACGGCGAAGTTGGCGTCAACCCGCTCAGCTCTCCGATCGACATCTACATGGCCTGCTGGTCCTGGGGCGCCTATCTCGGCCCCGAAGCTCTCGCGAAGGGCGTGGACATCGGCGTCAGCTCCTGGACGCGCATCGCTCCCAACACGCTTCCCGCCATGTCCAAAGCCGCCGCGAATTACATGAACTCGCAGCTCATTCGCATGGAAGCGAGCTTCAACGGCTACGCCGAAGGCATAGCGCTTGATACCGAAGGCCACGTCAGCGAAGGCTCCGGCATGAACGTGTTTCTCGTGCACGACGGCACGCTCTACACTCCGCCGCTCGCCACCAGCATCTTGCCCGGCATCACCCGCGATACCGTCGTGAAAATCGCCGAAGACCTGAAGATTCCCGTCAAGGAACAAGTCATCCCGCGCGAAATGCTCTACATCGTCGACGAACTCTTTTTCGCCGGCACCGCCGTCGAAATCACGCCCATCCGCTCCGTCGACCACATCCAGGTCGGCAAAGGCGTCGCCGGCCCCATCACGCGCAAGCTGCAAGAAGAATTCTTCGCCATCACCAGCGGCACCAAACCCGACCGCCACAACTGGCTAACTCCAGTAAGCGCCCCAGTAACCGCCGCCTCGCGTTAGTTCGCGCCTTCGTCGTAGGGGCGCAGCACTGCTGCGCCCCAGCTTGCCTAGGTGTAAAACTCTTTCCGAAGTCCTGGGCTTTCTTCTCTGTGCCCTCTGTGCTCGGCTCTCTGTGCACTCTGTGTTAAATCGTTTCCCCTCTTCTCCGAAACTAAAAACTAACCACTAATAACCAACAACTGCCTCAACCAGCGCACCCGGTACTAAATCTTTTTTCCCCCGCGCTGCTTCCTCGGCTAAAATCTCCCAGCCATGTACACCACCTTCCAAAAGTTCTTAGCGGAATTTCTCGGCACCTTCGCGCTTGTTTTCTTCGGCGCCGGCGCCATTTGCGCGGACCGTTATCTCCAAAGCTCCGGCGGCATCGGCCTTCTCGGAGTCGCTTTAGCCTCCGGTCTCGCCATGGCCATCATGGTTTCCGCGCTCGGCCACATTTCCGGCGGCCATTTCAATCCCGCCATCAGCATCGGCTTCTGGGTCACCAGGCGCATCGGCACCATGGAAGCGTTTACCTATTGGGCCGCCCAGATTATCGGCGGCATCGCCGCGGCTTTTGTTCTCAAAGCCATCATTCCCCAGGAAACCTGGCGAGCCGTAGCTCTCGGCACTCCGGAACTGGTGCGCGATTTCTCCACAGGCGCCGCCATGCTCCTCGAAGCCGTCGCCTCCTTTTTCCTCGTCCTCGTCTTCTTCGCCACCTCGGTGGACGAGCGCGGCGCCTTTCGCTCCATCGCCGGCTTCGGCATCGGCCTGACCGTCACCCTCGGCATCCTTGTGATCGCTCCCTTCACCGGAGGGGCTATGAATCCCGCGCGCGCTTTTGGCCCCGCCCTCGCCTCCAATCACTGGACCAACTGGGGCGTCTACTGGATCGGCCCTCTCGCCGGCGGCGCCCTCGCCGGCCTCCTCTACGACTCGCTCTACTTGAAAAAGAGCGTATAGCGTCGCGGCCAGTCCGGTCCTCGTGAGCTCGAACCTGCTTGATGGCTCGTGTTCTCAGTTCCTAGTTCTAAGTTTTTAGTAAGAAACAAATACTAGCCGTCGGCGGTCACTTCCGATGGGACCAGAGAGGTGTCCTGCGCCGGTGACGAAACATCCTCGATGCCTTCTCCTCCGTGATCTCTGTGCTCCCACCTCCGTGACCTCTGTGTTGGGCCTTTTCCGCACATTTCAGCTGGGCTTTCGCGAAAGAACCCACCGTTCCCCACCAAGCTCTCCCTCTTCTCCGAAACTAACAACTAACCACTAACAACTAAAGACAGAAGTGAGTGCTGAAAGCTGACAGCTGACGGCGACTGCCCACTGTTTACCACCGCGCAACGCCCCGCCTCGCATTCCTTGTCCACCCCTCCCGCCAATGCTAACGTCGAAAAATCATGTCACTCAGCATCGACGATCTCCTGCGCCGCGCGGTCGAAAATAAAGCCTCCGACTTGCACCTCAAAGTCGGCAACCACCCCTATCTGCGCGTCGACGGCCTACTGAACGCCATTACCGACGTCCCCCGCGTCACCCCGGAAGAAATGCTCTCCATGGCCTTCAGCATGATGACCAACCGCCAGAAGCAAAAGTTTAAGGAGACCGCCGAGCTCGACATGGCTTATGGCGTAGCTGGTCTTGGCCGTTTCCGCGTCAACGTGTTCCAGCAGCGCGGCAACGTCGGCATGGTGCTGCGCGTCATCCCCACGAAAATTCGCACCACCGAAGAGTTAAACCTTCCCGCCGTCATCAATCGCATTTGCGAAGAGCAGCGCGGCCTCATCCTCGTCACCGGCACCACTGGTTCCGGCAAGTCCACCACGCTCGCCGCCATCATCGACCGCATCAACGCCAATCGCGCCGATCACCTCATCACCATCGAAGACCCCATCGAGTTCCTGCACCGCGACAAGCGCAGCTTCATCAACCAGCGCGAAGTCGAAGTCGACACCGCGAACTTCTCCACCGCCCTCCGCGCCGCGCTCCGTCAAGATCCAGACGTCATCCTCGTTGGCGAAATGCGTGACCTCGAAACCATTTCCACCGCGTTGCTCGCTGCCGAAACCGGCCACCTCGTCTTGTCTACCTTGCACACTCTGGACGCCACGGAAACCATTCAGCGCATCATCGCCGTCTTCCCGCCGCCCGAGCAGAAACAGATTCGCTTGCAGCTTGCCGCCACCCTCAAAGCCGTCGTCTCCCAGCGCCTCGTTCGCCGCGCCGACGACAAAGGCCGCGTGCCCGCCGTCGAAGTCATGATCACCACCGCGTACATTCGTGATTGCGTCATCAACCCGGACAAGACGCGCCTCATCCACGACGCCATCGCCGCCGGCACCAGCCAGTACGGCATGCAGACCTTCGATCAATCGCTTTTCGATCTCTACACCAAGCAACTCATCACCCTCGACGAAGCTTTGGCGCGCTCCTCCAATCCAGACGAATTCAAGCTGCGCATCCAGGGCATTCGCTCCGCCTCCGACTCCGCACGCGAAGAGATGGAGCGCCAAATGGCCGACTTCGAGCGCTTCGCCCGCAAGTAAACTCGTCGTCCCATGGCTTTTCCGCAGGACCAAATCGACTGGCTGACCGCGAATCGCAAACGCCTTGTCCGCTGGATGTTCATCCCGCAATTGCTCGTCGGCCTGGTGTTTCTGGGCTTTTCCTATCGCACCGGACGCACACACGTTCGTGTTCTATTGCGAGGTGCCCAAGTGCAAGGAAGAATCGTTTCTCTCAGACGCGTGCAGATGTCTACCGGCTCCGGCTCGCGGCTCAGCGATTCCTCCATCGTCTATCTTCCGCTCGTCGAATTTACGGCCAATGGGCGCTCGGTTCATTTCGAGGAATGGAAAGGGACGCGATCGGACTCAGGCGTGGGCGCGTTTGTCCCCGTGCTTTACGACCCCGCTGATATGTCCACCGCTATGCTGGACCGTGGAACATGGAACTGGCTCCCCTGGGCTCCCTGCCTCGCCGTCGGTGCGCTCTTGTTTCTGGCCGCTCTTTCCGGTTTGTTCTCTTTCCTGCGTTCCTCGCCATCCGCTCTTTGACTCGGGTACTCTTTCCCTCTTAGACTTGCCTGCGTGTTCAAGCCTCGCACCATCGACTCCGAGCCCGCCCTCTACGACGCCGCTATCAAAATCCTAATGCGCCGCGCCCATTCCGTCTCCGAGATGAAAAAGGCCCTAATCCGCCGCACCGTCGACGAAGGCCTCATCCAAAAAGTAATCGCACGCCTGAAACAAAACGGCCTGATCGACGACGCCCGCTACGCCAAACAGTTCGCCCGCCAGCGCACCGAAATCCGCCACCAGGGCAAATATCGCGTAGCTCGCGAACTGCGCGCCCGCGGCGTCCCCGACCATCACATCGAAACCGCCGTAGAAGAACTCGCCGCCAGCACCGACGAAGCCGCCATGGTCCGCCAGCGCATCCAGCGCAAACTCAAATTCCTCCGCGGCGAAATTGACGACAAGAAGATCGCATCCCTCTACCGCACCCTCCTCCGCGCCGGCTTCTCCTCCGACACCATCCGCCGCGAACTAAAGCGCGTAACCAGCGATGACCTCCCCGAAATCGAGTCCCCAGACGAGCCCGCGTAGCGGCCACCTTAAGGTGGCCAACAGCCCGTAGGAGCAGAATCATCGTGCCCGCCGCGAGTCCGCGAGCACGTAGCGGCGGTC
>Ga0209648_10003530_pt1 | contig 13136 bp, 12 predicted proteins | sample GraSoi2013_115cm_FD_185830 | JGI IMG/M metagenome (GOLD analysis project Ga0209648, IMG submission 185830) | Grasslands soil microbial communities from the Angelo Coastal Reserve, California, USA - Sample 9_17_2013_115cm (SPAdes) (version 2) | ecosystem: Environmental > Terrestrial > Soil >...
AGGGTCGAACTTTAGCAAAGGGGCAAGTCGCTGTCAATTAATACCACGTGCTACCGCATTAGTTTTTAAACCCCTGACAGAGAGAAAGCAGCACCTCGTCTAAAGTGTAGCGTCCCGTAAGTCGTGGCATAAGTCCACACTGTTCATCTTGAGCGAAGCGAGGGAACTATGTAGTTGACCGCGCAGATGCAAAGGTCTGTCGCTTTGCCTCAAGATGACAGCCCATACTTGTGTCGCGCACTTGCGGGACACAACACTAGCAAGCAGTGAAAGCCCGCCGAGAAACGCTCTTTCCAGCCAAACATTCCACCGGACGCCACCACTTCCCGCTCATTGCTCCGATTCAAAGTTTGTGGTAATTTCGCGGCTCATGAAAGCGCTCCTTTCAAAACTCGGGTTCGGCTCAACCGTGGAGGAGGAGGCTCCCGAGATCGTCCACGGGGAAAGCCCCGCGCTCCGGGGAGCTGACATGGCGGTCGCTTATTTTTCCTCGCGCGCCGGGGGCGATTTCCACGATTTCCTGCGGGTCGGTCCGCACCGTTTCCTTTTCGGATTGCTCGACATGGCGGGAAAACGCGCAACCGGCGAAACCGTGCTGCTCGCCGCGCAGGTTTGTTTCCACTCGTCCGCCGAGCAGATCTTCGCCGCCTCCGAACTGAACGAAACGGAAGCGATGATCGAACTGTCGCGCCGTCTGAATCTTGAGATCATGCGCGCTGCCGGAGGCGTGCGCAGCTGCCCGGCCTTCGCTGGCTGCTACAACGAAGAACTTGGCACGGTTTGCTACGTGAATGCAGGCCACACACCTGGACTGCTGCGCGATCACTCAAGCGTCGTCGAGTTGCCCGCAACCGGCCTGCCGCTCGGGCTGTTCTCGCTGGCCCCGACAGACGCCCGCATCGTCGGTCTGGGACCAAAGGGCTCGCTGGCGGTGGTCTCGCGCGGAGTGGTGGAGGCCGAGTCGAAGAACGTAGAATTTGGTCTGGCGGGCGTGAAGAGTGCCATGCAGGCGGGGCCTTCTTCCGCAAGGGATCTATCCCAGAGCATCCTGCAACGCGTGCAGGACTTCATGCACATGGCCCCGAGGCACAACGACGTGACCGCACTGACGCTCACACGAGCAGCTTAGCCAAGCCACACAGTCAATTGGCCTCCACGCTGCTCGCGGCGTAAAATAAGAAGACAATTTTCCTCGGGTGTTACCCAGGTTTGAGAGAGCCCTAATGAAGAAAACCAGACTTCCCCTGCTGTTGGCTGTTGGGTACGCGCTGTTGCTCCCATCTCTTTCGCCGGCTGATGCCGTGGTGGAAGAGATCATCGCCCGGGTGAACAACGAAATCATCACACGCACGGAATACATCCGCAGCCGCGATCAGCTCAAGCAGGAAGTCCAGCAGCAAGATGCCGCCAACGCCGACCGCGCTTTCGCCGAGAAACAACGCGACGTTCTGCGCGATCTGATTGACCAGCAACTCCTTTTACAAAAAGGCAAAGACCTCGGGATCACTGGCGACACGGAACTCGTGAAGCGCCTCGATGAAATGCGCAAGCAGATGAACCTCGCGACCATGGAAGAATTGGAAAAGGCGGCGGAGGCGCAGGGAGCTTCGTATGAAGACTTCAAGCAGAACCTGCGCAACCAGATCGTCACGCAGCGCGTAATTGGGCAGGAAGTGGGTTCGCACCTTGCCATGAACAAGGACGACGTGAAGAAATTCTATGACCAGCACCGCGCGGAGATGGAGCGGCCTGAAGAGGTTCGGCTGAGCGAGATTCTGATCGCGCCTAAGACTCCCGCCCAACCGGCTGCCACCCCAGACGTGAAGCCCGCGCCGCCGTTGGAGGCTGAGTCGGAGGCAGCCCTGGCGCCGGCCCAGGCCAAAGCGCAGGATTTGCTCGAGCAGATTCACAAAGGCGCAAAGTTTGCAGACTTGGCGAAAAAGTACTCCGATGGACCGTCGGCGAAAGACGGCGGTGACCTCGGCAGTCCTTTCAAGCGCGGAACGCTCTCGAAAGAACTGGAAGATAAAGTCTTCGCGCTGAAGGCTGGTGAAGTCACGGAGGTGATTCGCGCCAAGCAGGGTTATGTGATTCTGCAGGCGACCGAGCACCAGATGGCGGGCATTCCGACGCTGAAGGAGGCTGAGCCGCGCATCCAGGACGCGTTGTACATGCAAAAACTGCAGCCGGCGCTGCGTGCTTTTCTGACCACGCTGCGCGAAGAAGCCTACATAGACTACAAGCCCGGTTACATCGACACGGGCGCGAGCGCAAAGCAAACCAAGCCCGTCGAGACCACGGCCAAAGAGGCCAACGCAAAGAAGCTGAAAAAGAAGAAGAAGCTCGGCGTCTTTTAGGCTAACCTTGGGCTGTGCCTGCGGCGGGCGTCCGCATATCCACGCGGCAAGCCGATTTCGCGGAGGCTCATGAAAGAGTTCTTCATCTCCGAATGTTCCCAGCAGGAAAACAAGATCATCACCTCCAGCTTCGTGGTGGCATCGAAGCAGGTGAAGGCAAAGAAAAATGGCGAGCCTTACCTGGCGTTGACCCTGGCGGATCGCACCGGCCAGATCGAAGCCAAGATGTGGGACAACGTCGAAGAATTCATCGCCGTCTTCGAGCAGGACGACTTTCTCAAGATCAAGGGGCTCATCAACCGGTACAAGAATCGTTTTCAGCTTACGATTCACAAGCTGCGGCGCATGGAAGAAGGCGAGATCGACTTCACCGACTACCTGCCCAAGACCACCAAGGACATCGGCGAACTCTGGAGGACGCTGACCGAGTTTGTGGCAACGTTTCAGAATCCGCACCTGAAAGCGCTGGTGGAACTGTTCATGGCGGACCCGGAGATTGCCGAACGCTACCGCAACGCTCCCGCGGCCAAGACTCTTCATCATGCCTACATCGGCGGACTGCTCGATCACGTCGTGTCATTGTTCCGCTCCTGCGATCTGATCTGCCGGAACTATCCACAGGTCAACCGTGACCTGCTGTTGACGGGAGCGTTTCTGCATGACATCGGAAAGATTCAGGAACTGACCTATAACCGTGCGTTTTCCTACACCACGCGCGGCCAGCTGCTCGGGCACATGATCATCGAACTGGAGATGCTGCAGGCGAAGCTCGCAAAGCTGCCTGACTTTCCCGCGGGACTGAAGACTCTGCTCGAACATCTGATCATCAGTCATCACGGGCAGTACGACTTCGGATCGCCCAAGCTGCCAATGTTTCCCGAGGCGCTCATGCTGCACTATCTCGACGATCTGGATTCCAAGATGGAGGCGATGCGGGCCCACTTCGAGCGCGAGGCTGAACTCGAAGGACCGTGGACCAGCTATAACGTGTCGCTGGGGCGCCCGCTGCTCGATTCCAGGAAATTTATGCAAGGGGAGAAAGCGCAGGCTGCGCCCAGTGCGGACGATTCCGGTGCGCGGCCAGCCACGCCCGCAGAGCCGGAGCACCCAACTTCCGCGGCACCGGCGCCTGACGTTTTCAGCGAACAGAAAGCGTAAAGCGCACCGTTGCGTTTGCACACTTTGCGCGCTTCGATTACAGTTTTGGCCTCAACAAATTTTGATTTCGGAGGGGAAGGTCATGCGTTCTCGTGCGCGGTATCTACTGTCCGTTTTCCTGTTGCTTACACTCGCAGCCTGCTCGAAAAAGCCATCTGATACTGCGTCCAACTCCACCGGCCAGGACATGGCAGCGCCGTCGAACGCTGCTGGCGGGAATGCGATGAGTTCTCCAGCCGCACCTGAGCCGCAGCCGGTGGTTGTGCCCGCGGGCACAACCCTGACCGTGAGGCTGGGAGAATCGTTGGGATCGAAGCTCAGCACGCCGGGTCAGTCTTTCAGCGCCACGCTGGCTTCCGCCGTCACAGTGGATGGTAATACCGCGATCCCAGCGGGCGCATCGGTCCGCGGTACGGTTGTGGACGCGAAACCTTTAGGTAGGTTCAAGGGCGGCGCTCGATTGGAGCTCAGGCTGAACTCAATTACGGTAAACGGGACCGAGCGGCCGATTGAAACCTCCGCCGTCAGCCGCACGCTGAAGGGCAAAGGGAAGCGGACAGCCGTAATGGCAGGCGGTGGCACTGCGCTCGGCGCCATCATCGGCGGCATAGCCGGTGGAGGCAAGGGGGCAGCGATTGGCGCCGCCGCCGGCGCTGGCGCGGGTGCGGGCGGAGCAGCATTTACTGGAAACAAGGAGATCGTTCTTCCCGCCGAATCCGCGCTCAGTTTTAGGCTCAAGTCTCCGCTGGAAGTGAGACCGGGAAAGTAAACGTCGACAGAAGTCGCGTAGAGACGCAGTAAACACGCAACCAGCTGCGTCTCTATGTTAAACCGTTTCTCGTTTCGCGTTTTTCCCATCGACTCGCCTACTTCTATGAGTATGGATTTTTCGCGTTTCACCACCATCAGTTTTGACTGCTACGGCACTCTGATTGATTGGGAGTCGGGGATTCTGCCTGGCCTGCGGGCCGTGCTCGCGAGCCATGGTCAAAGTCTTCCCGACGCTACCATTCTCGAACTCTACGGGGAATTTGAAGCGGAAGCGGAAAGCGGCCCGTACCAAAGCTACCGGGATGTGCTGCAATCGGTGGTGCGGGCGTTTGCAGAATGTCTCCACTTCGAGGCCACTTCCGCGGAGATACGCTCGCTGGACGAATCAGTCCGTGCGTGGCCGCCTTTTCCCGATACAGTGCCTGCGCTGCGCGAGCTTCAGAAATGTTACAAGCTCGCGGTGATTTCAAACACTGACGACGATCTATTTGCGGAGACGCGCAAGCATCTGGACGTGGAATTCGATGGCGTGATTACGGCGGAACAGGCGAGAAGCTACAAACCCTCGACCAATAATTTCCAGATGGCCCTGCGCAGGCTTGAGCTTTCTCCGGATCGGCTGCTGCACGCCGCGCAGAGCAGGTATCACGACGTGGTGCCGGCGCGGTCGCTAGGGATCTCAACGGTGTGGGTGAACCGAAAGTCGGCCCGTCCCGGGATTGGTGCGGTTCGAGCCTCCGCGGGAAGGCCGGACCTGGAGGTTCCCGATCTTGCCAGCCTCGCCTCAGTTATGACCCGTGCGCAAGACTGACGCTTTGGCATTCAGCTACATCCCATCGGGTCTCTAGATCGGAACGGGCAGCGGAAGAATTTTTTTTCGTATGGCGAGCGTGACCAACTGGGCCTTGTTGTGAATGTCGAGTTTGCGCATCAAGTTGAATTTGTGAGCTTCCACCGTCTTGACGCTGACTCCCAGAACCGCCGCGGCTTGCTTCACGGTATGTCCCTCGGCGAGCAACTTCATCACTTCGCGCTCGCGCACAGTCAGCGTACTTCTCCGCAGCGGCACCCGCCCCGCCTGATTCCGCAGGGTCGCCTCGTCTTTTAATTGCGTCTGGATCTGCGGACTCAACGACCGTTCGCCGCGACGCACTTCGCGCAGCGCGCGCAACAAGAGCGGCGCGGGCGTATTTTTCAGCAGGTACCCGCTGGCGCCCGAGCGCAGGGCTTGCCGCACATACTCCCGATCCTCATGCATGGTCAGATAAACGATGCGCGTGCCGGCGCAGTGTTCTTCGATGAGGCGTCCGGCTTCAAACGACGACATACCGGGCATACTGATATCGAGCAGCACCAGGTCGGGGCGGTGCTCCAGAACCAATTTGAGCGCCTCGGCCGCATCGCCCGCTTCGCCCACGACGGCGAAGTCGGGAGCGTCTTCCAGCAGGCGGCGCACGCCATAGCGCAGCATTTCGTGATCGTCGGCGATCACGCAACGAATTTGCTCGGCAACTTCCGGATCAAACGGACCAGCCTTCACGGTCAACATGCACAATCCCTCGCGTATTCTGACGAAGTGGCGCGATGAGCCTGGAAACCGGGTCGTCCGGCGACTTCCGAAAAGTGACATTTAATTGTACCTGCTCAGGCCACGCCTTCGGCGCAAAATCAGCAAAAAATCAAGTAGAGCTGAACTTTTCTTCTTCATTTACAATGCCTGTTCCACATGCTGCGCTACTTCACTTCCGGAGAATCCCACGGCGAGGCCCTGGTTGCGTTTCTTTCCGGGCTGCCTGCCGGGTTGCCGGTGGATCAGGCATTTGTGGATCGCGAACTATGGCGGCGCCAACAGGGCTTTGGACGCGGCGGGCGAATGAAGATCGAAACCGACCGGGCGCACTTTCTTTCGGGCGTGCATCACGGCAAGACGATCGGCTCGCCGATCGCGGTGATGCTCGAGAATCGCGACTGGCAGAACTGGAAAGAGTCACTGCCGGTGGAGACGGGCGATCCGGAGAAACACAAGCGCGTGGCATCGCCGCGACCGGGCCATGCCGATCTTGCCGGGGCGTTGAAGTACGATTTCACGGAAGCGCGCTATGTTCTGGAACGCGCCTCGGCCCGGGAATCGGCGGCGCGGGTTGCGATTGGCGCGCTTGCCAAGCTGCTGCTCCGAGAGTTGGGAGTAGAAGTCTTGAGTCATGTGATTGCGGTGGGCGCGGTTTCGATTGCGGATCGGGAGATCTCCTGGGAACAGATTGAGCCACTGTCGCATAAGAACGAGGTGCTGCTGGCTTGCGCCGACGCCGATGCCGAGCAGCGCATGAAGGAAGAAGTCGATAAGGTTCTGCGCACGGGCGATTCGGTGGGCGGAGTTTTCGAAGTTGTGGCGCACGATGTTCCGCCGGGTCTCGGCAGCTACGTGCAATGGGATGAGCGACTGGATGCGCTGCTGGCCGCAGCGGTCATGTCGTTGCAGGCGGTGAAAGCGGTCGAAATTGGCAGCGGGATTCAGGCGGCGCATTCGCCGGGGTCCGCGGTGCATGATGAAATCGGTTATCGGAGCGATGCGGGATTTGCGGGCTTTACGCGCACGCGCAACAATGCTGGAGGTCTGGAGGGTGGCGTCTCCAACGGGCAGGACATCCGGGTACGCGGCTACCTGAAACCGATTTCCACGCTGCGGCGTCCATTGCAATCGGTGGATTTCGCGACGCGCGAGCCGGTGAAGGCGGCGTACGAGCGCTCGGATGTATGCGTGGTGCCGGCCGCCGGTGTTGCCGGCGAGGCGATGGTTGCGCTCACGCTGGCCCGCTGTGCGCTCGAGAAATTCGGCGGTGACTCGATGAAAGAAACGAAACGAAACTTTCAAGGCTATCTGGAACAGCTGAAGAACTATTGATCCGAAACCAGTCACCCGAAATTAGTAACCCTAAGATGATTTACCCAATTGTGAAATTTGGCGATCCGGTTCTGGAAAAACCTGCGGCCGTGGTGACCAGCTTCGACGACGAGATCAAGAAGCTTGTGGATGACATGTTCGAGTCGATGTACGCGGCTCGCGGCGTTGGCCTGGCAGCTCCGCAGATCGGCATTTCGAAGCGAATCGCCGTCGTCGATGTGACCTTCAAGGAAGACTCGGGCGCCAAGCTGGTTCTGATCAATCCTGTAATCATTAGCAAAGAGGGCCGCCAACGGAGCAGCGAAGGCTGCTTGAGCATTCCCGAATTTCGCGAGGAGGTCACGCGCGCCAAGACCGTTACGATACGCGCGCAGGATCTGAGCGGAGAGTTTTTCGAGCACACCGGAGAAGAGCTGCTGGCGCGCGCCTTCCTGCACGAGACCGATCACTTGAACGGCAAGCTCTACATCTCGCACATCAGCGCGCTCAAGCGCGACCTCATCAAGCGCAAGATCAAGAAACTGGTGAAGGCGGGAGAGTGGTAGGGGATTGGGTAATTGTGCAATCTGGTAATTTGGTAATTTGAATTGCCTCCAGATGCCAACACCTCTTAATCTCGTTTTCTGCGGCACTCCTCGATTCGCTGTCCCGACCCTGGAGAAGCTGGTCGAGGCGGGTCATTCCGTGCCGGTGGTGGTGACGCGACCAGACCGGCCGCGCGGGCGCGGTATGGAGGTGGCCATTTCTCCCGTTAAGGATGCGGCAACCCACCTCGGCATTGCCGTGCTGCAACCCGCCGCCATCAAGAACAATGCCGAATTCCGCGACCAGCTTGCGGCGATTGCCCCGGACGCGATCGTCGTCGTCGGCTATGGCCGCATTATCCCGCAGTGGATGATTGATCTTCCCCGCCTTAGAAATTTGAACCTGCACGCGTCTCTGCTGCCAAAGTATCGTGGCGCAGCGCCGATCCAGTGGGCGATCGCCAACGGTGAGTCGGTCACTGGCGTTACTACCATGCGTATTGACGCTGGGCTCGACACCGGTGACATGCTCATGCAGCGCGAAATTGCGATTGGTGCGGAAGATACGACCGAGACGTTGGGCCCGAAGCTGGCGTCCATCGGTGCGGATTTGATGGTCGAGACCCTGCGCGGACTAGAGAGTGGGCAAGTTCGCCCGGCTCCGCAGGATCATGCGCAAGCCACGCTTGCCCCGATTCTTAAAAAAGAAGATGGCCGCGTGGACTTCTCTCGAACAGCAAGAGACGTGTTCAACCGCCTGCGCGGCTTTCAGCCGTGGCCGGGAGCGTTCACGACCTTCAACGCTAAGACGCTGCGAGTGCACGGCGCTCAACCCTGGCTACCTGCGGTCAGGTTGACGCCCGGAGAAGTGGCAGTGGAGGGAACGCGGCTGTTCGTCGGGTGCGGCAAGGACAAAGACAAAGACGCGGACACGACGCTGGAGCTGGTCGAAATTCAACTCGAGGGCAAGCGCCGCATGACCGCGGCAGAATTCATCAACGGCTACCGGCCGAAACCCGGCGACCGTCTAGGACCATAGCCTGCCATGGCCGTTTCTCCCGCTCGCGCCGTGGCGTTCGAAATTCTTCTGCGGGTGGAGCGCGAAGAATCCTACGCCGCGGAACTGCTTCATTCCGATCGCCTCGCGAAGCTTTGCTCCCGTGATCACAGGCTCGCTACAGAGCTTGTGATGGGCGTTCTCCGCTGGCAGTCTCTGCTCGATCAGCGACTGGCCGCCGCATCGTCGCAGAAGCTCGAGCGGCTCAATGGCGAGGTTCTCGCCGCATTGCGCCTCGGCGTGTATCAATTGCATTTTCTCTCCAGAGTCCCGGCACACGCCGCGATCTTTGAAAGTGTGGAACTCGTCAAAGCTGCGCGAAAACGCTCGGCGGCTTCGTTCGTGAATGCGATTCTCCGGACAATTGCGGGGGCCGGCACGGAAGACATCTTCGCGGAAATCTACAGGGCACACGACTCGATCACGCTGGCTCGGAATGCCGCTCATCCAGCGTGGCTGGTGGCACGCTGGAACGAGCACCATGGACTCGAGGCAGCGCGGCACATCTGTGCATACGACCAGGCGGTGCCCGACACGGCCATTCATATTCACGGCGATCAATCTAATACCGATCAAGCCGAGGGCGAACTGGCTGCAGCAGGCGTGCAGCTTGCGCCGGGTCGGTTGCTATCGGCGGCACGACGCGTTCTTTCGGGCGACGTAACAGCGACCCGCGCCTACCAGGAAGGCCGCGTCTCGATTCAGGATGAAGCTTCGCAGCTGGTCGCGCTGGTGGCCGGTCTTGGAAAAACGAACGTTGATGGTGCGATCCTGGATTGTTGTGCCGCTCCTGGCAGCAAGACTTCTCTGCTCGCGCGGCGCAACCCGCGCGCCCAGGTGTTTGCGACGGAGTTGCATCCTCACCGCGCGCGTTTGCTGCGGAGCCTCAGTCGCTTGCCGAACGTCCACGTAATCGCTGCGGACGCGCGTCATTTGCCCTTCTCGTTCCCTTTTGACCGCGTCCTCGCCGACGTTCCTTGCTCTGGCACCGGCACTCTGGCCCGCAACCCAGAGATCAAATGGCGGCTCAAAGCCGAAGACCTGCAGGATCTTCAGTCGCGGCAGGTCGCCATCTTGAAGTCCGCGCTTGCCCAGCTCGCGACTGGAGGGCGGCTCGTCTATTCCACGTGTTCGCTGGAACGTGAGGAAAATGAAGCGGTGGTGGAGGCTGCTCTCGATGAAACGGCGGAATTCAAGGTCACTGATTTGAAGGGAGAACTGGAGCAACTGCGGCAGTTTGGCGAACTTTCTTCCGGATTTGATGTCGCGTCTGTTCTCGCCGGTCCCTATCTGAGAACGATTCCCGGGGTGCATCCTTGTGACGGCTTTTTCGCCGCGATGATTGAGCGGAGATAATCGGTGGAGGGACGGGTGTCTCGACTGTCCAGCCGGGGACGCCCGGCGCTTCACCAGCAAAGCGCTGCTAGCGCACTTCGAAATTCACCGCGCTGCCAGCCGCGATTTTCTGCCCTGGCGCCGGAGTTTGGGTCACGATCATGCTCGCTGCGCTCGGCTCGGAGACCGGAGGCGGCGCAATTGGCGCGGCTTGCGGCTCGCCGGGCGACGCCGACGGAAGCACGCTGACCTTGCCAACCTTGATGCCGGCGTCCTGTAACGCCAGCATCGCGCTGCCGAGAGGTTGTCCGGTGAGGTTCGGCATCACATAGATTGCAGGCTCGGGACCGTCGCTGACCAGCAGACTGATCTTTGGTGCAGACACGCCGCTGGCATTCGCTGGCGGGCTTTGCGATATCACCCGGTCCAGCGCCACCTCCGGCAAACTGACGTGCGCGATCGAACCCAGGCTGAGCCCGCGGCGCCGGATGTTCAGCTCTGCGACCCGCTCGCTCCCTCCCGTCACGTCGGGAATCGCCACCCGCTGAGGCCCCAGACTCTGCGCCACGCGGATCGACCAGCCTCGCCGCACCGTCGTTCCCGGTGGTGGCATCTGGGTCATAATTTTTCCTTCGGGAATGTCAGCGCTGTAGAACTGCCGCTCGACCCCCACCAGCAGGCCCGAAGCTGCACCCGCGCGCTCGGCTTCCAGCGGACTCATGCCCACCAGCTTCGGGATGGCCACCTCGCGCCCGTGGATGGCGAGTTGCATGGCCGTGAGCGCCGAAATCAGCGCCACCGTCATCAGGACCAGAGCCAAAAGCAGCATGCGAAAAAACTGTCGCATTGCTGTCGATTATAGCTTCCCCGACTTCACACTCGATGGCGACGCTCGCGTCTTCTGTTGTCCCACCCATTCGTGAATGCGCGTGCTGAGCACGTCCATCGGAAGGGCGCCCCCCGCGAGCACCTCGTCGTGGAAGGCGCGCAGCTCGAATTTGTCGCCCAGTTGGTCTTTCGAGTACTGGCGGAGTTTCAGAATTTCGAGCTGTCCGATTTTGTAGCCGAGCGCCTGCGCCGGCCACGCCATGTAGCGGTCGGTCTCGCTCTGAACCGAGGGTTCGTCAATGGCGGAGTGCTCGTGGAAATAGTCGACTACCTGTTGCCGCGTCCAGCGCTTGGAGTGGAAGCCGGTGTCGACGACCAGGCGAATGGCCCGCAGCATGTCATCCTGCAGGTGGCCATAGTAGCTGTAGGGGTCCTGGAAAAACCCTGCTTCTTTGCCAAGTCTCTCCGAGTAGAGTGCCCATCCTTCGGTAAAAGCCGTGTAGTACTCGTGCTGGCGGAAGGGGGGCAGCTCGGGCAGTTCTTGCGCAATCGTGATTTGCAGGTGATGTCCGGGGACGCCTTCGTGATACGCGGTAGTCTCGACATCCAACAAGGTGCGCTTCGCGAAGTCGCCCGTGTTTACCATGATGTGGCCCGGCCGCGAACCATCGGGAGTGCCGTCAATGTAGCTCGCCGCTGACGCTTCTTTCTCACGGAATTCCTCAACCGGCATCACCTCCAGTCTGGCCTTGGGCAGCCGTCCAAACATTTGCGGCAGACGCGTGTACATCTGATCGACATACTTGCGGTACAGGTCGAGGATTTCCTGTCGCGAATGCGCGTGCAGTTTGGGATCCGCGTCGACGGCCGCGTTCAAGCTCTTCATGTCTTTGAATCCGAGTTGATTCGCCACCGCGAGCATGCGGCTTTCAATCTCTTTCACCTGCTCCAACCCGATTTGGTGGATTTCTTCGGGTGACAAATTCGTCGTCGTGCTCTCTTTCACGCGGAACGCATACCAGGCAGGACCGTCAGGCAGAGACCAGGCTCCGGGCTCCGCTCTCCCTTTCGGCGCATACTCGTCCCGGACGAACGCCGTGAATTTTACATAGGCTGGAATCACCGAATCCCGAACAGCAGCCAAGCCCGCCTCGCGCAGCCGCTTGCGATCGGCCTCGGAGATGGCGTCGGGGAATTTGTCAAAAGGATGCACGAATGGACTTTGATCTGCGGGTGTCGTGGCGATTCCGTTCGCTTGCGTCACCACCTTTTCCAGCAGAATCTTTGGCGGCATCCGCCCCTCGGCCAGGCCTTTGCCCATTTGCTCAGACGTCTGGTCAAACAGCCGCGGAAGGAGTTTCAGGCGCGTAATGTAGTCTTCGTAATCCTTCACATTCTCGAACGAAAGAATGCTGACCAGCTGAGGCGCGTCAATGTGAATTCCGCTCTCCTGGTTTACCGGCATCTCCCACGGCTTGAAGCGCGCCCCTTCCAGACCCATTTTCAAGTCTCGAACCATGAGCTGTTTGTTTAGCGCTTCCTGCTCGGGAAAGCCGGTCGTGTCGATCGCTTCGAAGCGGTCGAGAAAGCGGCGGGTCTGCTCCAGATCGTCGTCGATGGCTGCCTGGGAAAAATCGTCGAGTTTGTCGTTGTAGCGCTTGTCGCCCAGGATGGAGGCATAGATTGGGCTGGTGCGCATCGTGTATTCCCACCGCTCGTGCAGCAGGTCGTTCAGAGTTTTGCGACGAGTTTCGAGATGGGCAGGTGGATTCGCAGCGGCGGCGACGGTGGCCGGAATCAGCACGGCAACGGCTAGCAGACAGATCGAAAATCGCATTGGAACTCCAGATGAAACTTTTGTTGGCGTTAAATCAGCCACAGAACGGACAGGCCTGTTCTGTTAGACGAATACGCAAGCGGATGGTCATCAGTTCCCGAAAAATCACTTGCCCGCGTTCTCACGGGCCCGCCGCAGTCCGGCAGCAACGCCTTGCCGCACTGCGCGCCCATATCCGGCAGCGTCCATTCTAGCCGTAGTTGCTGCCGCAATGCCGCCAGGAGTGGTCGCCTCTGCGAGCAGCGCTTCCAGTGAATGTTTTCCATCGCGCCAGGCAATGATCCCATCCGCCAACGCATGCGCGCTCGCCAGCCGCGCCGTGTTTCGGTCAAGACCTGCCGCTTGCCCGGCGCCCGCCAGAGTTGCG
>Ga0209648_10003531_pt1 | contig 13135 bp, 14 predicted proteins | sample GraSoi2013_115cm_FD_185830 | JGI IMG/M metagenome (GOLD analysis project Ga0209648, IMG submission 185830) | Grasslands soil microbial communities from the Angelo Coastal Reserve, California, USA - Sample 9_17_2013_115cm (SPAdes) (version 2) | ecosystem: Environmental > Terrestrial > Soil >...
CGCGAACTTCGACCGGCAGGTGAAGAAGGGGACCGTGACCGGCGAGCAGCGCGACGCCGCGCTGGCCCGCATCCGCACGTCGCCGACCCTCGACCCCGTCGCGGACGCCGAGCTCGTCGTCGAGGCCGCGACCGAGCAGCCCGCGATCAAGTTCCAGATCTTCCGCGACGTGGATCGGCTGGCGCCGCCCGCCGCGCTGCTCGCCACCAACACCTCCGCCATCTCGATCACCACGATTGCCGCGCAGACGAAGCGGCCCGCCCAGGTGATCGGCATGCACTTCATGAATCCGGTGCCGGTGATGCCCCTCGTCGAGGTGATCCGCGGGCTCGAGACCTCGGACGAGACGACACGCCGCACCTGCGAGATTGCGCAGGGGCTCGGGAAGACGCCGGTCGAGGTGCGCGATTATCCGGGGTTCGTGTCGAACCGCGTGCTCATGCCGATGATCAACGAGGCGGTGTTCTGCGTCATGGAAGGGGTCGCGACGCCCGAGGCGGTCGACACCGTGATGAAGCTCGGCATGAACCACCCGCTCGGGCCACTCGCCCTCGCCGACCTGATCGGGCTCGACGTGTGCCTCGCGATCCTCGAGGTGCTGCAGCGCGATCTGGGGGACGACAAGTACCGGCCGGCACCGTTGCTGCGGAAGCTGGTGGCGGCGGGGCGGCTGGGCCGGAAGAGCGGCCGGGGGTTCTATGGCTATCGCGATTGAGCCGGCCGGCCTGTCCGAGACGCAACGCCAGATCGTCGAGCTGGCGCGCGAAGTGGGGCGGACCCGGATCGAGCCGTTCGCGGCCGAGTGGGATCGCACTGCCCACTTCGCCCGGGACGCCATCGACGAGCTCGGCCGGCTCGGGTTCCTGGGGATGTGCACGCCCGAGGCGTACGACGGCATGGGCCTCGACACCGTCACCTACCTGCTCGCCCTCGAGGAGATCGCCGCGGCGGATGCGAGCATCGCCCTCTCGCTCTCGATCCATAACGCCCTTCCCACCACCATGCTGGTGCGCCACGGCAGCCCGGCGCAGTGTGCGCGCTGGCTCAAGCCGATGGCGCGGGGCGAGCGGCTGGCGGGCTTCGCACTCTCGGAGCCCGGATCCGGGTCCGACGCCGCCGCGCTGCGCACGCGCGCGGCACGCGACGGCGACCACTGGGTGCTCTCGGGCACCAAGGCCTGGGCCACGAACGGCGCGACGGCCGACCTGATGATGGTGATGGCCCGCACAGCGCAGGGCATCTCCGGCTTTATTGTGCCTACTGATGCGCCGGGTTATCGTCCGGGGAAGCCGGAGGACAAGATGGGCCTCCGCGCCTCGAACACCGTCGCGCTGACGCTCGAGGAGGTGCGGCTGCCCCACGACCACCTGCTGGGCGAGGACGGGGCGGGGTTCGGCTATGCCATGGAGGCGCTCGACGTGGGCCGGCTGGGCATCGCGGTCCAGGCGGTCGGGATCGCGCGGCGCGCGCTCGAGCATGCGGTCGCCTACAGCGCCGAGCGCCGGCAGTTCGGCAAGGCGTTGCGCGAATTCGAGGGCGTGCAGTTCAAGCTCGCCGATATGGCCACGCGCGTCGAGGCCGCACGCGCGCTGGCGCACGTCGCGGCGGCGCGGCGCGACCGCGGCGAGCCCATCACCACGGCCGCGAGTATGGCGAAACTGTTCGCCTCCGAGGCCGCGATGTGGGTCACGACCCAGGCGGTGCAGCTGTTCGGCGGGTACGGCTACATGCGCGATTTCCCGGTCGAGAAGCTGTTCCGGGACGCGAAGGCGACGGAGATCTATGAAGGCACCAGTGAAATCCAGCGCATCCTCGTCGCCCGCGGTCTCTACCCTCGAGCGTAACGCCCGCGCCGACGAGCGGGCCGCGGACCGGCGGGCCGAGCCACGCCGCGCCGCGCTAGGGCGGCGCACCCGTGGCTGAGCCGATCTATGTCGGCGGGGACCACGCCGGCTTCCAGCTGAAGCAGCACCTCGTGGGCGAGCTCCGGCGGCTCGGCTACGAGCCGGTCGACGTCGGCCCCGCGACGCTCGACCCGGCCGACGACTACCCCGACTATGGCCGCCCGGTCGCCGAGGCGGTCAGCGCGGGACGGGCGCGGCGCGGCGTGCTCACCTGCGGCACGGGGCTCGGGATGGCGTACGTGGCGAACCGCTTCGCGCGCGTGCGCGCGGCCGTGGCCTGGAGCCCGGAGATCGCGGCGCTGGCGCGCAAACACAACGACGCGAACGTGCTGGTCCTGCCGGCGCGGTTCGTGAGCGAGGAGGAGGGGATGGCGATCCTGCACACCTGGCTCGATACCACCTTCGAAGGTGGGCGCCACGAACGGCGCGTCGCCAAGATCGACGCGTGATCGACCGGCGCACGCCGCTCGCCAAAGCGGACCCGACGGTCTTCCAGCTCGTCCGCCGCGAGGTGGAACGACAGGAGCACGGGCTCGAGCTGATCGCGAGCGAGAACTTCGTGTCCGTCGCGGTGCTCGAGGCGATGGGCACGGCGCTCACCAACAAGTACGCCGAGGGGCTGCCGCGGAAGCGCTACTACGGCGGCTGCGAGGTGGTGGACGAGGTAGAGCAGCTCGCGATCGACCGGGCCAAGGCGCTGTTCCACGCGGAGCACGTCAATGTCCAACCCCACGCCGGGGCGCAGGCGAACATGGCCGCCTACCTCGCGGTCGCCCGCCCGGGCGATGCGCTGCTCGGCCTCGCGCTGCCACACGGCGGCCACCTCACGCACGGCGCCCCCGTGAACTTCTCGGGCACGCTGTTCCGCGCCACGCAGTACGGCGTGCGCGAGGACACCGGGCGCATCGACTACGACCAGGTCCGCGACATCGCGCGCCGCGAGCGGCCGCGGCTCCTGATCGGCGGGGGCTCGGCCTACGCCCGCATCATCGACTTCGCGGCGCTGCGGAGCATCGCCGACGAGGTCGGCGCCACCCTGATCGTGGACATGGCCCACTTCGCCGGGCTCGTCGCCGCGGGCATCCACCCGTCGCCCGTGCCACACGCCCAGATCGTTACGACCACGACCCACAAGACGCTGCGGGGCCCACGCGGCGGCCTGATCCTGTGTGAGGAGCGGTTCGGCAAGGACGTAGACAAGCAGGTGTTCCCGGGCCTCCAGGGGGGACCGCTCGAGCACGTCATCGCCGCCAAGGCCGTCGCCCTGGGCGAGGCCCTGACGCCCGCGTTCAAGGCGTACGCGCAGCAGGTCGTGACGAACGCCCAGACGCTCGCCGCCGAGCTCGTGGCGCGCGGCTACGCGATCGTGTCGGGCGGGACGGATACGCACCTCATGCTCGTGGACCTCCGCGCCAAGCGCGTGACGGGCAAGGAGGCCCAGGAGCTGCTCGACCGGGCCGGGATCACGGTCAACAAGAACACGATTCCTGGTGATCCGCAGACGGCGTTCGTGACGAGCGGGATCCGGATCGGCACGCCGGCCGTGACGACGCGCGGTTTCACCGAGAGGGAGATGCGACTCGTGGCGCAACTGATCGACACCGTGCTCACCCAGAAGGACGCCGCGACCGCGGCGCGCGCGAAGGACGAGGTGCGCGAGCTGACCGAGCAGTTCCCCCTATACGCGGCGCCGGCCCGGGCCGCGGTGGTGGCCCAGCATGGCTGAGAGCAGCGGCTCCTCGGGCCGGCCCCCCCGGGGCTCGGGATCCTTCACGGTGCATCCGGCGGAGGAGCTCGAGGTCTACTTCAACGAGGTGGCGCACGGCCGCCCCGTCGGCTTCGTGGCGTCGTCGAAGTGGAAACCACCGACCGACATCTTCGAGACCGACGACGTGCTCGTGGTCTACATGGACATCGCGGGGATGCGCTCCGAGGACTTCACCGTCGAGTACGCCGACGGGATCCTGGCCATCGCGGGGGAGCGCACGGCGCGGGCGCACCAGGGGAAGCCGCACTACCACGCGATGGAAGTGCAGGTCGGGCAATTCGAGCGCCGCTTCCGCTTGCCCGTGCCCGTCGATCCCGAGAGCATCCGCGCCACCTACGAGCAGGGGTTCCTCGAGGTCCGGCTCACCAAGTTCCCGACCCGGCAGTCGGGCCCGCAATCGGTGCGGGTGCAGTAAAGTGGACCGCCTCCCGGTCCTGCCGCTCGGTCAGCTCGTCGTGTACCCGCACGTCGTGCTGCCGATGGCGCTCACCGACCCCCACGCCGTGCAGCTGATCGACGAGGTCGTGCAGGGGAATAAGCGGCTGCTGCTCGGCGTGGTGAAGCCGGTCGGAGGGACGGAGCCGCCCGAGGGGGCGGTGATGCAGGCCCGCGCCGACGAGCTGTACGAAGTCGGGACGCTCGGTACGGTGGTGCGGATGCTCAAGCTGGGCGACGGCTCGGTGCGGGTCATGGTGCAGGGCTTGGAGCGGGCCCGGCTCGTGGAGGTCCTGCCGGCCGAGCATTGGCTCGTGGCACGCTACGAAACGCTCACCACCGTCCAGCCGGACGACGCGCGCACCGAGGCGCTGAAGCGCACCGTGCACGCCCAGTTCTCCCGGGTGATCGACATCGCTCCCTACCTGGGCGAGGAGTTGCACGAGGTCCTCGTCGGGATCACCGACGCCGGGAAGCTCGCCGACTTCGTGGCCGCGAACTTGGACCTGGCGCTCCCGCCCAAGGCCGAGCTGCTCGCCCTCGACGACGTCAACCGCCGGCTCGAGCGGCTGGCCGAGCTGCTCGGCCAGGAATTGCAGGTGCTCGAGGTCGGGAGCCAGATCCAGGAGAAGGTGCGCACCCGGCTCGATCAAAACCAGCGCGAATACGTGCTGCGCGAGCAGCTGCGCGTGATTCGCCAGGAGCTCGGGGAAGACGAGGGCGACGACGAGCTGAGCGAGCTCGGGCACCGCCTCGAGCAGGCCGGGCTCCACGAGGAGGCCAAGAAGGTCGCCGAGCGCGAGCTCAAGCGGCTACGCCAGATGTCGCCCCAGTCGGCCGAGTACCACGTGGCGCGCACCTACCTCGAGGTGTTCGCGACGCTGCCGTGGGGCCGCACCTCGGTGGACCGGCTCGACCTGAAGGCGGCGCGCGACATCCTCGACCGCGACCACTTCGACCTGAAGCCGGTCAAGGAGCGGATCCTCGAGTATCTCGCCGTGCGCACCCTGAACCCGACGGCGCGCGGGAGCATCATGTGCTTCGTCGGCCCCCCCGGCGTGGGGAAGACATCGCTGGGCCAGAGCATCGCGGAGGCCCTGGGACGGCGCTTTACCCGCGTCTCGCTCGGCGGCGTGCGCGATGAGGCCGAGGTGCGCGGCCACCGCCGCACCTACGTCGGGGCCCTCCCGGGGCGCATCATCCACGCGCTGCAGCGCTGCGAGACGCGCAACCCCCTGCTGATGCTCGACGAAGTGGACAAGATGGGCGCCGACGTGCGCGGCGATCCGACGGCCGCCCTGCTCGAGGTGCTCGACCCGGCCCAAAACGGCGCCTTCGTCGATCACTACCTCGAGGTCCCCTTCGACCTCTCGGGCGCGATGTTTATCGCCACCGCGAACAGCCTGGCCCCGATCCCTGATCCCTTGCTCGATCGCATGGAGGTTCTCACCTTGCCCGGCTACACGCCGGGCGAGAAGCTGGCGATCGCCAAGCGCTACCTGCTGCCGCGGCAGCTGAAAGAGACGGGGCTCACCGGCGAGCGGGCGAGCGTCGCCGACGGCGCGCTCGAGCGACTGATCGCCGAGTACACGCGGGAAGCCGGCGTGCGCCAGCTCGAGCGCGAGATCCAGGGCGTCTTGCGCAAGGCCGCGCTCGACGTGGTCGAGGGCCGGGCCGCGGCGGTCAAGATCACCGCCAAGACGCTGGAGAAGTACGCCGGCCAGCCCAAGGTGCAGAACGAGGTAGCGGGGCGGAGCCCCGAGGTGGGCGTGGCCACGGGCCTCGCGTGGACACCGGTGGGCGGCGACATCATGTTCATCGAGGCCATCCAGATGCCCGGCAAGGGCCAGATCACGCTCACCGGCCAGTTGGGCGACGTGATGAAGGAATCGGCGCAAGCGGCGTGGAGCCTGCTGCGGGCGCGCGCCGGGGCCCTGGGGATCCCGCTCGAGGCGTTCACCCAGAGCGACGTGCACCTCCACTTGCCGGCCGGGGCGGTGCCCAAGGACGGCCCGTCGGCGGGGATCGCGATCGCGGCGGCGCTCGCCTCGCTCTTGTGCCGGCGGCCGTCGCGGCACGACGTCGCGATGACCGGCGAGCTCACGCTGCGCGGACGGGTGCTCCCGATCGGCGGGCTGAAAGAGAAGCTGACGGCAGCGGCCCGGGCCGGCGTGAAGACGGTGCTCGTGCCGGCGCGCAACCAGAGCGACTTGGTGGAGGTCCCGGACGAAGTGAAACAGTTGCTCGAGATCAGGCCGGTCGAGACGATCGACGAGGTGCTGGATTACGCCCTGCTCGAGCCGCGCCAGTCCCGGCCCGTCACGCTGCGAGCGCGGCCGTCGGGGCCGACGGAGGCCCGGCCGTGAACGACTTCGCGACGCTCGAAGAGGCCTTCCAGCGCATCGGCCGGCAGGACGGACGCTTCCACGAACGCGCCTACGTGTTCGTGCTCGCCGCGCTCGAGTACGCCCAGACCCGGCTGCCGGCGCGACGCCACTTGTCGGGCGCCGAGCTCGCCTGGGCCTGCCGCGATTTCGCGCTCGAGCAGTTCGGGTTGCTTGCGCCGACCGTCCTGGCGCACTGGGGCGTCACGAGCACGCTCGACCTGGGCTGCATCGTGTTCTCGCTCATCGACGTCGGTCTGCTCGCGCGCCAGCCGAGCGACAAGCGCGAGGACTTCGAGCGGGTGTTCGAGTTCGCCGAAGTGTTTCGCACGGGCTACCGCTGGCCCGGCGTGGAGCGCGGCTAGCGGGGGTCGGGGTCGGGGTTGGATCGGTCGAGGGGGTGCCGCATGGACGATGTCCGGGCATGGCCCGCCTGCAGGAAGTGTCAGCAAGGTCTCCTCATCCCGTTGTCGGATTACGGTCGCGACGGCGCGCCGATCACCTATAAGGCCTGGGTCTGCAGCAACCCGGAGTGCGGCTTCAATATCCGTATCGATAACGGAGAGATCTCGTTCGGTCGCGCGATCGGCCAGAGCTTCAAGTAAGCTTGGATGCCGTGCGTGCGCCTGCGGTGAGCGGGCGCTTCTACCCGGAGGTGCCAGCGCAGCTCGAGCGCACGGTGCGGGAGCTGTTCGACGCGGTCGGCCCCGCGCGGCCGCGGTCGGCGCGCGGGGCGGTGGCGCCGCACGCGGGCTACCTCTACTCCGGCCTCACGGCGGCGCACGTGTTCGCCCGGCTCGACGTCCCGCCGCTCGTCGTGATTGTGGCGCCCAATCACACCGGCGTGTGCCGGGCGCCGGGCGGTGCGTCGCTGTGGGAGGCGGGTGCCTTCCGCACGCCGCTCGGCGACGTCGCCGTGGACGACGCGTTCGCGCGGGCACTACTCCAAGCGTCGCCGCTCGTGGGCGCGGACCACGCGGCGCACGCCCACGAGCACGCGGTGGAGGTGGAGCTGCCGTTCCTCCAGCTCAGGCGCGCCGACGTGCGCATCGTCCCGCTCGTGCTCGCATGGGACGCGTGGGACCGCTGCCTCGGATTGGGCGAGGCGCTCGCCGGGCTCGTCGACGCCTGGCCCGATCCCGTCTTGCTGCTCGCGTCGAGCGACTTGAATCACTACGAGCCGGCGGCGACGTCGGAGTCCAAGGACCGGCGCGCACTCGCGGCGGTTGCGGCCCTCGACGGCGCCGAGCTGCTCACGCGCTGCCGCCGCGAGGGGATCTCGATGTGCGGCCGGGCCGCCGCGGCGACCGTGCTCGCGGCGACGCGGGCGCTCGGCGCCCGGTCGGCCGAGGTGGTGCACTACAGTCACTCCGGCATGGTGAGCGGGGACGATGACGCCGTCGTGGGCTACGGAGGGGTGGTAATCGCGTGAACCCGATCCCGGTGCTGTCCGCCACCGAGGCCGCCGCCTGGGACTCGGTCGCCCGCACCCAGTACCGCATCCCGACGCGCGTGCTGATGGAGGCCGCCGGCCGCGCCGTGGCCCACATCATCGCTCACGCCTATCCCGGTGTGCTCACCGGTGGGGCCCTGGTCGCCGCGGGGGCAGGGAACAACGGCGGCGACGGCTGGGTGACCGCGCGCGCGCTACACGCGAGCGGCGTGCCGGTGTGGGTCGCCGCCCTCGATCCGAAGACCGACGATGCCATCGACAACCGGGCGCTCGCGCGCGTCGACGGCGTGCGCGAGATCGGGCGCGAGGAACCGTGGCCCGCGGCTGCCGTCGCCGTGGATGCCGTGCTCGGCACGGGCGCGAGCGGCCCGGCCCGGGGCGACGTGCTCGCGCTCGCCCAGCGGCTCGTCACCTACGGCGCCCCGATCGTCGCGGTCGACGGACCCACGGGGCTCGACCTGTCGAGCGGTGAGGCGCACGGCCCGGTACGGGCCGAGCTCTCCGTCACCTTCGGCGGCGCGCGCCGCGGGCACCTCTTGGCGCGCGACTGGTGCGGCCGCGTGGTGGTGGTCGACATCGGGTTTCCGCCCCCCGATCCCGCCTGGCCGCTGCTCGTAACCGATCGCTGGGCCGCGGCGCGGCTCCCCAAGCTCGCGCCCACGATGCACAAGGGCGACCGCGGCCGCGTGACCGTCGTGGGCGGAGCGCGCGGCATGACGGGCGCCGCTCTGCACGCCGCGCGGGCGGCGCTGGCCGCGGGCGCGGGCCTCGTGAAACTCGTGGCCGCGGCGGAGACGATCGCGGCCGCGCGCGCGAGCCTCCCCGACGTCCTCACGGTCGAATCGGTGCTCGGGCCCGAGCTCGAGCCCCAGGCGGCCGACGCCATCGACTGGGCGGACGCGCTGGTCGTGGGCCCGGGCCTCGGTCGCGAGCCGCCCCGCACGCCGTTCCTTCAGGCGGTGCTCGCGCGCCGCCCGGTACCCACGGTGCTCGACGCCGATGCGCTGACCCTGTTCTCGGGGCCGGCCGAGCGGCCGGTCGTCCTGACGCCCCATCTCGGGGAGTTCCGGGCCCAGTTCGGCGATCAGCTCGCCGATCAAGCGGCCAACGACCGCTGGGCCGCCGTGGCGCGCGCCGCGCAACGAGTGAAGGGGACCGTCCTCCTGAAGGGCGTGCCCACCGTGATCGCAGACCTGCGCGGCCCCATCCACGTGGTGGCGAGCGGCAATCCCGGCCTCGCGACGGGCGGGTCGGGGGACCTGCTGGCAGGCTTCATCGGCGCCTTCCTGGCCCGCGGCAGTGCGGGGCCCGAGGCGGCGGCGCTCGGCGCTCACGCGCTCGGCCGGGCCGCGGAGCAGGGCGCCCGCCAGTGGACGGCGCGCTCGCTCCGGCCCGCCGACGTGCTCGCCGCGCTCCCCGACATCTGGCGGGCGTGGTCGAATCCGCCGCCCCACGAGCCCCCGGTGCTGACGGTGCTGGAGCCGCCGGAGACGGAATGAGGGCGCTCCGCCTGGGAGCGGGCGGAGAGTTCGATCGCCTGCGCGCGATCTTCGCGCGGCTCGGTGCCCGAGGCCGCGGGCTGGGCGACGATACCGCCCTGCTCGACCTCGGGGGACGCACCCTCGCCGTCAGCATCGACCTCTCGCTCGAAGGCGTGCACTTCCGCACCGCATGGCTCGCGTGGCGGGAGATCGGGTGGCGGGCGGCGGCGGCGGCGCTGTCGGACTTGGCGGCGGAAGGGGCCCAGCCGATCGGGGTCCTCGTGTCGCTGGGGTTGCCGCGAGTGCGGCGGGGGCGCGGCGCGGCGCGGCGCGACCCGGGCGCCGAGCTGATGGCCGGCGTCGGCGCCGCCGCCCGCAGTGTCGGGGCCGGCGTGCTCGGGGGCGACTTGGTGCGCTCGCCACGCTACCTGGTCGACGTGTGTGTCCTGGGCTTCGCCGCGCGGCCCGTGCGCCGCAGCGGCGCGCGGGCGGGCGACGGCGTGTGGGTAACGGGACGGCTCGGGGGCGCGGGCCTCGCACTCGCGGCCTTGCGAGCCGGGCGGCGCCTGACCCCGGCCCTGCGGCGGCGCTTCGCGCGCCCCGTGCCCCGGATCGCCGCGGGGCGCTGGCTGGCCGGTCACGGCGCGCATGCCATGATCGATCTGTCCGACGGCCTCGCCGGCGACGCCGGGCACCTCGCCGCGGCGTCGGGCGTCCGGGTCGAGATTGCGCTCGAGGATGTGCCGTGCTGGCCGGGCGCGGCGCCTCGGGCCGCGCTCGTGAGCGGCGAGGAGTACGAACTGCTCGTCGCGCTCCCGCGGCGGTTCGACGCGCGCATGGCCCGCGCGTTCCGCCGCGCGACGGGCGTCGCGCTGACGCGAATCGGGCGCTGCGCCGCGGGCTCAGGCGTGCAGCTCAGCCGCGGCGGACGCCCGGTCGCGACGCCCGCAGGCTTCGATCACTTTGCGCCGCGATGATGCGCACCGCGTGGTTCTACGTCGTCCTCGTCCTCTCGAGCATCGTGCACGCGACGGGGGTGATCGGGGCGGCCCTGCTCGGCGTGAAGCGCCGGCCGGGCGGGATCTACGACTGGGGGACGACCGACTGGTCGCGCCAGCTGTTGCGCGCGGCGGGAACGCCGGTCCGGGTGTCGGGGCTCGAACGCATTCCCGCCGGGCCGGTCGTCTACGCCTCCAACCACTCCTCCATGTTCGATATCTGGGCCCTCGCGGCCACCCTGCCCGGGTCGGTGCGCTTCGTGGCGAAGCAGGAACTGTCGCGCATCCCGCTGGTGGGCCCCGCCATGGTCACCGCCGGCCATATCATGATCGACCGCGCCCACCCCGCCCGCGCGCTCACGGGCTACGAGCGGGCCGCGGACGCGCTCCGGAGCGGTATCTCCGCGGTCGTGTTTCCCGAAGGCACCCGCAGCCGCACGGGCGAGCTGTTGCCCTTCAAGAACGCGCCCTTCGGGCTGGCGATCGCCGCCCAGACCCCGGTCGTGCCGGTGTACGTGCGGGACACGTTCGCCATTATGCCGAAGGGACGCCGCCTGCTGCGGCCCCGACCGATCCGGATCGAGATCGGCGACCCCGTATCCACCATCGGGATGACGCTGGCGCAGCGCCGCGCGCTGCGGGAGCGCGTGCGCGCGGCGGTCCTCGAGCTCCAAGCGCGCGTTGACGCGGACGCCCCCGGCCGCTAGGGTAGGGCCACCATGAGCACGATCATTTCAGTGCACGCACGCGAGATCCTCGACAGCCGAGGCAACCCGACCATCGAAGCCGACGTCACGCTGTCGAGCGGGGCGGCCGGACGGGCCGCCGTGCCGAGCGGCGCCTCGACCGGCGAGCACGAGGCGGTCGAGCTGCGCGACGGCGACCCCAAGCGGTTTGGCGGCAAGGGGGTCCTCGAGGCCGTGAAGAACGTCAACGAGGTCATCGCGCCGCGGCTCGAGGGCATGTCGGCCGAGGACCAGATGACGGTCGACTACGCCATGCTCGACTTGGACGGCACGCCCAACAAGAGCCACCTCGGCGCGAACGCGATCCTGTCGGCGTCGCTCGCCGTGGCGCGCGCGGCCGCCCAGGACACGGGACTCCCGCTGTATCGCTACCTCGGCGGGCCGGTGCGCAACGTGCTGCCGGTCCCGATGATGAACGTCCTGAACGGCGGGGCGCACGCGGCCAATAACGTGGATTTCCAGGAGTTCATGATCGTTCCGATCGGCGCCGAGAACTTCGCGGAGGGTCTGCGGATCGGAGTCGAGGTGTTCCACGGCTTGAAGAAAGTGCTCGCCAAGCGGAACCTCGCGACCGCGGTGGGCGACGAGGGCGGCTTCGCCCCCAACCTGCCGAGCGACGAGGCGGCGCTCGAGGCGGTGATCGCCGGGATCGAGGGCGCGGGCTTCGAGCCGGGCAAGGACGTGGCGATCGCCCTCGATCCAGCGGCGTCGGAGCTGTATCAGGACGGTACGTACGTGTTCAAGAAAAGCGGCGCGCCATCGAAATCGGCGGACGAGATGATCGCGCTCTACAAGTCCTGGATCGACCGCTACCCGATCGTCTCGATCGAGGACGGCCTGGGCGAGGACGACTGGACGGGGTGGGCGAAGCTCACGGAGGCGCTCTCTGCCCGGGTGCAGCTCGTGGGCGACGACCTGTTTTGCACCGACGTCGAGCGGCTCGACCGCGGCATCGAGGAGGGCGTCGCCAACGCGATCCTCATCAAGCCGAACCAGATCGGCACGCTCACCGAGACCCTGCAATGCATCGAGCACGCCCGCTCCAACGGCTACGGTGCGGTGATCTCGCACCGCTCGGGCGAGACCGAGGACACGTTCATCGCCGACCTCGCGGTCGCGGCGGGCGTGGGTCAGATCAAGACGGGGAGCGCGTCGCGCACCGACCGGGTCGCGAAGTACAACCAGCTGCTGCGCATCGCCGAAGAGCTGGGCGACGCGGCCTACTACCCGGGCCGCCACCTGTACGGATTGTGACGCGCGCCCGCCTGATCGGCATCGCGGCGGCGCTGGTGCTCGCGGCGCTCGCGTTCGAGGCAGGCGAATACAGCACGCAAGACTGGCTCAAGCTGCGCCGCCAGCTGGCCGACGAGCGCCAGGCGGTGCGAGAGCTCGAGCTGCAGCTCGACTCGCTGCAGCAGCTGGCGCACGCGCTCGAGACCGACCCGGTGGCCCAGGAGCGCGCGGCCCGCGAGCAGTTTGGCATGATCCGCCGGGGTGAGACGCTGTACCGGCTGGTGCCGCGGGTGGAAGGATCGAGCGGCGACCGGCCGCCGCGCTAGCACGGCGGGACCCCTCAGGGCAGGCCCACGCCGACCGACACCAGCACGGCTTCCACGGTTTCGCTGCGCGCCATGACCCCTACCAGCGCGTCGTCCACGCGGTAGGCGAGGCGTAGCCAGAAGCGGGTCTCGGGCGGCTGATACCGGACGCCCGCCTCACCACCCTGCACGCGGCCGGCGCCGGGCCCGAGAGTGACGTCCGAAGCGAGGGTCCGCAGAGTTCGGCGTAGCGGGTCCGCCTTGCGCAGCCTCCAGGAAGGCGGATATTGCCCTGCCACTTCTGCGACGGCTCGCTTCGCTGCCGTGTCGTCCTCACACCTCGCTTTGGATCACGGACCTCGTCTATGCCGATGAACCGGCGGCAGTTCCTCCATGTGAGTGGAACCAGTGCGCTGGTGGCAAGCCTA
>Ga0209648_10003532_pt1 | contig 13133 bp, 14 predicted proteins | sample GraSoi2013_115cm_FD_185830 | JGI IMG/M metagenome (GOLD analysis project Ga0209648, IMG submission 185830) | Grasslands soil microbial communities from the Angelo Coastal Reserve, California, USA - Sample 9_17_2013_115cm (SPAdes) (version 2) | ecosystem: Environmental > Terrestrial > Soil >...
GGTCGGCAGGATCGGCCGCTCGTTCGACCAGTCCCAGCCGCTCCAGGCGATCGATCAGCCCCGTCACCGCGCCGCTGGTGAGGCCGGTATGGCGGGCGATCTCGCCTGCGGTCGAGGGCCCGCTCATCAGGATGAGGTCGAGGCATTCGAGATCGGTCGAATTGACGCCAACCCGCCGCGCGATGGTCTGGCCGTGCAGCACGCCCGCCGCCGAGGAGCGGCGCAGCGCCAGCATCAGCCGCCCGGCGAGGGCCTGCTTGCCCTCTTGACTTGTCGACTTGATTGCCATATCACTTGATTACTAAGATAACCAGCCATCAAGAGAATGGCATATCGTCACCGACCCGCCAAGGAGCAAGCCATGAGCCTCAGCACCTCGTCTTCGCCCGACCGCTACGACCCGCTCGCCCGCCCTGCCATGGAAGCGGCCATGGCCTGGCATGGCTGGGGCTCGCCGGTCGGGCTGGCGATCCTGCTGGTCGGCGCCGGTGCCTGCACCGTGCTGCTGCGCTTCGCCGTGCTTGGCTTCTGACTAGCGTATCCGATAGCCAGACTCGCGTGTTTCATCATTCCTCCCCTTCGCGGAATCCGCGAAGGGGGAGGTGTCGCCGTCATACGGCGACGGAGGGGTCATGAGCGCAATACTTGACGCATGACCCCTCCGTCGGCGTAAGACGCCGACACCTCCCCAGCGCTGCTGGGGAGGAATTTGAGACGCCATTTCGGATCGCTTTAGCTGCTCTCGCTCGACAGCACCTCGCCGAACAGCTTCCACGTCTCGCCGTCGAAGCGCGCCAGCTGGACCGACTGGATGGGATAGAAGTCGGTCGGGCTGGTGTTGATCTTGATGCCGGGCAACAGGATCGGCACCACGAGATCCTTCATGCTGGCGGCCTGCTTCATCAGGTTGGCGCGCGTGAGGTTGTCGCCGCACTCGGTCAGCACGTGGCGCATGGTCGCCGATACCGAGTAGGCATAGGTGTACGAGGCATCCGACATGTTGCCTTGCGGCAGGTACTTCTCCATCCACGCCTTCCATTCGAGGAAGTCCGGCGCGGTGGCCCATTGCGGGTCGGTCGGATCTTTCAGGTAGGCGGCAGTGATGATGCCCTTGCTGTTGTCGAGGCCCGCGGGCTTCAGGGTCGAGGCGACGGAGGCAGAGACATTGGCGAGGTAATGCGCCGGTTTCCAGCCGAGGTCGGCGACCTTGCGGATCGCCTGGGCCGCGGCCTTGGGTGCTGCGTCGTTGAAGAAGACGGTGGCGCCCGAATCCTTGAGCTGGATGATCTGGCTGTCGACGGTCGGATCGGTGACCTCGTAGCTCACCGTGGCGACGAGCTGTTTCATGCCCTCCGGGCCCAGCCCCTTCTGGAAACCGGTGAGGTAGTCCTTACCCGAATCGTCGTTCTGGTAGAGCATGCCGATCTTGGCGCCCTTGTGGTTGGCCAGGATGTGCTTGGCGTAGATCGCGGCCTCGGTGGCGTAGTCGGGCTGCCAGCCCATGGTCCAGGGAAACTCCTTGGGATTGCCCCACTTGGACGCGCCCGTGGCGACGAAGAGTTGCGGCACCTTCTTCTGGTTGAGGTACTTCTGCACCACCGTGTTGGTCGGCGTGCCGAGCAGCTGATAGATCGCGAAGACCTGGTCGTCCTCGACGAGCTTGCGCACCATCTCGACCGTCTTGGGCGGCTGGAAGCCGTCGTCGTAGGTGATGAAGTTGATCTTGCGGCCGTTGATGCCGCCCTGGTCGTTGACCATGTTCCAATAGGCCGTGATGCCCTTGCCGATCACGCCATAGGCCGATAGCGGCCCGCTGTAGGGATTGGTGTGGCCGAGCTTGATCTCCTTGTCGGTGACTCCCGGATCGACCTTGTTCTGGGCACGGACGATGGCGGGAGCGAGCGCGAAGGCCGCGCCCGTGGCGACGAGCGCACGGCGTTTGAGTCTCGACATGGCGAATCCTCCTCAACCGCCCCGTTTCTCGGGGTCGTGGCGGGAGTTTAGCGGCTTGCCATGGCCAAAAAAGGCCGCCGGATCCGGCGGAGCCGCTACGCGGCCAGCGCCTCGGGCGGCGTGAAGGGCAGGCCGAGTGCCTCGGCGACCGGTTGGCAGGTGAGCTGGCCGGCATGCACGTTCAGCCCGTTGCGCAGATGCGGATCGTCGTTGATGGCCTTGCGCCATCCCTTGTTGGCCAGGGCCAGGACGAACGGCAAGGTGGCGTTGTTCAGCGCGAAGGTCGAGGTCCGCGCCACCGCGCCCGGCATGTTGGTGACGCAGTAATGCGTCACGCCTTCCTCGACGTAGGTCGGATGCGAATGCGAGGTCGGCCTGGAAGTCTCGCAGCAACCGCCCTGGTCGATGGCGATGTCGACGATCACGCTGGCGGGCTTCATCGCCGCGACCATCTCGCGCGTGACGAGCTTGGGCGCCGCAGCCCCCGGCACCAGCACCGCGCCGATCACCAGGTCGGCGCGGCGCAGGATGTGGCCGAGCGCATCGCGCGTCGAGAAAATCGTCCGCAAGCCGGGCATTTGCGCCGCCAGCCGGCGCAGCGCCTCGGCCGAACGGTCGACCACGAACACCGTGGCGCCCATACCGAGCGCGATGGTGGCGGCATGCGTGCCCGATACGCCGCCGCCCAGCACCACGACCTCGGCCGGCGGCACGCCCGGCACGCCGCCCAAAAGCACGCCGCGCCCGCCTGACGTGCGCTCGAGATAGCGCGCGCCGACTTGCGGCGCGAGACGGCCGGCGATCTCCGACATCGGCGTCAAGAGCGGCAGAGTGCCGAAAGGGGAGGTGACCGTCTCGTAGGCGATGGCGGTTACGCCGCTCTTGAGCAGGTCGTGCGTCTGTTCCGGGTCGGGCGCCAGGTGCAAGTAGGTGAAAAGCACCTGGCCGGCCCGCAGGCGCTTGCGCTCGGCCGCGAGCGGCTCCTTCACCTTCACGATCAGTTCGCACGACGAGAAGATCTCAGCGGCGTCGGCCGCAATTCGCGCGCCGGCCGCCAGGTACTGGTCGTCGCCCAGCCCTGCGCCTTGGCCGGCGCCGCGCTCGATCAGCACCTCATGGCCGTGATGGACCAGCTCGGCGACCGACGACGGCACCAGTCCGACGCGATCCTCATGGTCCTTGATTTCCTTCGGGACGCCGACGCGCATGGTTTCCGCTTAGAGCAAATGGCCGGCGCGCTCGGCCTTGGTGCGCAGGTAGTTCTCGTTGTGCCCGTTGGCCGGAAAAGAGTGCGCCACCCGCTCGGCGACCTCGATGCCGTAGCGCTCGAGCTGGGCGATCTTCTGCGGATTGTTGGTCATCAGCCGCACGCGCTTGATGCCCATGCGCGCCAGCATGGTGGCGGCCGGCGCATAGATGCGTTCGTCGGCATCGAAGCCCAGCTGTTCGTTGGCGTCGATCGTGTCGAAGCCGTCGTCCTGCAGCTCGTAGGCGCGGAGCTTGTTCACCAGGCCGATGCCGCGGCCTTCCTGGGCGAGATAGAGCAGCACGCCCGAACCCTGCTTGGCGATCTCGGTGATGGCTCCGCGCAATTGCAGGCCACAGTCGCAGCGCAGCGAGCCCAAAAGGTCGCCGGTGAAGCACTCCGAGTGGAGGCGGATGAGAACCGGCTCGGTCGGGTCGATCTCGCCGACCACGATGGCGAGATGCTCCTTGCCGCCGTCGCTCGGCCGCCAGGCGAGGATGCGGGCTTTCTCCGCGCCCTCGAGCGGGACGTGCGCCTGCGCCACCTGCTGGAGGTTGCGCGAGGCGGTCTCCTCGTAGCCCAGCACATCGGCGGCATCGACGTAGATCAGGTCCTGCTCGCGGGCCCAGGCGCGCCGCTTGTTGCCGTGATCGCGGCTGAGCGGTCCCAGCACGACGGCGGGCAGCAGGCGGGCGAGCTTGGCGAGCTCGATGGCGGTCTGGGCGATGCGCGGCGCGTGGCTGACCACCGGCCGCGACAGGGAGCGCAGGGCGATGTGGCGGCTTGACCCGGCGCTTTCGTGCGGCCGCAGGATGACGTCGACGGGCACGCCTTCGGGCAGGTCGAGGGTGATCGGCTTGTTGATCTCGCCCATGCCCCCGGCAATGTGCGGTGGGATCTCCATGCCGATCGCCTCGGCGCGGCGGCGTGTGGTGATCAGCACCGGCGCGTCCTGGGCCAGACCCTGCAGGCGCTGCAGGGCGATCGGGCCGCAGGCTTCGGCCGCGACCACGAGGCCTGCGGCACCGTCCTCGTCGCGCAAGACGACGATGCCGCCGCGGCGCAGTTCGGCCAAGGCGCGTTCAACGGCGGCTAGTGCAGTGGCGGTGCGAGAATGTACCTGACTCGTGGGCATGTTTTCCTTTAGCACGTCTTTAGCACGGCGTGGCTTTTTGCCGAAGTGAACCGCTTTTGCCGCCGCAGCGTACCAGATAAGGTATCGGGGGGACGCTCGCAGGTAGCAGCAGCATGTCAGTGAACAATCGTGGGAAGAAAATTCTGCTCGTCGATGACGATCAGGCGCTGCGGACCGTGCTCGCCGAGCAGCTCGACCTCTATGACGGGTTCAACACCATCCAGGTCGGTACCGCGGCCGAGGGGTTGGAAAAGGCCAAGCTGGCGCACTACGACGCCATCCTGCTCGATATCGGCCTGCCCGATATGGACGGCCGCGAGCTCTGCAAGCTGATGCGCCGCCAGGGCGTGCGATCGCCGGTCATCATGCTGACTGCGGCCGATTCGGACGCCGATACCATCCTGGGCCTCGAATCGGGCGCCAACGACTACGTCACCAAACCGTTTCGCATCAACGTCCTGCTCGCCCGCCTGCGCGCCCATCTGCGCCAGCACGAACGCAGCGAAGACGCGGTGATGACCATCGGGCCCTACGAATTCCATCCGGCGGCCAAGATGCTGGTGGAAAAGGGCGGCAAGAAGAAGATCCGCCTGACCGACAAGGAAGCCTCGATCCTGAAATACCTGTTCCGGGCCGGCGACCGGCCGGTCGCCCGCGACGTCCTGTTGAACGAGGTGTGGGGCTACAATGCCGGGGTCACCACGCACACCCTGGAAACCCACATCTATCGCCTGCGCCAGAAGATCGAGAAGGATCCGGCGAGCGCCGCCATCCTGATCACCGACCGCGGCGGCTACCGGCTGCAGCCTTAGCTCGCTTGCGGCTCTGGCCGCGAGCCGCCTTGCCAGAAGGTGAGCGAAGCGTCATCTTTTTGGCGACGGACGGAATAGCTGCCCGGGAGGGCCTGCCATGAGCACCCAACGCATCTACGCCCTGCCGGTCGAGGTCACCGACTGGAAGTTCGACGGCGCGACCGAGATCCAGTTCAACTGGGAATATGACGACGGCGCGCAGGCGCTGCTCGAACTCTACGAGAAGGGCAAGAAGCAGCAGTGGGACGCCAGCACGCGGCTCGACTGGTCGCTCGAGCTCAACCCCGACAATCCGATGGAGCTCAAGGACGAGGCGATCTCGATCTACGACACGGATTACTGGCGCAGGATGAACGCCCAGGAGAGGTCGTGGCTGCGGCGCAATCTGCAGGCCAACTCGATCTCGCAGTTCACGCACGGCGAGCAGGGGGCCTTGATCGCCACCGCCAAGATCGTCGCCACGGTGCCGGACATGAACGCCAAGTTCTATGCCGCGACGCAGGTGATGGACGAGGCACGCCATGTCGAGGCCTACAAGCGCCTGCTGCATGAGAAGTTCGAACTCGCCTATCCGATCAACCCGGCGCTCAAGACGTTGCTCGAGCAGACGCTGACCGACCGCCGCTGGGACATGACCTATCTCGGCATGCAGGTGCTGATCGAAGGCCTGGCGCTGGCCGCTTTCCAGGCGATCCGCGACAAGTCGGGCAACACGCTGGCCGGCGCGGTCAATGCCTATGTCATGCAGGACGAGGCGCGGCACGTCTCGTTCGGCCGCCTGGCGCTGCGCGATTACTATCCGCAGCTCTCCCAAGCCGAGCGCGACGAGCGCGAGGAATTCGTGGTCGAAGCGCTCTATTTCATGCGTGACCGCTTCAATCAGTCAGAAGTCTGGGAGCGGCTCGGCCTGCCGGCCAGCGTCCTGGACGAGATCCACTACAATTCCAAGCAGATGAACTCGTTCCGCGGTCGGCTGTTCAGCCGCGTCGTGCCCACGGTGAAGGACATCGGCCTGTGGGGCGAGAGGGTGCAGAAGGCGTTCGTCGAGATGGGCGCCATGGACTACGCCAAGATCGACGTCGTCGAGCAGCTCGCCAATGACGGCAAGGTCGCCGACGACTTCGACAAGAAGATGTTCGTCCAGAAGGCGATCGCGGCGGAGTGACAACTCGTCCTCGGGCGGCAAAGCACTTCACCTCCTAGTGATGCCGCCGTGGCGGCGCGATGCGCTAGCATTCCGCTCCATTCGCGCCTTCAAGGAGGATCGCCATGCCCCGGATGCTGCGGCGTACGTTTGTCGTTTACACCCTTGCTGCAACCTGCTCGATCTCTTCGGCCTGGGCGCAGGAGCCCATGCGCGTGCGCGGTACGGTCGAGGGCATGGATGGCCCTGTCTATCTCGTCAAAACCCGCAGCGGCGATACGGTGAAGGTGGCGCTTACCGACAAGCCGCTGTTCGTGGCGATGGCCAAGGCGAGCATGGCCGACATCAAGCCGGGCATGTTCATCGGCACGACGGCCATGCCGCAGGCCGACGGCAGCCTGCGCGCGGTCGAGGTGCACATCTTCCCCGAGGCGATGCGCGGCACCGGCGAGGGACACCGTCCCTGGGATCTCGAACCTCAGTCCACCATGACCAACGCCAATGTCGAGGCGGCCGTGGCGGGCGTCAGCGGCCAGACGCTGACGATGAAGTACAAGGGCGGTGAGAAGACGGTCGTCGTCACGCCCGAGACCGTCGTCGTGACCTACGCGCCCGGTGACCAGGTCGAGGTGAAGCCCGGGACCAAGATCTTCGTGGCGGCGGCCGAGAAGAAGCCCGACGGCACGCTGCAGACCGCGCGCATCACCTACGGCAAGGACGGTCTCACGCCGCCGATGTAGGCTCCTGGCCTCTGGGCAAGTTCCGTCAGAGGAACAGCAGCAGCGCCAGCAGAGCCACCGGCACCAGCAGCGGATAAGGTATGACGGCGAGCAGCAACGCGCCTGCCACGGCGCCGGCCAGATAGCCGATCCAGGTGAGCGCCAGCAGCGGCAGGTTGGCGGCGGCGGGAAGATGCTTCTTCTCGCCGGGCCACAGCCGGTCGAGCACGGCATCGGCGGTGCGCGCCAAGGTGCTGGTCACCACGACGGTGCTGACGGCGTTGCCGGAGAAATGGGTGATGGCCGAGGCCTGCACGCCCATCGCCACCGCCAGGATCAACACCGCGACCTCAGGGCCTGTGGGCAGGAAGCCGACGACGGCGAGCAGCGCCGCCTCGACCACCAGGCACGCGGCCGGCCTGTGCGACAGCCGCAGCAGCAGGCGCGACAGCATGGCGCCGATGAAGAAGGCGAGCAGCGGCGTGAGGTGGTCCCAGGCGTCGGGGTAATGGCGCTGCGCGGCGGCGATGCCCGCCAGCACGGTGTTGCCCGTCATGTTGGCGGCGAACACGCCGCCCATCGTGATGTAGCCCACCGCGTCGGCGATGCCGGCGATGATCGTGAGGATCGTCGCCCGCAACGTGTCGCGGGCGGGGATCGTGAGAAGGCTCACACCACGTCGTAGGTGATCTCGACCTCCGGGCCGAAGCAGTGGCCCTGGCAGGTCAGGATCCAGTTGTTGGCGAGATCGTCGGGCGTATAGATGTCGTTCTTCGCCAGCACGATCTTGCCCTTGATGCGCTTGGCCGCGCACGAGGCACAGAAACCCTCCTCGCACGACGACAGCGGGTTGAGGCCGGCGGCGCGCGCCGCCTCGAGGATGCTGAGGCCCTTGCGGTACGGCACCTTGTGGGCCTTGCCCTCGAAATGGATGGTGATCTCGCTCGGGATCACATCGCCTTCGGCGGGCGGCTCGATCGGCACGGCGTCGTTGCCCGAAGCCTCGAAGCGCTCGAGGCGCACCTTTTCCCGGGGCATGCCGGCGCCCAACAGCGTGTTCTCGACCAAGGTCATGAACGGACCAGGCCCGCACAGATAGGCCTCGGCGTTCTCGAAGCCTTTTAGCGCCGCGACGATCTCTTCCGGTTGGGTCAGGCCCTGCTCGGCATCGAGATGATGGATCACCTCCAGCCGGCCGTTGTGCACGGCGAGCAGGGAGACAAGCTCTGCGTCGAAGATGATCGAGGGCTTGTCGCGGTTGGCATAGAAGAGCCGGATGCGGCGTTTGCCGGCCTTCAGGGCCGACTTGATCAGCGACATCATCGGCGTGATGCCGCTGCCGCCGCCGAACAACAGCAGGGGCGCGTCGCCTTCGCCCAGCACGAAGCGGCCGGCCGGCGGCAGCACTTCGAGCGTGAGGCCTTCCTTCAGTGCATCGTGGAACCAGTTGGAGCCTTTGCCGCCCTCGACCCTTTTCACCGTCACCTTGGGCAGGCCGTCGGTCTCCGGCGCGCTCGACAGCGAATAGCAGCGGTTGAAGGCGCCCTCGGGGTGCGGCACCCGGAAGGTCAGGAACTGCCCCGCGCGGTAGCGGTACTTCTCGGCCAGGTCGGCCGGAATTTCGAGGACGAAAGAGCGCGCATCGGGCGTTTCCTCGACGATTTTGGCGATGCGCAACGTGTTGTAAGCCATTGATAATCCGCGTTCAGAGACCGAGATATTTCCTTGCGGACACTCCTAGCAGAGTGTGATAGTTTCCGCTCAGAAAAATGAACGGAGCGTCATTTTTACCGCTCCGAGTTGGGAATGGGACCGCGTTCAGTGCCAGGAGGCAAGAGCCAATGACGACGCAGAAGATTTACCAGCTGCCGGTCGAAGTCACGAACTGGAAGTTCGATGGCGCCACAGAAATCGCCTTCAATTGGGAATATGACGCCGGCTCGTCCGACCTGCTGAACCTCTACGAGAAGGGCAAGCAGCAGCAGTGGGACACCAGCACCCGGCTCGACTGGAGCCAGGAGCTGTTCGAAGGCAACCCGATGGGCATGTCCGACGAGACCATCCCGATCTACGGTTCGCCGTTCTGGGAAAAGATGACCGAGAAAGAGCGCGACTGGCTGCGCTTCAACCTGCAGTGCCATTCGATCTGCCAGTTCATGCACGGCGAGCAGGGCGCGCTGATCGCCACCGCCAAGATCGTCAACACGGTGCCGGACATGAACGCCAAGTTCTACGCCGCCACCCAGGTCATGGACGAAGCCCGCCATGTCGAAACCTACAAGCGGCTGATCCACGAGAAGTTCAAGGCGGCCTATCCCATCACCGACTCGCTGAAGAAGCTGCTCGAGCAGACGCTATCCGACCGCCGCTGGGACATGACCTATCTCGGCATGCAGGTGCTGATCGAGGGCTTGGCGCTGGCCGCCTTCCAGCGCATCCGCGACACCGCCAAGAACAATCTGGCCGGCGCGGTCAACGCCTACGTCATGCAGGATGAGGCGCGCCACGTCACCTTCGGCCGCATGGCGCTGCGCGAATACTATCCGCACCTCTCCGACGCCGAGCGCGCCGAGCGCGAGGAGTTCACCGTCGAGGCGCTCTATTTCATGCGCGACCGCTTCAACCAGGCCGAGGTCTGGATGCGCTCCGGCCTGCCGGTCGATAAGCTCATGGAGTACGCCTACAACTCGGGCTCCATGCAGTCCTTCCGCAGCCGCCTCTTCACCCGCATCGTGCCGATCCTCAAGGAGATCGGCCTGTTCGGCCCAAAGGTGCAGAAGGCGCTGGGCGACATGGGCGTGATGGAATACGCCAAGATCGACGTCGACAAGCTCCTGGGCAACGACCTCAAGGTCGCCGAGGATTTCGACGCCAAGAAGTTCGTGAAGGACGCGATCGCGGCCGAATGACGAGCATGAAGTGCTCGTCATCGCGGGCGGGGTAACCCCCGCCCTGGAGCGTAGCGAAGGATCTGCAAAAAAGGGGGCCTCGCAGCCTCCTTTTCATTTGCTGGAGTCTTTCCGACAAACGCGGAATCGTTCAAATCGGAGCAACAGCTAACGACCTCATCCTGAGGAGCACGCCGCAGGCGTGCGTCTCGAAGGATGGCAACAAACGCGGTGCGCGTGCCCACCACAGCGCGGGGGTTACCCCGCGCGATCGAGACGGCCGCTTCGCGGCCTCCTCAGGGTGAGGTGATTTTGTCTCCGCCGGAAAGACTCTAGCGCGGCGGCAGTCGCTCGAAGGTCGGCAGGCCGTCAGGGATCTGATGGAAGGGCTGCTTGTCGATGGTGTAGATCGCCATCTGCGGGCTGCCGAAAAGGCTCGGATCGTCGAGCGTGCCGACTTTCACGACCACGGCGGGAAAACCCGGCGGCCGCGTGGCCAAATGCGTGCCGCAGTCGGCGCAGAATTCCCGCGTCACGGCGCGTTCAAGATCGCTGCGCGTAAATGGCTTGGGCGTCCCCTGGGTGTAGCTGAAGCCGTTGCTGGGCATGAAAATAAACATGTTTGGCGCGCCGCCGGTCATGTATTGGCATTCGCGGCAGTGGCATTGCGCCTTCATGATCGGCTCGCCGTCGGCCACGTAGCGCACCTTGCCGCAATAGCATCCACCTTCCAGTTTCATGGCATTCTCCCGTCAAAATGGCCGGTCGCCCTTGATGGTGACGCGATGGCCGTGCCGCATGTGCGGGTGATAGTCGAACGTGGCACGGTGCATCGCGCAACGATTGTCCCAGAAGGCGACGGAGTGCCTGTCCCACCGGAAGCGGCACTGGAACTCCGGCGTCTCGGCGTGGCGCACCAGCATCTCCAGCAGCGCGTCGCTCTCGTGCTTCGTGAGCCCCTCGATGCGCTTGGTGAAGCCGCGGTTGATGAACAGGCATTTCCGACCCGTCACCGGGTGGCGGCGCACGATCGGATGCACCGCCTCGGGGAACTTCTTGTCGCTGCGCTGGTAGGCGCCGCGCGAATAGACGTGGGCGCTGGTGTGGAATGCGCCGAGCCCCTCGACCAGCCGCTTGATCGGCTCCGACAGCGTTTCGTAGGCGAGATACATGTTGGCGAATGCCGTGTCGCCGCCGACCGGCGGCGTCTGGTGCAGGTAGAGGATCGAGCCCATCGGCGGCTCGGGTTCGCACGACATGTCGGAGTGCCAGACCTCGCCGGTCGCCACCTCGGTCTTCTCGTCGGCATGGACGACGCGGATCTCGGGATGGTCCTCGACCTCGGCCCGGGCCGCGGGATGGATCAGAAGCTCGCCGAACAGGCGGCCGAACGCCTTGTGCTGATCGACGCTCATCTGCTGGTCACGGAAGAAGATCACCTGATGCGCCATCAGCGCATCGTGCAGCTCGCTCACCTGGCGGTTGGACAGGGGACCGGCGAGATCGACGCCGGAGATTTCCGCGCCGATGGCTGGGGTGACCTTGCGAACCTCGATCGTCTCGTAGGGCATGTCCGATGATCCGCCTCCCGCCGGCCATTTGCAAATCCGGCTATCGGCAAACCTCGATGCGGGGCGGCGCGTCGAGGACCATGGCGACCTTGGAAATGTCGAGGCAGCGCGCGCCGATCCAGCCCCTGCCCTGCACGAACAGCGCGAACCGCGCGAAAGTGGCCGCCTGTTCGGCTTGTGTCGGCTGGGCGCGGGCCAGCAGCCAGGCCAGCGCGTAGAGGTTGCCGGTGGCGAAGTCGGCCGCTGCCGCGTCGAGGTCCTTGCCCCACAGGCCGGCATTCTTGGCTGCGGCCCCGGTCGGATCGCGGAAGCTCGCCAACCAGGCGTGCGCATTGGCGGCCAGCACGTAGGGTCCGCCTTGCTCGACGCGCAGCGCCTTCACCTGTTCGGCCATCGCTCGATAATCCTGACCCTCGATCGTATGGCCGGCGCAGCCCTGGCGGCACACCGCCACGAAGGTGAGGTATTCCGCCAGGATGATCTCGCTGTTGCGGTTGTTGTACCGGCGCCAGAGGCGCGCCAGGTTCCACCCATCCGTGAGTTCGTTGCCCCACGGCCTGGCCGCTTGCGGCGTGTCGCGCTCCAGCTCGCCGATCACCGCCTGCGCCGCGGCCTGCCATTCGGGCGGGATCTGCGACGCGGCGGCGGGTCCCGCGCCCAGCAGCGAGGCGAGCAGGATGGCGATCAGGGCTTTCATCATGGGATCTCTCAGTAGCGGCGAGCCCGCTTGCGGTCGCTGCTTTCATATTGCACCAGGTCGTCGGCGCGCAGTTCGGTCGCGTCGCGCGGCATCAGCCGGCGGGCCTGCGCCGGCGTGATCAGCCGGTAATGGCGCACGTCGTCGAGGGCGGCGCCGACATCCCAGCAATCCTCCTCGTTGGTGATCCACATGCCGGTTGGAAAGCGGTCGAGGCCGACCGGCTTGGAATAGGTCCGCAACGTCTTGCGATGCTTGTTGGTGTATTCATGGAAGTACGACATCGCCAGTTCGCGCAGGCTTCGATAGACCGGGTCGCGCCAGCGCAACCAGACATGGTTGCTTTTGGAGATGGCGCCCCAGCAGCCATTGCGCCGAAAGATGGCGATGACATGGTCGGAGTCGCCCTTGGCGGTCAGGTCCATGATCAGCGGCGGTTCGCCCTGCAGCCAAAGCGCGCAGGCGGCGACGAAAGCGGCCTCGATGCAATGGGCGCGGCGATGGAGCAGCACGCCGCGCACCGAGCGCAGGCAGTCGCCGTCCTCCTCGAAATTGGCCTGCAGGCCGACCACGAATTCCTGGATATGCTGTGGCGTGGTGAGGGCGCTGAGCGCGCGCCCCTCCTCGGCCGTCAGGCCAAGCTCGGCAGGCGTGGGATGGCGTTTGCGAATGCGCATGGGACCCCCAAGGTCCCCCGCCTCAACGCGAATTGCAATTCGCGCGGCTCGGGGGCGGGGGTTACCCCGCCCGGGATGACAACAGTCCGGTTGGTGGAGCTGAGGGGGATCGAACCCCTGACCTCCTCATTGCGAACGAGGCGCTCTCCCAGCTGAGCTACAGCCCCCTAACAACCGGAAAAAGGGCCCGAGGAAGGCGCGGATAATGGTTGGCGGGTCACCTGTCAAGCAAACCGGCCTGTGTTAGCGTCCTGCCTCACGATTATGCCCATGGTCATGGAGAGGCAAACA
>Ga0209648_10003533_pt1 | contig 13132 bp, 11 predicted proteins | sample GraSoi2013_115cm_FD_185830 | JGI IMG/M metagenome (GOLD analysis project Ga0209648, IMG submission 185830) | Grasslands soil microbial communities from the Angelo Coastal Reserve, California, USA - Sample 9_17_2013_115cm (SPAdes) (version 2) | ecosystem: Environmental > Terrestrial > Soil >...
AAGCCAAGGCTCAAAGACCTGAGCCGCCATGCCTGCACTGCGGGCAGTGCTCGCGCCACGAGCCAGAATCGAACGATCGGCTCGATCACGAGCGCGGACCAGACCACCACGAGCACGAGAACCGCAGCCAGCGCGTATCGGGGTCCCGCGAGGTAACGAGCGGCCACGAATAGCCCACTGGCAGCCGCCACGGCCACAACCGCGACGGCATGCCAGGGGTTGGGAAGGGGGATGAGCGAGTCTCGATAGCGAAGCAGGGCGTATCCGCAGCCTAGAAAGGCGATGAGGCTGACCTCCGAAAGGAGCGGCGGCGTGAAGTGCAGGACTGCCGGGATACGCCCGAGAAGCGACACCGACGACAGGAGCACGATGGCCAGGGCGAGGAAGCCGAGAGGGCGGTCCCGGCGCCTCGCCCAGCCGATTCCGACCGCGACACCAAGAACGATGAAGGCCAGCGCGTCAAGGTTCTGCATGAACGCGACGACGCCGCTCATCGAGCCCGCCTCAAGCCGCACCGACGCGGTGGATGGCCGGGATCTCACAGGTGAAAAGGCTGATGAGGTCGGGGTCCCACTGCCTGCCCGCACCGCCGGTGAGGACGGCGAGCGCCTCGCGCTCCGACATCTTCGACCTGTATGGGCGGTCGTTGGTCAGCGCGTCGAATGCGTCGCAGACCGAGACGATCCGCGCCAGAAGCGGTATGGCCGTGCCTCGCAGGCCGTCGGGATAGCCTCGGCCATCCCACGCTTCGTGGTGGTGGCGGACGATCGGCAGCAGATCGGAGCCGGAACGCAGCGGGCGGACGATGTTCTCGCCGATTTCGGGGTGAGCCCGCATCAGCACCAGCTCGTCAGCGTTGAGTGACCCAGGTTTGAGCAGGACGGCGTCCGGGACTCCGATCTTGCCGATGTCATGGATGATCCCGCCGCGGTAGAGGGCGTCGAGATCCCCTTCCTGCAGTCCCATGCGCGAGCCCAGATACCGAGCGGATTCGGCGACGCGATTGGTGTGGCGTTCGATGTACAAGTCCTTGGCCTCAACGGCCGCCGCGAGACTGAAGATCACCTGCTCCGCGCTGTCCAGGCGGTCGTACACCGCCTTCAAGCGCAGAGCGGACCGGACCCGGGCGACCAGCTCGAGGCGCTCGACGGGCTTCGACATGAAGTCGTCTGCGCCCGATTCCAGGGCCATGACGCGGTCTTCGGAACGATCGAGGGCAGTGATCATCACGACAGGGACGAGGCGAAGCGCGGAGTTGGCCTTGATGCGCCTGCACACCGTGTAGCCATCCATGCCCGGCATCTGCACGTCCAGGAGGACGAGGTCGGGGGCGGAGGACTCGATCGCCGCCAGGGCGCTCTGTCCGTCGCCCGCCAAGCGGACGCGGCATTCGACATCGGCCAGGCAGGCCTCGATGAGCTCGCGGTTGGCGGCACTGTCGTCGACCACCAGCACCGTTGGCATGGATCGGCCCGACTTCCCGTTCTGGTGCGGGCGCGCCAGCACGACCGAGTCCGGGCGTTCGCGGTGCACCCATGCCGCGGGCGTCAGCGCGGCGACGAACTGAGAGGCGCTGCCGAAGCGCTCGATCGGGGACTTGGCCAGCCCTTTGCGCAGCGCGTCCTCGACGTGGCTGGACAGCTCGCCCACGAGCTCGCGTGTCGGCGGCACCGCCTTGTTGATGTGCGACAGCAGGACCGCCGCCGGCGTCTCCGCCTCAAACGGAACGCGGCCCGTGAGCATCTCGTAGGCGACGACCGCAAACGAGTACCGATCGCTTGGCGGCCCGATCGGTTCGCCAGCGCCTTGCTCGGGGGACATGTATTCGGGCGTCCCCAGAACCGTGCCGCTGGCGGTGAGCTTCCGGCCTGAGTCGGCCATCTTCGCAAGGCCGAAATCGGCGAGCACAGGGGTTCCGTCGGTGTGGATCAGGATGTTCGACGGCTTGATGTCGCGGTGCAGGATGCCCTGGGCATGCGCGTGATCGAGCGCGCTCGCGATCGGGCGCAAGAGCTTGATCGTCTCCTCCAGCTCCATCGGCCGGCCCAGGCGGTCCGCGAGCGTGCCGCCTTCCACCAGCTCCAGGACGAGGAACGTGACGCCACCCTCCTGGCCGAAATCGAAGACATTGAGGATGTTGGGGTGGTTCAGCCGAGCCACCGACCGCGCTTCCTGCTGGAAGCGATCGCGATAAGAGTCATCTTCGGCGAAGAAATCCGGCAAGACTTTGATCGCGACATCGCGATCGAGAGCGGCGTGGTGGGCCCTGTACACGGTCGCCATACCGCCGCGGCCGATCTTGCCGACTATCCGGTACGGTCCCAGCGAGTACCCGTCAGGCAGGCTCACGGATTCTCTCTCGCCCGCATGACCATCGCGAGCAGTGGCACATATATGACGACGCGCGCGTGCGCGAGATACGACAACGAGGCCGAGAACCCAGAAGCCCAATCGCGGGCGCTGCTCAAGAGATTGGGTGCGAGGATCGACAGGGCGGCAACGAGCGCCGGCGTTGAAACCAGCAGAGCTGCCGCCAAAAGCACGGCCAGGATTGCTGCGGGACGACGTCCAGCAGCCACGGCTGTTTGGGTCCGAAGGTATCCGCCCATTTCTCGTCGCCCCCATCCCTGGCAAACGACGATTCGAGACTAGCCCTGGATTCTCAGCAAGCCGCTATTCGGTGGGATGAATTAACGCCCCAACCGGGTGAATTTACATACCCGATTGGGTCAAGCGATCGCTTAATAGGGGTTTGCCCTACAGCCAGCCTTCGCGGGTCGCCTTGTGCGCCAGCTCGGTGCGATTTTCGACATCGAGCTTCTGCAGGAGCTGGCGAACGTGGAACTTGACCGTGTTGGTGCTGAGATGGACTTTGTCGGCGATGTCGCGATTCGAATCACCCTGCACGATGAAGGCCAGGATCTCCCTCTCGAGCCGGGTCAGGTCAGGAGCGGGCGACTTCGGCCCCGAGGCGGCGGGCGCCGCCTTCTGCAGCTGGTCGTACATGTCCGCGCTGTCGATCGCGATCGCCGCTTCGCTGCCCAACGCGTCCAGGAACTCCATCCACTCCTGGTCGGGCTGTAGCTGCTCCCGATGGAACACCTCGAGCACGCCGGTGAGCTTTCCGCGCGCGATCAACGGCACGGCGCCATAGGACTTGAAGCCCTCTCGCGCGAAGAGCGAGCGCCGTCGAAACTGGCTGAAGGCGCTAAGCGCGGTGACCGTCTCCATGCGGCGTCCCACCAAGGCGCGACCCGGAAGGCTCTCATCTACTGGCAGGCGGTAGTCCGGGATGGAGGTCGACTGGAAGCCCGTACTTGCCACTGCCACCAGCGTCCCGTCTTTCTCGTCGAGCATCAGGATGTCGGCGGCGTCGACTGCGAGCCCAGCCGTGACCTGGTCGAGGATCACGCGGAGCGTCAGGCGGAGGTCGGGGCTGCCCGTGATTGCAAGCCCTACGTTGCGAAGGGCGGTCAACCGCTCGAGCCGGCTGATGGCGTCGACGTAGAGCTCCGCGTTTTCGGCAGCTACGCCCGTGCGGTCGGCGATCGCCTGCAGCCAGCGGACGTCGTGCTGAGAGAGCGGGTTGGATGTCCGGCGCTCGAAGAGCCCGAGCGTGCCCACAGTGGCTCCCCGCGCGCGCATCGGCACCATCAGCACGCCGAGATATCTGATCGGCGTGCTCAGAGGCGGCTGGTTCTTGTCGAGGTATTCGCGGATACCCTCGCGGAGCAGGCCGAGGAATTCCTCGTAGGGAATGCTCGGGATGAGCAAGGGCTCGCCCGTCTCGATGACCTGCGTGGCCAGGGTGAACGTCGGCGAGCTCGGCGCCAGATGCATCTCCTCGACGTAGCGGGCGATCAGCGGATCGGAGTCGTTCGCCGCGACCACTCGCGAGGTACGCGGGTCCTTGTTGATCAGCGAAGCGACCCACGTCCCTTGGCGCAAGCGGCTCAGCGTTCCGGTCACGGTCGTGAGGATCGCCTGAGGGTCGAGCCTGGCCGTGGCAAGCTGGTTGGTGACCTCGGCCAGGGCATCGTCGCCATAGCGGGCACGAGGGAGTCGGGTGTCGTTGAAGATCCTGGTCACATCCGTCAGCGTTACCAGCACCTGTCCGCTATGTGGAACGGCGTCGACCTGGATCCACACTTCGTCGCCGTCGGGCCTGGCGACGCGAGCCACGACTCCCCGCTCAGGTTTCCCGCCCCGGATGGCAACCAGCGCCGGATGGCGCGTCTCTACTTCGGGCCAGCCCGCCGGGTCGGTCCGAAACCATCCTGCTTGGGCGGCGCTCGTCCCGACGATTTCTTGTTCCGAGGCGAACCCGAGGATGTCGAGTGCGGCGCGGTTGGCTCCAATCACACGGCCGCCGGCGTCGTACGCGATCATGGCCCCAGGGAGCTGGTCGAACCCGGGGATCGATGCGAGGTCGAAGGTATCGTTCATGTTGGAGCCACCGTCCGCCCTACTTAAGAAAGGATGACGAAAAGTAGTTGATTAAAGTTGCTCCAACTCGAGGCCGAGCATACTCGCCGAACTCGCCATTTCCCCGCGAAGCTTGTCAATTCAAGGCGACAACGTTGAATTGCTCGATAAGAACAGATCTTGGCATTCGGACGTGAATTCGTTTCAAGGCGCCGAGATAGGCGAGGCCGTCGCCGGCGCGAAAGCCGCCGGCGGATACATCGGCAACGTCCTGCGCAGCGAGTTTCTTAGCGTCGGTGTCTACGTGCTTCCTGCCGGCGGCACCGACGCGCAGAAGCCCCACGCCGAGGACGAGGTTTACTACGCGGTTCGCGGCCGGGCCAAATTTCGGGTCGGTTCGGAAGACCACGCGGTGGCGCCGGGCGCGCTCCTATTCGTGGCTGCGAAACACGCCCATCACTTCCACGAAATCGAAGAGGAGCTCGTCCTCGTGGTCTTCTGGGCGCCGCCCCACGACCGCTAGGGTGTGGCTGCCTCGATCACCGCGGCGGATGAATCCGCATCCGGCAGCGGCTTGACCGGCACCAGGAACAGAGGCAGGGCGATCGCCACCACGGCGGGGATGGCCCAGATCGCGGCCGCATATCCGGAGCGCGCAGCGGCGAGGCCGAGGAGGGTCCCCCCAAGCGACGAGCCCAGGTCGATGCCGCTGTTCCAGAGTGCGCTGACGTTGTTGCGATGCGCGCTCGAACCCCGGGCGGTCATGGCCAGGTAGGCGGTCGTCTGCACAGCGCCGTAACCGCCGCCGAACGCGACGGCCGCGAAGACCACGACCACCGGGTTGGCCCGGCTGGCCAGGGCGACGAGGCCCACGAACGTGACCCCGATGCTGGCCGCCAGGACCAGCCGGCCCTGGCGCCGATCGCCTAGCACGCCGGCAACCCAGCGGCTCGCGGCGCGGGCGGCGCCGGCGACGAATAAGAACACCGCAACGGAGCCGATTCCGGTCGCGGGCAACGCAATCGGCGCGAAGGTGATCACCGCCCCGAAGCTGGAGCTGACCATCACGAAGCCGGCGAAGATCAGCAGCAATCCGGGTCTCCGGAATGCGGAGAGCAGGTTTGTCGACGCTCCAGGCGTCGGTGCGGCCGCGCGCGGCAGGCTCACGACGAGGAGCGCTCCGACAAGGCCGATTCCGAACGCAATCAAGGCGTCGACCTCGACGTGGCCGGCCTCGAGCAGCCAGACGCCGATGGACGGGACCACGATCCCTGGAGCGCTCAGCGCCAGCCCGAAATAGCCGATGGAACGACCGCGCCGCTCGGGTGCCGCGACCTCGCCTACGAGCACGACCGAGACGACGATGGCCACGCCCATTCCAAGTCCGCGGGCGCAAGCGGCCGCGAGCATGAGAGCCGCACTGGCATGCGGTACCACGTAGACCAGGCTCGGCACGGCAGTCATCAGCTGACCACCGACCAGCAATCGCGATGACGACCAGCGCGACATGAGCCACGGCGTGAACAGCTCCCCCGCGACGGCACCGATGAAGAGGGCCGCGGTGGCCGCGCCCGCCGCGCCGTGCGGTCCGCCTCGTTCGACGAGCACCGGCACAACGGGCAGCAGAACGTTGAAGCTGATCGCGATCGAGGTCGCGATGCCGGCGAGGACGAGTGAAGGGCTCGGCGCCGGCGTGAGGCGACCTATGTGTCCACTTCCTGGAGACCGTGGCCGCCGTGGTGCACGACCTTTGGCGGTGCGGGCTCGAGGTGAGCCTGGACGAAAGCGGTCGGGTCCACGAACTTGTACGGGAAAGCGGGGAACCCGTCGCAGCGCGCGGGCGGTAGGGCGCCGTTCCACGTGTGCGAGTCGTACTCGCCGTTGAACACCGCGAAGTGAAAGTGGGTACGCGAGCCCATGTCGGCGATGTCGGCGAAGACTTGTCCCCTGGTGACGACGGTTCCGACCGAATAGCCGGCTCGGGGCCAGACATGCCAGTACTGCGTGATCACGACACCGTCAGGGGTTTCATGGCGGATGAGGACTCCGCCGCGAAACGTGGGGTCGACGATGTAGCCGACGATCACGCCGTTCGCCGCGGCCATCACCGGCTGGATCTCCGTCTTGATGTCGACACCCGTGTGCAGCCAGACCGCGCCCGACCCGCTGCACCGACGGAGCACCGTGCCATTGCAGTAACGCCACTCGCTGCCGAACCCGAGACAGTGCGGATCCCATGAGGGCAGGGGAAACTGGAAATAGTCGGCGGGCTGGGCATCGGCTCGGATCGTGGCCGGAGCTGGCGACCATGCAACCGTGATCACGATCGCGGCAGCAAGTGATGCCTTCGAAACCAGGCTGAGCATTCCAAGAGATTAGGCGGTGCGGATGATGGCGGGCAGCGACCCGCCTCCGAGGATCGAATCGGCCATCAGCTCGCCAAGCGCAGGCGCGAATTTGAATCCGTGTCCGGAGCACGCGCTGATCACGGTCAAGCCTGGTAGGTCGCGAGGTGAGGTGACCAGGAACCGTTCGTCGGGGGTGTTTGTGTACATGCAAACGCACGCATCCGTGACGGCGTCACTCACACCCACAAGGCAGGCGCGCGCGAAATCGCGGATCGGTTGCAGGTCGGGCTCGCCAACTTCACGGTCGATGGAGTCCGGATCGACGTCATCTCCTTCGTGGTGCCTGCCGAGCTTGACGCTGCGTCCGTCGGTGGTTGGAAAGCCGTAACGAAAACGGCCGTCCGATGTCTCGCGGATGAAGACGGGAAAGCGCTCAGGCGCAAATGGAGCCGGGTCGTCGATCGCGAGCCACGCGATCACCTGGCGCTCCACCTTCAACGGCAGGCCGAGACCGGCCATCAGGGTTGGCGTCCAGGCTCCGAGCGGGCGCTTGGCGGCAAACCGGCCCCGTGAAGTCTCGATGACGACGCCTGCGCCGGAAACGCTGACGGACTCGACCTCGGTCTCGACCAGCAGCCGCGCTCCCAGCGCTTCCGCCCTGGTAGCCGCTGCGGCCACTGAGCGCTCTGGGCGCAAATAGCCCGCGTCCTCCTCCCGCACCGCAACATCGCCGCCCTCCAGCCGGTGCTGCGGATAGAGACTCTTCATCTCGTCGACATCGAGGAGGCGATAAGCGAGGCCGTTCTCACGCGCGCTGGCTAGGACTCCGGCCACGAGCTCCCCATGTGGCGGTCCGATTGCCAGTCCTCCAGTGATGGTGAGGAGCTCGGCGCCGCTTTCGGTTTCGAGCTGCCGCCACAGCCCGTAGGCTCGCTGCAGGAGTGGAACGTACTCCGGGCTCTCGAAGTAGGCGGTTCGGAAGATGCGTGTGTCTCCGTGCGACGAGCCGCGGTCGTGGCCGGGTCGGAAGCGCTCGAAGCCGATGACCTTCGCGCCACGAGCTGCCAGCCTCCACGCGGACATCGCGCCCATCGCTCCGAGTCCGATGACCGCGACGTCAGCGCTGTTGTGCGTCAACGCAATGGTGGCTTGCCCGGCGGCGTCCGGCGCACCCGCTGGCCGAGGAGCCGGGCGCACTCCCGCATCAGCTCCAGGATCTCGTTCTCGATATCGACCTCGCCTTTGCTGGCGCCGCAGAGGGTGCCGAAAAACTTGCCGTCAGCTGCAAAGACGGGATACGAGACGAAGGTTCGTATCTCGAGCAGGCGCGCCACGCTGCTTCTCGGAAACGCTTTGGGTACGTCCTTGGAATAGTTGGGCGCGCCTTCGACGACGAAACGGCACACTGCTTCGGACCAGGGCAGAGTCACCCCTTCGGGGATGTGAAAGATCTGGCTCGAGTTGTACGAGAAGAGGATGTACTGCTCGTCTTCCCTCAGCCTGGTCTCGGCCAGATAGGTCGAGCTGAGTCCTGTCAGCTGGGCCAGCCGCTCGAGCAATCCCCTGGCGACCGTCTCGAGATCCTCGCCCGCAGCCGCAGCCTCTGCGAGCAGTTCCTTGGCGGTCGGTGCCATTCAGGTCCTAAGGTAGCGCGCCGCGTCCATCACGGTCCCAGCAGGTATCCCAAACGGCGCGGGAGACGGGCGATCGCGGTTGCGATCGGGTTCGGCTTGCGGCCTTGCTCTTCGGCGGTGTCCTTGGCGATGATCGCCCGGCGGACGGCGGCCGCACCCAGGGCGCGCCAGGGCTGAGGCGGAAACTCCCGGGGGCGTGCGTTGACCATGGGCAGCCGAACCTCATCGCTTTCCGCGCCGGTGACCAGGCCGGCCAGCACGCGACCGGCGAGGTGTGAGGGCGCAACCCCGTTGCCCGTGTACCCAAGCGCGTAGTGGACGTTTGGCTGCAGGCTTCCGAAGGCCGGCAGGTGCGTCGCCGAGACGTCGATGGGCCCGCCCCAAGCGTCGACGATGGGAACGCCGGCGAAGCTCGGAAAGAGCCGCCTGAAGTCCTCGAACGCTTGCACCACAGCGCGTGCATCCCGCGCCGCGCTCGAGAAGGACGCGGCGAAGCCCTCGCGCCAGTCGAACGGGCTGGATCGAGCCGCCGTCTCGCATGAAGGCGCCGCCAAGGAAAGCCGGTGAATCGCACCTCGCTCGCACCTTGTCGCCGGTGAGCGGTCGCAGCTCATCCTCGGCGCCCACCTCTTGCGCGAGACGGACCATGTCGTCGCGCGCGGCCAGGTGCGCCTCGGCGGTGGCTGCGTAGAGATAGCCGGCCTTCCTGTACCAGGCGTCCACGTGGTTCGCGGTATAGAACTCACCGATCGAATCGATGCTTCTGGAGATCGCTCGGCAGGCGCGCGCGGCCGGCTCTGCGCCATATAGCGCGATGAGACTGTCGAGCTCGTCCCACCATCCGCTCGCAAACCCGCCGTTGCGCCCGCTTGGTCCACCGCCGCAGATGTCCTGCTCGAGGACCACGATCCCCAGATTCGGGCGCGTCTCGGTCAGGAAGTAAGCGGTCCACAGGCCGGTGAACCCGCCGCCGACGATGACGACGTCCGCGTTGACGTCTTTGTCCAGGACCGGGCAAGCGACTACGGGCTCTGCCGCCAGCGCTTCCCTCAGCCACCAGCTGCGCTGCTGCCCAGGCGTGAGCGCCTGGCCTGTGAGGTTCAAGCGAGCGACGGTCTCAGACCCGGGCACAGGCAAAGTGTGCCAACTCTCGTATGCGAGACTGAAGGCCGTGGCGCCTTCGAACGTTGCGGGGTTGCTCGAGCAAGGCGCGAACGATCACCCCGCGCTCGTCATCCCCGACCGCTACTCGCTTACGTATGCGCGCCTGCGCGAGCTGACCGAAGAGACCGCACACGCCCTCACGTCGCTCGGGGTCGGCATCGGCGATCGAGTCGCGATCGTGTACCCGAACGGACCGGAGGCGATCGTTCTCTTTCTCGCCGCTTCCATGGTCGCGACAGCGTGCCCCCTCAACCTTGCATATAAAGAGGATGAGTTTCGCTTCTACCTCGAAGACGTCGGCGCGCGATTCCTGGTCGTTGCCCCCGGCGAGGCCGAGGCGGCTCGGCGGGCGATTCCCGCTGGGGTGAAGATCATCGAAGCGAGCATCGACGGCGGCGGGCGCCTGCGGATGGGGGGCGATGCGCGAGTGAGCGGCCGCGATTCGCTTGAGCAGTCGTCCGCGGCCGACATCGGCCTTGTGCTGCACACGAGCGGAACGACCAGCCGGCCCAAGCGTGTCCCGCTGCGCAACGACAACCTGGCCGCCTCGGTCGGCAACATAATCGCCACTTACGAGCTGAGCCCGGAGGACGTGTCGCTGTGCATCATGCCGCTCTTCCACGTGCACGGCCTGGTCGCATCGGCGCTCGCGACGTTCGCATCCGGGGGCACTGTAGTCGCGCCGGAACGCTTCAGCCCGCTCGGCTTCTGGCCTTTGATGCAGGCCTATCGGCCGACCTGGTTCACCGCATCGCCGACGCCTCACCAGCTGGTGCTGGCCCGGCTGCAGGCGGACCGGCCCGCGGGCACCGAACGCCTGCGGTTCGTGCGCTCGTGCAGCTCAGCACTGTCTCCGGCCCAGTTGACGCTGATGGAACAGCGTTTCGGCGTCCCGGTCCTCGAGGCTTACGGCATGACGGAAGCGAGTCACCAGATGGCGTCCAACCCGCTCCCACCCAACCCCAGGTTCGCGGGCAGTGTCGGCCGAGGCACAGGGGTCGACATCGCGATCTTCGACGAGGCGGGCAAATCAATGCCCGACGGTGCGCCGGGCGAGGTGGTCATCCGTGGCCGAAACGTGATGCACGGCTACGAGAACAACCCGCAAGCCAACGCCGCCTCGTTCGTGGATGGTTGGTTTCGCACCGGTGACCTTGGCACGCTCGACGGGGCGCATTACCTGAGGCTGATCGGGAGGCTCAAGGAGCTGATCAATCGCGGGGGCGAGAAGATCGCGCCACGCGAGATCGACGAGGTGCTCGAATCGCATCCAGCCGTGAAGGAGGCGGTCGCATTCGGCGTCCCGCACCCCACGTGGGGCGAGGAGGTGGCCGCGGCTGTCGTCCTGACCGGCGCGGCCACCGAGAAAGAGCTGCTTGCTTACTGCCGCGAGCGGCTGGCGGACTTCAAGGTCCCGAGGCACCTCCATATCGTCGAGTCCATCCCTCGCACGCCCACCGGAAAGGTCCAGCGCCGGTTCGTCGCCGAGCAGCTCGCGCAAGCTTGAAAGTAGGAATCGTCGGCGCCGGAGCCATCGGTGGATTTTTAGGTGGGCGGCTCGCGCGCGCGGGTGTCGAAGTCACCCTCGTCGCGCGGGGCCCTCACCTGAGAGCGATGAGGGAGTCGGGGCTGCGCGTCATCGACTCGGGCGGCGAGTGGAGGGTTCGGGTCGACGCGACTGACGACATCGCGGCGATGCGTGACGCCGGCGCGGTCTTTGTGACGCTCAAGGCCCACAGCCTGCCCCCGGTAGCCGACCGACTGGCGGCCAGCCTCGGTCCGGATAGTGTCGTCGTCAGCGCCCAAAACGGAATCCCGTGGTGGTACTTCCAGCGCCACGGTGGGGAGCTCGAAGGCATCCACCTCGAGTCCGTCGACCCGGGCGGCGTGGTGGCGAACGCAATCGATCCGCGCCGAGTGATCGGATGCGTCGTCTACCCGGCCACGAGCCTTGTGAGCCCGGGGGTGATACGCCACGTCGAAGGCGAGCGGTTCTCGCTCGGCGAGCTCGACGGGAGCCAGAGCGCACGCATTCTCGAGCTCTCTCACGTTCTCGTAAGCGCCGGCTTGAAAGCCCCCGTCCAGCAGAGGATTCGCGCCGAGCTCTGGCTCAAGCTGCTCGGGAACGCGGTTTTCAACCCCCTGAGCGCACTGACGCGCGCGAGCCTGGGCGACATCGCGCAATCGCCTCTGGTGGCGGATGTAGTGCGCTCGGCCATGGAGGAGGCCGACGCGGTGGCGCAACGGCTTGGCATCGAGATCCCGGTTTCGATCGATCAGCGCATCAAGGGCGCGGCGCGAGTGGGCGACCACAACACGTCGATGCTGCAGGACCTCGAGGCGGGCCGCCCGATGGAGATCGACGCGCTCACCGGTTCGGTGGTGGAGCTGGGCGACCGGCTGGGCGTCCCGGTCCCGCACCTCAGGACGCTCTACTCTGCGGTCAAGCTCTTACAAGCAACAATGGAGGAAGCATGAAGCTGCTGATGTACCGGCACGATGGTCAACCGCGTCTGGGTGCGCTGCGCCCAGGTCACGAGGATGAGGTCGTCGACCTCAGCGAGGTCGCGACCAACGTGCTCGCCGTTATCGATGCCGGTGAGCGTGGGCTCGCGCAGGCGCACAAGGCGGCGGTGGACGCGAAGCGGGGAGCTCCGCTGAAAGAGGTGACACTGCTCGCCCCGATCGACTCGCCGCGCGGAAACATAATCGCGATGGGCCGCAACTACCAGAAGCACGCCGAGGAGACCGCAACGGACGGCGACGTCAAGCCGCCGACGATCTTCACCAAGGCGATCACCAGCATCACCGGCCCTTACGCCGACATCGTGATCGACCCGTCGATAAGCGACAAGCTCGACTGGGAGGTCGAGCTTGGGGTTGTCATCGGCAAGCCCGGGGCCAACATCACGCGCCGCGACGCCATGGACCACGTCTTTGGTTATTTCGTCCTCAATGACGTCAGCGCGCGCGACATCCAGAACGGATGGGGCGGCCAGTTCTTCAAGGGCAAGAGCCTCGATCGCTCGTGCCCTACCGGACCATGGGTGGTCACGAAAGATGAGGTGCCCGACCCGGGAAAGCTTGCTCTCCGGCTCACGCTGAACGGCGTCGTCAAGCAGGACAGCAACACCGAAGACATGATCCACCCGGTGGACGCGATCATCGAATGGTCCTCGAAGGGAATGACGCTGCTTGCCGGGACATTGATCGCGACGGGCACGCCGGACGGTGTGGGCTTCGCGCGCAACCCGCCCGAATACTTGAAGGCCGGGGACGTGATGGAGACCGAGGTGGCCGGCATCGGGGTCCTGCGGAACCGGATCGTCCCGGCGAAGGTGGCTGCGCTGCGCTAGCCGATCACTCCCACCGCGGCGCCTAGAGAGCGAAGCAGGGGGCGCACCTCCGTCCACCGCCATCGCTCGACAGCTGGGAGTGCTCCCGGGAGCGATTCGGCGAAGGCGTCGACGACGCTCGCGTCCCATTGCGTGCCCCGTCCGCGGAGTAGCTCGGCCAGAGCAACTTCCGCCTGCAGCGCCTTGCGATAAGGACGGTCGGAGG
>Ga0209648_10003535_pt1 | contig 13131 bp, 14 predicted proteins | sample GraSoi2013_115cm_FD_185830 | JGI IMG/M metagenome (GOLD analysis project Ga0209648, IMG submission 185830) | Grasslands soil microbial communities from the Angelo Coastal Reserve, California, USA - Sample 9_17_2013_115cm (SPAdes) (version 2) | ecosystem: Environmental > Terrestrial > Soil >...
GCCTCGCGCAGCTTGTTGATAGCCGTGTTCACGCCGTGATCAAAGTTCACGAACGTGTCAGTCGGCCAGAGCCTCAGTCGCAGCTCTTCGCGCGTGACCACCTGACCACGCCGTTCGAGCAACATGGCGAGAACTTCGAATGGCTGCCCATGCAGCTTGATTCTCACTCCGCCCTTCCGCAGTTCGCCGGACTGCGGATTCACCTCGAAGGTGCCAAACCGGAGAATCCGTTGTGAAGAACTCAGGCTTTCTGCCATGCGTGGGCCTCGGCTTTTGAGCAGTCTACCATTGCGCGTGTGAGAGGCAAGATCCGGCTCGCGATGGAGGGTCTTCGCGAACTCTTGCTAATTCAGCGGCTTATGGATCGACAAACATTTGAGCTTCCCTGCATTGACGGACCCGACGGACTCCATCAGGCTGGCCGCAGTTCAGCAACCCGAGTTTGCCCGACACGGCCAAACGCGAGAAGCGGCAGGTATTCATCGGGTACTGGTCAAAATACTTTCGGCGCAACAAGCGGCGCTCAATGCACAGAAGAGGGCTGCGATGTCGCGATCTCGGGGCGCGGCGCGAAGAGCTTGCGGCTCTTCGCACAACAAGAAGACCTTCAAAAGGAGACCCATCGTGAAGAACCCTCAAAAGTCTGTCGCTTCCAGGCATTTTGGATTCCGGACATTCGTGATCGTCTCGCTTGCACTCACACTCTGTGGTGTGGCGACCGCACAAAATCCAGTCATCGCTTGGAACGACATAGCCGTCACCGCGGCACTGAAAGCAAATCAGGCCATGTCTCCCGGTTCAAGTACTTCTGGTGGTACGAGCCTCTATCTGGCTTATACGCACCTGGCTATCTATGACGCCGTGAACGCGATTGACCATCGTTTTCAGCCCTATGGCCCAGAAATCCCCGCACCAGCGGGAGCATCGGTCGATGCCGCAGCCATTTCAGCGGCTTACAACACACTCTTTTTCTATTTACCGGATCAGTCGGCTTTTCTGACTGGACAGTACATAGCGGCGATCAATCTCATCCCCGATGGCCAGCCGAAAGACGACGGAGTGCAAGTTGGGAAGGCGGCCGCAAATTCAATCATCGCCTTGCGAGCGGGCGACGGTCGCGGCGCGAATGTGCCTTACATCTTTCCGTCCGTGCCAACAGCCGGAGTTTGGATTCCGACCCCGCCGGCGCACCTTTTGCCACAAACCCCTTGGGTCGGTCAGATGGTCCCCTTCACGATGAGTAGCGCTTCGCAATTCCATGAGTAGCGCTTCGCAATTCCTTCCAGATGAACCTCCGCCCGCCCTGACAAGCACTGATTGGGCAGACGATTACAACCAGGTTAAGACCTTGGGCGCAATCAATAGTACGGTGCGGACTGCCCAACAGACTGAGATTGGCCTGTTCTGGACCGAACAAACGTCGAAGCAATACGCACGGGCGTTTCATGTGCTAGCGGTGGGACGCGCGCTCAACACGTCAGACACGGCGCACCTATTTGCCATGCTGTGGACCGCCATTGCCGACTCCTTCATCGGCTGCATGAACGCGAAGTACCACTTTAGCTTCTGGCGGCCGGTAACGGCTATTCAGAATGGCGACCTAGATGGCAATCCCGCCACGGTTCCCAACCCGACGTGGATGCCCCTTGGCACTACCCCGAATCATCCGGAATATCCCGCTGCTCACGGATGTGTTACGGGCGCGGTCGCGGGTATTCTGAAAGGCTATTTCGGAACTCCCGACGTGAACTTCACTGTCAGCAGTACCGTCTTCAACCCAGCGCACGCGCACACATTCAACAGCACGAAAGATCTTGAACAAGAGGTAGGGGACGCGCGTATTTATGCAGGCTTCCACTATCACCATTCAGTGGTGCAGGGTTTTGTGCTGGGTCAACACGTTGCCCAGCAGGTGCTGGTGAACTTCTTCCAACCTGTCGCAAGTCAGTAGCGTCGGTCCCGTAAACAGCATTTCTAAGGTCGTGTCTACGTCGGAGATGAACTACCGGACCTGGACTTTACTGGCCTTTATGAATTTGAGAGACTGATTGAGCACAAGAAAATCGTCGATTCTGGATGGTCGGCAACCGGAAGTTCGGAGGACCGGAATCCTCTTCCGCGTGTGACAGCCTTCGTCAACGGGTCGGTAAGGGCGAGTTCAGACGATTACACCTTAGCGGGCTACTTCGGGGCGTGCTGTTTTCTTTCTGCATCCAGCTTCGTGAGGAATTCTTCAAACTTGGGCTTCTGTTCCGGCGTGAGGATCGCACGGACTTGGTCGCGTCCTTTTTGACGGACCTGCTCGATCTGCACATCCGTCTGATCGTGAATCGTTTTCGCCTCAGTGTGGCGTTGTAGCAGGATGGCGTCCAGTTGTTGACTCTGAGCGCTTGTTAAGCCTAGCAACCGCGTGAGTTGTTCCACCCTGTGTGCTCGCTTTACCGGCTCCGGCAATGGAGTACTTGCCGCAGACACGAGATGACGCGCATAAGAGTAGCCTAGCGTTCCACCCAGCGCCGTACCCAGAAGGAAAATCACGCCCACCCACAGCGCCGCCTTCCGAGCCGCCGACATTTCGCTCATGGATTGTTCTCCTGCAGGGGAACGAGCATATCGTCCTGATTCATGGGGGGCGGTGCCTCAAAAAGTGACTCCTGCGCCGCCAGGGAGGTCGCTTGCTGGTTAGACGCCGGAAGCGGCCTCTCATACAACCATGTACTCACTATCAACAAAAGTGCGCCGGACGCCATGGCCAGGCGTGAAGCAAATTTCGGGACTGCCAGCCACGTGCTCGCCGCTTCGGATAATTCCCTCTCGCGTGCCGCGATTGCGGCCATCACCCGAGTTGCAAACCATGGCCGATCCGCCGCGGCAGAAGAGGCAACGCCCTTGAAGATTTCCCGCGTCGCGAGAAGATCCTGCGCCGCTTCCTGGCAGCTCGCGCAAACAGCTATGTGGTTCTGCGCCGCCGCAGACATGGCCGCGGTCAGCTCTCCAATGCTGACAGCATCAGGACGAGCTGCCGCGGAATCCTCCAGCAAATCTCGCAACTTCCTGCACTCTTCATCATTCTTCAGCAGGTTCCACATACCCGCCTCCTTGCTGCTCATCCCTTGTCCTCAGTCTCCACGTTTCTTTGCTTGGCTTACCACCCGCCGCCGGGCTCGAAAGAGTCTGACCTTCACCGTGTTCCCGTTCAAATTCAGAACTTCCGCGATCTCCTCGATAGAAAACCCTTCCACTTCTTTGAGGATCAGCATGAGTTTGTCCCGCTCATCCAATCCTTCCAGCAGTCGCTCCACATGCTCACGCGCTGCGAGCCTTTCGCTGATATCCGGTCCGGGATTCTCTTTTTCGCCCGAGGTAATGACCTGTCTGGCCTGTTCCTCGCTCAGATCGGACTCGTACACCAGGGGCCGAACCTTCTTCTTTCTCAGCAAGTCCCAGCACTCATTCACGGTTATCTTATACAGCCAGGTGCTGAATGCCGCCCGCTGATCAAACCGCTTCAGCGCGAAATAGGCCTTTAGGAAAACCTGCTGGGCGATATCTTCCACATCCTCTCGCCTTCGCAGAATCCCGCCTGCCACGGCAAATACCCGGTGCTGGTGACGCCGGACAAGCTCCTCAAAAGCCTCCTTGTCCTCCCGCTGCGCGCGGCGAACCAACTCGCGGTCATCCGTGGCACCGGCGGGCCTGGAAGCACGCCCCTGAGCGGCTCCCACCGCGGGGGGCGGGTCGAAAGGCTCCACTTTTGGGACGCGCGCCATAGGTGTTTGGTTACGGCTATTTGCTCCGGGTTGCCTGAACCTGCATCAAAGGCCTCATTTGCATATCTGCAACTTTGCACTTGCATCCTATCTTACCTACATGGAATAATGCCTGCATGATTATTGGTGACCGCCTTCGCGCACTCCGCGAAGAAAAGAAACTCTCCCAGGGCGACATCGAAAAGCGAACGGGATTGCTTCGTTGCTACATTTCCCGCGTTGAGAATGGTCATACCGTCCCAGCCATCGAAACGTTGGAAAAGCTCGCTCGCGCTCTCGAGTGCCCACTCTATCAACTCTTTTATGACGGTGAGGAACCGCCGCAGTTGCCGAATCTTCCCAAGCGTAAATCGTCTGACGACATCGCCTGGGGCAGCGTCGGTAAAGATGCACGCTTTCTCAACAAGCTTCGCCGCTTGCTGAGCAAAGTGGAAGAAGGGGATCGCAAGCTCATCCTCTACATGGCCCAGAAAATGGCCAACCGCTAGTCGAACGATCGGACTCTGTCGGTAGCCGCTGGTTTGTATCATTCACACCTTACTGAACTGGCCGCGCGCCCCCGCTGCGCGGCCTCTTTCTTGACGGTCTGCAGATTCTCGGCAAGGTTTCGTTCCGGGTGTCCCAACTCCGCTCGCTAACGTCAAGCCAACCCCGCCCGCGGATTTATTCCCACTCGATCGTGCTAGGTGGTTTAGAACTAATATCATAGACGACCCGTGTCACGCCGCTTACTTCGTTGACGATGCGCGTGGAAATCCGCTCTAGCACTTCCCCGGGCAGCCGGACCCAGTCAGCCGTCATGGCGTCATCGGATTCCACCACGCGTACAGCCACGGTCAGTCCGTAAGTTCGCCCGTCGCCCATGACCCCTACACTCCGCACCGGGAGAAGCACCGCAAACGCTTGCCACACTTTGTTATACAGCCCGGCGCGGCGAATTTCCTCAACGACGATCGCGTCGGCATCCTGGAGGGTCACCAGATGCGGGCGGGTGATCTCGCCGAGCAGCCGGACGGCAAGCCCCGGCCCCGGAAACGGGTGTTTCACCAAAATCTCTTCCGGCAAGCCTAGATCTTTCCCAATCCGGCGCACCTCGTCCTTAAAAAGATCCCTTAGAGGTTCAATCAGGGCAAAGGGCATCTTTTCCGGCAATCCGCCGACGTTGTGGTGCGTTTTGATGGTGGCGGAGGGCCCCTTCACTGAAACCGACTCAATCACGTCTGGGTATAGCGTTCCCTGGACGAGGAATCCAATCTCGCCGTGCGCTTCGCCAGCCTGGAGCTTCTGAGCTTCTTCCGCAAAGACAGCGATGAACTCTCTGCCGATGCGCATGCGTTTTTCTTCGGGTTCCGTGACCCCTTTCAACCGAGCGAGAAATCGGTCCGAAGCATCCACGCCAATGACATGGAGATTCAGCCGGTCCCGCAACATCTCCAGCGTCTGTTCGAACTCGTTTTTCCGCAGCATCCCTGTGTTCACGAAAATGTTCGTCAGCCGCGTTCCCATCGCCCGGTGCACCAGCACAGCAGCAACTGTGGAATCCACGCCGCCACTCAGCCCGCAGATTGCCCACTTGTTCCCCACTTTTTGGCGGATGGCGGCAGTGGTTTCCTCAATGAACGCTGCCCCGCTCCATTTCGGCTCGGCTTTGCACACACGAAACAGGAAATTTCGCAGCAACTCCGTCCCGCGCTCGGTGTGGTTCACTTCCACGTGAAATTGCACAGCATAGATTTTTCGTTTCGCGTCTTCCAGCGATGCGATGGCGTTGTCTGTATGTCCCGTGGCGCAAAACCCGGCAGGCAGAGAACGAACGTGATCGCCGTGACTATTCCAAATGCGAAGCGATTCGGGGACGCCAGCAAAAAGCTCGGACTTCCCCGTTTGGCGGCCGCTGTCGATTTTCAGGTGGGCGCGGCCATATTCCCGGCGCTCCGCTTTTTCGACTTTGCCGCCAAGGGTATGCGCAATCCATTGCATGCCATAACAGATTCCAAGCACGGGAATACCAAGCGATAGCACTTTTGGATCGCACTTGGGAGCATCGGTGTCGTAAACCGAGCTTGGCCCGCCGGACAAGACGATTCCAGTTGGCTCGAACTTGCGGATTTCTTCGATGGAAGATGTGCATGGCAAGACGGCGGAAAAAACCTGCTGCTCGCGAATCCGCCGCGCAATCAGTTGCGTGTACTGCCCGCCGAAGTCGAGCACCACGACGCCGCCGAGTTCTGCCTTCATTCGGCCTCCCTGCTCCGGCATAGGCTCCGTCGTCAACTTTGCCGCACTCTCCATCATGCTACCCCCCTTACGCCACGACGAGATTCAATAATTTGTCCGGCACGAATATGCGTTTCACGATAGCTTTGCCGGCGAGATGAGGCGCAATCACCGCATCGGCTTGCGCGAGCTTTTCGACTTCCTCGCTTCCGGTCCCCACAGCGACTTTCACTTTGCCACGCAGGCGTCCATTCACCTGCACGGGAATTTCGACTTCGTCTTCCCGCGTCAGGGCCTCATCAAAAGCCGGCCAGTTCGCCGTCCACAATCCGCCCGCATGGCCCAGCATTTCCCACAGTTCTTCTGCAAGATGCGGCGTCATCGGCGCCAGCATCAGCGTCAGCAGCTCCAGCACTTCTTTTCGAATCTCCGGCCGCACATCTTTCTCTAGCGGCTCTTGCAAATAAATCTCGTTGGTCAGCTCCATGATTACGGCAATCGCCGAATTGAAATGCCAGCGCGTCTCGAAATCCTGCGTCACACGCCTCAGGGTTTGGTGCACTTTGCGAAGAAGAATCTTTTCCTTCGGGGAAACCGTAACGGCGTGGCCGTTTCCGTTTTTCACTCCTTGTACGGTCAAGGCGTGCCGCTCCACCAGGCGGTAGACGCGATTCAGAAATCGCCAGGAGCCTTCGATGCTTTCTTCGCTCCACTCCAAGTCTTTTTCCGGCGGGGCTGCAAAAAGCGTGTAGAGGCGCCCTGTATCCGCGCCATACTTTTGCGCCATTTCTTCGGCGCCGACCACGTTGCCCCTCGACTTGGACATGGCCACGCCGCCCTTTTGCACCATGCCTTGTGTGAATAGCCGTGCCGCAGGCTCGTTGTGTTGGATCAGCCCCATGTCGCGCATCACCTTGCACCAAAACCGCGAATAAAGCAGGTGCAGAATCGCATGCGTGATTCCGCCGATATACTGGTCAATCGGAAACCAGTAAGCGACTTTCGCCGAATCGAAAGGAGCTTTGTCGTTCCGCGCGTCCGCGTAGCGGTAGAAATACCACGACGAATCCACAAACGTGTCCATGGTGTCTGTCTCTCGCCGCGCCGGCCCGCCGCATTTCGGGCAAGTGGTATTCACAAACTCCGGTGTGGACGCCAGCGGCGATTCGCCCTCGCCCGTGAGCTTCGGATTCGGCGGCAGAACTACCGGCAAATCCTTATCCGGCACAGGCACCAGCCCATCTTTCGAACAATAAATAACTGGAATCGGCGTGCCCCAATAGCGCTGTCGCGAAATTCCCCAATCTCTCAACCGGTAAATGGTTTCCGCTCGCCCAAACTTTTTTTCTTCCGCGAACGCCGCCATTTTCGCAATCGCTACCGCACTCTCCATACCACTGTACGGCCCGGAATTTACGCTGACTCCATACTCAGTGAACGCCTCCCCTTCCACTTTCAACTTTGAACTGTCAGTCTCTTTTCGTGCCACCACCACGCGCACGGGCAATCCATATTTCCGGCAGAATTCCAGGTCGCGCTCGTCGTGCGCGGGAACCGCCATAATCGCCCCGGTCCCATACTCCATCAGCACGAAGTTTCCCACCCAGATGGGAATTTTCTCGCCACTGAAAGGATTGACGGCGTGGCGGCCGGTGAAGAAGCCTTCTTTCTCCATCGTCGCCAGATCCTCGGTTTTCACCGATGTCTGACGCATCTTCCCTAGTCTTGTCCATTCGATACTGTCAGCCTTGGCCCAACTCAGGAGCCTCTCGACGGCGGGATGCGTCGGAGCCAGGATGACTACCGTTGCGCCATAGATCGTATCAATGCGCGTGGTAAAAACTTCGATCGGCTCCGCGTCCACCACGTCCGCTACGGCGAACTTCAATTTCGCGCCCTGCGACTTCCCGATCCAATTCCGCTGCATCAAGATGACGCGTTCGGGCCATCCACCTTCAAGTTCTTTCAAGTCGTCGAGCAGTTGGTCGGAATACGCTGTGGTCTTCAGGAACCACTGTTCGATCTCTCGTGACTCCACCAGCGTGTCTTCGTGCCGCCAGCAATAGCCGCCGGGCAACACTTGCTCGTTTGCTAGCACCGTGCAGCACTTCGGGCACCAGTTGACGCGGCTCTTTTTCCGGTACGCCAGCCCGCGTTGCAGCATGCGCAGAAAAAACCACTGGTTCCAGCGGTAATACTCCGGCTCACAGGTCGAAATTTCCCGCCGCCAGTCGTAGCTGAACCCAAAGCGCCGCAGCACGCGCTGAAATTCCGCAATGTTTTTGTTGGTCCACTCCCGCGGGTGAGTTTTGTTCTTGATCGCGGCGTTTTCCGCGGGCAGGCCAAAGGCATCCCAGCCCATCGGATGCATCACGTTGAATCCGCGCATGCGCTTCACGCGCGCCACGACGTCCCCAATCGCGTAGTTGCGCATGTGGCCCATGTGCATCGTGCCGCTCGGATACGGCAGCATCTCCAGCACGTAATACTTGGGCTTCGAGGGGTCCGCCTCTGATTCGAATACGTGCGCTTCCGCCCAGCGCTTCTGCCACTTCGTTTCGATTTTTTGAGGATCGTATCCCGATCCCGCCGCGGTTGCGCCGCCTGGTGTGTTCTGTTCCGCCACGCCGCCCTATCCCCTCTTCTTCTTTGCTGAACTCTTTTTTGCTCCGCCCTTCTTCGTTGCCCTGTTCCTCGTCCGCGCCTTCTTTTCTGCGAATCTCCGCGCTCTCTGCGTGCTCGCGTTAGCTTTCTTTTTTTGTGTCTTTCTCCGAATCAACATTTTCTTTTGCAGCGCGGCAGTCAACATGGAGAAGCCCTTCTCCACTTCCGGCGCCTGGTCTTGCAAACCCGCAAGATCCCAGAGCATCGCGACATTCCGCCGATCATCGCCCGGATCATCAATCGGCGTCTCGGCCACGAAGGCCCGCCCCGTCAAGCCTTCCGGCCCAGACGCGCCGAATCGCGGGTGCTGCAGAATCCTCGCAAACGCCGCGGCGCCAATCTTTCCTTTTCCAATATGCTCGTGGCGGTCTACGCGCCCGCCTAGCGGAATCTTCGAGTCGTTCGCGTGAATCACTGGAACGTTTTCGAGTCCGATCGCGCCATCGATCTGACCAATCGTCGAAGCCAAGCCAGCTTCGCTTTTGATGTCGTAACCCGCGGCAAAAAGGTGCGCCGTATCCAGGCAAGCCCCTATCGGCACATTCCGCAATCCCGCCAGAATTTCTCCCACTTCTTCGAGTCGGGATCCAATCGCTGTCCCCATCCCCGCGGTGTTCTCGATCAGGATCCGCAGTCCACCCATCGGCGCGCGCTTGGAGGCTTGCTTCACTGACTCGACAATCGTGGAAATCGCCTGCACCGTCGTCGACTCCCCTCGCGCCCCCGGATGCACAACCAGAAAATCCGCGCCTAGCACCATCGCGCGCACAATCTCATCGTGGAAAGCCTGGATCGACCGCGTCTGCAGCATGCGCTGCTCCGACGCCAGGTTGATCAGGTAGTTTGCATGAATGACCAGCGGCCCCAGCCCCAGTTCATCCCGTCGTGCGCGAAATGCCTGCGCATCCACGTCCGGAATCCGCGCCGAACCGCCGCCCTGCCACATCCTCGGGCTGGCGGAAAAAATTTGCAGCGCGTTGCAGCCCAGCTTGCGCGCCGATTCCAGCGCATCCAGGTAACTTTTTGCAATGGAGGTATGAATCCCGATTCGCAGGCTTCCATCCATCCACGATGGGGGCAGCGGTTCAGGCTCAGGTTCGGGGCGATATTCGTCTTCAGGATCGAATTGTGTCGGCTGGATATCGGCCTGTTCAGGCAGGCCTGTGGCAGATTTCTGCTCTGTCATAAAGCAACTATTCTACCACACGCACCAAATCGCCACGTTCAAACGGGTTTTCAGGAAATGGCCCTCGGAGTCGCGACTTAGCTGCAAGGCCCTTGGAACTTTTTCGCGCAGGCCGTCGTACTGCTGTTCATGGAAGAAGCGAACAGACAATTTGGAGCCCCGGAATGGCTGATTTTGGTCGGCGCAGGCGTCTTTATTCTGGTCTTGGCTATATCGGCCTTCTTTGAAGCTGACATCCGCTGGCTACACTTTTTTCAAGCGTGGATGTACATCGTGACAATCGGGCTGAGTGTGCGGGGTAATCGCTGGGGATATTTCGTTGGTATTTCCGCCGCAGGCTTCTGGGACTATGCAAATGTTTTTGCCACCACTTTCTTTTTCAACGGGCTCGAAGAGCTATCTCACTGGGTCCATACCGGACATTTGGCGCGCCCAGATCTTTTCATTGCGGTTCCGGCGTGGTTTTCCAATTTGTTGGTCATCATCGGGTGTGTGTGGGCGTATTCACGCAAGCCAACAAGGCCCCTCAGCGATATCATGAGGTTTCTGCTTTCCTTCGCTCTCGCCACCGGCTTTTTTGCCGCAGATATGGCCTTGTTCCAACCTCGCTATCTCGGCATCTTTCGCAGATTGTTGCACCCGCATCTTCCTTAAGCGTATACACCGACACTCCTGCTCCTTGGTCCGCCCTCAAGGACGAGCCACCAAGAATGTTGATGACGCTTAATTCCCTATCGCCCGAACATGGAGAGCGGAATTCGCCCGCCTGTCGATTCGTCTGTTTCTTTGTTGGACGCCGCAAGGTACTGGTCCAGCGGCCGATTCGAGATGCGATCAAGGGCATCCGCGATTCGCGACAGCTCATAGACGAGCTGGTCGCTCACCGCCGACCGCTGCAAAACCACGGCACGCCTCCGGCGGAATTGTTGCACCGCCCAAGCTGTCGCCGCAACGGCGAGCAGGATGATCGCCAGCAACTGTTCGTGACTTGTGATGGTGATCGCGCGGCCAAAGAAATGATATACATGATCCGAGAGCAATTTTTCCTCCCGGCTGGGGCTATACTAGAGAACTACACAAGTATTGGATGCCTTTTCGCCCGCCGTCGTCAATGGAAATCGCCAAGCGGCCAAAAGTGCGTCCCTTCCCGCATGCAACAAAAAACAAGGAACTGGTACTCGCTGGACCCGTTGCAAAATTTCACTTGACAACATAACTCTATCTATGTAGAGTTGTCGTATGGGCATTCGCCTTCGCTCTTCCCGTCAGACGCTCGACATACTCGAGGCGCTTCTTGCCCGCCCGAGCCACTGGCATCACGGCTACGCCATCTCTCGGCAAACTAGCGTTCCCTCCGGAACGCTGTACCCCATCCTGATGCGGCTCGACAAACTCGGCTGGCTCGAAACCCGATGGGAAGAGTCTGTTCCGCAAGGCCGTCCTCCGCGGCATCTCTATCGTCTTACTAGCAACGGCCGCGAATGGGCACGCGAAGAACTCCGCTCCGAGCAGCAACGCGAATTCTGGAAGCCCGCCGCGAGTCAGGCCTGACTATGATTGCGCCAAAACAATCACTTCCCTTCCGGATCGCCCATTTCTCACTACAGCTCGCCCTTCGACTTTGGCCTGAAGAATCGCGAGGCTGGGGCCAGGCTCTCGCCGCTGAACTGGATGAAATTGAGAAGCCGCTCGAAGCCCTGAGGTGGGCTTTAGGTGGAGTCATGCTCTTCACGCGCGCGTTTGCCTCAAACTTCCTGGCTTGGCTGAGGCTCCCTACTGGATCGCGCCTTTCCCCAGGTTCACTTCTACCGGGAAGCGTAGCTCCCATTCTTCCCAAGCGTTCGCGCCTCTTCACTGCCGCAATCCTGGTTGCCACCGGAGCCGTGCTCTTTCTCCCCCAAAGCCGTGAAGCCATCTCCACCGTTCGCGCGAGTTGGAACGGTTATCGGGGAGATTCCAGCGGCGTTCGCGCTTTGCAAGATCTCGCCGCTCGCGCCGAGAAGGAAAAAGACGCTCACACTCTCGCCTTTGTGGCTCTTGTCACGCCGGACCCAGAACGCTCCTTTAGGTTGGCGGAGCAAGCAGTCGTACTCGATCCCAGTCTCATCTGGATTTACGCCAGCCGTAGGTCAAGTCCAGAGTACAATCCCCCGCCAAAAGACGGTCTTGCACGCCTGCTGGCCGTTGACTCGGACAATGCCTTCCCGGAAATCCTCGCGGCGCAAGCCATTTGCGAACCGCGCTATCAAAGTCTTATTGCTCAGCATTCACCAACACCGCAGGACACCGAAGCAGCGCTCGCTGCGAGCAAGGAATGGGTAGCACACATGGATCGTGCTTTTCACGCTTCCCATTACGAAAGCTACTTCAATCGCCGCTGGCAGCTCACCCAGGAAGTGTGGAATCGCAATCCAAATCTTTCAGTCACCTTAATATTCAATAGCCTCTGGGCCCATCCCCTTCCGGACTTTCTTTCCATCAAGACTTACGGAAATATCCTGGTACAAAGAGCACAGCAAGCCGCTGGTGCCGGTCACCCCGAGCAGGCAGAGTCGCTTCTCCGGGAACTCGATTCTTTTGGCCGCCGCGTGACAGATCAAGGCGCGCTTGATCTTGAAAAATTGCTGGGTCTCGATCTCTCACGGCTTGCCACCAGCGAACTTCGAGATTTTTATCATGGGCTCGGCAGGGCGGATGAGAGCCAGGAAGCAGTGTGGCGGTTGCAACTTATTGAGGATCGTAGGGACGGACTGATGCATTCGTTTCGACGCCTAGAGGAACCGCGGCTGCGCGCGTTGGAACGGAATGGCATCTGCGTTCAGCTAACGGCAGTCCTGGCGCTGCTCTTGACTTTCATTGCCGCCCTGACCTTGATAGCGCTGGAATTGCGGACGGGAAATTCAAGAGTGCGGAGGTTTTGGCTGCGCCGAATGATTTGCATTGCCGCCGATTGGGTCCCGGCGACGTTGCTCGTCGCTTGCGCGTCGCTGGTTTGGTTTTTCCGGCCTTACGCGGAGATTCTCCAGTCCGCCCGAAACGTCACCTCCGCGTCGGCCGCCTGGGATACCATGCATTTTGAAGGGCTCTATACTTTGTATTCGACTCTTTGGGTGCTGCAGGAGCCTTTTACACCATTACACTTCTGGCAGGCAATCACCTGTGTACTTGTTGCCCTGGCTCTTTTCATTCTCGCCCACGGATTATTTCAACTGAAACGCGCCTGAACTGATTTCCGATCGCGCTTATTTGCCGCTCCCGCGTCCTTGCCGTAAACTCTTAGTTCACGCACCACGC
>Ga0209648_10003536_pt1 | contig 13130 bp, 13 predicted proteins | sample GraSoi2013_115cm_FD_185830 | JGI IMG/M metagenome (GOLD analysis project Ga0209648, IMG submission 185830) | Grasslands soil microbial communities from the Angelo Coastal Reserve, California, USA - Sample 9_17_2013_115cm (SPAdes) (version 2) | ecosystem: Environmental > Terrestrial > Soil >...
TACCGCCATTACGATGCCAAGGGGATTACTCCTCTCTTTCCCTTCGGCCACGGCCTCTCGTACACCAGTTTTTCCTACAAGGATTTGAAGGTCTCTCCCAACGTGGTCTCTCTCGACGGCAAGCATGAGCCAACCGTAAGCGTGGATCTTACTGTAACCAATATGGGCAGCCTGGAGGGCGCAGAGGTAGTGCAACTCTACCTGGGTTTACCGTCAACGAATGTGGTCCCACAGCCGCCCAAGCAGTTGAAGGGCTTTCAGAAGGTGATGTTGAAACCCGGTAAAGCAACTCATGTGCATTTAGTGCTGGAGCCGCGCGCGCTGTCGTATTGGGATGTGAAGAGCCATAGCTGGACCATAGCTCCTGGTGCCTACCAAATTATGCTGGGTTCTTCTTCACGTGACATCCGGTTGCAAGGCCAGTTCAACCTCAAAAGCAAGGCCGGAGAGTAGCACTCTAGCCACAGCCGGAAGAAGGTGATATGGTTTCGACTCATCATGTCGCTCAATGATTTGGACTAATGGTTTTCGCAAGTGCAAATTGGTTAAAAATCCCTAAACGGAGATTTCCTGCATGCAACTGACCAGCATTGACTGGGTAATCATGACGGTATATTTCGTGTTCGTGCTGGGCATTGGCGTGGTGCTGAAGCGCTACACCCGCACCAGCACAGATTTCTTTCTGGCTGGCCGTGCCATTCCCGCCTGGGTGTGCGGTTTGGCTTTCTTGTCCGCCAATTTGGGCGCGCAAGAGGTCATCGGCATGGCAGCTTCGGGGGCGAAGTACGGCATCGCCACCAGCCATTTTTACTGGATTGGAGCTATCCCAGCAATGGTGTTTGTTGGCATCTTCATGATGCCGTTCTACTACGGCTCGCGGGCCCGTTCCGTACCGGAGTACCTGCGGCTGCGCTTTGATGAAAAGACGCGGGCGCTGAACGCCGTCTCCTTCGCCGTTATGACGATTTTCTCATCGGGGATTTCGATGTACGCCATGGCCAAGCTCATCCAGACGCTTCACATTCTGGATGCGCCCTTTCAGCGTTTGGGCCTCGATTCCTCCTGGATCTTCCACGTAGGCATTGTGGCTTCGGCGGCGGTGGTGTTGGCCTACATCCTGCTGGGAGGATTGACCAGCGCTATCTACAACGAGGTGCTGCAGTTTTTCCTTATCATCGCCGGATTGTTTCCCCTGGTGCTGCTGGGGCTGAAGAATGTAGGAGGCTGGCACGGCTTGACCGGGAAATTATCTCCCGGCTACGTCCATTCGTGGGCGGGGATGGGAAGCGCGCACACCAATCGCCTGGGTGTGGAGTGGTTCGGGCTGGCGATGGGGCTGGGCTTTGTGCTCTCGTTCGGCTACTGGTGCACGGATTTCCTGGTGGTGCAGCGGGCCATGGCCGCCGACTCGATGAATTCAGCGCGGCGCACACCGCTGATTGCCGCTATTCCTAAAATGCTGTTTCCCTTTATCGTAATCCTGCCCGGATTGATTGCAATTGCATTGCCGACAGCTCCGCAGGGCGGTGTGAAGATTGCCAGTACACAAGCCATGGTACCGGGCGCCAGTACGGGAATGGGTCTGATTCCGCCCAAGCTGGAGCCAGGGACCAATCGTCCACTGCTGGATAAGAACGGCAATCCGGAGTTGGATTACGATCTGGCAATCCCCCAGATGCTGTTGCACTACTTTCCAACCGGCATGTTGGGGTTGGGACTGACCGCTTTGCTGGCCAGTTTCATGTCGGGCATGGCGGGCAATGTTACTGCGTTCAACACAGTGTGGACCTACGATATTTATCAATCGTATCTGCGCCGCGGAGCGAGCGACCAACATTACTTATGGATGGGCCGCATGGCGACGGTGTTCGGCATAGCTCTCTCCATCATGACGGCGTATATGGCGAGCCGCTTTAACAACATCATGGACATGCTGCAGTTGGTCTTCGCGTTCGTGAACGCGCCTTTGTTTGCCACGTTCCTGCTGGGCATGTTCTGGAAGAGGACCACCGGACACGGTGCCTTCTTTGGCCTGCTGTCGGGCACGATGGCCGCGGCTGTGCATCATGCCATCACCTTGCCGACGGGAGCGGTTCCTGGGGTGAAGGGAGGATGGCTGGCAGATATCCACACCTATCCCAGCGAGATGGCGCAGAACTTCTGGACAGCGATTTTTGCCTGGACGGTATGCTTTGCTGTCACGATCATCATCAGTTTGATGACCAAGCCACGCAGCGAAGGAGAGCTGACCGGGTTGGTATATTCACTGACGCCACGTCCGTCGGAGGAAAATTTGAAGTGGTATCAAAGGCCGGCCTTGCTGGCCGTTGGCGTGCTGCTTGCGACGGTGATACTTAATTTTATTTTTTGGTAAAAAAGTTTTCAGTAAGAAGGAATCTAGGCGCTTTCATAATCGGTTTGGACAGCAGATTCGAGACATGTATCAGGGCACGACTCGGCAGCCCATGGCTTCAGCCATGGGTGAGCGAAGCGAAAAGTGCCGCAAGCCGTTTAAAATCTGTTGGGCTTTAGCCCCTGAGGTTTTGACCTTGTCCATACCAATTCCGAAATTGGCCTAGAGAAAGGTTTCCGCACAATGCGACTGGATATACGTTTGCCGATCGGCGTGCTGTTTACGTTGTTTGGGATAGTACTGACTTTGTTTGGCGCCTTGAGTAACCAGGCACTCTACGAGCGTTCTTTGGGCATCAACGTCAACCTGATTTGGGGGCTGGTTTTGCTGGCATTCGGGATGTTGATGCTCCTGCTCGGTCGGCGGCGCGCCCCGTTGCCACGGGACTTGGAAGAAACCGCCAATTTGCCTCCTCCACCCCCGAAAGAAACAGGACGCGTCACATAGAATGGCACCACGACCCATCGAGAAGGCGCGCAGGCGACCGCAGCGACCGGCATGGGCTGGACCTCGCTGCGGCAGCTTCAACGAGGCCGGTCGCTAGGGCGGATGGTCTGCGGGTACAGCTCTTGATTTCCCGAGGACCGTGACCTTATGAAGTAATGGAACCAAATTACCTGTGACCGCCGCCTCCGTGACCGCCACCGCCGTGGAAACCGCCGCCACCATGGAAACCACCACCACCACCGTGGACGCCTCCACCGAAACTCGACTGCCCGCGCGAGGAGAAGCCCCTGGCCGCCCCTCCGTGATCAAAACCGCTGAACGCTCCGGAATGAGTGCCGGTTTGGCTGTGCGGCGCCACAAATCCGTGCTGCGGGGTTGAGGACCTACCGAAATCTCGACTGCCGCCAGGGCCCCGGCCTTGAAATCCGCCGGCATGATTGAAGTTCCCGCCTTCACGATTGAAGTTGTTACGATTGATAAAGGTTCTGCTGTGGGAAATGTAGGTGTTGTGGTTGTAAATCACCTCCCGGTGATGCCAGTCAGATCCCCAATGGTGCCACCCCCAGCCAAATCCGCCATAGAAGCCGACTCCAAAGCCCAAGCCAAACGCAATTCCCGGACCGGGAAGGAACAGTCCTGGATACGAATACCAGCCTGGCCAAACCACGACGGGCGCTCCATACACGACCCAAGGATCATATTCCGGCACATAAACGATCTGAGGGTCGGCGGGTTCGATCACAATTGTTTCTCCCTGCTGAGTCACCGTTTCCTGCGATGTGCTGGTTAAGTTTCCCGCCTTCTGCGCATGCTCACGCATTACCTGAACAGCGTTCATCACCTCCTGCTGTTGGTTGACGTAGGCATCACCGAGCGCTGAGGTCCAAGATAGGTTCTTATCCATGTTGGCGAGCACTGAAGGAAACTCTGCAAGGGCCTTGACGCTCGGATCCCAAGGTTGTTTATCAACTTCCTGGCCTAGCTGTTCTCCCTGAAGATCGGAATGCTGTTGCATCCACCGGTCTGCTTCCACAACCTGGTCAGGATAGGTAGCGGCTGCGAGGATCTGTGCAACCAAGGCATCCGGATACAAGGCGATTGGCGCAACCAGTTGCTGCAACTGTTCAGCAGTCTGCTGCGCGCCCTGAACCGGTGCTGGTGTAGCGGATTGGTCCGCCTGATAGGCAAGCCCGTATGGTGCAGTGGTTAACACCAGGGATGCACAAAGAACAAATGCTAAACTCCGTTTCAATAGCTTCATCGTCATTTCTCATTTCTTCTGGTCGCTCGGGCTGAGCATGAGCCGAGACTCTTGGTACACCTCAGTCCGTAGCGACCTTCACGGAAGACACGAAATCCCCCTTTTACTTTTTCGCATCCGGCGGGAAGTGTTTGAACATCTTCTGTACTCCTTTGCCGAGGTTCTTGATGTTCTTGTCAGAATTGTCCGAAACTGTGTCGCTGGCCGAGCCTCGCCAGATCAAATCCTTGGTCTTGGTGTCGAACAGATCGACAATCAGAGTACCGACTTTGTAGGTTTCAGTTGTTGTAGTCGCGTTTCCGAATCCTCCCCACCGACGCCAACCTCCGCCAAAGCCATCGTAAAAAGTGTTGAGAGTCTGTTGATTCTGCGTGATTCCCATGGCTACGATCGAGACATCGCCGCCCGAATCCACCTGTGTCCAGCCCTTGGCTGCTAAAGCCGCATTCACCGAGTTCTTGATGCGGTCAACCCACAGGGGATCTTGTGTTTGGACCTTCTCCCACGAATACGTCTTATACTGGCCAAAATTTGCGCTACGGTCGTAGTCGGTCTTCACCTGCTGCGCGAATGACGCAGCCGTCAAAAAAAATAGCATTGCAATTGAAACAAACAGGTTGTGTACTTTCATGATTTCTCCTTCAATAGTTGTGGCGTGATACGGTTCGCGCCTGATCTAAAAGAAGCAATTGCTATTCCAATCCGAGTTGGATGTCTGCTCTTCACCCGCAACCGCTTTGCAACCGGCTGTTTAGAAGACCCGCGTCACAGACGGGCCAAGACTCGCTGACAGGTGGCGAGATGATGATCGGCGTCGTCATTTAGACAGAGCTGTCAGCGGACGCGCACACGCGGTACTAGTCCTCCACTCTGTGCCCTCTCCAGTGATTCGGAACATGTGGAAGCTCGCGTGCTTCGTGGAAAACGAAGGCGTAAATACAATGGCAGGCGACACAATTCTTTACATATCCGACCAGGCGGCCAATAGCGATTCGGTATTAGCCGCACTCAAGGCCGCTGGCTATGAGGTTGTAAGCACCAACAGCTCAACACAAGCGCTTGCGCTGCTATTCTTCATCCATTCAGTCGCTGCCGTCGTGCTCAATCAGCGGACAGAAGAACAGAACAGCTTTGATCTGGCGCGAAGCCTACGGAAGATTCGCCCGGATGTTCCGATGGTACTGCTGTGCGGCGGCCAGATTGACTGCTTGCCGCTCGCAATAGAGGAGCCAACCAGTTCGGAAAAAGCGGCATGAACTCAAACGGAGACGAATGCGCAGGTTTTGCAGTGAAGAATTCGACCCAGAAATAGTTGGGCACTCATCCTCTCCCTGTCTCACTCCTGGCTGGCGAAGAGATCTGTCCTTAGATCGCCATTCCTGGTCGACATTTCGACACTAGCGTCTCCCTTCACCCGCACCTCTAAACGTCATAGCAGGTAAGTCTTTGCTGCCCAAGCGGCTGCAACAGATGGCCATGTGCGTCACGCGTTGGAACTCGACGTGCTCTTATGTCAATCGCAAGTGAATTATTCCAAGGAAGGTAAGACAACATGAATACTAAAAAAGTGTTTTTTGCATTCTTTACTCTTGTTCTGATGTTTGCCGTGATGTTGCCAGTAGCGAGGGCAGATGTGTGGGACCAGGCAACCAAGTTGACCTTCAGCCAACCGGTGGAGATTCCCGGGCAAATCCTGCCTGCCGGCAGTTACTTGTTCGTTCTGCTAGGTGATTCCGGCACCCGCGATGTCGTGCAGATCTTCAACGCTGATCGAAACAGGCTGTACGCAACCCTTATCACAGTGCCCAGCAGTCGCATGGACCCAACGGACGATACGGTCATTTCCTTTGCCGAACGGCCGTCAGGTCAGCCGGAGGCAATCCTGACCTGGTTCTACCCCGGCGAGCTCACTGGACACGAGTTCCGATACTCCGGCCAGGAAGATCGTGAACTCGCTAGTGATACCAAGGACGTGGTGACGGCTAGTCCTTCAGGCAGCACTTCTGCCCAAGCTCCTGCCTCGGGCAACTGATCAACTTTGTCTATAACTGATCGCGCTGATTGATGATGGCGGCGACCGCCGCCATCATCAAAAAGGCAGTAAGTAATCAGATCACCGTCAGGAGGTAAAAAATGTCATTTCGTGAGCTGAGCCCGGCGCAATCCGAGTTAGCTCGAGCATTTCATTCGGGAGCCGACCCCGACGCCATGTTGATTGAGGCAGTCAGGCGCGGTGAAGTGGCCGCGTTCGAACCTCTGGTTCGCCGGCACGAGCAGAAGATCGTTAGGGTCGCGCGCAGAATAACTGGCAATCATGAGGACGCCGAGGATGTTGCACAGGACACCTTGTTGCAAGCCTTCAAGCATCTGGGCAGCTTCCGTGGCGATTCCCGCTTCTCTACATGGCTGACCAGGATCGCCGTCAATATGGCGCTGATGAAAGTTCGCAGCCGCAAGATTCAGGTTATGTCTTTCGACAACGGCGCAGAAACCGGCAATGGACAGGTAGTCCGAGAGATTCAAGACAAGAAGCCCACGGTTGAGCAACAGTGCCTGCGGCAAGAACTTCAGTTCATCCTGGTCGAGATGATTGGCCAGCTCGGTCCCCGCTATCGCACAGTATTTCACCTGAGGAACATGGAAGACTTGTCCATAGCAGAAACTGCAGAGATATTGGGACTCTCGGCTTCAGTCGTGAAGTCGCGTCTGATGCGCGCCCGTTTGCAGTTGCGGAAATCGTTGAATCGGCGCCTCCGACGAAGACCGATTGGACAACTTCCACTGGTGAGCCCACGAGCGACTGAAACCAAGTGTCGATAGTTTGACGAATGTCGAAGCCGAAAGAAAGTTTGCTCTAACAGATCTGGTTGTCAGAACTCTCAACGCTCAATGCCTTCAACACCTTAAAGTCATCTGGCCAAAACAACTTTGGTATCTCAAATGCATTGTCTCGGGAAGGAGGAAGAACATGAACTTACCTAAACGTCCGCTCGGCTCGAGCGGGATTGTAATCACAACGGTCGGATTTGGAGCTTGGGCACTCGGCGGCGGTGGCTGGGCATTCGGTTGGGGACCGCAGGATGACGACGCGTCGGTTGCCACCATGCGGCATGCACTGGAGTTGGGTATCAATTGGATTGATACAGCAGCGATCTATGGGCTGGGCCACTCCGAGGAAGTCGTAGGACGCCTGCTGCGCGAGCTGCCGGCCTCTGAGCGTCCGCTGATTTTCACTAAATGTGGGCTGGTTTGGGATGAGTACAACCCTATGGCGGAGCCGCGCCGTGTGCTCAAACCGGAATCGATCCGGCAAGAGTGCGAGGCCTCGCTGCGCCGGCTGGGTGTAGAACGCATTGATCTTTATCAGTTTCATTGGCCCGATGAGACCGGTACGCCGGTGGAGGATTCCTGGGAAGAAATGGTGCGGCTCATTGAGCAGGGAAAGGTGAGAATGGCCGGGGTCTCCAACTTCGATGTGCCTCTGCTGGAACGTTGCGAACGAATCCTGCATGTGGATTCTTTGCAGCCACCTTTTTCACTCATCCGTCGCGACGCCGCTGCAAGCCAGATTCCGTGGTGCGCCGAGCACAACACTGGGGTGATCTGCTATAGCCCAATGCAATCAGGACTGCTGACGGACAATTTCACCGTTGATCGCCTTGCGCGGCTCGCGCCCGATGATTGGCGGCGGCGCTCTCCCGAGTTCCAGGAGCCCAACCTCAGCCGTAATTTAGCGTTGCGAGATGCGCTCCGCCCGATCGCGCAACGGCACGGCACTACCGTATCCGCAGTTGCGGTAGCATGGACGGTGGCCTGGCCCGGCGTGACTGGAGCTATCGTCGGTGCTCGTTCACCACAGCAGGTTGATGGCTGGATAGACGCTGCCACAATCAGGCTCACCTCTGCGGATCTGGAGGAGATTGCCGCCGCCATCGAGCGCGCGCGTGCTGGCACCGGTCCGACCATGCCGCAACTGCAGCATGCATGAGAGCAATTTGAGTTGGCGGTTAATTTTGGGAGGAAAAAGCCGTGGTGAGCTTACTGATTGACGATGTCGTCCAACAGCCGAACACAACGAACTTATCGTCGATTTAATTAACCGGACTGGCGGGACAATTCCCCACGTTTGTTATCACCCACAACTAGGCCCCATTCAGACTTGCGACACATGCATGATCGAGGTGAACGGCCGGCTCGTCCGGGCCTGTGCGACGGTCGTCGCCGATGGAATGAGAATCTCTACGAAATCCTCCACGGCAACGGCGGCGCAGGTCGAAGCGTTCGATCGCATTCTCAGCAATCATCTTCTTTATTGCACTGTCTGCGACAACAACAACGGCAACTGCACCGTCCACAACACAACCAAACTGCTGGCAATTGAACACCAGCGCATTCCATTTCGCTCCAAGCCGTACGAGGTAGACAACACGAATCCGTTCTACCGCTACGATCCGGACCAGTGCATTCTGTGCGGCCGCTGTGTCGAGGCCTGCCAGAACGTTGAGGTCAATGAAACGCTCTCTATCAACTGGGAGGATCCCAATCCGCGGGTGCTCTCGTCGGGTCGAAGCCCAGCATCAAGCACCGTCTGCTGAAACCAGGCGCGAAGCCGCTTGAAGATCACCTCAGATGGCAAGCTCCGCACCTGCCTGTTTTCGGTGTGGAACCACGATCTTCACGAACCGATGAGTCGTGGCGCCTCGGTACTTCGTGCCGGCATCGAGGACGATGGTGCACATCGGCGGGTGCTGTAGAAGAATTGATTAAGATGCTACTGCTACTTGAACAGAATCTTTGCCATCATCCCCTTGTCCTCGTGATTCAGCAGATGACAATGAAATACTGAAATGCCCTTGATGATGGGGTCGGTGAAGTCCAAGATGACGTCAACCGAGCTCCGATATGGAACATTCACGGTATCCAGCCACTCAGGATGCGCCAGCGGGACGCCGTTTTCTGCATAGGCCAGGAAGTGGACCTGGTGTATGTGGAAGGGATGTAGTTCCCCAGTTTGGTTGACAATACGCCAATGCTCATAAGTACCTACGCGAGCGCTTGTCATCGGAGTTGCATCCGGCGCAAACTTGCGGCCATTGATGTAGAAGCCGTTCTTGTCCTCCGTGAAGGTGACAATGAAGTCCGGTGCAGCCTTCTTCAGCGGCTCAACGTCGACCGGCTTGTAGAGCGGCGGGCGGCGATCGATAGCATGCCGTTGCTCAGGCAACGGATCTGAACTGGGTTGCACCAGATCTGCCAGCACCATTCCCGGATTGGGATCGCCGTCCGGACCGGTATCTACACAAAGCGTACGCAGAGCGCTATGGGTTCCCGGCGGTGGACCGGTAACAATAGCTTCGAGCCGTCCCGCCGGCGGCAGCAGCAGGTGATTGGTGGTGCGTGTCGGGCCTTCGGGTTCATGGTACGCGAGCGGCATCCCGTCAAGCGCCACGATTTCGAATGTCTCGCCATCAAGCTGCAAGTCCAAATAGCGGTCTGCTGAGGCGTTCACCACCCGCCAGAACTGCCGTTCTTTAGGCGCGATCTCGATTCGCGGGCGAACTGCCCCATTCACGGTAAAGATTTCCTCGGCTGCCTCCGCTTCTCCCCCACATCCCTTATTAGATGTGATTTCAACTTGGTGCCTGAGTTCGGCGGCATTCGGATCATGCTCAAAGGAACGGCCGCGCACAACCATCACACGCTCACGGAGCCCCCCTACTTGGGGAGCATAACGTTCCATTCCCTCGATCACAATGGCTCCGGACATTCCATCCAATGCTTGCCGGTGACTCTCGCCATGGGGATGAGTGTGATACCAGAACAGGCCCGGCGGATGATCGCGCGGAATCTCGACAGAGTAGTGCAAAACCTGCCCAGGGGTGGCCAGCATTCCGATCACGTCATCCTGAGGGGCGTTCGGCGAGACGGTGAGCCCGTGAAAGTGCAAGTTCGTCATGTTCATGCAGGGATTCACCGCACAAGTCTCCTCGGACTTGGCAGGAAGATCGTTGATATAGGTGATTTTGAGAACGTCACCAGGAGAAGCACGGATCACAGGAGCCACCGTGCCACCGTCGAAAGCGAAGGCATCCCGGCCATTTTCATTCACTGCATGCAGCGTAAGGGATACAACGTGGTTCTTCGCATGCACCTGCGGAGGCTCCGGCAGCGAAACCGCCTGGCCGCGGCCCAGGGCGGTGAGAAAGATCTGCGCACCGATGAGGAGTAGGAGCCTTGTCATAATCACGATCGTTCTGTTTACCTTGCCTCTCCTCATTGTGTTGCGCTCCGACTAACGCGGCACGACCACCAGCTCGTCCCGTGGTATTGCATCCAGCGTCGCTTGGTCGATGTTGAGGTGTGCCATCACCAGTTCGGGCGGAGTATGGGACAACCACTCCGAAAGCGACAGGTCTTGATAAAAGCTGCTCTTGAACACCTCCAGAAAGATCAGGTCCGTATCCCCTGTATTCTCGATGTAATGCAGCAGGGTTTTTTCCACGTACCCGACGTCGCCCGCTTGAAAGTCCATCGTGCGAGCTTTGTTGCCTGTCGCCACCACGGTCATTCTTCCCTTACCCGCGATGTAATACTGCCATTCGTCGGCGTTGGGGTGCCAGTGCAGTTCCCGCAGTCCTCCTGGGTGAAGCGTGACCATTGCCATCGCCACCGTTGTTGAGACCTTGAACTTGCTCGAATCAACGACGCGTACCTCTCCGCCCTTCGTCTGCTTCGTCGGCGGCATCTCCATCGTGCGAAAAGCGAAATCGCGCGGTGACTTCCCAAGTGCCCCTGCGGCTGCTTTCTGGTCGGCCTCCAGTGGTCCGGGAACTGCAGCCTGGAAAATGAATAACTCTTGCTTGGGAAGGTTTTTCAAAGCCTGGTCGGCAACACCAAAATTCTTTGACAGGACCTCGGGCGGCAGGTGCGCCATCGAGTCGCTCAGCAGGACCGTTTCTGATTCCGAAAATTCTCCATCGTCGAACACCAGCATGAATTCCGCGCCGTCCGGCCCGAGGCCCTGAATCGAATGCGGAATCCCGGTGGGGAAATACCACAGGTCGTTTTTTTTCACGTCGGCGACAAAGCTCTTGCCGTCAGCATCGATCGCCGTGATACGCGCCGTCCCGTAGAGCATGATCGCCCATTCGCTCGCCGTGTGCCAGTGCAGTTCACGAACGCCGCCGGCCGTGAGTCTCATGTTTACGCCTGCCATGGACTTCGAGACGGGCAGTTCCCGAACGGTCACCTCCCGTGACCATCCGCCTTCGTAAGCCCGCTTGTTCGCAAGAGAGAACGGATATTTGAACGTTGGAACTAAGCTTTTGGAATCCGTGACGGGTGGCCACGTGGAATCTTGGTTCTGTGCGTCCAGGGCCGCATTGGCTGGACCGGGATCAGTCGCGCTCCGGTCCTGTGCTACGGCCAAAGTGCCGGCCACAGCGGCCAGAGCAGCCGAGCCGATTCCAAGAAATCCGCGACGCGAAACTTGATCTTTCGTGCTGTCATTTTCCATTGCGTAATTCCTCCGTGTAACTTCCTACCTTTCATTTAAGCTTCTCGATGGTCTTTACATTATTGCCCGGCACCTGCGGACTGCAGCGGGATGCATCGTGGTGGTGATCAATTTCGGCCCACCTCCTGGGATTTGGGAAGAAGATACACACATCCATCGTGGCGCCATCATTCTTGTCAGAAAACTTTTCGATGATCCACACGTTGCGGATTGTCGCGTAGCTCGGCCCGCACTTGCTGTCATCATGGCGATCGTTGACAACCGTCCAGCCCTCTGGAACCTGGGAGTCTTTGCAGACCTCCTGACCGCGCAGAGGCGCCGCTACGCATAGCAAGGCAATCCAGAAGAAAAGCCGGATTCTTTTTTGTGCACTGAGTATGAGGTTCATGATTTTCTCCTCAGAGTCGCTTTAGGCCCGTCAAACAAATGACGAGCACTTGCCATGCCAAAGTGCATAGCCAGAACATATCTGCTCGCTTTTAAGTCTTGCGGCCTGTTGAGATGTATCCCGTGTCGAAAACCCTCGAAAAATGTCGGGAGGCGTGTCGAAATAATGACACTTCTCCAGCGCAGTGATCTAGGCAGGCACAATTTCCTTGTTTTCAGTCACTTCCCAGGTTCCCGGTTCAAAGTTCGTTTTGGTCAGTCAAATGCAATTGATTGCGTCAAGAAGATTCTGGCCTGGAAGGTCACAACGAGGTAATTTATGTGGATTGTTCGGCTCGCGCTCAAGCGGCCCTATACGTTCGTAGTGCTGGCTATCCTGATCTTGATCCTGGGAACGCTTTCAGCGCTGCGCACCCCCACAGACATTTTTCCGAACATCAACATCCCTGTAGTGAGCATCATTTGGAGTTACAACGGGCTCGCGCCGCAGGACATGGCGAGTCGGATCATCATTCTTCAGGAACGCAATCTGACGACCACTGTGAATGATATCGAGCATGTGGAGTCGCAGTCGCTGAACGGTGTCGCTGTGATTAAGGTTTTTTTTCATCCGGGTGCGAATATCAGTACCGCGATTGCGCAGATTGCGGGCCAATCCCAGACGCAACTCAGGCAGTTACCGGCGGGAACAACGCCGCCGTTGATCATCACTTACAGCGCTTCCAGCGTTCCCATTCTTCAGCTCGCTCTCTCCGGCCCCACGCTTTCTGAGCAACAGTTGAATGACCTGGGACTGAACTTCATCCGGCCCCAGCTCACTGCAGTACCGGGTACGGCGATCCCTTATCCGTACGGTGGCAAGCAACGCCAGGTTCAAGTGGATTTGAACACGGCTGCACTCCAGGCGAACGGTCTGTCGCCACTCGACGTGGTGAACGCCATCAGCGCGCAAAATCTCATTCTCCCCGCGGGAACGGCGAAGATCGGGACCTTCGAATACAACGTCGATATGAATGGGAGCCCGGCCACAATCAAGGAACTCAACGACCTCCCCATCAAGACGGTTGGAACCTCGACGATTTATATCCGTGATGTTGCCTTCGTGC
>Ga0209648_10003537_pt1 | contig 13126 bp, 10 predicted proteins | sample GraSoi2013_115cm_FD_185830 | JGI IMG/M metagenome (GOLD analysis project Ga0209648, IMG submission 185830) | Grasslands soil microbial communities from the Angelo Coastal Reserve, California, USA - Sample 9_17_2013_115cm (SPAdes) (version 2) | ecosystem: Environmental > Terrestrial > Soil >...
CCGGAAAACCTCATCTGTTGGATGATGGCTATTCCACGGGCCAGGCGCTGCTCATATTCAGCGATACGGTGCTTCAGTTTGTCGGCCGCTGACAGCCCACGAATCGCCTCCATCCGCTGTGCAAACCCTTCGCGCGTCACATGCTCGAAGTAGCTGTCGAGCGTGTATCCATCGGGCACATCGAAATGCGGGAAGGGGTTGCTGACTTTGTCGAGACGCAGGTTGCAGCGTTCTGCGATCGACAGCGTGCGTCGGAGAACGTCAGGAGCATCTTTGAATACCTGGTACATCTCGTCATGACTCTTGACGTAGAACTCGCTGCCCTGGAACTTCATCCGGTTCGGATCCTGGATGCTCTTGCCGGTCTGAATGCAGACCATCACGTCCTGCGCGTGGGCGTCGTCTTCGCAGAGATAATGACTGTCGTTGGTGGCGACCATCGGAATCCCGAGTTCTTTTTCCAGCCGGAAGAGATTGGCATGGATGCGGTGCTCCATCTCCAGACCCTGGTCCTGGATCTCCAGAAAGAAATTATGTTCGCCGAAGATGTCGCGATACTCAGCCGCCGCGGCGCGAGCAGCCTCATACTTTTCTTCCATGAGGAATTCGGCGACCGAGCCCTTGAGGCAGCCGGAGAGAGCAATCAAACCCTTCGAATGTTCGGCCAAGAATCTCTTGCTGACGCGCGGTTTGTAGTAGAAGCCGTGCAGCGAAGCTTCAGACGTGATCTTGACCAGGTTGCGATAGCCTTCTTCATTTTCAGCAAGAACCAAGAGGTGGTTGTAGGTATCGCCGTCAGGTGGAGTGCGCTCGATGCGGTGGTCATCTTTCTTGCAAATGTAAAGCTCGCAGCCGACGATGGGTTTGACTCCGGCATTCCTGGCGGCGTTAACGAAATGCACCGCGCCAAAAATATTGCCGTGGTCGGTCATCGCCACGGCGGGCATGCCTAGTTCTTTCACCCGGTGACACAGTTTCTCCACGTCGCAAGCGCCGTCGAGCATGGAGTAGTCGGTATGGAGATGGAGGTGGACGAATTGGGACATTCGGGTGATTTGATTTTACTGTGGCATTCGTGCCCAGCGAAAGAGGAAAAGCAGGTCGCGCCTTGGATTACTTGGGATGGGAAGTGCTGAGCGAAAACTTGCTCATTAGGAGTTGGGCTTCATCGCTGTCCAGGGGCCCGAACTCGATATCGGCCGGATACTCGCGGCTCCAGCTGTTCTTCACTCGAACGTAGTAGACGCCGCCATCTTCCGCCCTGAAATGGGCGGCTGCGCCCTGGGGGCCAGCACCTAAAATGACTGCCGATTGCCAACTGGCACACAGATGATGTTCCCCGGGAGCGACAGCGAAATACAAGTAGGAATCACCATGCGTTGCCCCCACCCACACGCCGTCCACGCCCACCCTTGTCGTTGGGTTGGGTCTGGACAAGAACTTTGCATCGTCTTCGATGAAATAGACGAGGGCCTTTCCGCCTTCCGGTCGCGTCATCGGGTGTTGGTGTTTGTCCGTCTTCACATCGAATTGAGCGTTGGACTGGCCGCAACCCGGAGCTACCGCGGTACCGGATGCTTTCTCCTGCGCAACGGCGATTGAGGAAGTGAGAATAAGGATCGCAAGAATCGCTTTCATATTTTTCCCTTCCTACACAGATTGCCGCGACTTCCAACCGAATCAAACACAGTATCATCCCGGAAATCGAAAAAGGGGCGGCTCATCGCCGCCCCTGCATTCGACCCTAGGGTCTGAAAAGCCAGCGCGTTTTACTTCGCGTACACGAAGTGCCCGCGCCTGTTTTGTTGCCAGCAAGCCTCATTCGACTCGGTGCAGAACGGACGCTCCTTCCCCAAGCTCGCCGTTTTAATTCGGTCAGCCGCGATTCCCGCTCCCACCAGCGCATTTTTCACAGCGCTGGCCCGGTTGTCGCCGAGGGCCAAGTTGTATTCGGTGGATCCGCGCTCGTCGCAGTGTCCCTCAACCGTGATGTTGATACTCGAATGTTGTTGAAGGAACGCAGCATCGGCTTGAATAGAGGACTGCTCGCTCGCGCGAACGTCCGACTTGTCATAGTCGAAGTAAATGTCCTTCACATTCTGTGCAAACAGCTGCTCTTCGGTAAGAGACGGTGCGGTGGTCGGTGGTGGCGCGAGTGCATTCACTGTGACGGTCGCGGTCGCCGTTTGGGTGCCGCCGGGGCCCTTCGCGGTAAGGGTGTAGGTCGTGGTGGCTGCCGGAGTTACCTGCTGGGTTCCGGACGGCTGCACCGCGCCGATTCCGTCAATGCCGACGTCAGTGGCATTGCTGACTTGCCAGGTCAGAGTGGAGGATTGACCCTTGTCAATGGTGTCGGGGCTGGCCGTCAACGTCGCGGTGGGTGCGGATGCAGGCGGCGGAGGCGGCGGTGGCGGAGGCGGCGCAGTTTTTTTGTGGCACGCGCCAAGGAACAGAATCGCACTCAATGCGAAGGCCAGGACGGCCCATCGCAACGTTAGTTGTTTCATCTTTACTCTCTCCTATGCATCGCACGCCCTGGGACGTACGGTTCATTCCGGTCGGGTCGAATGTCCGCCCTTCCAGAGATATCAAGAACTCCCATCCGAGTACAACAAAAAATCTATTTCCAACTCCAGTCCGGCTCTGAGTTGTTACCTGAAGTCGTGACCTGCTTCTGATTGCTGCCGTCGGCAAGCATCTCCCAGATTTGGAGCGACCCAGAACGGTTGGACTGAAAAACGATGTGCCTGCCATCCGGCGCCCATGCTGGAAAGTCGTTTCGTCCGCCATCATGCGTCAACTGTACCCACTGCTTGCTAACCACATCCATGATGTAGATGTCTTGTGCTCCGGGAGCCCCCGGACCGTAATGGCGCATCCATGAGAAAACCAGGAATTGGCCATTCGGCGACCATGAAGGCGAAACCGCATAGCCCTGATCGGTGTATTGCTGAACGTTAGTTCCATCCGAGCCCATGGTGTAAATCTGAGGCAGCCCCGTGCGGCCGCTGACCCATGCAATCTGGGAACCCGTTTTCCGGTTCCACGCCGGAGAGACATCCGGCCCTTTAGAGTTGGTGACGCGATGCAGGTTCGCGCCCGACTGGTCGACGACGTAGAGTTCAGGATCGCCGGAGCGAGAGGATGAGATCGCCAGCTTGCTGCCGTCCGGAGACCATGCCGGAGAAAGATTCGTGCCGCCGAGCCTCGGGAACGAAACCACCCGGTTGAGGTCGAAGGAGAACATGCGAATTTCCCATCCGGCGCCGGTGAAGGAACTGAACGCGAGGCGTGATCCGTCAGGCGAAACGTGCGGCGAGAGGGAAATAGTTCCCAGTGCGGTTACCGCGTGCTGGTTGGCTCCGTCGTAATCCATCGCCCAGATTTCTTTGTGTCCGCCGCGTGCGCTCACATAGTAAATCTGCGTTTCTGCGATGCCGTTGATCCCGCCGCCCAGCCGCAGAATGATTTCGTCGGCGAACTTGTGGGCGATCACTCGCACGGCCTGGGTGGTGGCTACATCGGTGTACTGTTTTCCCAGCACTTGCGGAGAAGCGATGTTTTTCACATCGTAGAGCCAGCCCTGAACGGTGGCGTTATTGCCTGCCGTCGCCAGATTTCCAAACACCAGCATGGCCGCGCTCGGCGGCGGTGCGCTCCAGGACTCAAACTTCACATCACCGGGAACGCCGATCTGTCCCAGAGGATAAAAGCTCTTCGATACCATCTCGAAGATGCCGGCGTTGTTGAGGTCGTTCCACAGCGTGTCGTTGAACGTCTTGAGCAGATCGGTGTTTCGCGGGTCTTGGTTCGTGGCTTTGAAATCGGGCACGGCGATGCGAACTTTTTCCACGCCCAGGCCCGTGCCAGTCTTGATCCAGTCCTGCCCAGAAGCAGTGGCGACTAGGATTAGAGGAAAAAACCAATAAAAAATTCGCGTCTCGAAATTTAGTCTCATCATTAATTCCAGCTAGGAGCTATCTTTTGTAATCGAACCAAAATTCCACGCTCACTCTGCTTCCGGAATAGTCCGGAGGCAACGGTCCAAAACTGTCAATGCGTTGCAAAGCTCGCACCGCCGACTGGTCCAGCGAGGGCACACCGCTCGATTGCTCGACCTGCACGTTCGTCGGACGGCCACTTCTTTCTATATCAAAAGTCAGATACACGCGGTTTGCATTCTGAATTCGCGGATCAATTTCGTACTTGAGCCAGTTTTCTGATACTTTCTGGTTCACGACCCGCACATACCAAGCGTAACGCGCTCCGAAATCGCCACCGCCTCCAGTAAAACCAAATCCGCCCTTCGCCCCGCCGATGTTGAACATCGAATACGGCCCGCTGACCGGCCCACCTTCGCCAAACGGAACAACGTTGCTGGCTTGTTCGACCGGTGGCGGCTGCGGCTTGCGCCGGGTTGCCGTGGGCTGCGGAACGGGTTTCTTCTTAGCATTCTTCTCCGCAATCGGAATCGCTTCCTTGTCTTCCACTATCGGCTGCGGCTGCGATTTCGATAATCCCTTGGACTCCGTTGCCAGCACATTCTGCGTCTGCACCGGATTCGCCGGCAGCGGCACATTGCTGACCAGCGAAACTCCCATGGCGCTTCCGCCTCCGCCTTCACCCCAATTCGATCCATGGCGTCCGGTCGCTATCCACGCGTAGGCGACGATGGCCACGGTCACGCCCACATGCAATGCCGCCGACCACGCCAGGTTGTGTCCCCAGCGGTCGTGCTCAAAAAAGATTTCAGTGCTTGCCATTGGACTCAAGCGGCTGGGTCACGATGCTGACATTCGTTATCCCCGAGGACTTCACCGCGTCCATCACCGTGGCGAAGGCGCCGAATGGCACATCTTCGTCAGCCCGCAAGAAAATTGATTGATGCTGCGGATCGCGCACCTTCTGCCGCAACTTGGCTCCAATTTCGTTAATGTTGACGGGATCGTTTCCCAGAAACACGCGCTGTTGCTTGTCAATGCTGATGACCATCCGCTCCTCGGTGATCTCCTTCACAGTGCGCGTTTTGGGCACGCTGACTTCAATTCCCGATTGCAGCACCGGAGCCGTCACCATAAAGATGATCAGCAGCACCAGCACTACATCCACCAACGGGGTGATGTTGATGTCGGAAAGCGAAAGTTGGGTCCGCCCGTTGGCAGCCGTGAAAGCCATTACCGCCTCACCTCTTCGGGAGCCCGCGTTACTGGAGCCTGGCGCTCGACCGCATTGAGCATCTCCAGCGAGAAATCGTCACAGCGCGCGGCAAAGTCGCGAATCGAGCCACCGATCAGGTTGTAAGCGATCACTGCCGGAATCGCCGTGACAAGGCCTGCCGCAGTGGTAATCAAAGCCTCTGAGATCCCAGGTGCCACCGCCCGCAACGTCGCCTGGCCACTGGTTCCGAGACCATGGAAAGCGTCAATAATTCCCCAAACCGTTCCGAATAATCCGATGAAAGGAGTCACCGCGCCGGTAATCGCCAGCCATGGCAGATTTCTCTCAAAGCGAGTCATCTGCTCCGAGGATGCGATCTGCATAGCCCGCTGAATCGAAAGCGGATTCCGTAACGTGCCTGACGAGCTGACTTGCCGCTCGAACTCTTTGAATCCCGACTGAAACACTCCCACTAAAGGGCTGGGAAGAAACTGCTCAGAGACGGCGGCAACGTCCTGGAGCCTTTGCGCGCGCCGAAATGCTCGCAAAAACCGTCCGCTTTGCACCCGGGCGCGCCGGATAGCACTCCACTTGGAAAGAATAATGGACCAGGAAATCAGGCTGAAGACCAGCAAAAACAACAGCACGGCCTGCGCAACCGCGCCTGTTTCCTTGACGAGATCAACAATATCGCCGCCGATTAGAAGAAAAGTAGAGAAGGAATAAAAATGCATGTCGTTGGGGAGAGCCAGCAATTCATTATAGACCAATGACTTCCACACTCTAGTGGGTGGTATTCAATCCATTACTGTGGAAAGTGCATGTGTTCGCCATTGCAGCGGCCAGCATCTTAAGGCGGTGGTAAGCAAGCACACAATTTTCAGGAACTCGGACGCGAGTTCCGCGCGGGAGGATGTATGGCACACTACGGTCTATTGCGGGATTACCAATTTGACGATCCCGGGACAGCCGGGGACATTCGGGGGTCTCATGTCTATGGTCGAAATGACGAAAAACTCGGAAAAATCGACGACGTGATCTTTGACCATTCTACTGGCGCCATGAAATACGTCGTCGTGAACACTGGAGGATGGTTTTCGAACAAAAAGTTCCTGGTTCCGCCACACCGGCTGCACGCATCGGCTGAACATGACAACGATTTTGCGGTCAATCTAGACAAGGAACAGATCGAAAGTCTCCCTCCTTACAACGAATCGGACGTCGAATCCGGCGGCAAATGGCAGGAATACGATAAGCGTTATGAAGATGCTTGGCATTTCGGGCCAGTACAGCATCGCAAGGGTTCCGACCACGATGTCACCCCAACCCCGGACGAGATGCCGGCCGAACCGGGATCGATCGGCGAGCAACTCACGCCCGGCGAAAGAGCAGAACTGGGTACGCGAGTCTTCCCGCCGACTGCGGATGAAGTAACCGTTCAATCCAATGCGGTGGGAATCGGTTCGCGCTGGCTGACATTCGAGAATCAGCTCAGACAACGCCGGCATGACCTCACTCGGGGTTGTACTACTTGCGCGCTCGATCCAGCTTCAGAGCAGTCGGCACTGAGCCCAGAACAAGAGCGCAAAGCCAGCTAAGCGAGTGCAGCTAAAGTTGAACTGGCCGCTTTGAGCCACGACCCCTGGTCGTGGCTTTTTTCTTGGTCTGTTAGCGCGGTTTCGCGTCCCATGCGGGCTGGAACTGAAGATGCCCCTTCCCGCGTAGCTGATTTACTGGCATTATGCTTATACCGCAAGCAGCGCGCCATGTCCGCCCAAACTATCATCGGCCCCATTTCCGGCATCGGTTCCGGCGTGTTCCCCAGCCTGATTTTTGTGCATGGGACCGAGCAGCGAACTCTTTACCTCGACCACACTCCCTTCAGCATAGGGCGCAAAATGGAAAAAGACCTGGCGATAGCCGATCCCCGGGTTTCGCGCGACCACGCCCTCATCCTTTCCGAGAGCGGGAAGTTCTTTGTGCAAGACCAGGGCAGCAAACATGGAACTTTCGTCAATGGCGAGAAAGTGGAGCGTCGGCAGCTGGAGCGCAACGACCGTATCGAGTTCGGCGCCCGCGATACCATTTACGCAGTATTCCATCCTCAGCACGTCACTACCAACACGGCGCGCGATTTCCTGAGCCAGATTTCCGGCATCCAGATTTCCAACGAAGTCACCGATCTGGAAAAGCTCACCATCTTCCTGGAAGCGGCGCGCAAACTGAACACTACGGGCGTACTGGATGAAATCCTGCTGACGCTTCTAGACGTGACCCTGAAGCTCACCGGCTCCGAGCGCGGATACGTCTTCCTGAAGAACCTGGACGGCAAGCTTCGTCTCGCCGCGGGGCGGAACTCCAAGGGCGAGTTGCTCCTCGACGACACTACGATTTCGCACTCGATCCTGGAAGATGCGTTGCGCTCGAATTCGGAATTCCTGTTGACCGACACCAGCCAGTCGCTAGACCTTTCGGGACGCCAGAGCATCGTCGCCTACGATCTGCGCACCGTGATTTGCATTCCGCTGCGCAAGATGCAAGTGCAAACCCGGGCTCGTGCCACATCCGAGCCGGTGCCATCGGGCGATGCCATGGGCGCGTTGTACGTGGATTCGCGCTTTGCTTCTCGCGACATTTCAAAAGTCAGTGGAGACATTCTGCACCTGGTCGCAACCGAAGCCGCCTCGCTCATCGAAAACGCACGACTCGTGCAGGCAGAGGAAGAATCGCGGCGCTATCAGCAGGAGCTTAGCATCGCGGCCACAATTCAGCAGCGGCTCATGGCGGTGACGATCCCTGAAGTGCCGTTCGCGCGCCTGGGCGGAAAGAACCTCTCTTGCAAAGAAATTGGCGGCGATTTCTTCGACGCCGTGAATACCGAAGACGGCCTCGCCGTGGTGCTGGCCGACGTTGCCGGCAAGGGAGTTTCAGCGGCGCTACTGGCTTCGACTCTACAAGGCATGATTTATTCGCAACTGGTCGCGCGCATGCCTTTGACCGAGATCGTTGCGTCGGCTAACCGCTTCCTAACCAGCAAACGCATCGGCGAAAAATATGCAACCGTAGTCATCGCCCGCCTGCGTCGCGATGGCGAACTGGAATATGTAAACTGCGGCCACGTTCCGCCGCTCCTGGTGTGCGGCGGTGAGGTGATTCGTCCGACACACGGAAATTTGCCGGTAGGGCTGCTGCCGGACGCGGTTTATGAGAGCGACCGCTACAGCCTGCATCCAGGAGACCGCCTGGTCCTGGTCACCGATGGCGTGACCGAAGCCGAGAATGCCGAAGGCGAGTTCTTCGACAACGAGCGCTTGGAAGTGGCGGCCCGAAAGGGAAACATGCATGATGTTTTTGCCGCTGTGTCTGAATTCTGCGGCAGCACTCCCTTGAGCGACGACTGCACGGTCGTGGAGATGGTTTTCTTGGGCAGTGACTAGGTCAGTTGGTGCAGGCGCGTCCAGGGGCCTAAAACAAGTTTCGTTCAGCATGTCAACCACTGCTCCCACCCTGTCTACCCCCGGCCGCAGCCAGCGTGCCTGGCTTACCTCCGGCATGGCCCTCATCTGGGCAATTGCGCTGGCGAAATTCCTTTTTCATGTTTACTTCAACAACCGCTACGGATATTTCCGCGACGAATTCAATTACATCGCCTGCGGCGATCACCTGGGCTGGGGATACGTGGACCAGCCGCCGCTCATTCCGTTTCTGATCCACGTTTGTCGCGCCGTGCTGGGAGATTCCCTCCGCAGCATTCGTTTCATACCGGCGCTGGCGTCGTCTTTGTTGGTGGTACAGGCGGCCCTCATCAGTCGTGAACTCGGAGGCAAGCGGTTTGCGCTGCTTCTGACTGCGGTCACGGTCGCAATCGCGCCGCAGTACCTGTCGAACGGCAGTTTGCTAGGCACCAATTGTCTCGAACCCAACCTGTGGATGGGCTGCGCCCACTTCGTCATTCTCGCCATCAAGCGTGAGGATCCGCGCTACTGGCTCTGGTTCGGAGTGATCGCTGGGCTTGGCATGGAAGAGAAGTATTCCATTGCGCTTTTCGGCTTCGGCATTGTGGTCGGCCTGCTGCTTACTGAGCAGCGCCGCGCCTTCCTGAACCAATGGATCTGGATGGGCGGAGCGGCTGTATTCCTCATTTTTTTGCCGAACTTGCTGTGGAACATTCACTACCGATGGCCGTTCATCCAACTGATGCACGGCATCAGAGCCGAAGGCCGTGACGTTGTGCTTCCTGTTGGACAATACTTCTTTCAGCAGACACTGCTGGTCAATCCCCTCACTGCGCCCATTTGGATTGCAGGCCTGATTGCATTTTGTTTTTCTTCGCGCTTGAAGCCTTATCGCGTGCTGGGCTGGAGCTATCTGGTCTGCTACGCCGTATTTTTCGTCCTGCATGGGAAGAACTACTATCTAGCGCCCATCTATCCAATGCTGCTGGCCGCAGGCGCGGTCGTGCTTGAGTCGGCGCTCGATCGTCCGCGGCGCGCATGGCTAAAGCCTGCGATCGTGGTTGTACTGCTCGCCAGCGGAGCGCATTTGCTTCCCATCGTCGTTCCGGTGCTGTCTCCGGATGCATTCATCCGTTACACCAAGTATCTTCCATTCAAAATCCCGCATATGGAGCATGCTCACGCCAGGGCGATTCTGCCGCAGTGGTACGCCGACCAGTTCGGGTGGGAAGAGATCGTCGCCGAAAGTGCCATGGCCTGGAATCGCCTCAGTCCAGAAGATCGTGGCGACTGCGGCATCTTCGCTCAGGACTACGGCCAGGCGGGGGCGATAGATTTTCTGGGACTGCGTTACGGGCTGCCGCCATCGTTGAGCGGCCACCAGACTTGGTTCTTATGGGGTCCGCGTGGTTATTCCGGCAAGTGCATGATCGTTCTCGACGATACCCGCGAAAACCTCGAACAACTTTGGAGCAGTGTGGAGTACGTCGGCACCTCGGCGGACAATCCCTACGCTCTGGAGAAGCAGATCGACGTCTTCATTTGTCGCGGACCAAAGTTCGGCACCATGACCGAGCTCTGGCCACATGTGAAGCGCTGGCGCTGATTCCAGTCAGCGATACCAATCTTCCCTGGTCAAGGGCATTCCGCTTCGGCCATTGCGATTCTTGACTAGCAGCGACTGATATACGTTCAGCTTTCCCGATTGGAAGTAGTACGCCGACCCGGCCAGGTACAAACGCCAGATCCGATATCTGAGCTCGCCCACCAGGCTGCGGACCCGCTCTGCGCTCGCCTCCAGCTTTCGTAGCCAATGGCAAAGGGTCAGGAAGTAATGCTCGCGGATGCTCTCCAGGTCGCGCACTTCGAAGCCAGCCCGTTCAGCGCAGGCCAAGGTGTCTGAGATCGGAATCAACTCGCCGTCCGGGAAAACGTACACGTCGGTAAATGTGGGTTGGGCGGAGGCCGCGCGTTGCCCGGAACGCACCATCCCGTGATTTAGAAAAACTCCGCCTGGCTTCAACAACCGGAAAGCCGCCTGAAAGTATGCTAGCAACTGTCCTTCGCCAACGTGCTCCACCATGCCGACGCTTACCAGTTTGTCGAATTCGCCGAGTTGTTCCGCATCACGATAATCCAGCAGCCGGACTTCGCAGCACGCCTCCAAGCCCGCTTCCTTGATCCGTTCTTGAGCAAGCGTCAATTGCTGCTGGCTGAGCGTGATGCCGGTCGCATGAACTCCATAATTTCGAGCGGCATGAAGGATGAGGCCGCCCCAACCGCATCCGATGTCGAGTAAGCGCTCGCCAGGACGAAGCCGCAGCTTGCGGCAGATGTAATCGAGCTTCTGTTCTTGCGCGGATTCCAAATTATCTTCCGGGGATTTGAAGTACGCGCAGGAGTACACCATTGCCTGATCAAGCCACAGCCTGTAGAAATCGTTCGAAACATCGTAGTGAAAACTGACCGCCTGCCGGTCGCGTGCCAGGGAGTGTAGCCCGCCGCGCAGCCTGGCGGCTTCGGTTCCGTCGTGGCTCCGGGAAGGGAGGCCCAGTAACCAAGCGGCCAGGCGTAGTTTTTCTTTTGCGCTCCAGTTTCTTTCAGCAAGATGGTCCGCAAGCGGAAATATGGCTAGGATGTCTCCGGAGATATCGAATTCGTTGCGGATGTAAGCTTCGCCCAGGGCTACCTGTTTGGCGGAGGCGAATGCGGCGCGCAGGGCGCCAGGGTGGTTAATGCGCCAAGTAAAACGGCAGAACTGTCCAGGCTCGGGATCCAGACGAGTTCCATCCCAGAACTCGACTGCGAAATCGCGCGAAGGATACTCTCGCAGCAACTCCTGAACAATCGCCAACGCCCTAGGGGCTGATGGGTCTCTTCCGACGACAGTTTGTGCGTGACCTGCCATCCGTCATAATTATGCGCTTATTCCGCCTCCATGGTGACCGAAAAGTTCGTGCCTTCCCAGCGCTGCCCTTGCGGCCAAAAGAATGTGAACACGATGCACAGTCCCGAAACTAACTGGCTAGCCGGCAGGTCAGCGACAAAAATACCGGTCCCGGTGTCGCGAGTTGTGACGTCGGTTGCGGTCTTCCAGTCGTCGTCGCTCCAATGCACCATGGCGGGCGCCATGACTGCGATGCGCAGGTCCTTTCCCAGTGCCATGGTGCGGCATTTATTGTTAAAGCGCCATTCGCAATAAACCGACCTGCGTTGTTCCACCAGGTACCTCTTCACGGTCTGCGGCGGCTGATCAAAAATCTTGCCGTCTTTGAGCGAACGGACCAGCTTGATGTATTCCGAATGCGCCCATACCAGTGGACACGCAGAGCCGGTTGGCTTGCCCAGAAATAGCTCGCGCTCCGGAATATCGGCGCTGTCCCACACCTGTTCGGGCAAAAGGCGGCTACCATTGGTAGAAAATTCCATTACCCGAAGCAGTTCTTGCGCAAAGCTGGGGTTGTCGGCAGCCAGTTCGTAGTGCGCACGCTCTCCCGCCAAAAGCGGCCATGGCCTACCGATTCCAGTACCGTCGAACGGGCCGCCGGCCGCATGTTCGCCGTAACCATCATCGTTGTAGCGGTACCAGGACGGGCCCTGCGGAAGCGTCACCCTCAGCAACGCGTCAATCACCTTGATGGTATTCAGGATTCGCGGATCCTCCGGAGCGCGTAGGCCGAACCGAACCAGGGCAAGGGAATCCGGGCTGATGATGTGAGACGCTGACTCGTTGGCCTCCCCGGGAGGGCGGTTCTTGATGGGCACGAAACCTTCGGTGGGAGAAGCCGCGCAATCAGCTTCCGGAGGCGCGATGCGAACATAGTACCCGTCCACGCCGATCTGCCGCGCGAGGTCACCGTTGCTGGAGTAAGTCCAGCGCTCGATGCTTTCGTTCCAGGTGTCGGCCAGATCGCGAAGGTAGGAAGCGATGTCGGATTCACCAACTGCATCGGCCATATCCGCTGCGGCGAGCAACCCTGCAACCTCCACCGCCAGAGTGAACGGTGAATAGCCTGCGTCTTCCTCCCAGCGATCCTGCTGCGTTACTGGCCCGTTGCAGACGATAAAGCTGGCGGCGCGATTCACCATCGGCCACCAGAGCCTGAGGTCTCCGAGAGCCCGCGACGCTTCTCGATGGAGCAAATCCACCAGCAGAATTGGAAACGCGGCTTCGTCCATCTGCAAACCGTTCCAGTACGGACGCCCGTCCAGCCACATGTTTTGCGGCCACCGTCCGTCCGCCTCCTGGGTGACCTTCAAATAGTGCAGCACTCGCACGGCGTCTCCGGTTGCGCCCGCGGCCACAAACCCGGCCGCCGTCTCCACCAGATCGCGCGGCCACACCAGGTGATATCCGCCAAGATCCTCATCGCCTTTGTTGAAGCCCCAGGGAATGGAAAGGCTTGCGATGACTCCACCGCTGAAGTCTTTTGATTCATGGGCGCGCAGCATGGCGGTGCTGGCTCGATAGAGGTCACGCTCAACCGGCCGATCCAGCGGCAGCAAGGTTTTTT
>Ga0209648_10003539_pt1 | contig 13123 bp, 11 predicted proteins | sample GraSoi2013_115cm_FD_185830 | JGI IMG/M metagenome (GOLD analysis project Ga0209648, IMG submission 185830) | Grasslands soil microbial communities from the Angelo Coastal Reserve, California, USA - Sample 9_17_2013_115cm (SPAdes) (version 2) | ecosystem: Environmental > Terrestrial > Soil >...
GAACGCGCTTGCCCTGCGAGCTCGGGTGAAGGCGGCCGGCCTCGAGCACCACCCCCGCCTTGACCAGTTCGTCGTTGAACTTCTGGAACTCGGCCATGGCCTCCGGCGTTGGTGGAGTCGCCGTCTCGCTCTGCTCGCCTTCCTTTGCGATTATCAGCACACGCATCTCTGTCTCCTCGTATTACAACTTCGCACCGTCTTGGGCTCGGGCTTTTGAGGCCTCACCCCCTCATCGAATGACAGGTGGCCTTTTCGACATGCACGCAACTTGCGGTCGTAGGAGGACAGGAGGTGGTCGAGGGAACTGTAAGCCGGGTTCTCTTTATGCAACTTCAAACGCCGGTCGTCAATACGAGTACAAGTCTCTTCGAAAACCATCGATCGGAATCAATCCGGGTATTCGTCCTTCCGCCACGTGCGGGGTTCGGCGGCTTGGGCTTTCGGTGTTCGCTCGAGCAGGAAGTTGAAGTACGGCGCGACGAACGGGTCGGGCGCCGACACGGTGTAGGTGTGGTAAACGGTCCCGTTCTCCCGCGCGAAGGCGATCCAGCTCGGGTTTTCGCGGAGACCGTCCTTCAGCTCAGCCCCGATCTGGCGTGACCACTCCTCGAGCCAGTCGGGCGGGTTGTCGATCATCTCCTTGACCTCGGGAATCTGCTGCGCTTGCTGCGTGGTCAGCGCGAGGCCGAAGTCGAACGCGAAGTCGCCCTTGTAAGTGGAGACATACGGGAACTGCCAGCCCATCCGCTTCTTGTAGGCCGTCAGCCGCTCGACCGGCGCCCGCGAAAAACAGAGCAGCGTCACGTCGCGGTGACTCAGGTGAACGAGCGAGCCGTCGAGCCCATCGCCCAAGCTGGTGCAGCCAGGGCAGGCGCCGATCGTGTAGTCGGGGCCGAACATGATGTTGTAGGCGAGCAACTGTGAACGGCCGTCGAAAAGCTCGGCGAGTGTTTTCTTGCCTACCTCGGTGTCGAACTCGTACTCCTTTTCGACCGGGACCCAGGGAAGATCGAGACGCTTTCTCTTGATCGTCTCGTTCCGCTCCGCATGCTCGGCCTCGAGCTTGGCGAGTTCGTCCCGGGCGACCTGCCATTCCTCGCGGGTTCCGATCTTGTGTTCGGTCATCTCATCTCCTCCAGTCCGACTCGAGCGCTCCCGCACAAGCCGAATCCATAATCGCATCGGTCGCTAACTGGTTCACGAAATCAGACCCCCGACGACCCAGAAACTCATCGCTACCGTCCGCGGAGCCCAGTTGCGACCTTGCGTACTAAGTAGCCGTGCGCGGCGGACTAGCTGGGAAACCCCAAATGGAATGGATTCATCCGAGCCGCGATTATACAGACCGTTCTGTCTACTGCAGTAGTGAACGCCATCAACCAGTTGAAGGAGTTTGAAATGAGCGGATCACGAAATGTCGTTCTCGTTCACGGAGGCTGGGCGGACGGTTCGAGCTGGAGCGCGGTCATCGAGCGCCTTCAGAAAAAAGGATTCAACGTCACAGCACCCCAGTTCGCATTGGCGACTCTTTCGGATGACGTTGCCCGACTTCGCGAAGTCCTCGCTCGCCAGGACGGCCCGACCATCGTGGCCGGACACTCATACGGCGGGCAGATCATGACGGCGCTCGGCAAGGACGCGCCCAACGTCGCCGGGCTGGTCTATGTCGCGGCCTTCGCCCTCGACCAGGGTGAGTCGCTGGGCGCAATCTTTGCGCAGGGACCGCCGACCCCTGCGACCGCACATCTGGACGTGGACAAGCAGGGCTACGGGTGGCTTCCCTCGGACGACTTCGTCAATCACTTTGCAAGTGACGTCGATCCTGTCAGGGCCACGGTCATGTTTGCCGTGCAGCAGCCGATAGCAGTCAGCGCGTTCGCGGAGGTGATCGGCGAGCCGGCCTGGAAGTCCATTCCCTCGTGGTACCTGGTTGCGCAGAGTGACCAGGCGATTCCACCGGACGGGGAGCGGCTCTTCGCCAAGCGCATGGGCGCCACCGTCGTCGAGGTAAACTCGAGCCACCTTCCGATGGTTTCTCACCCAGACGAGGTGGTCGCGCTGATCGAATCGGCCGCCGAGAAGATCACGCGAAAGGATCCCGTCGCTTCCTCGTCGAGATAGCTCGTCTGCAGGGTCTGGCCGGCGCCGCTTGCGAGCGGCGCCGAGCCGGCCTCAAACACATCCCGCGCCGCCTGGTCGGTGCGCCATCACGCACCGTAAGTCGCCAGGCCTGACGCGAGTAGGGCGAAGACCCGCTCCGCGACCTTTTTTCGACGGTTCGGCTGCTCTCTCGCCGCGTCGGACGCGATCCGAATTGCTCCCGCAATCGCAGCCGCGACGACTCGCGGCTCGGGATCGGTGGTGCGAGCTCCGACATCCTTTGCAATCGCTTCGGCCAGCAAGTCTTCCCACCGATTCCAGCGCTCGCGGAGCCGGTGCGCAATGGCTGGATGGAGCAGGAGTTCCGGCAGTTCGGGCGCCCGGGCTGCGCGTTCTCGGCTCGCCGGCTCGCGGTCCTGCAGCAGAACCGGCTGTATTGCCGTGAGTATTGGCTGCCGACGATCCCGCTCGCGAATCGCACGAACCAACATCTCGAGACGGTCGTCCCCCCGTCCCAGGAAGACGTCCTCCTTCGTTTCGAAGTAGCCGAAGAAGGTCCGAGGCGCGACGTCCGCCTCCCGCGCTATCTCCGCCACGGTCACCTTGCCGAACCCTTTTTCTCGATAAAGGCGCATGGCTGCCTCGATCAGCGCCTGGCGGGTCCGACGCTTTTTGATCTCGCGTAGCCCGAGCGCGGGCCGGCTCACATCTTGTGTTCCGCCGGCGATTCGCATCCCTGCTATCCTACACTCGTGCAAATTTGCACAAGTGCAATTATATGATCGCCGTCGTCGGCTGCTGACAGGAGCGAATCGTCACGCTCGAGTCTCTCGCCCGCTTCGATATTCGCTTCCGCTGGCTGATCGTCGCGGTCTGGATCATTGGCGCGATCGCGGCTCCGCGCGTACTGCCAAGCCTGGCGAGCCTGAGCCAGTCGAACAACGCGCAGTTCCTCCCCTCTAACGCGCCGAGTCAGCACGCCGCGGCCTTGGCCGGGCCATTCCAGACGACCAACACCGGCGCCACCGCTGTGATGGTTGCCTCCCGCTCCGATGGCCCACTCGGCGCCGCGGACGACGCCGCCATCGAACGGGCGGCGCTGGCGATCGGCGCCCTCCCGGGAGTGATCGCCGTTCGCGACCAGGGAGTCTCGGCGGACGGGCAGGCGCGCAAGGCGTTGGTGGTCACGACCTCTAACGGAGGCAACTCCGGCAACCCGGGCCTGGTCGGTTCAATCAGGGCAACGTTTGTGGGCGCCCAACCACCGGCCGGCCTCAACTTTCATCTGACGGGGCCGCTGGCTCAGACGACAGATGCTGCTGCGTCCGCGGGACAAACCGGCACCAACATTCGGGTCTTCAGCGTGCTGTTCGTAATCGTCTTGCTGTTCTTGGTCTACCGCTCCGTGATAGCGCCGCTGGTGACGCTCCTGCCGGCCGTGCTGTCCCTGGTGCTCGCCGGACCAGTGATTGCGGAGGCGGGGCAGGCAGGGCTGCCAGTGTCGATCGCTACGCAAACGCTGCTGCCGGTGCTCCTGATCGGCGCCGGCACCGACTACGGTCTATTCCTCGTCTTTCGGGTGCGCGAAGAGATCCGCCGGGGTTCAGCACCAAATGAAGCACTTGTCACGGCCATGGGGCGAGTTGGACTGTCAATCGCCTATTCGGCAACGACGGTGATCGCGGCGCTGGCGTGCCTAGTCATTGCGTCGTTCTCGCTGTACCGGGGCCTCGGGCCTTCACTTGCTCTCGGAGTGGTGGTGATGCTGGCTGCCGCTTTGACCCTGCTCCCGGCGCTGCTCTCGATCTTCGGCCGCCTCGTGTTCTGGCCGTCGCATCCGAGCAGCGGGCAGCAGACCACCGGCCTTTGGGGACGGGTGGCGACACGAGTCGTGCGCCGGCCGCTGCTTGTGCTCCTAGCGGCAGTGATCCTTGTTGGGACGCTGTCTGCAGGCCTGCTCGGCTTCACCACCGGCGGATTGATCACCAGCGCCCCATCGGGCAGCGACTCGGCTGCAGGCACCAATCAGCTGGCCGCCCATTTTCCTGTCGCCAACGGCAATCCGGAAACGCTTCTGCTTCGGTTCACGACGCCGATCTGGCAACACCCAGAGAACCTCGCCGACGCGGAGACCCGGCTGGCGGCTGCATCGGACCTGCGTTCGGTGTCTGGACCCCTGAACCCGAACGGCACAGAGCTCTCGATCGACCAATTGGTGAGTCTGCACGCGCAGTACGGCCCGGCCGCCGGGCTGCCTGCGACACCGCCTGCCTCCACCTCCGTCGCCCCGGCGCTTTACCAGGCGTACCGTGCCACGGGGCAATTCGTCAGTGGCGATGGCATGACGGTCCAGTTCTATGCACTTGCCGCCGCCGGGCCTTCAGGAACGCACGCGGCGATCTCTTCCATCCCGGCCGTTCGCTCGACGTTGAGCGTTGTCGCTCAAGCCGTCGGCGCCCACGACAGCGGTGTGGTCGGCCTGGATGCAGTGGCATACGACATCAACGACTACTCGACCACCGACCTGCTGGCGATCGCGCCGGTCGTCATGGCCGCCCTCGCCATCCTGCTGGCCTTGCTCCTGCGCAGCTTGATCGCTCCGATCTATCTGGTCGTCACGGTGGGGCTGTCGTATGTCGCGTCGCTGGGATTGGCCACCTTCTTGTTCTTGCACGTCGGTGGCGACCCCGGGATCAACTTCGTGATCCCGATTCTGCTTTTCATCTTTGCCATGGCACTGGGCGAGGACTACAACATCTTGCTGATGACGCGCGTGCGGGAGGAGGCACACGATCGTCCTCTGCCGCAAGCGTTAGCTCGCGGCGTCGGACACACTGGAGGCACGATCACATCAGCGGGGCTCGTCCTTGCCGGAACGTTTACGGTCCTCGCCATAGCTGGAAACTCGGATCAGTCCCGACAGCTGGGATTCACGATCGCCTTCGCAATCCTCCTCGACACTTTCTTCGTTCGCACCCTTCTGGTGCCGTCGATCGCCGTGATGCTGGGCCGCTGGAACTGGTGGCCGTCACGTTTGTCCCGCACAGGGCCTGTTGAAGCTCCCGCAACCGCCGGCGCCCGTTAGGGGTATAGCCTGCGTGTAAACGCAGTGACCTCTGAAGCGCCGCCGGTGACTGGTCTTGCTCTCCAGGTCAAAGACCTGCGCGTCAGCTACGGCCCCAAGCGAGCGGTGGATGGGGTCTCGCTCGATATCAACGAAGGCGAGATCTTCGGGCTTCTGGGTCCGAACGGAGCCGGCAAGACAAGCACCCTGAGCGCGATCGAGGGACTGCTCAAGCCGACCTCCGGCTCGATCCTGATCCGCCAGGTCGACGCTCGAGCCCACCCCGGGCCGGCCAAAGCGCTGATCGGCGTTCAGCTCCAGTCCACGAGCTTTCAGTCCGAGCTCAAGATCAGCGAGATCGTCAAGCTGTACGCCGGTCTATACGGAGTGCCGCTCACACAGGCGGCGATCTTCGACCTCCTGACCGAAATCCACCTGGGCGACGAAGCGTCCAGACGCTTCAGCCAGCTGTCAGGCGGGCAGCAGAAGCGCCTATCGCTGCTCATCGCGACAGTGCACAACCCTCCGCTCGTCCTGCTTGACGAGCCGACGTCAGGCCTCGACCCGCAGGCGAGGCGTCAGCTTTGGGACCGAATCGAAGGCATCCGCAAGAGCGGCCGCAGCATCCTGCTGACCACGCATTCGATGGAGGAGGCGCAGTCGGTGTGCGACCGCGTCGCGATCATGGACAACGGCAAGATCCTTACCGTCGACACACCTGCCGGCCTGATCGAGAAGCACAAAAACGACGCCAATGTGCTCGCGGTCGCGAGAGGCCAGGTCACGCTCGAGGACGTCTTCATCGGCCTCACGGGACGTGATGTTCGTGAGTGAGCCAATCGCGGTCACGACTCAGCCGCCCTCGCCTCCCCTCCGCGCACCGGAGCTACCCGAAATCTTCAGAGCGCTCCTGGAGGCCGACTTTACCGTGCAGCTGCGCAACAACCGCGCGCTGCTCCTGAGCTTCGCTCTGCCTCTGGTCGTCCTCTTCGCACTCTTTGCCAGCAAGTTCTACAGCGCTCTGGGTGATCGACAGTTCAGGGTCGCGGCCGCGCTGACTCTCGGCATGGCGTCCATCGCGATCCTGGGTTACTCGATGACTGTGGCGAGAGATCGGGAAAAGGGCGTCTTCCAACGGCTACGCGTGACTCCGGCGCCCACATGGACGATCATGACCAGCCGCCTCCTCGTGCAGGTCGCCGCCATCCTGGCGATGGCGCTCGTGGTGCTGGTGGCGGCCAACCTCTTCGAGCGCGTATCCCTGACCGCTGAAGCGTATCTGCTCACGTTCATCTGCGTGATCTTCAGCTCAGCCCTCTTCCTGAGCGTCGGCCAAGCGCTAGTCGGCCTGATCAAATCCGCCGACACGCTGAACGCGGTCGGGCGCATCGCGTATTTACCCCTGTTTGCTCTAGGCCTGTTCAGCCAGTCGACCATCTTCGGCACGACCTTCGAGCTCATCTCACGATGGTCACCCGGCGGGACTGTGGAGACGCTCCTAACAGGCGCCATGAACCCATCGAACTGGAACAGCGACACGTGGTGGGCGCTGGCGGTGAGCACCGCGTACTCGGTGGTTTTCGCGGGCATTGGCATCCGCTGGTTCCAGTGGGGGGCCCGCTGACCTTCAGGGCCCCACTGCTGGCCGTGTGTCGTGAGGTACTAAGTCTCGCGGCGGCTCGTCGGATTGGGTTGGTTAGGATTCCAGGGCGATGAACCGTAGCCTGATGCTCTGGGCGTTGCTCGTCGGGTCCGTGATCGGTCTGGGCGAGGCGATCGCTGAGACGGCTTCGCCAAGCTGGGCTGAATCGGTCGGCGACCACTGGATCGGGCTGGTGGCGATGTCCCTGGTCGTCTTTGGTTTCTGGGTCGTTTCCCAATCGTTCACCGAGCCGACGCGCGGCATCCGGATCACGCTTGGGCTGGTCGTCTTGTCCTACGCGATGATGGGTGTAGTTCAGAACCTCGCCGAGCTGATCGACTACAACGGCGTCGTAAACGGCAACATCGGCCTTCTCTTTCTCTTCTTCAGCATCGTCCTCGCCGTGTCCAGCATCGTCCTCGGCGTGCGCGCGTGGAGGCAGGCGGCTTGGCCGCGCTGGACCACCGTGATTGTCATAGTGGCGCCGCTCGGGGCCACCGTGCCGATCGCACCACTACTGCTCGCGATCCACTTCCCGAACGAGCTGCTCCACGCCTTCTTCTTTGCCGGTCCGTTCGCCCTCGCGCTAGGCAACTGGCAAATGAGACCGGTGGCAACCCGCGCGAACGCCTGATTCTGCATCCTTTGCCCTAACGGTCACGGCCACGTTAGATGCGTTGGCGGCGGGCTCGCATTACGGCGGCCAGAAGAAACGAGGACACAATCGGTAGTGAGGCGGCAATCCACAAAGCAGCGAGAAGGAAAGCGATTGCCGGAGGCCATGCACCTGGCCCGTTGGGAGCGTAAGTGACGTAGAGAACCTGGTATTGGCCGAATGAGATCGCAACCCACGCAACTATCCACGTAGCGGTGGCATCCAGAAGGCCCCCGATGACCCGCCAGGGAAACCACCGACGAGCCAAGAGGAACGCCCCGAACAGGTAGGCGAAAGCGCCGAGTAGCCAAAGCGCCCCTACGTAGGTGACCATGAGAGCCGCGAGGCCATCCATCGGCAGGGTCGATTGCCATATCAGCCAGCCCCCCATAGCGCCGCAGGCAAGGGCTTTGGTCAAAGCGGCAATCACGCTCGCTCGGCGCAACCACGTTTGTGCGCTACGAGTCCTCACACCATCGGGCGGGAGCCATGCCCGTGGAGTGCTGTCCCGAGCACTCAGGTCGACGCCACCATGCGAGACCATCAGTTCATTCTGGCCGCACAGGTTCAATGTGCGACAGGCGGTTTCGAATTTCGTAATTCGAGGCCGGTTGGCGGGTCGAGGGCGGATCCGACCCTGGGTCTAAGCTCGCAACCTAATCAGGCGCCTTAGCTGCCAGAAGGCGGCGAACGTCGCGGGCGACCTCGACGTCCTCGTGCGCTTTGATCACCAGGGTCGTCACCGTCGCGGTTGATGCGCTGATGTCGCTGTCAGCGGCGACGCCTGCGTTGAGGCTCGGACTGATCTCGACGCCCAGAAAACGCAAACCGGCGACTGCGGCGGCGCGCACCTGTGGCGCGTTCTGCCCGACGCCGCCTGTGAACACCAGGACGTCGAGCCCGCCCATAGCCGCGGCCATCGACGCGATCAGAGCGCGAAGGCGGTGAATGTAGACGTCCAACGCCAGTTCGGCCTGATCGTCTCCGCCGGCGATGCGCTCGATCACCCGGCGCATGTCGGCCGTTCCAGCCAGGGCAACCAAGCCGCCCCGGCGGTCCAGCGCGTCGGTGAGCTGCGGCTCGGACAGACCGGCGTGCCTCTGTAGGTAGAGCAGAATGCCGGGATCCACCGTGCCGGACCGCGTGGCCATGACGAGGCCCTCGAGCGGAGTGAATCCCATCGTCGTGTCCATCGAACGACCGCCGCGTACGGCAGCCAGCGAAGCGCCCGCGCCAAGGTGACACGTGACGACCCTCAATTCCGCGGGATGCCGGCCGAGCATCTCAGCTGCGCGCCGCGCGGCATAAGCGTGCGAGAAACCGTGGAATCCGTAGCGGCGGATGCCGTAGCGCTGCCGCCATTCGTCAGGGACCGCATAGGTAGAGGCGGCCTCGGGCATACCGGAATGGAACGCGGTGTCGAAGCACGCGACGGCCGGTACGTGAGGCAGCACCGCGCGTGCAGCCGAGATCCCCGCAAGCGCCGCGGGGATGTGGAGCGGCGCGAGGTCGGTGACACTCACCAGGTAACGGATCACCTCGCCATCGATCCGGACTGAAGTCCGATACCGGGGACCGCCGTGAACGACGCGGTGGCCGACCGCCTCGACCGTCCCCATTCCCCGTACCGCCGCGGCCAGCTGAGTTTCGTCGAGACGTCCTTCGGCGACTTCGAAATCGTTTTCGGCGAGCGACCTGTCGTCCTCGTCAACGAGGCTCACCTTGAGTGAGCTGGAACCGGCATTGAGGACCAGGACCCGCAAAGTTTCAGTAGGGCCAGACCCAATCGAGGATATCGGGCGCGTCCTGGCCGTGGTCGCGCGTGTATTGGCGGTGGCGAAGGCGTTCGTCGACCATGGCCTGCCTCACATGGGCGGCTTTCGAGCCGAGCGATGGCACCCTGTCGATGACGTCCATCACAAGGTGAAAGCGATCAAGGTCATTCAGCATCACCATGTCGAAAGGCGTCGTTGTCGTCCCTTCCTCTTTGTATCCCCTCACATGGATGTTGTCGTGATTCCGACGGCGATAGGTGAGCCGGTGAATCAGCCACGGATAGCCGTGGTAGGCGAAGATGACCGGCTTGTTGGGCGTGAATACCTCGTCGAACTCAGCGTCGTTTAACCCGTGCGGGTGCTCTGCCGGCGGCTGAAGCCGCATCAGGTCGACGACGTTCACCAGGCGCAGTGCAACTTCCGGCAGATGCTTGCGGATGAGGTCCGCGGCCGCCAGTGTCTCCAGCGTCGGGACATCACCTGCGCATGCCATCACGACGTCGGGTTCGCGGCCTTCGTCCGTGCTCGCCCAATCCCAGATGCCGAGCCCGCGGGTGCAGTGCGCGATTGCCTCCTCAATCGACAGGTAGCTCAGCGCTGGTTGCTTGCCCGCCACCATCACGTTCACGTAGTTCCGACTGCGCAGACAGTGGTCTGCGATCGACAGCAGGCAGTTCGCGTCGGGCGCAAGGTAGACACGGATCACCTCGGCCTTCTTGTTCATCACGTGGTCGATGAAGCCCGGGTCCTGATGCGAAAAACCGTTGTGGTCCTGGCGCCAGACGTGCGACGAGAGCAGATAGTTCAACGACGCAATCGGCCGGCGCCACGGGATGTTGCGCGTCATCTTCAACCATTTCGCGTGCTGGTTGAACATGGAGTCGATGATGTGGATGAACGCTTCGTAGCAGTCGAAGAGGCCGTGACGCCCGGTGAGCAGATATCCCTCCAGCCAGCCCTCGCACAGGTGCTCGCTCAGAACCTCCATTACCCGTCCGTTCGGTGCCAGGTGATCGTCGCCCGCAAGGGTTTCGGCGTCCCACGCGCGGTCCGTCGCCTCGAAAATTGCGCCCAGGCGGTTCGAAGCGGTCTCGTCGGGGCCCATGACCCGGAAGTTGTCGGGGTTCATCCTCACTACGTCGCGCAGGTAGGTACCGAGGACACGCGTCGCCTCGCTCGAGGTCGCGCCGGGCTTTCCCACTGGCACGGCGTAGTCTCGAAAGTCGGGCAGCCGAAGGTCCTTTAGAAGCTCGCCCCCGTTCGCGTGCGGGTTGGCGCTCATGCGCCGAGTACCAGTGGGAGGCAGGTCCCGCAGCTCGCCGATGAGCGTGCCCGATGCGTCGAAGAGCTCCTCCGCGTGGTAGCTGCGCATCCACTCTTCGAGGATCTTCAAATGGGCGGGCTCGGCGGCAAAGCCGTCGACCGGGACCTGGTGGGCCCGAAAGGTGCCCTCGACCTGCACTCCATCCACAGTCTTAGGCCCGGTCCAACCCTTTGGCGTGCGGAGAACGATCATCGGCCACGAGGGCCGGGCCGCGTGGTGGTCCGAACGCGCTGCGCGGTGGATCCGCGCAATCTCGTCCAGCGCCCAGTCCAGAGCTGCAGCCAACTGCTGGTGCACTTTCATCGGGTCGTCGCCGCTGACGAAGACGGGCGTGTGGCCGTAGCCCTCCATCAGCTCGCGCAGCTCGTAGTCGGGAATGCGCGCGAGCACAGTTGGGTTCGCGATCTTGTAGCCATTGAGGTGGAGGATCGGCAGCACGGCCCCGTCGGTTGCCGCGTTCAAGAGCTTGTTTGAGTGCCAGCTCGCCGCTAGCGGCCCGGTTTCCGCCTCGCCGTCACCGACGACGCAGAACACCTTGAGGTCGGGGTTGTCGAAGGCCGCGCCATAGGCGTGGACGAGCGCGTAGCCGAGCTCCCCGCCCTCGTGGATCGAGCCCGGCGTTTCCGGCGCGTTGTGGCTTGGGATGCCACCAGGAAACGAGAACTGCCGGAACAGCTTCCTGAGGCCGATCTCGTCCATCGTGATGTCCGAGTACCGCTCGGTGTACGTGCCCTCGAGGTATGCATTGGCCACGCCGGCCGGGCCGCCATGGCCCGGGCCCATGATGTAGATCGCGTCCAAGTCCCGCTTCTTTATCACGCGGTTGGCGTGCGCAAAGATGAGGTTGAGACCCGGTGTGGTGCCCCAGTGACCCAGCAGCCTCGGCTTTGTGTCTTCCAGTTGCAGCGGCCGGCTCAGCAGCGGGTTGTCGAGCAGGTAGATCTGTCCGACTGAAAGGTAGTTGGCCGCCCGCCAGTAAGCGTGGGTCAGGCGAAGCTCCTCCGAGCTGAGCGGCTGAGCACCCGTCAAGTCGGGCGTGGTTTCAGTCCTGGTCTGGCTTGCAGTCACGTCGTGGCCTACCTCTCATCATGGCGCCTCAAGCTCGATGCTTGGGTCCGCCTACCAACCCGGGCCGGGCCCGGTCAAAACAAAGCTGTGGCCAGCTAGACTCGGCCGATCAAAGCTCATACCTCCCCGGTGCGGCCGAAGCAGGGCGCTTCCAAACGGCGAGTCGATGACAGTGCGATTACCGCGATCGAGGCGCTGTGCTCGCGCGGTGAGTTCGCCCAGGCGGCCGCGGCCTGCGACCGATTACTCATTGATTCGCCGCAGCAGCAGGTCGAGGCGCAGGTCAGAGTGCTGGCCGGACAGGCTCTGGCGCTTGCGTCTCGGCCACGTCCAGCGCTCGAGCACCTCAACCGCGCGAAAGAGATTCTTGGTTCATATCCGCACACGATGCTGGCGGCCGAATGCGCTGATTGGGAAGCCTGTTGTCTCTATCTCCTGGAGGACAGCCGAGCGGCCTCCGCGGCAGAACGGGCGCTCGACTGGTGTCGCAGCCTGTCCGAGCCCGCGCCGCTGCTCGAGGCACGCATCCTCGAACACCTCGGCTCAATCCATGTGCGCAACCATGCATACGACAACGCGATTGGTTACTACGAGCGTGCTCTCGCAGCCGCCGGGTCCGTCAGCGATCTTCGGCGCCTCGCTCGCATCAATCACGGCCTTGGTATCGCCTACGACGGCCGCGGCGAGCGCGACCGCGCCGTCGTGTTCGTGCAAAGGGCACTCGTTCTGTACCGACAGGAGGGCGACCTGGTCTCGCTGGCTACCGTCGAGAACGAGCTCGGATTGCTGTTGATGCGCGGTGGTCAGCTCCAGCGCGCGGAGGAACTGTTCGTCAGGGCTCTGCGCCGGCTCGCGAGCAGCGGCACGGAGTTCGCGCGCAGCCATGTCCTGCTGAGTCTCGGAGAGCTGTATCTGACCGCAGGGAGGGTCGCCGACGCGATTCCGATCATCCGCGACGCCATCGAGCGAGCGGGACGTCTTAATGAGCGGCTCGCAGAGAGCACGGGTCACCACCTGCTTGGCGACGCGATGGAGCAACTTGGGGACCCGGCCGCAGCAGACGACGAATATCACATGGCCCTCGAGCTGCTTCGGGACGATGGCGTGGACGCAAGGCTCATCGAGGTGCACATCTCTTACGCGTCGGTGCTCGAGCGTCGATCCGACCTCGCAGCCGCTCTCGGCCAGCTGAAGCAAGCGGCCGCCATAGAGTTTGGCCGAACCGCACAGCACGTGCGCTGACGATCGGCGCCGAGCCACTCGGTTCCGCAGACGCTCAGCGAGTCGTCGCGGGTCCCCGTCGTCGGGCTCTTTTCGTATTCGAGATGCCTCGCTACGGCTTTGGTCGCCGGGGACGGTTCCCATCAATCTGGATCCCGTTCGGCGGGAGAACGGGACCGCCGGCGACCCGCGCCTAGTTGCGTACGGTTCAATAAGGCGTCCCAATGCACTTTGTCCAGACGCAGGTCATCGAGCGCCCCGTCTCTGAGGTGTT